>BFBZ01000251.1_pt1 | contig 63144 bp, 47 predicted proteins | sample 1888401 | NCBI WGS metagenome assembly BFBZ01 (sample SAMD00112614, study PRJDB3348) | symbiont metagenome | host: Chara braunii
CTCCCCGCCTGGTTCACCCAGCGTTTTCAGGCGCGCTACCAAGCGACCCAGCTCTTCGACGACACGCTGCCCGTCGGGCTCGGCCTGCAACCGCTACCGAACGGCGACACCCGCGTCTTGGTGTCCGTACCCGAGCGGGCCCTCCTGGAGCTGCTGAGCGACCTTGGCAAAACCCAATCCCTGAGCGAAGCACGCGAGCTCGTCGAGGGCCTGCCCAACTTACGCCTCCAGGTACTGGATGAGCTGCTCTCGCACACCCTCCGCATCAAAGTGGTCCGAGCAGCAGCCAGCTTGGCCGCTGAGCTGAACCTTCCCTGGGCCGCCATGGCCAAACAGCACAGCCTGCGCATCGGCGGCGGCACCCGCTGGATTGCGGTGTCCAAGACCGGTGAGCGCCTGGACTTCAAAAAACCATGACCGACGACTACATCGCCACCGTCCGCTTGCTGCTGGACATCGCCCCCACCGTGTTTCGTTCGGGCCTCTTCGCGATGAAGGGCGGCACGGCCCTGAACCTGTTCGTGCAGGACATGCCTCGCCTCTCGGTCGACATCGACGTCGTCTTTGTCGACCACGCGCCGGACCGCGAGGCCGCGCTGGCCGCCATTGGTGCCGAACTTCGCAATGTTCAGCAAGCGCTCCAAGACCGTGGGCTGGTCGTGCGTTTGCCGGGCAACGCGCAAGGCGACGAGGTGCGGTTGTCGGTCAATGGCCCCAACGCCCAGGTCAAAGTGGAGGTGAACTTCGTCTTCCGGGGCACGGTGTTGCCCGTCCAATCTCAACCCTTGGCACTCAGCGCGCAGGACTTGTTCACAACGAATGTGTCGCTGCCCGTCCTCGCCCCCGCGGAGCTCTATGGCAGCAAGCTCGTGGCAGCCATGGACCGCCAACACCCCCGCGACATCTTCGATGTGATGCACATGTTGCAGCGCTTCGGATGGACGGCCGAGGTGGTCGACTGCTTTGTCGCCTACCTGGCCGGCCACAACCGGCCCGTGCACGAAGTTCTCTTTGGCCCCGCGAAGTCTTTGGAGCCCGCGTTCACGAACGAGTTCGTTGGCATGACGCGAGACGAAGTGCCCCTTGCGATGCTTGCAGAGACCCAAGCCCAGCTGCGCCACGAGCTGCCTCGGCAACTCGCCCCTCGTCATCGCGAGTTCCTGCTGTCGTTGGTGCGCGGCGCCCCCGATTGGCCCTTGATGCCCTTCGAGCAGCTCCAGGACCTGCCCGCCATTCGCTGGAAGCTGCAGAACCTCGCCACCCTCAAGAAACGCAACGCCGCCCGGTTCGGAGAGCAAGAAAGCCTGCTGGCCCATGGCTTTGACACGCTGTAGTGCGCCAGTGCACCCTATCGCAGGCCACAAAGCGCCAGCCCAACCCTTACACGACGGGCTTAACGAAGGGCCCCAACCACGAGCACGATTCGGGCGGCTCTCGCAGCGCTGAGACGCGTCTGTCCATCGGATTCATCTCCGCCACGAGTTCCGTCGCCAGGTCCAACCATGCCCGGGCCTCCGGCGGGAGCTCGGTGTCACCGATGGCCACCGACAACGCCTGCAGATAGCCTCCAAGGTCAACAGCGTGTCGCCAAGCCTGAGCCTCCTTGGCGAGTCCTTCCGCAAAGTTCTTGCGTTGCTGGCGGCGCCGCTCGGCGGCTTCTCGGATGGCTCGCTGCTCCGCCCAGTGTCGGGCTTGGGCCTCACGCTCCTGACGCAAGCGCACGGTGGCCTCGCCCGCCGCGACGATGCCGTGAGCGATGGCCGCAAGCTTGTTCTCCAGCCGGTCACGCGTGCCGTCGCCCCAGCTCTTACGCCCGGCGTAGTGCCCTTCCAAGCTGAGCCTCAACTGTCCATTGAACTTGTAGTCGTATTCGCGCCTGTCGAAGTAGCTGTGCGGCGACGGTTTGACCGGCCTCTCAATGCGTCGATGGCCCTCCGTCAGGCTCACCCCGAGCAGCTCGCCCTGGACGCGGATGGCGACCCGCTTGCCTTCCTTGTCATGGACCAGCGCAGCACCGACTTGAGGCAAGACGCGTTCGAGGGCATCCAAACTAAGCGCGGCGCGACGAACCGTCTGCGCCGACAGACTGCAGCGCACCACCTGGGCTGAGCCGCAGCCCAAAAAGCCACTGGCCGTCGGTTTCGCTTTCGAGAGCGCAGCAAGCGTCGCAGCGGCCACGGGCGCCAAGACCTCGGCCTCCGAATCGCGCACGGTGACGGCCACCGCTGGCGCAGGAACTGATGCCTCCGCCACGGCGGGGAGCCGGTGCTGCTGAGCGTTCAGCGTCACCATCTCATCGCCCGAACCAGACAGCGGTGGACGCGACACGGTTTGTCCATGCCGCACCTTGGCCCAGTAGCCCACGGGCGGAGTCGGAACGCCGTGCTTTCGGCAGGCCTTCGACAACCCGACGTCCGAGATATCAAACTCCTTCGCCAAGATGCGAATCGGTGTGTGCCACACGCGTTGATAGAGGTCCCTGCGAGAAATTTGCATCCACGGCTCCGCGCTGAAAGCACCCTGGCACGGGATGAAATCCATTCGGCCGCACCCGCCCGTCCCTGGGGCTGACGGCATTTTCGTGAAGAGCCCTTCGACCCTCACCAATGGCACGCAGCCCAGACTGGATGCGGCAACACGGCTCAAGACGAACGGCGGGATAAACATCAGCGCCTAAACGGGACATCACCTGTTTTTCATGAGGCCACCCGCGATGTCCACTGCTACTTCCCCCATCCTGCTTAAAAAGGCCGAGGTCTGCCAACGCCTGTCGATGTCTGTCCGTGCCCTGGAAGGCAAGGTCAAGGAGGGCGCATTCCCTCCCCCAGTTCGCCTAGGCAAGCACGTCTACTGGAGTGAACTTGCGGTCAACGCGTGGAAGGCGCGCATGTTTGGGCCGCAGGAGGCATGGCGCCCCCGCTAAGGCACGTGTTGGCTGGCGCTCTCAGCGAGCCCAGCCTAAGTCACGCAGAAGGAAGGCAAACGCTTCGAGCGCAAACAAGCCGTCCGCTTCCGTCACCGGCGGCGTGCCCAGCCGGACCTGCTCGTTCGGCTTCCCACGTGGATGCAGCATGCGGATGATGTCGGCCGCGCTGCGCCGAAGCTTGGCTTGCTCGGGCAAAGCGGCAACGACCTCCCCCAGGTCCTTCTCAAGCAGGTCCCGGGCCTTCCCCTGCTCGACCAGCATTTCCGCCAGCACCACCGTCGCCGCCGCCCGGCACAAGTCCACCAAAGCAATGCCACTCTGACGATGGGCGGCGTCCACCACTTTGGCGACCGCCTCGGTCACTCGCTTGCGAGCAGCGGCCGGGATGGCCTCGGTCAGCAACTCCGGCAAGAAGCCAAAGTTCAAGCGCGCCTTCAGGGTCACGACATCGTGGTCATGGTCCGCGCGCTCCACCGCGACGACGCTCCATGCCGTCACAGCAGGTTGGGCGCCAAGAACCACCACAGGTTCCGGCGAGGGCCCCAGCCGCTCCACGAGCCGCGTCATCGGCACGAACGTCAGCAGCGACAGGTTCACTTGGCCCGCGCCGTTTTTCGTCTTGCTCGCATCGCTGGCCGTCGGATGTGGATGGACCCACCACAGCGCCGGTTGGCCTGCACTCAGACTGGGCTCGTAGAAGCGACCGCGCCGAATGCGCGACACGGGGTCGAAGAAGTCTTCTCTGAAGACCACCGAGGCGTTGCGCAGCGCGCCCGTATTGGGCACCTGGGCCCAGTCTTCGGGTTCACGAATGAACGTCGCACGCAGCAACAGAGGTGCGGGCCACAGGCCATGCCCGAAATTCGAGAGGCCCTCGTAGACGAGGTTCGTGTTCGGGTCGATACCAATCATCAGGCGGGGTGCAGGCGCAAGAGCAACAAAAAGCAGGGCACGCATGGTAGCGAGCGCCTGCCCTCGTTCAGCGCTCACCGTCGGCCAGACCACGCACCGCGACGCGCGCGGAAATCCAGTCGCACCACATTGCCCACGGTATCGACGCCTGTGTCACTCACGCTATCGGCGGGCGGCATTGAATGCACCGGGGCTTCCTCGGCCGGCGTCGTGGCTGCTGCGGCTGGTGCTGCAGCAAGGGGCTGCGGCGCATGCAGCACGGCCACCACGTCGCTGGCCTTGACGTTCACGTAGCGCTCCAGCTGCGACAAGGTCTTGTGCCCCGTCAGCGCCCTCACCAAGAAGATGTTGCCGGTCCGCAGCGCCATGCGCGTGGCCGCCGTGTGCCGCAGGTCGTGAATACGCAGGTCGGCGATGCCCGCGCGCTCACAGGCCCGCTTCCACGCCGCCTTGAGCGACTCGTAACTCATCTCGACGATGGGGGCGTCGGGGTCGGGAGGATTGAGTCGGGCGAGCTCCTTCAAGGCCTCGATGGCCTTGGGCGAGAGCGGGACGTCGCGCATCGAATTCTTTGAATCTCGCAGCTTCAGCAGCTTGCTGTCCCAGTCGACATCCTTCCAGCACGCGTACTCCAGCGGCTCGCCGCTGCGCATGGCCGTTTCCGTGAGCAGGGTCATGGTGGGGCCAACCAATTGGTTGCGGCATTCCTGAATGGCTTCGTCCAATCGCCGCTGCTCGTCGGCGGACATCACGCGGTCGCGACCGTTGTCGACCTTGGGCATCTTCAGCCGGATGGCAGGGTTGGCCTCCGGCTCGCTCCAGCACCACACATGACGCATGTAGTTGAAGCTGCCTCGCAGGAGCGCCCGCTCCAGCTGCAAGGTGGCCGGTTTTCGGGCCTTGCGCAGCTCGTCCATCAGCTCCTGCACGTCGTAGGGCTGAATGTCGCAAACCTTCATGCCCGCCAAGCGCGCACGCACGGCGTCTGCTCGCGCCGTCTCGCTGGCCTGCTCGTTGCGATGCTGGGTGAGCCCTCGAGGGATGGCGCGTGCCTCTTGCGGGGGCACCAGCGCCACCTTGAAGTACTGACGCTCCCCTGCGGCTTGCTCCGGCGCTTCGCCTTCAGCCGAGGCCTGTACCGTGCACTTGGTGACCTTGAGCGTGGCGAGTCCCGCTGCACGCAGATAGACGTTGATGCGCCGGGCCTCTTGGACGGCGCCCTTCAAGAACGGGAGACGGTCGCAAGCCATGTCCTGCAGAGCCTGGGCCAGCGTCGTTCGGCGCGGCCCCAAGCCCTTGGGGCGGCCACGCTCGCTCAGCGGCTTGAGCAGCTTCTCCATGGCCTTCTCGGCCGCAGCCTTGGTCGCCTTGCCCGACACGTAGAAGTCCTGCCCAAAAACGCGTCGACGCAGGGACCAGCCAATGCCTTCCTTGCGCGGCTCAGCTTGCTTAGCCATGACGCACCTCCGTCGAGGTAGCGCCAGACATGGCCAGGGCGGTGGCAAAAAATCGCGAGCCGGCGGCCGCGAGCGAAACGGATGTCCTCATGACAACTCCAATTACCTAGGAGTTGCGTGTATTCAGACGGGTTTATTCCTGGGCTCGAAACCGCCCTCTCGCGTGAATTCCTTCACGGAGTGCGGCCACCGCGGCTGCGTTTTCAACCCTGCGCGTCCTGCGCAGCGAAGCGCAAACAAGCGCAGCACCACGCGGGCAATGTCGCTGGCGCGCAGTGTCGGCCTGTTGCATTGCCAGACGAGTGCCAGAAACAGGGGTTTTAAACGCAAAACGGCGACCACTTTCGGGGCCGCCGTTTACGCTAAGTCCTTGTTGGTAAAGGACTTGTGTTCTGGTGGCCTGGGGCGGAATCGAACCACCGACACGCGGATTTTCAATCCGCTGCTCTACCAACTGAGCTACCAGGCCTTGTTCTGGTCACCTCAACGCGTACCGCGTTTCAGCGAAGTCCGCGACTATAGCACAGCGCCCGTCGGTCAGCCGCCCGCGCCGCGCTTGTTGCGGCTGAGGTCGACGCCGAGCTGCTTGAGCTTGCGGTAGAGGTGGGTGCGCTCCAGGCCGGTCTTCTCGGCCACGCGGGTCATGGAGCCGTTTTCCTTGGCGAGGTGGAACTCGAAATAGCTCTTCTCGAAGGCGTCGCGCGCCTCGCGCAGCGGGCGGTCGAGTTCGAAGCTCTGCTCGGACGCGAGCATGCCGCCGCCGGCCATGTGGCCGGACAGGTTCACGCCATGGCTGGGCACCGCGGGCAGGCCGCTGGGCTCGGGGCGGGCATAGCTGGGCAGGCCGGCCGCGGCGGGCGCGGGGCGCGGCGGCGCGGCCTTGACCAGGGCCTGCTCGACGGCGCGCAGCAGCTTCTGCAGCGTGATGGGCTTTTCGAGGAAGGCGATGGCACCGAACTTGGTGGCCTCGACCGCCGTGTCGATGGTGCCGTGGCCGCTCATCATGATGACGGGCATGGTCAGCAGGCCGGCGCCGCCCCATTCCTTGAGCAGGGTCACGCCGTCGACGTCGGGCATCCAGATGTCGAGAAGCACGAGGTCGGGGCGCATGCGCTCGCGCACCGCCCGGGCCTGGGTGGCGTTCTCGGCAAGCTCGATGGTGTGCCCCTCGTCGCTGAGGATTTCGGACAACAGGGCGCGGATGCCCAGTTCGTCGTCGACAACAAGAATGGTGGCCATGAATCCTCAGAAGCTGTGAATGAATCCCGCGCGGCCGAGCGGGCCGCCGCGACGTTGCCAGTCAAGGCGCAAAGCGGAATCGCAGCGCGGGCTGCGGTGAGCATTTGCAACGCCGGATGGCGGCGTTGCGGGGTCACGAGCGGTCGTGTGGGGTTCGTTCACAGCTTCTCAAGTCTTGGCGCCCTGTGCACCGGGCTCGGTGGCAGGCGCCAGATTGGAAAATGATAGCGAAACTTGCGCGCCGATCACGGCGGCCTCGTGGCCGTCGTCCGGGGGAGAACCCGCATCGGGAGCGGGATGCAGGTTGCGCAGCGCGATGCTGGCGCCGTGCTCGTCGGCAATCTTCTTGACGACGGCCAGGCCCAGGCCTGTGCCCTTGGTCTTGGTCGTCACATAGGGCTCGAAGGCGCGCTTGAGCACCTTCTCGGCGAAGCCGTGGCCGTTGTCGATGATGTGCAGGCGCACGGCGCGCGGCGCGCCGGCCTCGGTCAGCGACAGCGAGGTGCGCACGACGACGCGGCCGTCGGCGCGGTCGTGCACGGCGTCGAGCGCGTTCTGCACGAGGTTGTGGATGACCTGGCGCAGCTGGCTGGCATCGCCCTTGATGAAGGGCAGGCGCGGCGCCAGCTCGGCCGTGAGGCCGCCCTTCTCCTGCGCCTCGGCGTAGAGGCTGAGCACCTCCTGGACGAGGGCGTTGAGGTCCAGGGGCTTGAGCTGGGCCGACGGCAGGCGGGCATAGTCGCGGAACTCGTTGACGAGCTGCTTCATCGCCTGCACCTGGTTGACGATGGTGGCCACGGAGCGCACGAGCATGCCCTGGTCGGCGCCTTCGAGCTTGGCTTCGAGCTTGTGCTGCAGGCGCTCGGCGGAGAGCTGGATGGGCGTCAGCGGGTTCTTGATCTCGTGGGCCAGGCGGCGTGCGACCTCGCTCCAGGCCGCCGAGCGCTGGGCCGAGACGATCTCTGAGATGTCGTCGAAGACGACGAGGCGGGCGCGCTGGGGCAGCGGCGCGCCGCGCACCAGCAGGGTCAGCGGGTCCTGCTTGGGGTCGAGCTGCAGCTCGAAGGACTCCTGCCAGAGCTCGCGGTCCATGTCGCGCTCGGCGGGGTCGGGGCCGAGGTGCTGGGCGAAGCGCCGGTCCAGCGCGGCGGCGAACTCGGCCAGGCCCGGCACGTCGGCCAGCGGCCGGCCGGCATAGGCCGACAGCGGCAGGCGCAGGATGCGCGTGGCGCCGGGGTTCACGGTCTCGAGGTGGCCCGCCGCGTCCAAGACGAGGACGCCGGCGGTCAGGTTGTCGAGGATGGTCTGCAGATGGGTGCGGGCGCTCTCCAGCTCGGCCACGCTGCGCTGCACCTGCTCGCGCGCGTCGGACAGCTGCTCGGTCATGTCGGCGAAGGAGCGGGTCAGGCCGCCGAGCTCGTCGCGCGACGCGAGCACGGGCCGCACGGACAGGTCGCCCTGGGCCACCTGGCGCATGCCGTCGGCCAGCATCAGCAGCGGCCGCGCGAGCTGGTTGCCCAGCGTGACGGCCAGCAGCAGGGCCGCGAACACGGCGAGGATGAGCACCAGCGTCAGCGTGCCCAGATACATGCGGCGCAGGCCGACGCGTTCCAGCGAACGCTGCTGGTATTCGCTGTTGGCGGCCTGCACGGCCAGCGCGTTGCTGAGCATGCTGGCCGGGATGCGCTGCACCACCATCAGATAGCGCTCGCCCAGGCCCAGGCGCAGCTCGGTGTTGGGCAGCAGGGCCAGCGCGCGGACCTGGGCGCCGCCCCGCAGGGCCTCGGTCTCGTCCTCCAGGCCTTCGAGCTGGCTGGCCGGCACGCCGCCGCGGGCCCGCGTCAGCAGGCCGTCGCTGGGCCGGTCGGGCGTGAGCTGGCGCGTGTCGCCGCCGCTCTCGAGCAGGATCTGGCCGCGGCCGCCGACGATGGCGACGGTGCGCGCGCCGAGCTTGTCGCGCAGGCGCTCCAGCGCGAGCAGCTGGGGCGTGTTGGCGTCGGAGAGCTGGTCGGCGGCGTCGCGGGTCTTGGTGCCGAGGTCGGCCACCAGCGCGTCGAGCGTGCCGCGGCCGAGGTTGAGGCCGGCCTCCAGCGCGGTGGCGAGCTTGACGTCGAACCAGGTCTCGATGCTGCGGTTCACGAACTGGTAGGACACCGCGTAGATCATCACGCCGGGCACGACGCCGACGAGGGCGAAGATGCCGGCCAGCTTGAACAGCAGCCGGCTGCCGAAGCGGCCCCGGCGCACGCGCATGACGAGGCGCACCGCGGCGACCAGGATGACCAGGGTCAGCACGGCGGCCACCGCCACGTTGACCCAGAACAGCCAGTGATAATGGCGCTCGAAGAAGCCGCGCTCGCTGGTCGTGCCGACGGACAGCAGGAAGGCCAGCACGCCGGCCACGCCGGTCAGGGTCACCAGCGTGATGACCCAGCCCCATCGCGCGGTTCTGGTCATGCGGCCCTGCGCTCGACCCGGTTCACGGCTTCAGCGCGAAGTCCGCGCCGAACTGGCGCTTCTGGTCCACGCTCAGCGCGAAGCCCGCCTGCAGGCCGATCTGCATCGGCCGCGGCAGCTGGCTGACGTCCAGCCGGTAGCTGAATTCGAGGTAGTAGCTGCCGCCGTCCTCGATGTCCTTGGGCTCGGCGACGCGCCAGCCGCTCTGGCCGCGCAGCGCGGTCATGGCCTCGTCCAGCGTCGCGAAGCTCTGGTGCAGGCCGCCGGTGGAGACGCGGTACTGCCGGGTCAGCGGCTGCCAGGCCAGGCGCCAGCTGCGTTCGGTCTGGGCGACGCGGGCGTCGCGCCAGTACCAGCGGCTGCGCAGCACGGTGGCCTCGGCGACGAAATACAGCGGCACGCCCTTGTGCAGCGCGTCCTCGGCGGCACGGCTGAGCTCGAAGCGGGTCGAGAAGCTCAGCTCCAGGCCGTCGTCGACCCGGTGCGTGGCCAGCTGGGCCAGCTCCACGCCCTCGGCCCGCGCTGCGCCCGGCATCAGGGCGATCAGTGCGGCAAGCCAGGCAACGATGACGGCGCGAACGAGGGTCAACTCAGGGCTTCAGGATCAGGGCGTAGAAGAAGCCGTCCAGGGACGACGGGCTGGCGGCATTGTCGGCCAGGGGGAGCAGATGGCCCGTGAAGCCGGGCACGGCCACGCTGCTGGCATCGGGCCGGCGTTGCAAAAACGCGTCGAGCTGGGCCTGGCCCTCGGCCTTGAAGACCGAGCAGGTCGCGTAGACGAGGCGGCCGCCCGGCGCGAGCAGCGGCCACAGCGCGTCCAGCAGCTCGGCCTGCACCTGGGCCAGCGCCGCGATGTCGTCGGGCCGGCGCAGCCAGCGCACGTCGGGGTGGCGGCGCACGATGCCGGAGGCGCTGCAGGGCGCGTCGAGCAGGATGGCGTCGAAGGGGGTTCCGTCCCACCAGCTGGCGGTCTGGCGCGCGTCGGCCGCCTTCAGCGTGGCCTTTTGCTGCAGGCGGTTCAGGTTGTCCTGCACGCGGACCAGGCGCTGCGCGTCGGCGTCCAGCGCGGTCAGCTGCAGGTCGGGCTGCAGTTCGAGCAGATGGGCGGTCTTGCCGCCGGGCGCGGCGCAGGCGTCGAGCACGCGCGCGCCCGGCCGCAGGCCGCTGCCGACGACCAGCGGCGCGGCGAGCTGGGCGGCGGCGTCCTGCACCGACACCAGCCCCTCGGCAAAGCCCGGCAGGGCCGACACCGGCACGGGCTTGCCGAGCACGACGGCCTGAGGCGTGGGCGCGCCCAGCGCGCGCGCGCCGATGCCGGCCTCGGCCAGGCGCTCGACATAGCCGGCCGCCGTCGCGCGGCCGGCATGCACGCGCAGCGTCATCGGCGGCGGGCGGTTGTTGGCGGCCAGCAGGGCCTGCCACTGCGCGGGCCAGTCCTGGCGCAGCTTTTCTATCCACCAGGCCGGGTGGCTGAAGGCGCCCTGCGGGCTGTGCTCGGCCGCGCTCACGAGGGCCTGGCGCTCGCGCAGGAAGCGGCGCAGCACGGCGTTGACGAAGGCCGCGCTGGCCGGCGCACGCTGCCTGGCGGCGTTGACGGCCTGGTCGACCAGGGTGTGGTCGGCATAGGCCGGCTCGGGGTCGGGCCACAGCAGGGCCAGCGCAACCAGCAGCAGCGCATCCACGCGCGGCGGCGGCGCCTTGGGCGCGAGCTGCTGGCGCGCGGCCTCGGCGGAGCCCAGGCGGCGCAGCGCCGCGAAGGCCAGGGCCTGGGTGCCGGGGCGCAGCTCGGCCGGCACGCGGGCCAGCAGCTCGGTGAGGGAGCGGCCCTCGCGCACGCCCTGGACCGCATCCGCGGCCTGGGAGAGCAGCCGGTGCAGGGGGGCAGACTGGGGGCTTTGGGACATGGCCGAAGTGTAGAAGTGGGCTTTCGCCCGAGAATCCGCGCCCATGAATGCACCCGCCGCCGACGCCCCCGTTTCTGAGCGCATCCGCTACCGCCTCGTGTCGGCCGGCTGCCGCCACCACGCCAACGACAACATCGCCGCCTTCATCGAGCCCGGCGAGCTGGACGCGCTGCAGGAAGAAGTGCAGGCCAGGATGCAGGCCGTGCTGCAGAGCCTGGTCATCGACACCGACAGCGACCACAACACGCAGGAGACGGCCAAGCGCGTGGCCAAGATGTTCGTGCGCGAGGTCTTCGCCGGCCGCTACGTCGAGGCACCGCCGGTCACCGAATTCCCCAACGTCAGCCGCCTCAACGAGCTGATGATCGTCGGCCCGATCACGGTGCGCAGCGCCTGCTCCCACCACCTCTGCCCGGTCCTCGGCCGGGTGTGGGTGGGCATCATGCCCAACGAGCACTCCAACCTGATCGGCCTGTCCAAGTATGTGCGGCTGACCGACTGGGTCATGAACCGCCCGCAGATCCAGGAAGAGGCCGTCATCATGCTGGCCGACGAGCTGGAGCACCGCGTGAAGCCCGACGGCCTGGCCGTCGTCATGGAGGCCGACCACTTCTGCATGCACTGGCGCGGCGTGAAGGACAACCAGGCCGCGATGACGAACAGCGTCATGCGCGGGGCCTTCCTCACCGACGCCAACCTGAGGCGGGAGTTCCTGGCGCTGATGCCGAAAAAGTGAGCCCCTCGTCCAGTCTCGCCCTGCTGAACGCAGGCGAGTCTGGACGGCCCCCTGGGGGACGGCGATGCTCACGGGGGTGGCCCCGTTCGCACATCGCCAGACGGGCCGGCTTGGGGCGGCCCGGCGCTCGGCCCGAACGCCTACAGAGAACGCGCCTCGGTGAAGCCGTAGAGGTTCGCCAGGATGCGGGTCGGGAACTGGTGCAGGGCCTCGTTGTACTGGCCGACGGCCTGGTTGAAGACCTGGCGCGTGAACGCGCGCTGGCGTTCGATGAGCTTGAGTTCGCTGACCAGCGCGTCGATGTCGGTCTCGCTGCGCAGCTCGGCCTGGTGGTCCAGCAGCGACAGCAGGCGGGTCAGCGCCGCCGCATGCAGCGCGCTGGCCACCGCGAGGCTGCCGACCGGGTCGGGCGCCCAGGGCCGGGCCCGCGAGGCCTGGGCGGCGGACTGCGATTCGGCCTGGGCGCTGGCCAGCGCGTCGAAGGTGGCCTGCTCGCTGGGCAGGCGCGGCGCGACGGCGGCCAGCAGCTTGTCGCAGGCTTCGCCGCGGGCCTTGAGGTGGGCGTCGAGTTGCGCGAAGGCCTCGCCGATGGCATTGCGCAGCGACATCAGCCGGTTGTAGGCGCCCACGCCCCAGAAGAACAGCAGCGCCGCCGCGATGACGCCGGCCGTCTGCCAGTTCAACCAGTTCAGCCAGGCCGTCATGCCGCGGCCCGGTAAGCGGCGAAGCCCTTGGCCCGCAGCGCGCAGGCCGGGCAATGGCCGCAGCCGCGGCCCCAGTCGTGCAGCGCGCCGCGCTCGCCGAGATAGCAGGTGTGGGTGTCCTCGACGATGAGCTTCACGAGAGCCACGCCGCCCAGGCCCTCGGCCAGGCGCCAGGTGGCGGCCTTGGTCGTGAACATCAGCGGCGTCTCCAGCGTCATCGGCGCGTCCAGGCCCAGGCTCAACGCGACCTGCATGGCCTTCATCGTGTTGTCGCGGCAGTCCGGGTAGCCGGAAAAGTCGGTCTCGCACATGCCGCCCACCAGCACCGACGCGCCGCGGCGGTAGGCCAGCGTCGCAGCGAAGGTCAGGAACAGCAGGTTGCGGCCCGGCACGAAGGTGTTGGGCAGGCCGTTGGCCTGCAGCTCGATGGCGCGCTCGCTGGTCAGCGCCGTGTCGCTGATCTGCCCCAGCACGGCCAGGTCCAGCAGATGGTCGGCGCCAAGCCTGCCGGCCCAGTGCGGGAACTGGCGCGCGATCTGTTCGCGCACCGTGTTGCGGCAGTCCAGCTCGACGCGGTGGCGCTGGCCGTAATCGAAGGCCAGCGTCTCGACCTCGGCATAGCGGTTCAGGGCCCAGGCCAGGCAGGTCGTGGAATCCTGGCCGCCGGAAAAAAGCACGAGCGCTTTGCGGGTGTCTTGCATGGGCGGAATGCTACCTTTGCCGTCCCATCCAAGCGGGCTGAGAGCCCCTCCGCCATGAAGAACGCGCCCCTGCTGACCGCCGCCCTGCTCTGCGCGCCGGCCGCCTTCGCCCAGCCGCCCTCGTCCGGCCGCATCGACGAGGTCCTCGTCTACCCCGGCGGTGCCCAGGTGACGCGCCTGGCCACGGTGGCCGCCGGTGCGCGCGAGCTGGTGCTGAACTGCCTGTCGGCCCGCTTCGATCCCGACTCGCTGCAGATCGACGCGCCGGCCGGCGTCAACCTCGGCCCGGTGCAGCTCGAGACGCTGCCGCGCGAGCGCGCTCCCGAGTGCGCGACCAGCCCGCTGGACGACAACCTGCGCAAGCTGGAAGGCCAGCGCGACGTGCTGACGGCCGAGTCGAGCGCACTGGAGGCCAGCCTTGGCTACCTGAAGGCGCTCGGCTCGGGCGACGCGAAGGCGACGCCGGCCGCCGGCATCGCGGCCACGGCCGACAGCATCCGCCGGGCGGCGCAGGACGCGCTGCTGCGCCAGGGGCAGATCCGCCGCCAGCTGGAGGAGCTGGACAAGCAGATCGCGCCGCTGCAGGGCGAGCGCGAAAGGCTGGTCGCCGCCAACCCGCAATGGCGCAGCCTGCGCCTGCGGCTGTCCACGGCCAGGGAGGCGGAACTCCGGCTCCACTACCGCGTCAACCAGGCAGGCTGGGCGCCGAGCTACCGCGCGCTGCTCGACACGGCCAGCGGCGCGCTGACGCTGGAGCGCCTGGCCCAGGTGTCCCAGCAGAGCGGCGAGGACTGGAAGAACGTGAAGCTGCGGCTGTCGACCGCCCAGGCGGCCCAGAAGGTCGGCCAGAACCCGCCCTGGCCCTGGCTGCTCGATCTCGCACGACCTGCGGTGATGGCCCCGCCGAAGATGGCACCGCTCCCGGCACCCGCGCCGGCCATGGCGATGCAGTTGGCCGCGCCGGGCTCGCGCGCCGCGGCCGAGCCCGAGGCCGAACGCTTCGACCCCAGCGTCTTCCAGGGCAGCCATGCCACCGAGTTCGCGCTGCCGCTGCGCGTCAGCGTCGACAGCGGCACGCAGCGCGCCAGCCTGGCGCTTGGCAGCGAGAAGCTGCAGGCCCAGGTGCTGGCCCGCGTGCAGCCGCAGAGCGAGGCGGCGGCCTACCTCGTCGCCGACCTGGCCCGGCCCGCAGGCTCGTGGCCGCGCGGCACGCTGCAACTGGTGCGCGACGGCGCGCTGGTGGGCAGCAGCACGCTCAACATCGCCGGCGGTGGCGAGCGCCTGGAGCTGCCCTTCGGCCGCGACGACGCCGTGCGCGTGCAGATCGAGCCCGAGCAGCGCAATGCCGGCAACACCGGCTTCATCGGCGCCCGTGCCGAGCACCGCTACACCCGCGGCTACGTCGTCGAGAACCGCCACACGGCGGGCACGGTCGCGCTGCAGGTCGTCGAAGCCGCACCGGTGTCGCAGCACGAGGACATCAAGGTCCAGGCCCAGTTCAGCCCGGCGCCGGCCACGCAGGCCTGGCGCAGGCAGCCGGGCCTGGTGCTGTGGGAGCAGCCGCTGGCGGCGGGGCAGAGCCAGCGGTTCACGGCGGATTACGTCATCAGTGCGCCGAAGGAGGCGCAGGTGACGGGGTTGCGTTGACGCAGCCAGCTTTGCTTTGGGTTGCTTTCGCGAAGAGCCCTTCGACGCTCTGCACTACCGCGGGATTCCGCCCCGCCAACGCCAAAGGCCTCCCGCTGGCCCTCTCACCTCCTCACCTCACCCTGCCCCAACACCACCCACTTCATCGACGTCAGCCCCTCCAGCCCCACCGGGCCGCGGGCGTGGAACTTGTCGGTGGAGATGCCGATCTCGGCGCCCAGGCCGTATTCGAAGCCGTCGGCGAAGCGCGTGCTGGCGTTGACCATCACGCTGGCCGAATCGACCTCGCGCAGGAAGCGCATCGCGTTCGGGTGGTTGGCGGTCAGGATGGCGTCGGTGTGATGCGAGCCGTAGCGGTTGATGTGGGCGATGGCCTCGTCCAGCGAGTCGACGACCTTGATGCTGATGATGGGCGCGAGGTATTCGGTGGACCAGTCTTCCTCCGTCGCCGGCACGGCGCCCGGCACCAGCGCCAGCGTGCGCAGGCAGCCGCGCATCTCGACGCCCTTGGCCTTGAACACCGCCGCGATGCGCGGCAGGAAGGCAGGCGCCTGCGCCGCATGCACGAGCAGCGATTCGGTCGCGTTGCAGGGGCTGTACTTCTGCGTCTTCGCGTTGTCGGTGACCTTGACGGCCAGGTCCAGGTCGACGACCTCGTCGACATAGCTGTGGCAGTTGCCGTCCAGGTGCTTGATGACGGGCACCTTGGCTTCCGCCGAGATGCGCTCGATCAGGCCCTTGCCGCCGCGCGGGATGATGACGTCCACCCATTGCGGCCGGCTGATCAGCAGGCCGACGGCGGCGCGGTCGGTCGTGTTGACGAGCTGCACGGCGGTGCGCGGCAGGCCGGCTTCCTGCAGCGACGCGGCCACCAGCTCGGCCAGCGCCAGGTTGGAGTGGATGGCTTCGGAGCCGCCGCGCAGGATGCAGGCATTGCCACTCTTGATGGCCAGCGACGCGGCCTCGATGGTCACATTGGGGCGGCTCTCGTAGATCATGCCGAACACGCCCAGCGGCACGCGCATCTGGCCCACGCTGATGCCGCTCGGACGGCGCTTCACGCCGGTGATCTCGCCGATGGGGTCGGGCATGGCAGCGATCTGCTCGCAGCCTTCGGCCACGGTGGCCAGCGTCTTCGCGTCGAGCTTGAGGCGGTCGCGCAGCGGGCCGCTCAGTTCGGCGGCGCCGGCGAGGTCGCGCGCATTGGCATCGGCCAGCGCCGGGCCGGCTTCGCGCAGGCGGCGGGCCAGGGCCAGCAGCGCGGCGTTCTTGGCGGCCGTGGAGGCGGCGGCCATCTGCGTGGCGGCGGCGCGGGCGGCGCGGCCGAGGTCGTCCATGTAGGCGGTCAGTGACATGGCAGGGATTTTCACCGAGGCCATCACGGCCGGCCCGCGCACGGCCATCGCCCACAATGCGGCGCACGGGCCCGCTCCCCAGGGCCGGGAGCCTCGAGATGGCGCCGTCTTCGCATCACGCACAAGCCCGCTTCACCGGACTCGAATCCCCCGGCCGCCGCCGGCTGCTGGGTGCGGGCTTGGCGGCCCTCGCGCCCTGGCCGACGCTCGCGCAGGACGCCTGGCCCAGCAAGCCGCTGCACTTCGTCGTGCCCTTCGGCCCCGGCGGCGCCAACGACATCGTCGCCCGCGCGGTGGCCGAGGCCACGGCCCGCCAGCTGGGCCAGCCCATCGTCATCGAGAACCGGCCGGGCGCCGGCTCCATCGTCGGCGCGGCCTATGTCGCCAAGGCCGCGCCGGACGGCTACACCTTCCTCGCGCCTGCGGCCGGCGTCATCACCAACGCGATGATCCGGGCGCGCATGCCCTACGAGGAAGGCGACCTGGTTCCCGTGGCCATGATGGCGGTCAGCCCCTCGGTCGTCGTCGTGCACCCGGACTCGCCGATCAAGGACCTGAAGGGCCTGATCGCGGCCTCGCACCAGGGCCCGGGCCTGAACTTCGCGACCGCCGGCACTGGCAGCACGCCACATTTCGTCGCCGAGATGTTGAAGCTGCGCGCGGGCGCCAGGCTGCAGGTGGTGCCGTTCAAGAGCGGCTCCGAAGGCATGACGGCCGTGCTCGCCAGGCAGGTGGACGCCACCTCCGAGGCCAGCCCCGTCGTGCTGTCCATGGTCAAGGCCGGGCGGCTGCGCGCCATCGCGTCCACCTGGAGCCGGCGCATCGCCGCGCTGCCCGATGTGGTGACGGCCCAGGAGCAGGGCTTCGCCGATGTCGTCATCGGCCACTGGTCGGGCGTGTTCGCGCCCAAGGGCACGCCCGAGGCCGTGCTGGACAGGCTCAATGCCGCCGTGAACGCGGCGCTGAAGTCCAGCGAGCTGCGCGCCCGGCTGATCCCGCTGGCCATCGACCCGATGCCCGGCAGCCGCGCCGAGTTCCGCGCCTTCCTGGCCGCCGAGAAGGCGCGGCTGGGGGCGATCGCCAAGGCCGCGCAGATGAAGGAAGACTAGACCCTGGCCAGATCGGGGCCGGCCTCGCCGCCAAACCAGGCCCTCTTCAACGCGTCGCGGGCGGCCTGCTCGGCCGCGGCGTCGCCCTTGCGCTTGTAGACCTCGGCCAGCGCGGCCAGCGCCCAGCCGTTGTTGCGCACGCGCGCGAGCGAGTCGCGCAGTGCCTTCTCGGCCTCGTCCAGCCGGCCCTGGCGCAGGCGCACGGCGCCGAGGGACTGGCGCACCGGGTAGTACCAGTAGGCCGGCTCGGTGTAGGCCAGGCCTTCCTCGATGGCCACGGCCTGTTCCAGCGCCGCGGCGGCGCCGGCCAGGTCGCCCTGGGCATCGGCCACGCGGGCCGTGGCGACGAGGCGGGCCGTCTGCGCGATGGCCTTGGCCGGCACGCCCCAGGGGTCGAAGGGCTTGAAGTCGGCACCGGCCTCCAGTGCGGCGATGGCCGCGATCTCCTGCTGGGCCGCGGCCGCGTCGTGGCGCGCGGCCTGGGCCAGCGCGCGGGCGTAGTGGTACATCACGCGCACCAGCACGAAGTCGGCGCCGGGCGCGGGCAGCTTCAGGATGTCCTCGGGCGCGCTGAACTGCGCATGCGTCGTGTAGGGCGCGGCCTTCACGGGCTGCAGCACGGCAAAGGCCTTGACGACCTCGTCGGGCAGGGCGGCGTCGAGCTTGGCGGCGGCCTCGATGGCCGTCTTCGCGGCGCCGCCCATCTGCGCCGACACCATCAGGAAGTGGATGTTGTGCGGGTAGTAGGCCGAGCGGTAGAGCGGGTCGGACGGCGAGTTCCTGAAATAGGCCTCGTCGGCCGCGATGGCGTCGACATTGGCCTGCAGCGACTCGCGGTACAGGCCCACGCGGTAGTAGATGTGGGCCGGCATGTGCACGATGTGGCCGGCGCCGGGCATCTGCGCGGCCAGGCGGCGCGCGGGCGCGAGCGCGCGGTCGGGCGAGGTCGAGGCCTCGACCGCGTGGATGTAGAGGTGGATGGCGCCGGCATGGTTGGGGTTGCGCTTGATGACGGCCTCGAGCAGCGCCAGGATGTCGGCCGTGCGGCCCTTGGGACGGGCGCCGGCGGCCTCCCAGTAGTCCCAGGGCTGGGTGTCCATCGCGGCCTCGGCGGCCAGCACCTGCATCAGGTCCTCGGCGCGGTACTGGGCGGCCACGCGCTTCATCGCGTCGGCATAGGCCGCGTCCAGCGGCGCGCGGTCGGCCGGCGGCTCGGCCCGGTAGCGCGCCTGCAGGGCCTCGACGAGCACGCGTTCGCGCGGCGGCAGCGTGCCCTTCAGCGCGACGGCGCGCCGCAGCGCGGCCCAGGCCGGCGCGACGGCCTCGGGCTGCATCGGCACGTTGATGTTGGGTCCCAGCACCAGGGCCTCGCCCCAGAAGCACAGGCCGCAGCCGGGGTCGAGCTTCTGCGCGGCCTGGAAGGCGCGCTGCGCCTCGGCATGGTTGAAGGCGAACGACAGCCGCAGGCCCTGGTCGAAATAGGCCTGCACCTTGGGGCTGGCGCGGCCGAGCTTGAAGCTCATGCGGCCGAGGTCCTTGTAGACCGGCACCTGGCCCGGCGCGGCCTGCATCGTCGCGGGCTGGAAGGGCGCGGTCTCGGACTTGGCGCGCGCGCTGGCCGCCGCCAGCAGCGCCTGCAGCAGCACGGGCCGGCCGCCGGCCAGCGGCTGGCAGACGCCGCCCGACTGGCTCAGCAGCGGGTCGAAGGCGGTGGCGGTTTCAGCGCCGCCGGCGAGGGCGGCCAGGCCGAGGGCGGCGAGCGTCCGCAGCAGGCGGGCGGGGCGAGGGCCTGATGGCATGCGACCTCCGGGCCCGGCAGGGGCCAGGCGCGCATGCTCGCACCGGCCGGGCCGGTGCGCAATCCGCGCCCCGATCAGGGCTGGGGCTTGCCGTCGGCGTCCAGCACCTCGGCCTTGCGGCCGATGGCCTCCAGCTGCGGCAGCAGCTTGGCCTTGTCGCCCACGGCGACGACGATGAGCCGGGCCGGGTCGAGATGCCGCCGGGCCGCCTTCAGCGCCGTGGCCGCCGTGACGGCGCCGTATTTGGCGGGCAGCGCCGCGATGGCGCCCAGCGGCTGGCCCGCGGACCAGTTGCCCGCATAGCCGCCGACGACGGCGACATTGGTGTCGAACCGGCCCGGCAGCGACAGCAGCTGCGCATTGCGCACGCGGCCCAGCTCGGCCGCGCCCATGGGCTTGGCGCGCATGCCGTCGATCTCCTTCCACATGTCGGCGAGGGCCGCGCCGGTCACGTCGGTGCGCACGCTGCCGCGGATGCCGAACTGGCCGCGCTCGCGGCCCATCGCGTAGCCCGAGTAGATGCCGTAGGTGTAGCCCTTGACCTCGCGCAGCTGGGTGTTGATGCGCGACGTGAACAGGCCGCCCAGGGCCGCGTTCATGACCTTGATGTCGGCCGCGTCCGGCACGCCGGCGAAGGGGCCGGGCGCGACGACGGCCAGGGCCGTCTGCGGCGCGCCGGGCTTGTCGACGACGACGGTGCGCGCGGCGATGGGCCGGGCCGGCGGCAGCGGCGCCGCGGCGGGCGCGGCGCCTTCGCCCTTCCAGGCGCCGAACAGCGGCTCGACCAGCGCGCGCAGCTCGGCCTCGCCGAGATCGCCGGCGACGACGAGGGCCGCGTTCTCGGGCCGGTAGCGGGCCTGCCAGAAGCCGCGCAGCGCCGTCGCGTCGACGGCCCGGATGCTGGCCTCGCTGCCCAGCGCGTTGGCGGCCAGCGGGTGGCCCTCGCCGTAGCTCACGCGGTTGGCGACGGCGTTGGCCAGCAGCGGGGCCTGCTCGCGCGTCTGCGCCAGCGCCGCGAGGCGCTGGGCCTTCTGGCGCTCGATCTCGGGCGCGGCGAAGGCCGGGTGCAGGGCCAGGTCGGCGAGCAGGCTGAGGCCCTCGCTGGCGCTGGCCTTGAGGCCGGAGAAGTCGATGCGCGCCTCCTCGCTGCCGGCCTCTGCCGTCAGCGTCGCGCCCAGCGCCGCGGCGGCCTCGGCGATCTGCTGCGCGCTGCGCGTCGTCGTGCCCTCGGGCAGCATGGCCGCGACGAAGCCGGCCAGGCCGGGCCGGTCGGCCGGGTCGGCGCCCTGGCCCGCGCGCACGACAAGGCTGGCGCTGACCAGCGGCAGGCCGGCCTTCTGCGAGTGGATGACGGTCAGGCCGTTGGCGAGCGTGAAGCTCTGCGCGGCGGGCAGCGTCAGCGGCTTGGGCCGGGCGGCGCCGGGCGCCTTGCCGCGCCAGGCCTCCAGTGCATTCAGCGACTCGCGCTCACCCTTGGCGGCCTTCGTCGGCGCCGGCGGCGTCGCCACCTCGGGCGGCAGCACCTGCTCGCCGGGCTGGGCGAGCACGACGACGCGGCGGTCCTTCTGCAGCCAGCGCGCCACGGTGGCGCTGACGGCGGCCGGCGTCAGCTGTGCGTAGCGGGCCAGGTCCTTGCCGACGTAGCCGGGGTCGCCGGCCATCTGGTTGTAGCTGTTGACGAGGTCGGCCAGCGACGCGACCTTCTCCATGCGCTGCAGCAGCTGGGTCTGGATGGTGGCGCGGGCCTGGGCCATCTCGGCCTCGCTGGGCGGCGTGGCCGCGAGCCTGGCGAGCTCGCCGTCGACCAGTGTCTCGATCTCGTCCAGCGACGCGCCGGGGCGGGCCACGACCTCGATATTGAAGACCGAGCTCAGCGACTGCGAGCTCTGGCCGACCTCCACGCTCTGCGCGAGCTGCCTGTCGCGCACCAGCAGGCCGTAGAGCCGGCTGGCCTTGCCGCCGCCCAGCACATGGGCGGCGATGTCCAGCTCGGCGTCGCCGGCAGCGAACATGGCCGGCGTGTGCCAGGCCAGGTCGAGGCGGCTCAGCTCGATGCGGTCGGTCACGACGAGGCGGCGCTCCTTCGTGATCTCGGGCATCGCGACCTTGACCTCCGGCACCCTGGGGCCGGGCTTGAGGCTGCCGAAATACTTCTGCACCAGGGCCTTGGCCTGCCTGGGGTCGAAGTCGCCGGCCAGCACCAGCGTCGCGTTGTTGGACCGGTAGTAGGTGCGGGCGAAGGCCTTCACGTCGGCGAGCTTGATGCCCTGGATGTCGGCATGCGAGCCGATGACGGCCGCGCGATAGGGGTGGCCTTCGGGGTAGAGGGCCTGGTACATCGCCTCCTCGACGATGCCGTAGGGCCGGTTCTCGAAGCTCTGGCGGCGCTCGTTGCGCACCACGTCCTGCTGGTTGGCCAGCGCGACCGAATCGACCTCGTCGATCATCCAGCCCAGCATGTCGGCCTTCAGCCACAGGCCCAGCTCCAGCTGGTGGGACGGCAGCGTGAAGAAGTAGTTGGTGCGGTCGAAATTGGTCGAGCCATTGCTGTCGGTGCCGCCGGCGGCGTCGACGTACTGGTCGAACCTGCCGCGCGGCACATGGCGGCTGCCGGCGAACATCAGGTGCTCGAACAGATGGGCAAAGCCCGTCTGGCCGGCGGCCTCGTTGCGCGGGCCGGCATGCACCCACAGGTTGAAGGCCACCAGCGGCAGCCGGTGGTCCTCGACGAGGATGAGCTCGAAGCCATTGGCCAGCGTGAGCTTCTCGTGGCGGATGGCGAGCCGGCCGGCCGCGGTGCCGACGGCGGGCGTCGCGGCCGGCGCGGCCCGGGCGGGCAGGCCGGCGTGCAGCGCGCCGGCCAGCGCCAGCAGCGCCGTCAGGCGGGCGAGACGACGGGATGAGGAAGCATGCATTCGGTTCGGTCCTCCGGGAGCGGTGCGGGGATTGGGCGCCGCCGCGGCAGCGGCGCAGAAGTGCCGGGAGTCAGCCTCATGCAGTCGCCAGCCTCAGCTCGAAGACGAAGCTGCTGCCCTGCCCCGCCGTGCTCAGCACGAGGATCTGGCCGCCCATCAGGCGCACGAGCTGCTGGCTGATGGACAGGCCCAGGCCCGTGCCGCCGAGGTGGCGCGACGCGTCGGACACCTGCTCGAAGGCCTGGAAGAGGCGCGCCTGCTGGGCCGGCGTCATGCCGATGCCGCTGTCGGCCACCTCGAAGCGCAGCTGCACCCGGCCCGGCTCCTGCGCCAGCACGCGGGCCGACAGCAGCACGCTGCCGCTGTCGGTGAACTTGACCGCGTTGGCCAGCAGGTTGAGCAGCACCTGGCGCAGGCGCTGGCCGTCCACCATGACGAGATGCGGCAGGCCCGCGTCGACGTCCAGCCCGAAGGCCAGGTTCTTCTGCTCGGCGCGCAGGCGCACGCTGTCGCTGGCCATGTCCAACAGTGCGCGCAGGTCGACGGCGCTGGGCTTGAGGCTGACCTTGCCGGCCTCGATGCTGGCCATGTCGAGCACGTCGTTGATGAGTTCGAGCAGGTGCAGGCCCGACTCGCGCATCAGCTGCAGCTTGGCCTGCTGGCCGGCCGGCACGGCGGCGTCCATCTGCATCAGCTGCGTGAAGCCGAGGATGGCGTTCAGCGGCGTACGGAACTCGTGGCTCATCGTCGCGAGGAAGCGGCCCTTGGCCTGGTTGGCGGCCTCGGCGCGCAGCTTGGCCTCGCTGAGCTCGGCGGTGCGTTCGTTGACGAGCTCCTCGAGGTGGTCGCGGTGGCGGGTCAGCTCGGCCTCGGCCTGGCGGCGCAGCGAGATGTCGCTGACCATGCCCTCGATGCGGCGGCGGCCGCCCTCGGCCTCGACCCAGTGCGCGTTCAGCTCGACCCACAGCGGCCGGCCGCCGGGCGCCTGCAGCTGCAGCTGGGCCTGCTGGATCTTGCCCTGCTCGTTCATGATGGCGCTGACGCGCTGCATCTCCTCGCGGTCGATGCCGGTCAGCTCGCGCAGCCGCCGGCCCACCGGGCTCAGCGCCCCCAGGCCCAGCATCTGCGTGAAGGCGCGGTTCATGCTGAGCACGCGACCGTCGGCATCGGCCTGGAAGATGCCCTCGGTCGCGTTCTCGAACAGGCTGCGGTAGCGCGCCTCGCTGGCGCGCAGGCCCTCGGAGCTGAGCTGCACCTGGTCGGCCGCGCTGCGCAGCTTCAGGCTCATCGCGTTGAAGCGCATCGTCAGCTGGCCGATCTCGTCCGCACGCTCGACCTTCTCCTGTGCGCCAAGGTCGCCCTTGGCGACGCGCTGGGCCAGCGCCCCCAGCCGCGCGACCGGCCGACGCACCAGCCAGTCCACGAGCAGATAGCCGGCCACGGCCACCGCGGCGACGACGCCGGCCAGCAGCTCGAAGACGAAGACCCGCGTGCGGCGGATCTGCTCGTCGACGAGATCGCGCGTGAAGACCAGCACGGCCGCCGCGACCGCCGTGCCCGGCGCGCCCGCGGCGGGCTGGTAGGTGATGCCGAACTCGCGCCGCAGCGGCCCGCTGGCCGGATGCTCGCGCTCGCGCCTGGCCAGGCCGCCGCGCAGGCCCAGGCCCCGGATCTCGATGGCATGCACCTCGGGGTCGGCCATGACGGCGTCGAGCAGGTTCTCGAGGGCGACATGGTCCAGGTTCCAGATCGGCCCGGCGAAGCCGCGCTCGATGAGGCCGGCCATGCGCGCCTCGCGCTCGCGCAGGCCGTCCATCAGCTCGGCCTCCTCGCGCGCCGTCCAGGTCCAGCCCACCGCCAGCACGATGAGGCTCGCGACCAATGCGATGCCCGCCGCCAGCCGCGTCTGCAGCCCCATGCTCATCGGCGCCCGCGCCATCCGCCATCCCCCCGAAACCGGCCCCGTGGGCCCAGGCAGCGAGCATAGGGGCATTCGGCCCTCTGCCCCGTCGCGCCGGAGCCGGCGCGGCGGCGGCGCAGCGGTCCGCTCGTGCCGGACGGCCGGCGTGGCGAAGACCTCGGGCCTCAGTTGGCCAGGCGCGAGCCTGGCCGGCGGGGTGCGCCTCGATGGCCAGCAGCAGTGCGCGGCGCAGCGGCCATCAACCCTTGGCAGCCGCCTTCTTCGCGGCCGTCTTCCTGGCCGGCGCGGCCTTGCCCGCCGGCTTGCCGTTGCGCGGCTCGAACTCGAAGACGACCTTGCCTTCCTTCCTGTCGTAGGCCAGGAAGGCCTTGAACTTGCGCCGCGTCTTGTTGGACACGAAGTTCTCCAGCAGGTCGGTCTTGCCCTCGGCCAGCAGCTTGTGCAGCTGGGCCGGCTCGATGGGCTGGGTCAGGATGACCTTGCCGGTCTTGAAGTCGCAGGTCACATGGGCGCCGACGCCGTGCTCGCAGACGTAGTTGCTGCCGTGCTCGTAGACGTGGCCCTGGCACTTGGGGCAGGCGCCCAGGCTCTGCTGGCCGGAGAAGTCCACCGGCTCGCCGTCGTGCTCGGCCTTCTTGGCGTCCTCGCCGAAGTCGAACTCCAGCTTCCAGTTGGCGATCTCGTCGTCGTAGACCAGCGCGAGTTCCGCCGTGAAGGGCCAGCCGGCCTTGGAGCGGAAGCCTTCCAGCGGGCCGATCTTCTTGGTCGCCAGGAAGGTCTCGACCTCGGCCAGCTCGAAGCTGCGCCCGCCCGGGATCTTGCCGATGCTGAAGCCGCAGGCATCGTCGCCGCCGCCGCTCCTGCCCGTGCAGCTGAAGCGCCGGTAGTTCTCCTTCACGATGCCGCCGCATTTGGGGCAGGGCGTCTTCAGCGTCGCGTAGTCGCCGGGGATGGTGTCGCGGTCATAGCCCTTGGCCTTGGCGACCATCTTCTCGGTCATCGCCGCGATCTCGGCCATGAAGACCTCGCGCTTCAGCCGGCCCTTCTCCATCTCGGCGAGCTTGAACTCCCAGTCGCCGGTCAGCTCGGGCTTGGTCAGGTCCTCGACGTCCAGGCCGCGCAGCAGCGTCATCAGCTGGAAGGCCTTGGCCGTCGGGATCAGCTCGCGGCCCTCGCGCAGCATGTATTTCTCGGTGATCAGGCCTTCGATGGTGGCGGCGCGCGTGGCCGGCGTGCCCAGGCCCTTCTCGGCCATGGCCTCGCGCAGCTCGTCGTCGTCGATGAGCTTGCCGGCGCCTTCCATCGCACTCAGCAGCGTGGCTTCCGTGTAGCGCGCCGGCGGCTTGGTCTGCAGGGCCTTCACGTCGACGCTCTCGGTGCGCACGACCTCGCCCGGCTGCACCGGCACGAGGTTGGCGTCCTCGTCGTCCACGTCCTTGCCGTAGACGGCCAGCCAGCCCGGCTTGACCAGCACCTTGCCGTTGGTCTGGAAATGGTGCTTGTTGTCGACTTTGGAGATACGCGTCGTGACCAGGAACTCGGCCGGCGGGAAGAACACCGCCAGGAAGCGCTTGACGACCATGTCGTAGAGCTTGGCCTCGACCTCGGTCAGCGCCTTGGGCGCCTGCAGCGTCGGGATGATGGCGAAGTGGTCCGACACCTTGGCGTTGTCGAAGACCTTCTTCGTCGGCTTGATATAGCCCTCCTTCAGCGACTTGGCGGCGTGGCCGGACAACGCGGCCAGCGGGCCGGGCAGGTCCTCGGTGGCCAGCATCTTGGCCGTGTCCTTGGCCACGGCCAGGTAGTCCTCGGGCAGGAAGCGCGAGTCCGTCCGCGGGTAGGTCAGCACCTTGTGCTTCTCGTACAGCGCCTGGGCGATGGACAGCGTCGTCTTGGCCGAGAAGCCGAAGCGCGAGTTGGCCTCGCGCTGCAGCGTCGTCAGGTCGTAGAGCGCGCCGCAGCTCGTCGTGCTGGGCTTGCTTTCCTCGGTCACGGTGGCGGGCTTGCCCAGCACGGCCTTGGCGATCTCGTCGGCCTCGGCCTGCGTCCACAACCGATCCGCGCGGCGCTCGGCGTCGTCGTTCTTCTTCCAGGCCGGGTCGAACCACTTGCCCTCGTACTGGCCGGCCTGGGCGTCGACGCCGACGCCGGGCCGCCCCAAGTCGGCGACACCCCCTCGGGGGGCGGTCCGGCCATCGGCCGGGCCTGGGGGCACCAGGAACGTGGCGCGCAGCTCCCAGTAGTCGCGGGCGACGTGCTTGCGGATCTTTTCCTCGCGCTCGACGACGATGGACAGCGTCGGCGTCTGCACGCGACCCACGGTGGTCAGGAAGAAGCCGCCGTCGCGCGAGTTGAAGGCCGTCATCGCCCGCGTGCCGTTGATGCCGACCAGCCAGTCGGCCTCGGAGCGGCAGCGCGCGGCATCGGCCAGCGGCAGCATCTGCGCGTCGCTGCGCAGCTTCTCGAAGCCCTCGCGGATGGCCGCCGGCGTCATCGACTGCAGCCACAGCCGCTGGATGGGCTTGTTCAGCTTGCCCTTGGCCGGCTGTGCGTACTGCTCGATGAGGCGGAAGATCAGCTCGCCCTCGCGGCCCGCGTCGCAGGCGTTGATCAGCGCCGTCACGTCCTTGCGGCGGATCAGCTTGGAGAGCGCGTTGAGGCGGCCCTTGTTCTTGTCGATGGGGTTGAGGTCGAAGTGCGGCGGGATCACCGGCAGGTGGGCGAAGCTCCACTTGCCGCGCTTGACGTCGTACTCCTCGGGCGCCGCGATCTCCACGAGGTGGCCGACGGCGGAACTGACGACGTAGCTCTCGTTCTCGAAGTGGTCGTCGTGCTTGTCGAACTTGCCGGCCACGGGGGTCAGCGCCCGGACGATGTCCTGGGCGACGCTGGGCTTCTCGGCAATGATGAGTGTCTTGGTCATTTGCGACGGAAGAAATGCAACCACAGAGGCACGGAGACACGGAGCGAGCCCCGCTGGATTCCTCTGTGTCTCGGTGCCTCTGTGGTTGCGTTTTGCATTGAATCGGAAGGCTGAGGCAGCTGCCTACAATCCGGGCCTCGCGCGCACGCCTACGCACGCGCGCACCCATGAAATCACCGTACCACAGCGCCGATGACGCCTAAAACCCCGCGCCGCAAGATCGAAGTCCGTGATTCCGGCGTGCACGGCCGGGGCGTCTACGCGGTGGCCCCCATCGCGGCCGGCGCCAAGATCATCGAGTACACGGGCGAGCGCATCTCCTGGGCGGAGGCGGTGGACCGTCACCCCCACGACCCCAGCCAGCCCAACCACACCTTCTATTTCCACCTCGACGGCGGCCTCGTCATCGACGCGCTGTACGGCGGCAACAACGCGCGCTGGATCAACCACGCCTGCGAGCCCAACTGCGAGGCCGACGAGGTCGACGGCCGCGTCTTCATCAAGGCGCTGCGCGACCTGGAGCCCGGCGAGGAGCTGTTCTACGACTACGGCCTGGTGCTGGACGAGCGCCACACGGCCAAGGTCAAGAAGCAGTTCGCCTGCTGGTGCGGCGCCGCCACCTGCCGCGGCACCATGCTCGCTCCGAAGCGTCGCTGACGCCATGGAGCGGCGCCACCTCGCCGAATGCGGCTCGACCAACACCGAGGCGCTGGCCCATCTGCGCGACGGCGGCGGGCCGCTGCTGCTGTCGGCCAGCCACCAGACCGCCGGCCGCGGCCGCCTGGGCCGGGCCTGGCAGAGCGATGACGCCGCGCTGACCTTTTCCGTCGCGCTGCCCATGCCGGCCGAGCTGGATCTCTCCGGCCTGTCGCTCGCCGTCGGCTGCACGGTCGCCGACGTGCTGGACCCGGCCGGCGATCGCATCCGGCTCAAATGGCCGAATGACCTCTTCCTGCACGGCGCCAAGCTCGGCGGCATCCTGATCGAAGCCGTGCCCCTGCCCGGCGACAGGCGCGGCGTCGTCATCGGCATCGGCCTGAACCTGCGCGCCCTGCCGCCCGACGCCGACCGCGGCGCCTTCGCCAGCGGCCACGCGGCGCTGCAGGCGCTGGACCCGGCCGCAACGGCACAGGCCACGCTGGACCGCCTCGCACCCGCGCTGCAGGGCCTGCTGGCCGATTTCCAGACGCTGGGCTTCGCGCCCTGGCAGGCCGCGTTCGCGCGCCGCGACCTGGCTGCGGGCCAGCGCGTGCGCGTGGGCGGCCAGCCGGGCATCGCCCGCGGCGTGAACGTGCGCGGCGAGCTGCTGCTGCAAACCGAGGCCGGCGTGCAGACCTGTGCCGCCGGCGAACTCAGCCTCAGACTGGAGACATCCCCGTGATGCGTGCGCTCGTCATCGTGCTGCTGGCGGTCAACGCCCTCTTCTTCGCCTGGTCGCGCGGCTGGCTGGACACGGTCAGCGGCGTCCCCGCCGACGGTGGCCGCGAGCCCCAGCGCCTGGCCGCCCAGCAGCATCCCGAGCGCATCCAGCCGCTGGCCGCCAGCGCCGTGGCCGCGCTGGCGCAGCGCAGCTGCCTGGAGCTGGGCCCGCTGGACGGCGACGCGGCGCTGGCCGCCGCCCAGGCCGCGCTGAAGGCCGCGGGCGCCGAAGCCCAGGTCCGCAGCAGCGAGCAGCCGGGCGTGTGGGTGGTGGCCACCATCAGGCTCGCCGACCCCGATTTCCGCGCCCGCAAGGAAGCCACCTACAAGCAGCTGCGCATCGCCTTCGAGCCGCTGGACGGCCTGCCCGCCGAGCAGCCCGCCTTCGTGCTGAGCCGGCACGAAGGCCAGGCCGAGGCCGCCGCCGAGATCGGCGTGCTGGAAAGGCGCGGCCTGAAGGGCCTGCGCGTGCTGGCGCTGAAGGCCCCGCAGGCCCGCCACAGCCTCGTCGTCGCCCAGGCCGACGGCCTGCTCGCGGCCCGGCTGATGGCCAGCAAGGATCCGGCCCTGGCCGCCGGCTTCAGGGCCTGCAGCGCCGCGCCGACGGCCTCGGCCGCGTCGTCAGCCGCGGGCTGAGCGGCGCAGCGCCAGCGCGGCGCAGAACAGGGCCGCCAGCCAGGCCGGGCCGGCCGCGCCGCCGCCTGACGAGGTCGATGGCGTGCCCGCCGCTGCGGCCACGCTGATGGTGACCGGCTGGCTGTAAACCAGACCGAGGTTGTCGGTGATGTCGGCGCGCACCGTAAAGCTGCCAGCCGCCGTGGGCGTCAGCGTCGCCGTGGCCGAGGTCGCACCGGATGAGAAGCCGCCGACGATGCCGCCGCCGTCGACCAGCACCCAAGCCGTTGAAGCAACGGTGCGCCCGCTGGCCAGGCCGCTGGCGGCAGCGGTCAGCGTCAGGGCCTGGCCGGCTTGCAGGCCGCTAGCGGGGTTCTGCGTGATCGACACGGCTGCACCGGCCAAGGCCTGCGCCGCCTTCACGGCGGCGAAGGCGTCCACCATGCCGGCGCCGCAGGTGCTGGTCGTGCAGTAGCACTCGTCCTGCACCGCAGCGCTGGGTGGCGCGCACATCGGCGGCGTCGGGTTGGCCGAGCTGCCCCCGCCGCTGGTGGGGAACGGGCGTGCCGTCAGCCTGAGGATTTGGGTCGCCTCGGCAGCGCTCAAATTGGGTCGCACCGAGGCCATCAGTCCCACGATGCCGCTGACGATAGGCGCCGAGAAACTGGTCCCCACCGAGGCAGTGCCGCCGGTGTAGGCCGCGTCATTCGGCACCGGTGATGTCGTGCCGCTGTTGGTCGTGCTGACCATCGAATAGATGCAGGGCTGACCTGCACCGATGTTGATGCAGTTGCCGCCGGGTGCCGCGACGGTCACTTCGGGGCCGATGCTGGAGAAGCCGACCTTGGTGCCGACATGGCGCAGCGCCGCGACGCTGACGACGCCCGGGCAGTTGCCCGGCAGCCCCACCGCCTGGCCTTCGGAGTTGCCGGCCGCGACGACGACGGTCGCGCCGGCCGCGCTGACCTGGTCGATCGCCTGACGGTACAGCGAGCCCGTCGAGTCCGTCGCCGCGCAGCTGCCGCTGCCGCCCAGGCTGAGGTTGAGCACCTTGGCCTTGTTGGCATTGGCCGGCACGCCGGGCAGCGAGAGGCCGACCGCCCATTTCATCGCCGCGATGATGTCGCTGTCGTAGCCACCGCATTTGCCGAGCACGCGCAGCGGCAGGATCTTCAGCCCCCAGCCGACGCCGGCCATGCCCAGGCCGTTGTTGCTGGCCGCCGCGATCAGGCCCGACACGCGCGTGCCGTGCCAGGAACTGTTGCCGATGTCGGCCGATGTGCAGTTGCTGCCGAGCGTGTTGACAGGGCTCAGGTCAGCGCTACTGACCCAATCTCCATAGTCCAGCGCCAGCGTCAGGTCGGCGCCGGCCGGCCGGTTCGCAATGGCCTTAGCTGGGTCGCTCGGACTGCTGTAGCCGATGAAGTCGTAGCCGCTCAGGAACTGGCTACTGCCGTCGACGTTCGTGAAGTCGGGGTGGTCGCGGCGCACGCCGGTGTCGATGACGGCGACGACGACGCTGGATGCGCCGGTCGTGATACCCCAGGCGGCCAGCGCATTGATGTTGGACACCACGGCCGGGTTGGTCGAACCGCCTGGCGCCTTCAGATACCACTGGTCGATGGTGCGCGCCGCACTGCCGTCGGGATTGGTGGTCTGTGCGTTCACCGTCGCGCCGCCGAACAGCGGGTCGTTGGGCAGCGCCAGCGCCTTGCGACGGCCGTCCACCGTCACCAGTTCCACTTCGGCGTCGGCGGCCAGCCGGCGCGCCAGCTCGGCGCTGGACAGGCCGCGCGCATGCATCACGTGGGTGCGCTCGTCCAGGCTCAGGCCGGCCGTCAGCGCCTGGCCGGTGCGGGCACCGAGCCCGGTCGCGCGCGTCTGCGCGACATCGCGGGCCTCCGCGGCACCGGCGCGCAGGGCCAGCGCCTTCGCGCGCACGCTGTCGGCCTGGGGCCTGAAGCGCACGATGACGCGGGCCTCGCCGTCGGCTGTCTGGGCCGTCTGGGCCGGCGCTGCGAAGGGGGCGGCCAGGGCGGCGGCGAGGAGGAGGGGGCGCAGCAGCATGGCGACGGCTAGAACAAGGAAGCGGGCCAGTTTAGGTGCCGCCCCGGCGCAGGAAGCAAACAAATGTCACGGCGCAAGAAAGCAGAAACCCTGCAGGACGGGCCGTCCTGCAGGGTTTCTTCGGCGCGGCCGGCGCAGGCTCAGCCGTTCACGACGCGGACCATCTCCAGGCACTTGTTCGAGTAGCCCCACTCGTTGTCGTACCAGGACACCAGCTTGACGAAGGTGCCGTCCAGCGCGATGCCGGCGTCGGCGTCGAAGATGGAGGTGCGCGCATCGCCGCGGAAGTCGGTCGCGACGACCTTGTCCTCGGTGTAGCCCAGCACGCCCTTCAGCGCGCCCTGGCTCTGGGCCTTCATCTCGGCGCAGATCTCTTCATACGACGCGTCCTTGACCAGCTCGACGGTCAGGTCGACGACGGAGACGTCGCTGGTCGGCACGCGGAAGCTCATGCCGGTGAGCTTCTTGTTCAGCTCGGGGATGACCTTGCCGACGGCCTTGGCGGCGCCGGTGCTGCTGGGGATGATGTTCTCGAGGATGCCGCGGCCGCCGCGCCAGTCCTTGTTGCTCGGGCCATCGACGGTCTTCTGCGTCGCGGTGGCGGCGTGCACGGTCGTCATCAGGCCGCGCTTGATGCCCCACTTGTCGTTCAGCACCTTGGCCAGCGGGGCCAGGCAGTTGGTCGTGCAGGAGGCGTTGGAGATGATGGCCTCGCCGGCGTACTTGGCGTGGTTCACGCCGAAGACGAACATCGGCGTCTCGTCCTTGGACGGCGCGCTCATGATGACCTTCCTGGCGCCCGCGGCCAGGTGCTTCTCGCCGCCGGCCTTGTCCAGGAACAGGCCGGTGGACTCGATGACGATGTCGGCGCCGACCTCGCTCCACTTCAGCTCGGCCGGGTCCTTGATGGCGGTCAGGCGGATCTTCTTGCCGTTGACGACCAGCGTGTTGCCCTCGACGGCCACGTCGCCGTCGAACTTGCCGTGCACGCTGTCGTACTTGAGCATGTAGGCCAGGTAGTCGGGCTCGAGCAGGTCGTTGATCGCGACGACCTCGATGTCCTTGAAATTCGCGACGGCGGCACGGAACACCATGCGCCCGATGCGGCCGAAGCCGTTGATGCCGATCTTGATGGTCATGGAAAAGTCTCCAGAGGATGAAAAATTCGCGTCGGGCGGGATTCTCGGTGATTCGCGCGGTGGGGTGGATTCAAGCGGGTTTCGCCTCCACTCTCAGTCCAGCTTGATGGTGCCGCAGGGCACATCCACCGTGATGGGGGTGTTCAGCAGGTACTCGAAGTCCAGGCGCTTCACGTCCATCACAAGTTCGCCAAGCCACTCGATCAGCGGTGCCCGCGCGGCGTTCCTCGCGCCCTGCTCGATCACCTCATTGGCAAAGGCCGGCTGGCCGAGTCGCCATGTCAGCCGGAACGGGCATCCCATGGCATCCAGGTCGAAAGCCACCGGCCGCGCTTGCAGGTTCTTCATTGCCGCCAGCAGGGACTGCAGCGATGCGCTGCGGAGGAACTGCGGCTGCGCTCGCTCGGTCCAGTTGAAGTTGAAAACCTGGCGGTGCTTGAAGTCCCGACCGTCGGCCAGGCATGGCAGCCGGTACTGGCGGGCGTAGTCCACGACCGCCTCCCGAGTCGTCCGATTCACCGAGTTGTAGAGAACGCGGATCTGCGGCTCCGTACCCGGCGCCGTGAAGTCCATCTCGAGCACCGTGTTGCCGACCCCCAGGTCCGGGCCTCTTTCGGGGGCCATCTCGGCATGGATGCCGATCCTTTCCCGTGGCGGCCATTTCAGGCAGGCGCGAAGATCAGCATCGGACGTCTGCGCCTGAGCGACGGCGCAGGTCAGCAGCGCCAACGCTCCCTGCACGGCCGCCCGCCAAGTCCCGCGCCGCTTGTGCATGTCGAACTCCCTGTTCTGTGTGAGCGCAGGTTTTTAACGCCGGAATGTCGTCACCAAGCTCCAGGCTTACCCCGCAGTGACTCCAAGCGGCCTGAAACGGCGGCCCAGGGCGGCTTACTTCTTCTTCAGCACCGCCTTCACGGTCGCCGCGACGTTCTCGGCCGTGAAGCCGAAGTGCTTGAACAGCACCGGCGCCGGGGCCGATTCGCCGAAGCTGTCGATGCCGACGACGGCGTCGCAGCCGTACTTCCACCAGAAGTCGCTGACGCCCATCTCGACGGCCACGCGCGGCAGGCCCTTGGGCAGCACGCTCTTCTTGTAGTCCTTGTCCTGGCGGTCGAACACGCTGGTGGAGGGCATCGACACGACGCGCACCTTCACGCCCTCGGCGGCCAGCAGCTGCTGCGCGGCCAGGGCCAGCTGCACCTCGGAGCCGGTGGCGATGATGACGGCCTTGGCCTTGCCCTTGGCGGGCTCGGCGAGCACATAGGCGCCCTTGGCGATCTCGTCGACATTGGTCTTGGGCGAGTAGGCCAGGTTCTGGCGGCTCAGCGCCAGCAGGCTGGGGCGCTGGGCGTTGCCCAGCGCCATGGTCCAGGCGACGACGGTCTCGGTCGTGTCGGCCGGGCGCCAGACGTCCAGGCCCGGGATCAGGCGCAGCGAAGCGACATGCTCGATGGACTGGTGGGTCGGGCCGTCTTCGCCCAGGCCGATGGAGTCGTGCGTCATCACGTGGATGACGCGCTGCTTCATCAGCGCGGCCATGCGGATGGCGTTGCGGCTGTAGTCGCTGAAGGTCAGGAAGGTGCCGCCGTAGGGGATGAAGCCGCCGTGCAGGGCCACGCCGTTCATGACGGCGGCCATGCCGAACTCGCGCACGCCGTAGTTGATGTGGCGGCCGTTGTTGGGCGTGCCGGCGGCGTCAAAGCGCAGGCTGGGCGTGTGACTGGTGTTGGTCAGGTTGGAGCCGGTCAGGTCGGCGCTGCCGCCCAGCATCTCGGGCAGCTGGCCGGTGAAGGCTTCCAGCGCGATCTGGCTGGCCTTGCGGCTGGCGACGGTCTGGGCCTCGGTGTGGGCCTTGACGACGGCGTCCACGGCGAGCTGAGCGAAGTTGGCGGGCAGCACGCCGGCCATGCGGCGCTGGAACTCGGCGGCCAGCTCGGGGTGGGCCTCGGCATAGGCGTCGAAGCGTTCCTCCCAGGCGGCCTCGGCCTCGGCGCCCGCGGCCTTGGCGTCCCAGGCGGCATAGACCTCGGCCGGCACGACGAAGGGCTCGGCGGTCCAGCCGATGGCCGCGCGGGTCAGCTTGATCTCCTCGGCGCCGAGCGGCTCGCCGTGGGCCTTGGCGGTGTCGGCGCGGTTGGGGCTGCCCTTGCCGATGTGGGTCTTGGCGATGATGAGGGTCGGCCTGTCGGCGCTGGTCTTGGCCTGCGCGATGGCGGCGTCGACCGCATCGACGTCGTGGCCGTCCACCGGGCCGATGACGTTCCAGCCATAGGCGGCGAAGCGCTGGGCCGTGTTGTCGGCGAACCAGGGCGCGACCTGGCCGTCGATGGAGATGCCGTTGTCGTCGTAGATGGCGATCAGCTTGTTCAGCTTCCAGGCCGCGGCCAGCGACGCGGCCTCGTGGCTGATGCCTTCCATCAGGCAGCCGTCGCCCAGGAAGACATAGGTGTGGTGGTCGACGATGGCGTGGCCGTCGCGGTTGAAGTCGCGCGCCATCAGCTTCTCGGCCAGGGCCAGGCCGACGGCATTGGTCACGCCCTGGCCCAGCGGGCCCGTCGTCGTCTCGACGCCGGCCGTGATACCCACCTCGGGGTGGCCCGGCGTCTGGCTGTGCAGCTGGCGGAAGTTGCGCAGCTCCTCGATGGGCAGCGCATAGCCGGTCAGATGCAGCAGCGCATAGATCAGCATGGAGCCGTGGCCGTTGGACAGCACGAAGCGGTCGCGGTCGGCCCAGTGCGGGTTGGCCGGGTTGTGCCGCAGATGGCGCTTCCACAGCGCGACGCCGATCTCGGCCATGCCCATCGGGGCGCCCGGGTGGCCGGAGTTGGCCGCCTGCACCGCGTCCATCGCGAGGGCGCGGATCGCGTTGGCCATGAGGGTGGGGGAGGCGGGCGTTGCAGTCATGGCCGGGGCTTTCTTGGGCTGGAGGGGCAAAACGCGGGATTTTACGGGGGTGCCTGAGCGCGCCTTGATCCAGCGCAAGGCCGGGCCGTCGCCGCCGCGCGACGCTTGCGGCATGCCTGCATCGACACTGCCCCTGGCCCTGCGCGTCATCCGCGCCGAGCACGACGCGCTGGCCGCCATGCTGCGCACGCTGCCGCTACTGCTCCAAGCCCAGCGCCGCAGCGGCACGCCGGCCGACTTCGGCGCGCTGCGCGCGATGCTGTTCTATGTGGACGAATTCCCTGAGCGCCTGCATCACACCAAGGAGAGCGAGCTGCTCTTTCCCAAGCTGCGCGCCCGCGTGCCGGCGCTGCGCGACACGCTGGACGACCTGGACGCCGACCATGCCCAGGGCGAACGCGCCATCCGCGAGCTGCAGCACAGCCTGCTGGCCTGGGAGCAGATGGGCGAGCCGCGGCGGGACAAGTTCGAGCAGCAGCTCCAGGTCTACACGGCGCGCTATCTGCGCCACATGAAGCGCGAGGAGACCGAGGTGCTGCCGCTCGCTGCGGACATCCTCGGCGCCGCGGACTGGGCCGAGCTGGACGAGGCCTTCGGCAGCCACCGCGACCCGCTCGCGCCGCGCCCGGGCCAGCAGGTGGACGAGGCCTACGCGCCGCTGCGCGAGCGCATCCTGGCGGCGCTGCCGGCGCCCTTTGGCTGGGGGCCGGCGCTGGCGGCCTGAAGCGCCGCCGACACCTGCAGCTGCAGCCGGCCGCTGGCGGCCCAGTCGGCGAGGTCGCGGCGGGCGTCCTGGCGCAGCTCGGTCTCGCTGGCCGCGCGGGCCTGCAGCAGGCCGGCCCAGGCATTGCGGTCGGCGGCCTTGGCCGCATACAGGGCCGCGTCGGCCAGGTCGACGACCTGGCGCCAGTCGAGGGCGCGCGGCAACCCCGGGCACAGCGGGAAGGCCGCGAAGCCGACCGAGCAGCTGCACTGCAGCGGCGTGCCGTCGGCCAGCACGAAGGGTTCGGCCGCGACGGCGTGGCGGGCGCGCTCGGCCAGCTCGGCCGCGCGCCCGCGCGGCAGGCCGCGGGCGACGACGAGGAACTCCTCGCCGCCCCAGCGGATCAGGTAGTCGGCCTCGCGGAAGACCTGCTGCAGCCGGCTGCGCATCAGCTTGAGCACGTCGTCGCCGGCGCCATGGCCGCGCTCGTCGTTGATGCGCTTGAAGTGGTCGAAGTCGATCAGGAAGAACAGCAGGTCCTGGTCGTCCGCGGGCGGGGCGCCCGGCGCGGGCTCGTGGTGGCGCACGACCATGGCGACGTCGGCCGGCATCTGGCGCTCCAGGAAGCGGCGGTTGCGCAGGCCGGTCAGCGGATCGGTGAGGCTGGCCTCCTCCAGCTCGACGGACTTGGCGGCCAGCTCGGTCGTCGCGGCCTCCAGCGCCTCGGTGCGCTCGCGCACGCGGGCCTCCAGCACGCGGCGGTGGCGCAGCAGCAGCCGCGTGCGCATGTTGACGATGGCGGCCACGGCGGCCAGCGCGAGCAGCAGGGCCAGGGCCAGCGCCCAGCGGCCCTGCCACCAGGCGGCATGCACGTCGACGTCCAGCACCAGCTCGTGGGGGCTCCAGGCGCCGTCGCGGTTGCTGCCCTGCAGATGCAGCCTGTAGTGGCCGGGCGACAGGTTGGTGTAGGCCGCCGTGCGCATCAGCACGCCGGCGTCGACCCAATGGCGGTCCAGCCCGTCGAGGCGGTAGCGGTAGCGGTTGCGGCCGGGCTGGCTGTAGTCCAGCGACGCGAAGGACAGGCTGAAGCCGCGCTCGCCGGGCGCCAGCACCAGCGGCTGGCCGTCGGCCGGCAGCGCGCGCTCGCCGCCCTCGACGCGCAGCTCGGAGGCGACCAGCGGCGGCTGGTAGGCCCAGGGCGAGAACTTGGCCGGGTCGATGACGAGCAGGCCGCGCGCGCCGCCGAACAGCATGCGGCCGTCGTCCAGCGCCGCATAGGCGCGGAACCAGCCGGTGCCGAGGTCGGCGCCGTCGGCCGCGCCCAGCTCGCGGCGCTCGCCGCTGGCCGGGTCGAACATATTGCGCTGCGACCAGATGCGGCCCTTGGCGTCGAGCAGCAGATTGGCCCCGAAGGCGCCGCCGACCTCGGACGCCGCGACGGCCTCGAAGCGCGCATGGTGGCCGTCGCTCGCGACGAGGCGGTGCAGGCCGGTGCCGGTGTCGACCCACAGCACGCCCCTGGCGTCGACGGCCATGCCGAGCACGGTCTGGCCGGTCAGGCCGCTGGACTCGATCCACTCGGCCAGCGGCTCGGCCGCGCCCGGCCGGGCGATGCGCAGCAGCCCCGCCGCGCCGCCGGCCCACAGGCTGCCGTCGGGCATGTCGGCGAAGGCATTGACCTCGCCGGTGCCGCCCACCAGGCCGGCCGTGGGCACGGCGCGCATCGCCGGCCGCGCGGGCGTCCAGCGCATCAGGCCGTCCAGCGTCGCGATCCACAGCGCGCCGTCGTCGGTGGCATGCAGGCGGCGCGGCACGGCGTTGCCGCTGCGCAGCGTCTGCTGCCAGCGGCCCCGGGCGTCGAAGCGCAGCAGCTGGGTGTCGACGGCGGCCCAGACCGAGCCGTCGCGCGTCTGCCCGAGGGCGTTGACGCGGCCGGGCGGCAGGCCGCCCGCACCTGGCACAGCGGGCGCGATGCGGCCCAGCGGCCGCAGCTCGCGGTCGCGCTTCTCGATGCCGCCGGCCAGCATGCCGAGCCAGACCTCGCCGCTGCGCAGCTGCAGCGCACTGCGCACGTCCAGGCCGCCGGCCGCGGCGGCGCCGATGGGCTCGCGCACCATGCTCAGGCCCGGCAGCGGCGGCACATGGCGCATCAGGCCGCCGCCGAAGCTGCCGACCCAGACCGTGCCCGAGGGGTCGCGCAGCAGCGCGCGCACGTCGCTGCGCGGCGCGTTGCCAGCGCCGCCGGCCGGCAGGCGTTCGATCAGGCCGCCGTCGGCCGCGCGGTGGCGCTCGATGCCGGAGGCGTCGCCGAACCACAGCTCCTCGGCCGAGGCCTGGGTCATGGTCATCACCGGCCAGGCGCCGCCGTGGCTGCCGGTGCCGGCGCTGAAGGGCAGCGCCTGGCCGTCGGCACCGACGGCACGCAGCCGGCCCTCGGCGGTGCCGACGATGATGCGGCCGTCCTGGGTCTCGGCCAGCAGCGTGATGAGCTGGTCCTTCAGGCCGAGGTCCAGCGCCTCGATGGGGCCGTCGGCCGCCTTGCGCGCCAGCCCCCGCCAGCTGCCGATCCACAGCGTGCCGGCGCGGTCGACGAGCAGGGACTGCACGCGCGCGTCGGGCAGGCCGTCGTCGGGGCCGCGGTGGTGGGTGAAGCGCTGCGTCTGCACGTCCAGCCGGTCCAGGCCGCCGCTGCCGCCTATCCACAGCGTGCCGTCCTTCTCCAGCGCCAGCGCGCGCACCGTGTTGGCGGCCGGCGCGGTCTCGTCGGCCGAGGCGCCGCTGCGCGCCCAGCGCGACCACTGGCCGCTGGCCAGGTCCAGCCGCACCAAGCCGGCATTGCCCGCCGCCACCCAGAGCCAGCCGCGCGGGTCGGCCAGCAGCGCGCGCACGAACTGCTCGGCCAGCAGGCTGCCGTCGGGCGCGCACAGCGGATAGCGGCGGAAGGCATAGCCGTCGAAGCGCAGCAGGCCCTCGGCCGAACCGGCCCACAGCAGGCCGCGCGCATCCAGGGTCAGCGCCGACACGACGTTGTCCCGCACGGCGCCCGGCTCCCCCACCGGTTCGAAGCGCGGCTCCATGGCCCGCGCGCCGCTGCTGATCGCCGCCGCCGCCAGCAGCACGGCGCAGCAGGTCCTGAATCCCTTCATGCGGCGCATTCTGCGCGATGGCATCGGCGCGCCGGCCCGAGGGTCGGATTCACATCGGGCCGGCGCTCCCGAGGATCTGCAGGACCTCGGCGTCCAGGCCGGCGTCCGCGGCAACGACGTCGACCCAGCGCGCGCTGTGGTCGCCGTCGCGGCAGACCTCAGGCTGCCGCTCACGCATCTGCACCCGCACCGCATCGCCTGCCGGGGGGCATGTCGTAGCGCACCAGCCGACGCTGGTGCCGATCCGGATCAGGCCGCGCTCGTCCTTGGCCAGCGCCGTGACGATGCCGTGGACGATGGCCGCCGTGCCACCGCCCGCGTCACTGCGCCAGCGGCTTGGTGATCGCGTCGATGCGCTCGACCACCTCGGCCGTCAGCCTGGGCGTGACGGCCAGCGCACCGAGGTTGTCCTGCAGCTGCTCGATGCGGCTGGCGCCCAGGATGACTGTGGACACGCGCGGGTTGCGGTTGATCCAGGCGATGGCCAGCTGCGCCAGGCTGCAGCCCAGCTCGGCGGCGATCTCGGCCAGCCGGCCGACGGCGTCGTTCCTGGCCTTGTCCTGCAGCTGCTCGCGCATCCAGCCCATGCTCTCCAGCGCGCCGCGGCTGCCGGCCGGAATGCCGTGGCGGTATTTGCCGGTCAGCAGGCCCGAGGCCAGCGGGCTCCAGGTCGTCAGGCCCAGGCCGATGTCCTCGTAGAGCCGCGCATAGTCCTGCTCGACGCGGCGGCGGTGGAAGAGGTGGTACTGCGGCTGCTCGACGACGGGCTTGTGCAGGTGGTGGCGCTCGGCGATCTCCCAGGCCGCGCGGATGTCGGCCGCGCTCCACTCGCTGGTGCCCCAGTACAGCGCCTTGCCCTGGCGGATGATGTCGCTCATCGCCCAGACGGTTTCCTCGATGGGCGTGTGCGGGTCGGCGCGGTGGCAGTAGATCAGGTCCAGGTGCTCCAGCTGCAGGCGCCTGAGCGAGCCGTCGACGGCCTGCATCAGGTATTTGCGGTTCAGCGTGTCCTTGCGGTTTACCGTCACGCCGTCGCGCTGCAGACCCCAGAAGAATTTGCTCGACACGATGTAGTCCAGGCGGTTCCAGCCCAGCGCCTTGAAGGCCTGGCCCATGACGACCTCGCTCTCGCCCTGGGCATAGACCTCGGCGTTGTCGAAGAAGTTGATGCCGGCGTCGAAGGCGGCGGCCAGCATCTCGGTGGCGGCCTTGGTGTCGACCTGGTTGTGATACGTGACCCAGGAGCCGAGCGAGAGTTCGGAGACCTGGAGGCCGGCACGGCCGAGGCGGCGGTATTGCATGGCAGATCCTGCGGGGGTGTGGGGAAGGTGCGGCAGCTTAGCGGCGCGCATCGCCCCAGGTATCGTTGGGGGCATGAATCTCGCCGTCATCGGCGCCGGCCCCGCCGGCCTCGCGCTCGCCCTGCTGGCCGCCGAGCGCCTGCCCCAGGCCCGCATCCACCTGTTCGACACCCGCCCGCTGGACCGCGACGTCGGCGGCGACGCGCGCACGCTGGCGCTGAACCTCGGCAGCATCCGGCTGCTGCAGCGCCTCGGCGCCTGGCGGCCCGACGCGGCCCAGGCCATCCAGGCCGTGCACGTCAGCCAGGCGCCGCCCGCGCCGGTGGCCGGCGAGGTGTGGCTGCGCGCGGCCGAGCTGGGCGTGCCGCAGCTCGGCGCCGTGCTGCCCTATGGCGCGCTGGTGGCGCCGCTGCAGCAGCGTTGGCTGGCGCTGGCCGCGGCGCAGCCGGCGCGGCTGTTCACGCGCTTCGCCACCGCCGTGCATGCGATCCGCTCGCAGGCCGGCGGCGTGGAGCTGGACTGCGGCGAAGGCCCGGTCGTCGACCGCTTCGACCTCGCCGTCGTCGCCGAGGGCGGCGTGTTCGCCGAGCAGGAGCGCAAGGCCATCCAGAGCGACTACCACCAGAACGCCTGGGTCGGCACCGTGCGCCTGGCCGCGCCGGGCCTGCAGGGCCTGGCTGTCGAGCGCTTCACGCGCAACGGGCCGCTGGCCCTGCTGCCGCTGCCCGACGACGCCCAGGGCGCGCGCGCCGCGCTGGTGTGGTGCCTGCCGCAGCCGGAAGACGACATCGCCGCGCTGGACGACGCGCAGCGCCTCGTCGTCATCCAGCAGCAGCTGCCCGCCGTGGCCGGGCGCCTGGCCGGCATCTCGGCGCTGAAATGCTTCCCGCTCGGGCTGAACGCCGAGACGCGGCTGCTGCAGGGCCGCGCGCTGCGCATCGGCAACGCGGCCCAGACCCTGCACCCGGTGGCCGGCCAGGGCCTCAACCTCGGCCTGCGCGACGCGCAAGCCCTGGTGGACGCGCTGCGCGAGGCGGCCGAGACCGGCGCCAGCCTGGACGCCGCGCTGGCCCGCATCGACCGGCAGCGTGCCCCCGACCGCTGGCCGATGATCGTGGCGACCGACTTCCTCGCGCGCAGCTTCGCGTGGCGGCTGCCCGGCCTGCCGGGCCTGCGCGGCCTGGCCCTGGCCGGGCTGGAGCTGGCCACGCCGCTGAAGCGCACCATCGCCCACCGCATGATGTTTGGTGCGTGATGAGCCCGAGACCCCCGATGCGATACGCCCTCCCCCTCTCGGCCAGCCTGCTGCTGTTGGCCGCCGCCCAGGCCGCCTCGGCACAGGCGGCGCCCCTGATCGCGCCAACCAAGCCCGTTGCCGGCGTGTCGCAGGAGGAATGGTCCAAGCGCTGGTGGCGCTGGGCCCTGTCCTTCGACGACGACGACAGCCCGGTCACCGACCCCGACGGCAGCCGGTGCGCCGCGGGCCAGTCGGGCCCGGTCTGGTTTCTGGCCGGCAGCTATGGCACGGCGCGCACCATCCGCAGCTGCCATGTGCCGGCCGGCAGGACGCTGTTCTTCCCGCTCGTCAACGCCCTCGCCATGGAGCCCGACGACGCGGACGAGTCCTGCGCATCGCTGAAGCGGCGCGCCGCGCGGCAGACGCCGGCGTCTTCGGCTCTGGTGCTGGAGGTCAACGGCCGGCGCTTCCACGGCCTGGACGCCCACCGGCAGGCGACGCGGCGCTGCTTCCATGTCGTCGACGGCGACGACACGCTGGCCGCCGGCAACGGCTTCTACGTCGCCCTCGGCCCGCTCAGGCGCGGCCGCTACACGCTGAACTTCGGCGGCATCCTGCCCGAGCAGTCCCAGGCCGTGACCTACACGCTGGACGTGGACTGAAAACTTCTGCGGCGCAAAACCCGGCCGTTTCGGCGGATCGGCGGCGCGCCCGCCGGCCTAGCATGGACCGATGCCCCACCCTGCCCGCCTCCTTGCCGCCGCGCTGCTGGCCGCCCTGGCCGGCTGCGGCACGCCCAGCCGGCCGCTGCCCATGACCGTCACGGCGGCCGATGCGCTGCAGATCCGCGGCTGGGTGCCGGACGCGCTGAAGGCCCAGGTCGCGCTGGCCGAAGTCCAGGGCGGCGCGGAGACGGAGCACTGGTGGGGCTCCAAGGTCAGCGCCGCCGCGCTGCAGCAGGCGCTGGAGGGGTCGCTCTATGCCGTGGGCATGAAGCCGCCGGCGCCGCAACCCCTGCCGCGCTTCGAGCTGCGGGCCGAGCTGGCCCTGCTGGAGCAGCCCAGGCTGGCGGTGGCCGGCGTGACGGTGGGCGTGGCGGTGCGCTACACGCTGGTCGACAAGGCCGATGGCCGCGTCGTCTACCAGCGCCTCATCGCCAGCCAGGAGGAAGCCCGTCTGGGCGAAGCCATCCTGTCGCCGTCGGAGCGGCTGCGCATCGCCAACGAGCGCGCGCTGCGCGGCAACATCAACCTGCTGCTGCGCGACCTGGTGACGCTGCGGCCCTGATCAGCCGCCGTGGGCCAGCTCATGCTGGCGGCGCCCGGCCGTCCGCCACAGCAGCAGCGCACAGGCGCAGCCGGCCACGCTGGCGGCGCCGAAGAAGGCCATCATGCCGCCATAGCCCGCCGGGTTGGCGGCACCGGCGCCGAATCGGTCGTTCAGCCAACCCGCCGCCAGGTTGGCGCCGGAGATGCCGGCGTTCTGCGCCACCCACATCAGGCCGATGGCGGTGCCAAAGCGGTTGGGGGCGACGAGGCGGCTGGTCAGCGGCCACATGACGGCCGGCACCAGCGAGAAGCTGACGCCGATCAGCGCCGTGGACAGCCACAGGCTCCAATGGGTCAGCGCCAGCACGCCCAGCGCCACCGGCAGCAGCAGCGCGCCCAGCGCCAGGAAGGGCGCATAACGGCCCAGCCGGTCGCACATCCAGCCGAAGGCGGGCGTCGCGAACACGGCGGCGAGGAAGACGTAGCTGTTCATCTCGCCGGCCGTGGCCAGGTCCAGCCCGTGGGCATGCTGGAAATACTTGATCGAGAAGGTGCTGCGGAAGGCCAGGATGACCGAGTACCAGAGCACGCACAGCGCCAGCAGATACCAGTAGGCGCGGCCGAAGTGCAGCAGGTCGCGCCATTGGAATTTCTCGGCCGTCTTGCCCGTCGGCAGCAGGCCGGCGCGGCGCGGGCCGCGGTCCACCCACCAGTAGCCGAAGGCCGCGGCGAAGGACGTGGCCGCGATGGCCGTCGCGATGACGAGCGGCGGCTGCCAGCCCTGGGCATAGGCGCCGGCGAACCAGGTGGGCGACATGTCGGCGCCGTAGGAGCCCATGCGGCCGACGGCCAGCTCCGCGCCCATCGCGAGCGCGAGGCTGCGGCCGCCGAAGTAGTCGGCCACAGCGGCCAGCGTCGCGATGTTGAAGGTCTCGGCGCCGATGCCGTACAGCAGCCGCCCCGCGGCCATGCCGGCGAAATTCGGGCTGAAGGCCGTCAGCGCCGCGCCCAGCGCGCAGATGCCGGCCGTCATCAGCGTCATGCGCGCCGCGCCGAAGCGGTCCACCAGCACGCCGCCAACGAGGATGAGCACGACGTTGGGCAGGCTGTAGATCGCGTTCAGCAGCGCGACCTGCGTGTCCGAGAAGCCGCGCTGCTGCTGCAGCAGGTCGGCCACCGGGCCGATGGAGTCGTAGACGTAGAAGTTGCCGAACAGCGCGATGGCCACCAGCACGCCGACGACCCAGGCCACGCCGCGGCCGGGCTGGGCCGCTGCGGCAAACGACGGGGCAGCCGCGGGTTTGAAGCTCATGACGCTGATCCGGAAGCGCAGAAGCGGGCGAGTCTAAGAGCCCCGCCTCGCCGCGTGGATCGTCACCGGATCAGGGTCAACCCAGGCGCCGGTGGCCCAGCGCCGGCAACTGCTGGCGCACCTGGGCGAGCCGCGCCGGGTCCAGGTCCGCCACGACGACGCCCTCGCCCTCCGGCAGCACGGCCAGCACCTGGCCCCAGGGGTCGACGACCATGCTGTGGCCCCAGGTGCGGCGGCCGTTGGCATGCCGGCCGCCCTGGGCCGGCGCGACGACATAGCACTGGTTCTCGACGGCGCGGGCGCGCAGCAGCAGCTCCCAGTGCGCCTGGCCGGTCGTGTAGGTGAAGGCGGCCGGCACGGCCAGCAGCGCGCTGCCGGCGTAGCCGCGGTAGAGCTCCGGGAAGCGCAGGTCGTAGCAGACCGACAGGCCGACCTGCAGGCCGTTCGCGTCGAAGGCCGTGGGCGTGCCGCCGGCCTCCAGCACGCGGCCCTCGTCGTAGCTCTCGCGGCCGTCGTCGAAGGCGAACAGATGGATCTTGTCGTAGCGCGCCACGCGCCCGCCGCTGGGCGAGAACACCAGTGTCGAATTGCGCACGCGCTCGCTCGTCGCGGCCTTGATCGGCAGCGTGCCGCCGATGAGCCACAGCCCCAGCTCGCGCGCCGCCGTGGCCAGCATGGCCTGGATGGGGCCTTGGCCCTCGTCCTCGGCCAGCGCCAGCTTGTCGCTGTCGTGCATGCCCATCAGGCAGAAATATTCGGGCAGCGCGGCCAGCGCGGCGCCCTGGCGGGCGGCGTCTTCGAGCAGGCGGCGGGCGGTGGCGAGGTTGGCGGCCAGGTCGGGGCCGGAGACCATCTGGCAGGCGGCGATCTTCATGCGGCCGATGCTAAGGGAGGCGCGCCTTGAGTCGAAGAACGCGAACGACCTCTTCAGGATTGGTGCTGCTGCAACGGACCATGTGCTCGCAATAGTCACCCACGGTCTGGATGACCAGCTTGCCTTGCGCCATCTCTTTGAGAAGCTGCCTATCAGCGACATCCTTGATGTCACGATCAACGATGTCGAACTGATTTGCCTTGAAGTCGGAAACCGGGCTCGCCGTCAACTCTTGCCCGAAGCGGGCACCGAGTGACAGGGTCCCCTCGGGCACGTCGAACACCTCAGCCAAATGCCGCAGCGCGCGCCGACGAACGATCTCTTCCAAAGAGGCCGCCGCAGGTTTTTTCACTTCAGCAACCAACGAGCGACACCTTCAAGGTTGCCGGCGAGCATGGTCTGAGCCGCACTTCGGACACCGCTTCACGGTCAACAGCCAGTGCAGCCATTGCCCGACGCTTTGGCACGATATCGCGAACATCACGATCCTCAGCCCGCAATGTTTGCAGCGAACGGCATTGGCCGCCCACCCCAAGCTGACGAAGCAGAGCACCATCGCCCCGAACTGGACGGCGACACCAGGAGCATCCAGCGTTCTTCCGATGCCATCGGGCATCAAGAGGCCGGCGCCCCCGACAGCCAACATGACTCCGGCAAGCCATAGCTTCCATTGCTGCCTTTCAATCAAGACCGGCAATTCGCATTGCTGGCCTTCCACGTCTCTCTGTTTTCGCATGTGCAGGCAGCGCTGGAAGCCGCGCGATTTACTGGGCGGTTTCAAACCTGAATCGCAACGCCCCACCGGGTTGAAGAATCAATGGAGGGTAGCCCGGAATGCATTCGGTCATCCGGCAGAAGGCTGGAGCCGCTCCAGCGCGACGGCGAGCTCGCGCGCCTCATGGCGGCACAGCCGCAGCCGGCGCAGCAGCCAGGGCGTCAGGTCCTGCTGGCCGAGGTGCTCGGGCCAGGCGCCGGCGTCGCCGTCGGGGAGCTCGGCGGGGTCGGTGGCGCTCATGGGCCCGCCCCTGAGCAGGTCGACGCAGGCCTGGCGGGCCAGCGGCAGCGCGGCCTCGGCGCGGGCGGCGTCCAGCCGCGCGCCGCGCCGCTGCACCTGGTGCTGCACGGCGCCCAGCAGGGCCATCAGCCGGTAGCCGTGGCTGAGCGCGGACTCGACCTCGGCCTCGGGCAGGCGCACGCTGAGCGGCTCGACGCGCGTGCGCTGCGCCGTCGCGGCCAGCGCGGCCAGCGCGGCATAGGCCTGCTGGCGGCTCAGGCGCTGGGCCAGTTCCTCCTCGGCGCCGGGCGCCCAGCGCAGCATGTTGGACGCATGCCGCGCCAGCGCGCCGCGCAGCTGCCCGGCCAGGCGCGGCGCGGCCGAGCGCTCCCAGGACGGCAGCACGAAGCTGAACAGCCAGGCCAGGCCGGCGCCGATCAGCGTGTCGGCCAGGCGCTCGACGACGGCCGGGTTGCTGCCCGGCGCCAGCATCAGCGGCTGCAGCAGCGCCATCAGCGTGGCGGCCGTGGCGGCGACGCGGTAGCGGCGGTTCACATAGGCATGGGCCGTGCCCACCGCGGCGATGAAGCACAGGCTCAGCAGCGGCACCGAATGCACATGGGCCAGCAGCAGCACCAGCAGGCAGCCCTGCACCGTGCCGATGATGCGTTCGTTGCGGCGCGCCAGCGTCTGCTCCAGGTTGCCGCGCAGCACGACGGCCACGCTGAGCATCAGCCAGAAGGGGTGGGCCGCCCAGGGCAGGAAGGCGCCCAGCGCATAGGCCAGGGACAGCGCCAGCGCCGAGCGCAGCGCGTGGCGCATGACGCTGGACTGCAGCGTCAGGTGGGGCTTGAGCGCGGCCAGCGGCCAGCCCTCGGGCGACACGAAGGGCGCCAGGCGCTCAGGCGTCCAGGGGCTGGCGGGGTCGTCGCTTTGCCCCTGGCGGGCGACCATCGCGGCCACGTCGTCCAGCATGTGCCCCAGCCGCGTCTGCAGCGCCGAGACGAGATGGCTGCGGCTGTCGCCGGCCGGCGCGCCGACCTCGGCCAGCCGCGCGGCGAGCTGGGCGCGCCAGGCGTCCACCGACACCTCGGGCAGCGGCGCGCCGTAGGCGATGCTGTCGGCCAGCGCGCTCAGCACGTCGGCGAGCTGGCGCAGCGTGTCGGCCAGCGCGGCGCGCCACTGGCGGCCGGGGAAGTCTTGGCCCAGCAGCTCGGTGTCGAGGCGGCTGGCCAGCAGCAGGTCGCGCAGCTCGACGAGGCCGAGCACGAGGTCGGTCTGCTGGCGGCTGCGCGGCGAGCGGCGCGCGGCGAAGACCTGGTCGCGCGCGGCCTGCAGTGCCTCGGCCAGCACGACGTCGTCGGCGATGGATGCGCGGATGCGGGCCTCCTCGCCGCCGACGGCACCGGCGATGCGCTGGGCCCGCGAGCGCAGCCGCTGCTCGGTCGCGCGCAGCGCATTGGCCAGCGCCAGCTGGCGCAGCCGGTGGCGCAACAGCTGGGCGCTCAGGCGCGCCCAGCCCGCGTAGACGCAGCCGCCCAGGCCCACCCAGGCCGCGTGCTCGGCGGGCGAGGTCGCGCCGGCGGTGCGGTCCCAGGCCATCGCGAAGACCATGGCCAGCACCGGGGTGAAGGACAGCGGCCCGGCGCGCAGGCCCCAGGCCAGGGCCATCAGCGACAGGAAGGCCACGACGGCGACCAGGGCCACGGTCAGCGCCAGCGAGCCGTCGGCCAGGCCCACCAGCAGCGTCACCAGCGCCGCGGCGGCGGCGGCGGGCAGCACGCGCGGCAGCACGCGCTGCGGCGGATTGGGCACGTCGGGCAGGCTGGCGCAGACCGCGCCGCCCACGGCCGCGAGGCCGGCGGTGTCGCCGAACAGCGCGCCGACGACGGCATGCGTGGCCGCGACGCCCAGCGCCACGCTGAGGCCGTTGAGGTGGGCCGCCTCGAGGCGCTGGAACAGGGCTTTCACTTGACGAGTAGCTCCATCACGCGGCGCTCGCCGGCCGGCAGCTCGTGCGCCGAGGCCCAGGCGGATTTCTCGGGCCGGTAGACGTATTGCGGCGCGGCGGCGCCGGCGATGCGCTGGCGCAGCGGCACGAGCGCGGCCTGGGCCGCATCGGCCTGGCCCTGGGCCTGCAGCGCGGCGGCGCGCAGGATGGCGGCGAGGTCGCTCCAGGGGCCGGCGGCCAGGGCCGCGTCGGCGGTACGCAGCGCCGCGGCGGCGTCGCCGTCGGCCAGGACCAGCCAGGCCTTCAGCGCCAGCGTGTCGGGGTCGCGCGGGTCGAGGATCAGCGCCTCCTTGACCTGGGCGCGCGCGGCCTCGATGCGGCCGGCGCGCAGCAGGTCCAGCGCATAGTCGCGGCGCAGCGGCAGCAGGCCGGTGCGCAGGCGCAGCACGGCGCCGTACTGCGCGAAGGCCTCGTCCCAGCGGCCGTCCAGGGCCAGCGTGGCCGCCCGGCCCCACAGCGCCTCGGGCTGGTCGCCCTGGTAGGCCAGCACGGCCTGGTAGGCCGCCAGCGCCTGCGGCACGTCGCCCAGGCGGCGGTAGTGGTCGGCCAGGGCCAGGTCGACGCGGAAGCGGTCCTCGCCCTTCAACGCGTCCAGGCCCTTGGCCAGGCCGGGCACGACCTCGGCGGCCAGCGGCGCGCCGCCATGCCAGAGCGCATCGGCGGTGTTCACGCGCAGCAGGCCGCTGTCCGGGTGCAGGGCCAGCGCGCGGGCCGACAGCTCGCGCGCCGCCGCGCCATTGCCTTCCAGCGCCAGCGCAGTCAGGCGCGCAGCCAGCGCGCTCTCGTCGTCGGGCGCGAGCCTGAGCGCGCGCTCGAACAGCGGCGTCGCGTCGGCGAGCCGGCCGTCCTCCAGCTTCTGGTTGCCGGCATTGACGAGGGCGATGGGCAGGCTGGCGCGCGTGTCGCGCTGGGCGAAGAACTGCCGGACCAGCGTGCGCAGCGCGGGGTCGATCGCGACGAGGCGCTCGCGCACGATCTCGCGGCCGTCGAACGCATCACGTCTCGGGGACGCCTCGGCGTTGGCGCCCTCGGCGAAGTATTCCCACACCGAGCCGCCGGCGTAGCGCGACAGGAAGCCGTTGCGGGTCGCCGCATCGCGCGCCTTGGCCTGCTGGTAATGAGCCTCGATCTCGCGCGCCTGGGCTGCCGTCAGCACGCCGTGCACCTGGTGGGTCAGCTCGTGCAGCACGGTGTTGTATCTGTCGAAGATGCTGCGCTCCACGTCCTCGATGCCGGTGACGGTGAAATAGCCGCCCATGCCGCGCACGTCGTCCCACAGCCGCGAGTCGTAGTCGATGCGCGCGTCCTTCAGCGCATGGGCCTGCGGCGTCTCGGACAGGCGCATCCACATCGGCTTGATGAAGTGGGTCGCCCCGCCTTCGACGAGCACGGGGATGAAGGCCTTCCACGGCGCGATGGACAGGGCCACGCGCTTCTGGTGGCGCGGCGACAGCTGCTTCCAGTTCAGCACATAGCGCTCGATGCCGGGCACGACGGGCATGGGCGTGGCGGCGAAGCGGCGCTCGTAGCCGGCGCGGTGCACGTCGACGGCGAAGCGCTGCGACTCCAGCGCCTTGGCCGCGATGGCGTGGGCGCGGCCGAGCTGCGGGCAGCGTTCCAGCACGGCCAGGCTGATCGCGAGCGCGGCGTCGAAGTCGCCGCGCTCGAAGGCGTCGGACGCGCGGCGCACGTCGGCCATCAGCGGCGCGAAGCCCTCGCCCAGGCGCTGGCCGAGCTGGCTGTAGTTCTCGCGGGCATAGCCGTTGCCAAGCAGATAGTGGGCCATCTCGTGATGGCGGTTCAGCGCGACGGCCTGCTCGGCCGCGGCGATGGCGTCCTCCGTGCGGCCCAGGCGGATCAGCGTGTCGGCCAGCGCGCTGAAGCCGTCGGCCGTGCGCTCGGCGGCGAGGCCTTCCTCCAGCCGCTGCAGCGACGCGTCGAACTCGCGCAGCTGGTAGTGGCGCTGGCCGAGGCCGCGCAGGGCCTGGGCCTTGTCCACCGGCCGCGTGGCCTTGGCCAGCGCGCGCTCTAAGCAGAGCCTGGCGCGGTCGAAGTCGCGCCGATCCAGCGCCAGCCGGCCGGCGGCCAGCAGGTCGACGGCCTCGGTGCCGGCCTCGCGCAGCACGCCGCGCGTGCGGCGGTCGACGGCGGCGCCGTCGTCGCGGGCGAACAGCCACTGGTAGACGAGGCCGCGCTCGGCCGCATCGGGATGCTTCTCGCGCAGCAGCGCGTCGAGCCCGCTGCGCGCCGGGGCGTAGCGCTGCTCGGTCAGCAGCGTCTGCAGCCGTGCGGTGTCGGTGGCCGCAACGGCGGCGTTCAGGGTCAGGCAGGCGGCCAGGGTGATGGCCAGTTGGCGCCAGGGCATGCGGGCAGCTCCATCTGTGGAGCCGGCATGCTAAGGCAGCGTCGCCTCAGGCCTTCAGCATGTCCGCCGCGATCAGGCGCACCGGCGCGCTGCCATAGCCGAGGAACTTCTCGTGAAAGGCCTTGAGGTCGAAGCCCGTCCTGGTCTTGAGCTGCTCGCGCAGCGCGAAGATCTCGCTGTAGCCGCTGAAATAGCTCGTCAGCTGCACCGAGGTCAGCTGCACGCGGCGCCATTTTTCCTTGGCCTCGTTCTCGGCCTGGAAGGCCTGGCGCACCAGCAGGTCCAGCGCGTCCTTCTCGCCCATGCCGAGCACGTGCACGCTGTAGTCCAGCATCGTGTTCGTCACCGAGCGCAGATGCCACTTGCCCCACATCAGCATCATCTCGGGCGAGGCGCCGTAGCCGCTCTCGATCATCATGCGCTCGCCGTAGACGGCCCAGCCCTCCACCATCGCGCCGTTGCCGAACAGGGCCTTGACCTTGCCCGGCACGCGGTTGGCGTGCACGAGCTGGGTGTAGTGGCCCGGGATGGCCTCGTGGATGTTGAGGATCTGCAGGATCCAGTGGTTGTACTCGCGCAGCGAGCTCTCGGCCTGCTCGGGCGTCAGCTCGTCCAGCGGCGTGACGTTGTAGTAGGTCTTGTCCTGGGGCCGATAGGCGCCGGGCGCCTCGATGCTGGCGCCGGCCACGCCGCGCTCGTACTCGGGCGTCTCGCGCACGGTCAAGGGCTTGCTGGCGTCCTGGCTGAGCAGATCGTGGTCGCGCACCCAGGCCTGGAGCTGCGGGATCTGCGCGCGGATCTCGTCGACAAATTGCTCGCGCTTCACATGCCGCTCGCTGAGCTTGGCGATGACGCGGCCGATCAGCTCGAAGCGGTCGGCCGGCGCGGCCTCGGCGCCGATGACCGTGGGCCACAGCGCGGCGGCCTGGGCCTGCATGCTGGCCAGCACCTCCTCGCGGCGCTGCTGGGCCAGCTCGTAGGTCTGCCGGGCCGTGCGGGCGGACTGGATGTCGTGGGCGAACTTGGGCTCGTAGAGCTCGGCGCCGAGGCGCCAGGGGCGCCTGGCCGCGGGCAGCAGCTTCTTCAGCCGGGCCACATAGCCGTTCACGGCCGCGCGTGCCTGGGCCAGCGGCGCCTTGAAGGCCGCCGCCTGGCCGGCCTCGGCGGCGCGCCTGGCGATATCGTCCAGCACGCCGAGCACGCCGGGCGCCTGCTGGATGGCCAGCTCGGTGTGTTCGCGCGTGACGCCGGCCAGGCCGGCCGCGGCGGCGCGGTAATAGGCCGGCAGCGCGGCGACGCGCGGCTTCAGGCCGTTGAGGCGCTGCGGCAGCGGTGCGTAGTCGGTGTTGAGCAGCAGGTCCAGCGGCCCGGCCGGGTTGTGCTCGGCGGGATTCCACGACCACTCCTTGAGCACGTCCAGCCGCCACAGGTCGCTCTGCAGCTTGGCGATGAGCATGGCGCGGTCCATCTGCCGGCTGACGTCAGCGCCCGCATCAAGCGCCTGGAAGCGAGTCAGCCAAGCCATGAGCCACGCGCGGGCCTTCTGCCTTACGGCGGCACTGGGCAGAGTCACGCGGCCGGCGAACTCGAACCGGCCCGCCGCCACTGCAGCATCCGGATCGATCGCCCAAAGTTCTTCGAGGAAGTCATTGACGATGCGCTCGAAGATGAGTCGGTCCGCCCGTGCGGGAAACGTGAGCACCCCCAACCCCAGAACGGTGAATTCACGGCGCTTCATGCCAGGGCATCCTCAAGGGCATCAACAAACATCCTTGCCACATCAAACCCGCTCTGGTCGGTGATCTCCTGGAAGCAGGTCGGGCTGGTCACGTTGATCTCGGTGACGTTCTCGCCGATGACGTCCAGGCCCACCAGCAGCAGGCCGCGCGCGGCGAGGATGGGGCCGAGATGCTCGGCGATCTCGCGGTCGCGCGCGGTCAGCGGCCGGGCCACGCCCTTGCCGCCGGCCGCGAGGTTGCCGCGCACCTCGCCGCCCTGCGGGATGCGCGCCAGGCAATGCGGCACGGGCTTGCCACCGATGATGAGGATGCGCTTGTCGCCCTCGGCGATGGCGGGGATGAAGCGCTGCACCATGACGGTCTGCGCGCCGTCGCGGTTCAGCGTCTCGATGATGGCGCCGAGGTTCAGGCCGTCGTCCTTCACGCGGAAGATGCCCATGCCGCCCATGCCGTCCAGCGGCTTGAGGATGATGTCGCGGTGCTCGGCATGGAAGGCGCGGATCTCGGCCGGCGAGCGCGTGACCAGGGTCGGCGCGATGAACTGCGGGAACTCGAGGATGGCGAGCTTCTCCGGGTGCTCGCGCAGCGCCGCGGGCTTGTTGAAGACGCGGGCACCTTCGCGCTCGGCCTGGCCCAGCAGGTGGGTGGCGTAGAAAAACTCGCTGTCGAAGGGCGGGTCCTTGCGCATCAGCACGGCGCCGGCGTCGGCCAGTGCGAGGTCGGCCGTGGCCTCGACCTTGAACCAGTCGTGGCCGTCTTTCTGATCCCGTCCTGTGAGCGTGATGTGGCGGGCGCCGCGCGCCGTCACGCGGCCGCCGCGCTGCCAGACCAGCTGCTGCGGCTCGCAGGCGATCAGCGCATGGCCGCGCCGGGCGGCCTCGCGCATCATCGCGAAGGTGGAGTCCTTGTAGGTCTTGAAGGTGTCGAGCGGGTCGGCGACGAAGAGCAGCTTCATGGTCTGGCGCTGAGATAAGGCGTCGGCCAGTGTTGCACAGCGCCGCGCCGGGCACGGACGCTGGGGCTATGCGCGGCGCCAGCCGGCGACCGCGGTGGCGATGCCGCCGGCCACGACGGCCCAGAAGGCCGAGCCGATGCCGAGGAGCTTGAAGCCCGACAGGCCGACAAGGAAGGTCAGGATGGCGGCGTCGCGGTGAGCCTCGTCCTTCAGCGCGGCGGCCAGCGCGCCGGCGATGGTGCCCAGCAGGGCCAGGCCGGCGATGGCCGCGACAAGCTCGTGCGGGAAGGCCGCCAGCAGCATCGCGACGCCGCCGCCGGCCAGGCCGATGAGGCAGTAGAACAGGCCGGCGGCCATGGACGCCGTGTAGCGCCGCGCCGGGTCTTCGTGGGCCTCGCGGCCCATGCAGATCGCGGCGGTGATGGCCGCGAGATTGAGCGCATAGCCGCCGAAGGGCGCGAGCAGCGTCGTCGCGGCACCGGTCACGGCGATGCTGGCGGAGACCGGTGTGTCGTAGCCGCTGGCGCGCTGGGCCGCGACGCCGGGCAGGTTCTGCGAGGCCATCGTGACGAGGAAGAGCGGCAGCGCGACGCCGATGGCGGCGTTCCAGCTGAACTCGGGCGCCGTCCAGACCGGCAGCGCGAAGACCTGGGCGCCGGCCATGCCGGCGAAGTCGAGCCGCCCCTGGGCCAGCGCGACCGCGATGCCGGCGAGCAGCACGCCGGGCACGGCATAACGCGGCCACAGCCGGCGGCCCGCGACGTAGGCCGCCGCCATCGAGAGCACGAGGCCGGGCGCGGTCTCGACGCTGACGACGGCGTCCAGCCCGAAGCGCCCGAGCACGCCGGCCAGCAGGGCCGACGCGATGGCCAGCGGGATGCGGTCCATCAGCTTCTCGAACCAGCCGCTGGCGCCGGCCGCGGCGATGAGCAGGCCGCAGACGATGAAGGCGCCGATGGCCTCGGGCATGGCGACGCCGGTCGTCGACGCGAGCAGGGCCGCGCCGGGCGTGGACCAGGCGGTCAGGATGGGCTGGCGCGTCCACAGGCTCAGGGCCAGGCTGGTCAGGCCCATGCCCAGGCCCAGCGCCCACAGCCAGGAGGCCGTCTGCGCCGGCGACGCGCCGAGCGCGACGGTGGCCTGGAAGATGATGGCGACCGAACTGGTATAGCCCACCAGCACGGCGACGAAGCCGGCGACGACGGTGGACGGCGAGAAGTCTTTCGTGAGTGAACTCATCGGGCCAGCATAGCCGCCAGGGTCAGATCTCCACCTTGCTGCCCAGCTCGACGATGCGGTTGGTCGGCAGATGCAGGAAGTCCGCCGCCGCCGCCGCGTTGCGGTGCATGCTGGCGAACAGCTTCTCGCGCCACAGCGCCATGCCGGCGCCGACGGTCGGGATGACGATGTCGCGGCTCAGGAAGTAGCTGGTCTCCATCTCCTCGAGCTGCACGCCCTGGCTCTTCAGCAGGGCCAGCGCCTCCGGCACGTCGGGCTCGTTCTTGAAGCCGAAATGCAGCGCCACCTGCCAGCAGCAGTGGCCCAGGGCCTGGACCTCGCAGCGGCGGTCGAAGCCGATCCAGGGCACCTCGTGGTGGCGCACGCTGACGAAGACGTTCTGCTCGTGCAGCACGCGGTTGTGCTTGAGGTTGTGCATCAGCGCGTTCGGCGTGATGCCCTGCTCGGCCGACAGGAAGACGGCCGTGCCGGCCACGCGCGTGGGCGGGTTCACGAACACGGCGGCGAGGAAGTCCGGCAGCGCGATGGCGTCCTCGCGCAGCTTGTCGGAGAGCTGGCGGCGGCCCTGCTTCCAGGTCAGCATCAGCGTGAACATGCCGATGCCGATCATCAGCGGGAACCAGCCGCCGGCCACGATCTTCAGCAGGTTGGACGCGAGGAAGGTCATGTCGATCATGAAGAACACGCCCGTCGCGGCGACGCACAGCGCCAGCGGGTACTTCCAGCCGTAGCGGATGACGAAGAAGGTCATCACCGTCGTGATCGTCATGTTCATCGTCACCGCGACGCCGTAGGCGCCGGCCATCTTCTCTGAGGAGCCGAAGAAGACCACCGCCGCGACGACGAACAGCATCAGCGCCCAGTTGATGAAGGGGACGTAGATCTGGCCGATGTCGCGCACGCTGGTGTGCAGGATGCGCAGCCGCGGCAGCAGGCCGAGCTGGATGCTCTGCTTGGCCACCGAGAAGCTGGCCGTGATGAGGGCCTGCGAGGCGACGATGGCCGCCGCCGTGGCGAGCAGGAAGAGCGGGATCTCGGCCCAGGACGGCGCCAGCATGAAGAAGGGGTTCTCGACGCCCTCGGGCCTGTTCAGCAGCATGGCGCCCTGACCGAAATAGTTCAGCACCAGCGACGGCATCGCGATGCCGTACCAGGCGATGCGGATGGGCTGCTTGCCGAAGTGGCCGAGGTCGGCATAGAGGGCCTCGCCGCCGGTGACGACGAGGACGACGGCGCCCAGCGCGACGAAGGCCACCCAGCGGTAGCGCAGGCAGAACTCCAGCGCATACAGCGGGTTCACGGCCGCCAGCACCTTGGGGTTGGCGGCGATGTGGGGCAGGCCGAGCAGCGCAATGCTCAGGAACCACACCAGCATGACGGGCCCGAAGGCCTTGCCGATGCCGCCGGTGCCGAAGCGCTGCACGGCGAACAGGCCGACCATGACGACCAGCGTCAGCGGCAGGATGGCGTCGTGGTACTGCGGCGCATAGACGTCGATGCCCTCGACGGCGCCCAGCACCGTCATGGCCGGCGTGATGACGGCGTCGCCGAAGAAGATGGCCGTGCCGAACAGGCCGACCAGCATCAGGCCGCGCCGCAGCGGCGGCCGGTCCCGCACGGCCATGGTCGCCAGCGCCAGCATCGCGATGAGGCCGCCCTCGCCGTTGTTGTCGGCGCGCAGGATCAGCAGCACGTACTTGACCGAGACGACGACGGTCAGTGTCCAGAACAGCAGCGAGAGCACGCCGAGGATGTTGTCGGGCGTGGTGGCGACGTGGCCGCCGTGGAAGACTTCTTTGAGGGCGTACAGCGGGCTGGTGCCGATGTCGCCGTAGACCACCCCGAGGGCGCCGAGGGTCAGGCCCGCCAGCGCCGAGCGGCTGGGGGCCGTGTGGGAGGAACTCACTTTGGGAAACGCCGCCGGCTTTGGGGCGGCCAGGAACCGAAAGCGGGCATTCTGCGCCCGCCGCGAGGCGTTTTGTGCAGTGCAGCAAACCGCACAAACGAGGCTTGACGCCCCTCTGCGCATCTGCGTAGAGGGGCCGGCCGGCGTCACCAGATGCGGATGCGCTCCTCGGCCGGCTTGTACATGCCGTCGCCGGGTTTGGTCTTGAAGGCCTCGTGGAAGCCGTCATGGTTGACGGCGGCGCCGTTGGCGCGGAACTCCGGCGGCGAATGCGGGTCCACCGTCAGCAGCTGCAGCCGGCGCTCCTCGCGGGCCTTCTCGCGCCAGGCCTGGGACCAGCCCATGAAGAAGCGCTGCTGGCCGGTGAGGCCGTCGATGACGGGCGCCGGCTTGCCGCCCAGCGAGCGCAGATACGCCTTGTAGGCGATCTGCAGGCCGGACAGGTCGGCGATGTTCTCGCCCAGCGTCAGCTTGCCGTTGAGGTGCTTGCCGGCGAGGGGCTGATAGGCCTCGTACTGCGCGACCAGCTTGGCGGTGATGGCCTCGAAGGCCTTGCGGTCGTCGTCGGTCCACCAGTTGCGCAGCGCGCCGTCGCCGTCGAACTGGGCGCCGGAGTCGTCGAAGCCATGGCTGATCTCGTGGCCGATGACGGCGCCGATCGCGCCGTAGTTGACCGCGTCGTCCGCCTTGGTGTTGTAGAAGGGCGGCTGCAGGATGGCGGCCGGGAACACGATTTCGTTGAGCGTCGGGTTGTAGTAGGCGTTGACGGTCTGCGGCGTCATGCCCCATTCGCGGCGGTCCACCGGCTTGCCGGCCTTGGCGACCTGGCGCTGCCACTCGAAGGCAGCGGCGCGCAGGCCGTTGCCCACCGGGTCGCCGGTCTTGACTTCCAGCCGGCCGTAGTCGCGCCAGCTGTCGGGGTAGCCGATCTTGACCATGTACTTGGACAGCTTGTCCTGGGCCTGGGCCTTGGTGGCGGGCGTCATCCAGCTCAGGGCCTCGATGGAGGTCTTGTAGGAGGCCAGCAGGTTGTTGACGAGCACCAGCATGCGGGCCTTGTCCGCGGCCGGGAAGTAGCGCTGCACATAGACCTCGCCGACGGCCTCGCCGAGCGCGCCGTTGACGTTGGCGACGGCCTGCTGCCAGCGCGGCTTCTCGGCCTTGGCACCCGTCAGCGCCGCGCCGTGGAAGGCGAAGCTCGCGTCGCGGAAGCTCTTGGGCAGGGTGTCGGCCACGGCGTCCAGCGTGTGCAGCGTCAGGTAGAGCTTGAGGTCGTCCAGCGGCGCCTCGCCGAGCAGCTTGGCCGCGCCGGTCAGGAAGCTGGGCTGCGAGGCCGAAAGCTGGTCGATGCCGGGCAGCGACGCGGCGGCGAGGAAGGCCTGCCAGTCGAAGCCGGGCGCCTGCTGCGCCAGCTCGGCCACCGTCATCAGGTTGTAGAGCTTGCCCGGGTTGCGGTTGTCGACCTTGTCCCACTGCACTTCGGCGAGCTGGTTCTCCAGCGCCAGCACGCGCGCGGCGGCGCCCGCCGGCTCCTTGATGCCGGCCTCGTGCGCCAGCGTCTCCAGGTAGCCGAGGTAGGCGGCGCGGGCCTTGGACAGGCGCTCGTCGTCCTTCTTCAGGTAGTAGTCGCGGTCGGGCAGGCCGGTGCCGCCCTGCCAGGTCAGCAGGCGGTTGAGGGTGGGCTGCTTGAAGTCGGCATCGATGCCCAGGCCCACGGGCGTGTTGACGACGCCCATGTTGCGGCCCATCCACTCGGCGAGCTGCTGGCGGGTCTGGATGGCGGCGATGCCGTCCAGCAGCGGCCTCACCGGGGCCAGGCCGGCCTTGTCGATGGCGGCCAGGTCCATGTAGGCGGCATAGAACTCGCCAACCTTCTGCTCGACCGAGCCGGGGCTGGCCTTGTGCTTGGCGAGTTCTTCGATGATGCCGCGCACGCGCTTGTCGGACAGGTCGCGCAGCTGGATGAAGGTGCCGTAGGAGGCCTTGTCGCCGGGGATCTCGGTGGTGGCCAGCCAGTGGCCGTTGCCGGCGCGGAACAGGTCGTCCTGCGGGCGCACGGCCTTGTCGGCGCCGCCGAGGTCGAGGCCGGAGGCAGTGGGCGCCGCCAGCGCGAGGCCGCTGACATGCATCAGCAGGGCCAGGGTCGTGAGACGGAGGGTGTTCTTCATGACTTGAGGGGGAAATTGAACGAAGGGACGCACAACGCCCCGCGAAGGGTTGGCAGCCTATACCAGCCGCCGGCCCCGGCCCTCAAGTCATGCCCGGGTGCCAAAGGTCAGGGGCGCTTCAGGCCGCCTCGGCCTCGGCCTGCGGGTCGGTCGCCTCCAGCTCGTAGCTGGCGGCCAGCATGGCCAGGCGGCCGATGACGCCGTACATATAGAAGCGGTTGGGCGCGCTGGCGCCGGGCTTCTCGCCGGGGCGCGGCAGATGGGGCGAGTCGGCAAAGGCCAGCGGCACATAGCTGGCGCCGGGGGCGTTCAGGTTCTCGTCGATGCCGCGGTGGGCATGCACGCGGTAGAAGCCGCCGACGACGTAGCGGTCCATCATGTAGACGACCGGCTCGGCCACGGCCTCGTGCACGCGCTCGTGCGTGGGCACGCCCTCCTGCACGATGACCTGCTGGCCGAGGTTCTCGGGCAGGCGTTCGGCCAGGGTCTCGATGTCCTTGGCGTCGCGCACGGTCATCACGCCGCGGCCATAGCTGCCCACGTCGCTCTTGATGATGACGAAGGGCTTCTCGTTGATGCCGTATTCCTTGTACTTGCGCCGCACCTTGGTCAGCTGGGCGTCGGCCGCGGTCTGCAGCGCCTCCAAGCCCTTCTTGCCGTGCAGGTCCACGCTGGCGAACATGGGCGTGATCAGCCAGGGGTCCATGCCCAGCAGCTTGGCGAAGCGCTTGGCGACCTCCTCGTAGGCGCGGAAGTGCTGGCTCTTGCGCCGCACCGTCCAGCCGGCGTGCAGCGGCGGCAGCAGGTATTGCTCGTGCAGGCCCATCAGCTGCGGCGGCGTGCCGGCGGAGAGGTCGTTGTTGAGCAGGATGGTGCAGGGGTCGAAGCCCTTGAGCGTGAGGCGGCCGCGCCTGCGCACCAGCGGCTCGACGACCAGGCTGTCGCCATTGGCCATGCCCAGCTCGGTGGGCTCGGTGATGCTGCTGTCCAGCGTGCCGAAGCGCACGTTCAGGCCGGCCTGCGTGAAGATGCGCGCCAGCGTGGCCAGGCTCTCCAGGTAGAAGCTGCAGCGCGCGTCGGTCTCGGGGATGACGAGCAGGTTGCGCGCCTCCGGGCAGATCTTCTCGATGGCCGCCATGGCCGCCTGCACGGCCTGGGGCAGCATCTGCGGCGTCAGGTGGTTGAAACCGCCGGGGAAGAGGTTGGTGTCCACCGGCGCCAGCTTGAAGCCGGCGTTGCGCAGGTCCACCGACGCGTAGAAGGTCGGCGTGTGCTCCATCCATTCGAGCCTGAACCAGCGCTCCGTGGCCGGCATGGACTCCAGGACGCGGGCCTCCAGCTCGTTGATGGGGCCTTTCAGGGCGGTGATGAGGTGGGGAACCATGGCCGAATGATGTCAGAAGCTGGCGCGCGGCTGCGCGCGGGCGACCCACTTGGGGACATGGGCCCCGATCACAAGCCGCCGCCGGCACGGGCGCAAAAAAGCCGCCCCGGGGGGCGGCTCCATGTGAGAGGCGGCCGGCAGCGTGCCCCGCCGCCGGGAGATCACTTGTGATAGGCCGTCTCGCCGTGCGACGAGATGTCCAGGCCCTCGCGCTCTTCCTCTTCGGAGACGCGCAGGCCGATGGTCAGGTCGACCAGCTTGTAGGCGATGGCCGAGACGATGCCGGACCAGAGGATGGTCACGCCGACGGCCTTGGCCTGCACCAGCACCTGGGCGCCGATGGAGTAGGCGTCCGCGCTGGTCAGCGTGCCGCTGAACCAGTCCACCGGGAAGCTGGGGCCGCCGAGCTGGGGTGCGTTGAACACGCCGGTCAGCAGGGCGCCCAGGATGCCGCCCACGCCGTGCACGCCGAACACGTCCAGCGAGTCGTCCACCTTCAACATCTTCTTCAGGCCGGTCACGCCCCACAGGCAGGCGAAGCCCGCCACGAGGCCGACAACCAGGCCGCCGCCGATGCCGACGTTGCCGGCGGCCGGCGTGATCGCGACGAGGCCGGCGACGGCGCCCGAGGCAGCACCCAGCATCGAGGCCTTGCCCTTGATCAGCGCTTCACCCACGCACCAGGCCAGCACGGCGGCGGCCGTTGCGGCGAAGGTGTTCATGAAGGCCAGCGCGGCCGAGCCGTTGGCTTCCAGCGCCGAGCCGGCGTTGAAACCGAACCAGCCCACCCACAGCATCGACGCACCGACCATGGTCAGCGTCAGGCTGTGCGGCGTGAACTGCTCCTTGCCGTAGCCGATGCGCTTGCCGATCAGGATGGCGCCCACCAGGCCCGCCACGGCGGCGTTGATGTGCACGACGGTACCGCCGGCGAAGTCCAGCGCGCCCCACTGCCACAGCAGACCACCCTTGGCGTTGGTCGCATCGACGACGGCGGCCGAGGTGTAGGCATCCGGGCCGGGCCAGAACCAGACCATGTGGGCGATCGGGATGTAGGCGAAGGTGAACCACAGCGCCAGGAAGGCCATCACCGCGGCGAACTTGGCGCGCTCGGCGAAGGCGCCGACGATCAGGCAGCCGGTGATGCCGGCGAAGGTCGCCTGGAAGGCCGCGTAGACCAGCTCCGGAATCGCCACGCCCTTGCTGAAGGTGGCGGCGTTCTCGAAGGTGCCGGCGACGTTGTTCCAGATGCCCTTCAGGAACAGCCGGTCGGTGCCGCCGATGAAGGCATTGCCCTCGGTGAACGTGAAGCTGTAGCCGTACAGCACCCACAGCACGACGATCAGCGAGAAGCCGACCATGACCTGCATCAGGATGGACAGCATGTTCTTGCTGCGCACCAGGCCGCCGTAGAACAGCGCGAGGCCGGGCACCGTCATCATGATGACGAGCAGCGTCGACACCATCATCCAGGCCGTGTCGCCCTTGTTGGGCACGACGGCGGGCGCCGAAGCGGCCTCGGCGGGGGCGGAAGCGGCCGCAGCAGCGGCCGCAGCAGCGGGCGCGGCATCGGCCGCGGAAGCCGCGGGAGCCGCAGCGGTGGCCACGGCCGAGGCGGGCGCCGAGGCCCCGTCCTGGGCCCAGGCGGCCGGCGCGAGCAGGCCGGCGGCGAGTGCGAGGCCGGCAAGGAGTTTCTTCATTTGAGTGGTCTCCAACAGGTGGTGATGCGACGCGTCAGAGCGCGTCATTGCCGGTCTCGCCGGTGCGGATGCGAACGACCTGGTCCAGCGGCGACACGAAGATCTTGCCGTCGCCGATCTTGCCGGTGCGGGCCGAGGACTCGATGGCCTCGATGACCCGCTCGACGATGTCGTCGCCCACGGCGGCCTCGATCTTGACCTTGGGCAGGAAGTCGACGACGTATTCGGCGCCGCGATAGAGCTCGGTGTGGCCCTTCTGGCGGCCGAAGCCCTTGACCTCGGTGACGGTCAGGCCCTGCACGCCGATGGCGCTCAGCGCCTCGCGCACCTCATCCAGCTTGAAGGGCTTGATGACGGCAGTGATCAGTTTCATGTCGCGCTCCTTTGAGATTCAGAAGGTCTTCTTCAGGCCGACGACCAGCGTGGTCTTGCCCAGGAACTTGCCGTTGGCCGGGCTGGCGTAGAAGCTCTTGTCGGCGTCGGTGCCGACGACGGCGCCGCTCAGCGCCAGGCCCGACCAGTCCTTGGTCAGCGTCAGCGAGTAGTCCGTGTAGGAGCCGCCGGCGGTGTGCTTGATGGTCTGGTGGCCGACATGCGGCGCGAGGCTGAGGCCGCCACCGAGGTCGAAGCTGGCCGACACGTCGAGGTAGCCGCTGTTCTTGCTGTCCGGGTTGCCGAACAGATTGGTCAGGCTGTGGGAATACTTGGCCGTGACCGGGCCGAAGCTCAGCGCGCCGTAGAGCTCGAAGGTGTTGGCATTGGCCAGCCCGGCGCTGCTCAGCTTGTTGCCCGGATACCAGTACTGCAGGCCGCCGACGTCCAGCGTCAGGCCCTTGGCGACTTCGCTCTTGTAGCCGCCGTAGATGTCGATTTCGGCATCGGCGCTGCCGCCGCCCGGAATGTCCTTGATCCACTTGATCGTGGAGGCCCAGGTGCCGATGTAGAAGCCGTTCGCAGCGGCGTAGTCGATGCCGCCCTGCAGGGCCGGCTGCAGGCGGGTCTGGGAGATGCCGCGGTAACGGTATTCGCTGACGGCACCGATGTTGAAGGACAGCGGGTCGGCCGGCGCCGGCTCATCCGCAAAGGCCGGCAGAACGGCCGCGGACAGCGCCAGGGCAAGCAGCGAAGGGGAAAACTTCATGGCGGGGCTCCTGTTTTCAAGTTGGGGGATGCAGTCCGGCAGCTATCTGCAGCTTCCGTGCCAAGCCTCATGCCTCGGTCAAGCCGCACAAATCTGGGACGCCGATGCCCACGGGACAGGCGGGCGCACCAAAGATGTTCGGCACTTCAATGCGGAAGCACCATATAGGTGCGCCACGCAACGGACAGGGCGAGATTCGCACCTGCGTGGGATAGCGAGCCGCAGCAGACACCGCTCTATCAGGATCCACGCCGCCGACGATCCCAAGAACACGGGAGAGGTCAAGTAACAGTTACACCGTCAGCCGCCCAATTCAGCAACTCGTGTAACCAGTTGCGCTGAACGTGAAGTAATGTGCACTTGCCTTCCTAGACTGCGCTCGCTTTCGGAAGGCCGCCTGCTCAGCCGGTGCGCCACCCGACGAAAGCTGGCTCCGCAACAACCCAGGGAGGAGCCTTCCACAACGGAAATCCAGACGGAGCACAGCAATGGCTATCAGCACGAAGCGCAAGCAGCACGGTCAAGGCATGACCGAATACATCATCATCGTGGCCCTCATCGCCATCGCAGCGATCGCGGTCTATCAGCTCTTCGGCAATACGGTGCGCAGCCAGACCGCCGCCATCGCGCAGGAGCTTTCCGGCAATGACGGCACCTCGGCCAAGTCCGATGCGCAAGCCGCCAGCAGCAAGGCCGAGTCGGAAGCCGCGACCAAGCGCAACCTTGACAACTTCACCGGCAATGCTGCCAAGGGCAAGTAAGCCCTGACGACAGGACCGGCCGCGGGAAGCGGCCGGCGCATGCGGCACGCCCTGCGTGCCGCCAACCCGGCGCAGACCGGAATCCAATATC
>BFBZ01000252.1_pt1 | contig 62959 bp, 62 predicted proteins | sample 1888401 | NCBI WGS metagenome assembly BFBZ01 (sample SAMD00112614, study PRJDB3348) | symbiont metagenome | host: Chara braunii
ATGCTGCAGACCGCCGAGAACGTGGCCAAGCGCTACAACATCTCGCGCGAGCGCATGGACCACTACGGCGCCGGCAGCCAGCAGAAGGCCTGCGCGGCCCAGGCCGCCGGCAAGTTCGCCGACGAGATGATCTCGGTGACGACGACCATGGGCGTGGCCGACAAGGTCATGGGCCTGATGAGCAAGGAGGTCACCATCAGCGCGGACGAGGGCCTGCGCGAGGGCACGACCTACGAAGGCATCAAGGACCTGCGCTCGGCCGTGCCCGGCGGCCTGGTGACGGCCGGCAATGCCAGCCAGTTCAGTGACGGCGCGGGCGCCTGTGCATTGGTCAGCGAGCAGTACGCGTCCACCCACAACCTGAAGCCGCTGGGCCGCTTCCTCGGCTTTGCCGTGGCCGGCTGCGAGCCCGACGAGATGGGCATCGGCCCCGTCTTCGCGGTGCCCAAGGTGCTGAAGAAGCTGGGCCTGACCGTCGCCGACATCGACCTCTGGGAGCTGAACGAAGCCTTCGCGGTGCAGGTGCTGTACTGCGCCGACACGCTGGGAATCCCGATGGACAGGCTCAACGTCAACGGCGGCGCCATCGCCGTCGGCCACCCCTATGGCGTGTCGGGCCAGCGCCTGACCGGCCATGCGCTGATCGAAGGCAAGCGCCGCGGCGCCAAGCGCGTCTGCGTGACGATGTGCATCGGCGGCGGCATGGGCGCGGCGGGCGTGTTCGAGGTCCTGTGACGCCACAGGAGTTCGTCAGGCAGGGCGCGGAAATCCTCGCCGGCCAGCCCTTCAGCCGCCTGCTCGGCGTGGAGATCGGTGCCGTGGCGCCGGGCCGCGTCGAGCTGAGGCTGGCGCTGAGGCCGGAGCTGCTGCAGCAGCATGGTTTCGCGCATGGCGGCGTGCTCAGCTACCTCGCCGACAACGCGCTGACCTTTGCCGGCGGCACGGCCTTCGCGTCCGATGCGCTGACCAGCGAATACAAGATCAACTATCTGCGCCCCGCCGTCGGCGAACTGCTGGTCGCCCGCGCCGAGGCCGTGAGCGCGGGCCGCACGCAGGCCGTCTGCCGCTGCGACGTGTTCGCGGTCAAGGACGGCGTCGAGAAGCTCTGCGCGGTGGCCCAGGGCACCATCGTCAAGCTGGCGCAGGATTGAGCCGACATCGGCCGGGCGGGGAGCCCGATGGCCGTCTTGAAACCGGAGCCACAGCGATGCGCGAAACCCTGGAATTCCTCCTCTACGACTGGCTGCACGCCGCCGACCTGACGGCGCGTGCGCGCTTTGCCGACCATTCCCGCGAGACCTTCGGCGCGGTGCTGGACACCTGCGAGCGCATCGCCCGCGAGAAGCTCGCGCCTTGCTATCGGCTGCTCGACACCGAGGAGCCCCGCTTCGACGGCGAGCGCGTGCACCTGCCCGCGGCGACGCTGGACGCGGTCAATGCGCTCGTCGACTCCGGCATGCTGGCCGCGACCAAGGACTATGAGCTGGGCGGCATGCAGCTCCCCTGTCTCATCGAGACGGCGGCCAATGCCTTCATCAGCAAGGCCAATGCCCATGTCGGCTCCTATGCCGTGCTGACGACCTGCAATGCCAATCTGCTGATGGCGCACGGCAGCGAGCGCCAGCGCGAGGTCTTCGCCACGACGCTGCTGGCGGGCCGGTGGTTCGGCACCATGTGCCTGTCCGAGCCGCAGGCGGGCTCGTCGCTGTCCGACGTCGTCACCCGCGCCGAGCTGGAGGACCAGCAAGACCCTCTCGGCCCGCGCTACCGCCTGCGCGGCAACAAGATGTGGATCTCGGGCGGCGAGCATGAACTGCGCGAGAACATCGTGCATCTGGTGCTGGCCAAGATCCCCGGCCCGGACGGCAAGCTGATTCCCGGCACCAAGGGCATCTCGCTCTTCATCGTGTCGAAGCAGATGGTGGGCGCCGACGGGCAGCTGACCGGCGAGCGCAACGACGTCGCGCTGGCCGGCCTGAACCACAAGCTCGGCCACCGCGGCACGACCAACTGCCTGCTGAACTTCGGCGAGGGCCGCTTCACGCCGGATGGCAAGGCGGGCGCCGTCGGCTATCTGGTCGGCCAGCCCGGCGAGGGCCTGCGCTGCATGTTCTTCATGATGAACGAGATGCGCATCGGCGTCGGCCTGGGCGCGACGATGCTGGGCTATGCGGGCTACGAGGCCAGCCTGGAGTACGCCAAGCAGCGGCCACAGGGCCGGCCGATGACGGCCGCCGGCAAGGACGCGGCCAGCCCGCAGCGGCCCATCATCGAGCACGCCGACGTGCGCCGCATGCTGCTGGCGCAGAAGAGCTATGTCGAAGGCGGGCTGGCCTTCGAGCTCTACTGCGCGCGCCTCGTCGACGAGCTGAACACCGGCGACGGCAAGGCCGAGGCGCAGGCGCTGCTGGACGTGCTCATCCCCATCGCCAAGAGCTGGCCCAGCGAGTGGTGCCTGGAGGCCAACTCGCTGGCCATCCAGGTGCTCGGCGGCTACGGCTACACGCGCGACTTCCCGGTGGAGCAGCACTGGCGCGACAACCGCCTGAACATGATCCACGAGGGCACGCACGGCATTCAGGCGCTGGACCTGCTGGGCCGCAAGGTCGTGCAGCAGGGCGGCGCATCGCTGGCGGCGCTGGCCGCGCGCGTGCAGGCCACCATCGCCCGCGCGATGCAGACCGAATGGGCGCCGCTGGCGAATCAGTTGGCCGCCGCGCTGGCGCAGGTCGGCGGTGCCACCAGGAAGGCCTGGAGCACCGGCGAGCCCGAGGAGGCGCTGGCGAACGCGACGCCCTATATGCAGGCCTTCGGCCATACCGTGCTGGCCTGGATCTGGCTGGACCTGATGCTCGCGGTGCACGGCGACAGCGACTTCGCCCACGGCAAGCGCGCCGCGGCCCGCTACTTCTTCGCCTACGAGCTGCCCAAGATCGGCGCCTGGCTGGACGTCGTCGCGCGCCGCGAGCCGCTGTGCCGCGACATGAAGCCTGAATATTTCTAAGGAGACTTTCGATGAGCACCAAGGTTCAAGACCTCTTCGACCTGAGCGGCCAGGTGGCCCTCGTCACCGGCGGCTCGCGCGGCCTGGGCCTGCAGATCGCCGAGGCTCTCGGCGATGCCGGCGCCAAGATCATGCTGACCTCGCGCAAGGCGGCCGACCTGGAGGAGGCCACGGCCCATCTGCAGGCGCGCGGCATCGACGCGCGCTGGATCGCGGCCGACGCGGCCAAGGAGGCCGAGGCCCAGCGCGTCGTCGCCGAGACCATGGAGCGCCTGGGGCGCATCGACATCCTCGTCAACAACGCCGGCGCCACCTGGGGCGCGCCCGCCGAGGAGCACCCCATCGAGGCCTGGGACAAGGTCATGGACCTGAACATCCGCAGCCTGTTCGTGTTCGCCCAGGCCGTGGCCAAGGCCAGCATGATCCCGCGCAAGTCGGGCCGCATCATCAACGTGGCCTCCATCGCCGGCCTGTCGGGCAACTCGGGCGCGATGAAGACCATCGCCTACAACACCAGCAAGGGTGCGGCCGTGAACTTCACGCGTGCGCTGGCCGGCGAGTGGGGCGCCTACGGCATCACCGTCAACGCGCTGGCGCCGGGCTTCTTCCCGAGCAAGATGACCAAGGGCCTGATCGCCGCCGTGGGGGCCGACAAGATGGCCGCGCATGCGCCGCTGAACCGCCTGGGAGACGACGATGACCTGAAGGGCGCGGCCCTGCTGTTCGCGTCCAGGGCCGGCAAGCACATCACCGGCCAGATCCTGGCGGTGGATGGCGGCGTCAGCGCCGTGCACGGCGGCTGAGTCGGCGATGGAGTTCCCGGTCCACATCCCCTTCGTCGAGCAACTCGGCTTCACGCTGCATGGCGTGGGCGACGGCGAGGCCGAGCTGCGGCTGACGATTGCCGAACGGCACCTGAACTCCTGGCGGGTGGCCCACGGCGGCGTCGTGATGACGCTGCTGGACGTGGCCATGGCGCATGCCGCGCGCAGCGTGAACCGGCATCTGCCGGACCTGGGGCCCGGCGTCGTCACGGTGGAGATGAAGACCAGCTTCATGCGCCCCGGCGAAGGCGAGCTGCGCGCCGTGGGCCGTCTGCTGCACCGCTCGACGACGATGGCCTTCTGCGAGGGCTCGGTCTTCGGCGCCGGCGACAAGCTCTGCGCCCACGCCACCGGCACCTTCAAATACTTGCGCGCCCTGCCGGCCGGGCGCCAGCTGAAGCCGCTGGGCGGCGAGGGCGATTGAGCTTTCCGGCGACGGCTTCGCGGGCTGCGAGACTGTCGCGATGGCCGCCCCGCATCGCCCCCATCTCACGCTGCGCACGCTGACGCGCGGCGACGGCCTGCTCGGCCTGCGGCCGCGCGGCCCCCTGGGCCCGCGCGGCGAGCAGGTGACGGTGGCGCTGCTGGCCTCACCGGATCTGCAATCCGAGCCCTTGCTGCTCGGCTGCGGCCTCGTGCGCCTGGACCCCGCCCTGCTGCAATGGCGCGGCGCGCCGCAGCCGCTGGGCGACTCGCTGTGGACCACGACCCAGGAGGAATTCTTCGGCGACTTCCATGCGGACAAGGTGCCCGAGCTGCTGGCCCAGGGCTGGCAGGTCACGACCGAGCCCGGCTTCGCCCACCACAGCCGGTTCGTCAGCGGCTGGCAGCTCGGCCTCGTGGAAGAAGAAGCACCCGAGGCGCCCAAACCCGGTCGCCGCGTCGAGGGCCTGGGCCTGGAGCGCCGCAAGGGGGCCTGGCTGGTCAGCCTCGGCATGGAGGTCGAAGGCCAGCGCATCGACCTCGCGCCGCTGATCGCCAACCTGCTGCGCAAGGACAAGCGCTGGCTGGACGCGGTGGCCATAGTCGCCATCGAGGACGACGCCATCGTGTCGCTGCGCGCACCCGGCGGCCGGCGCTTCCATGCCCAGGCCGCGCCGCTGAAGGCCATGATGCTGGCCCTGCTGGACCTGCTCAAGCCCGCCGAGCTGGACAAGGGCCTGCCGCTGCGCCTCAACGAATGGGACGCCGAGCGCATCCGCTGCATCGAGGAAGAAGCGCCCGGCCGCTGGCAGATCCACGGCGATGCCGGCCTGAAGGCGCTGGGCCGGCGCCTGCTCGCGGCCGGTGCGCCCGCGGCCCTGCCGCAGCCGGGCGGGCTGGGCCTGGAACTGCGCCCCTACCAGCTGCACGGCCTGGCCTGGCTGCAATACCTGCGCGAGCAGGGCCTGGCCGGCATCCTGGCCGACGACATGGGCCTGGGCAAGACGGCCCAGGCGCTGGCCCACCTGTGGGTCGAGAAGCAGGCCGGCCGGCTGGATCGGCCGGCCCTGGTCATCCTGCCGACCTCGCTGTTGTTCAACTGGCAGCAGGAGGCGGCCCGCATCGCGCCCGGGCTCAGGGTGCAGGCCTGGCACGGCGCCGGCCGCGCAGCCGGTGCGCCCCTGGCCGACGCCGACGTCGTGCTGACCACCTACTCCCTGGTCTGGCGCGACCTGCGCGCGCTGTCGGCCCAGCCCTGGCATCTGCTGATCCTGGACGAGGCCCAGGCCGTCAAGAACGCCCATGCCCGCGCCGCCCGCGCGCTGCGCCGGCTGCAGGCGCGCCACCGCCTGGCCCTGACCGGCACGCCGCTGGAGAACCACCTCGGCGAGCTGTGGTCGCTGTTCGACCTGCTGATGCCCGGCCTGCTGGGCGACTCGCGCAGCTTCGCGCGCCATTGGCGCAAGCCCATCGAGGTCAACCGCGACGGCCCGCGCGCCCGGCTGCTGGCCGCGCGCGTGCGGCCCTTCATCCTGCGCCGCCTGAAGACCGAAGTGGCCGCCGAGCTGCCGCCGCTGACCGAGATGGTCAGGCGCGTGCCGCTGCTCGGCCAGCAGAAGCAGCTCTACGAGAGCGTGCGCGTCGCGGCCGACCACATGGTGAGGCGCATCCTCGTGCGCGACGGCTTCACGCCGACCAGCCTCATCAGCGTGCTGGACGCGATGCTCAAGCTGCGCCAGGTCTGCTGCGACCCGCTGCTGCTCAAGGGCGTGCAGACGCCGCCCGGCGTGGAGCGCGCCAAGCTCGAATGGCTGCGCGAGCACCTGCCCGACTTCGTCGCCCAGGGCCGGCGGCTGCTGGTGTTCTCGCAGTTCACGGAGATGCTGGACCTGATCGCCGCGCTGCTGGGCGAGCTGGGCCTGCCGCATCTGCGGCTGACGGGCCAGACGGCGGCCGCGGCGCGCGGCGACGTGGTGCGGCGCTTCCAGGCCCGCGAGCAACCCATCCTGCTGGCCAGCCTGAAGGCCGGCGGCGTCGGGCTCAACCTGACGGCCGCCGACACCGTCATCCACATCGACCCCTGGTGGAACCCGGCCGTGCAGGCCCAGGCCAGCGCGCGCGCCCACCGCATCGGCCAGGACCAGCCCGTCTTCGTCTACCAACTCGTCGCCGATGGCAGCATCGAGGAGAGGATGCTGGAGCTGCAGGCGCGCAAGCGCGCGCTGGCCGATGGCCTGCTGGGTCATGACGATGGCGGCGCCCTGAGCAAGTTCAATGCGGCCGAACTGAATCTGCTGCTCGCGCCGCTGGAGGATGCGGTGTCGGGGGGGTGAGCGCGCAGGTGCATGCTGATGTCCCTTGCATGGGGTGCAAGGGGTGGGCTGTCGAGCCAGATGCAGACCAGAAAGCAAAAAGCCTGGCATCTTGCGATGCCAGGCTTCGGGCTGTTCTCAATGGTCGGGACGGCGGGATTCGAACTCGCGACCCCTTGCACCCCATTTCGTTCGCAGGCTGTCTTTGGCCGTCCACTGCTGTCGCCTTTGAAATGAAGTTCTCTTTGTAAAACAACAAGATAGGTACATTGTTTGTCGCTTCGACACGGCACCTTGTCCACCTGAAGCGCCAGGAATTCTGTCGCCGATAATGTCGCCAGACTCACCTGGAGGCATCGGCACACATGGCACGCACTGCGCGCACGCGCGTCCTCACGGCGCTTGCCGTCAAACGCTACGCCGAGGGCAGCAGCACAAAAGAACTGCATGACGGCGGCGGGCTGTACCTGCGGCGGCGCGATGCCGGCGCGTACTGGTACCTGAGGCTGGTGTCGCCGGCACCGGCAAGCCGATGTGGTTCAAGCTCTTCGCCGACGATCCGGCTGGCGGCTACCCACAGAAGAGCCTCGAGGACGCACGGCGCGAAGCCGAACGGCTCTGGGCACTGAAGAGCGCTGGCAAAGACCCCCGCCTGGAGCACGAGCGGGCCCTTGAGGCCGAGCGCGAGCGCGTGCGTCGCGAGGCCGAAGAAGCGGCTGAGCTGGCCAGGCAGCAGCTGACGGTGCGCCAGCTCTTCAAGCGCTGGAAGGAGGCCGACCTTGCCCATGTTGTGATCGATGGCGAGAAGCGTCGCGGCCGCAAGGACGGTGGAGCGCTGGTCGAACTGCAGTTCGAGAAGCATGTGCTCCCGAGCATCGGCGAGCGCCAGGCCGTTGGAATCCGCCGCGCCGACCTCATGGAGGTGCTGGACAAGATCAAGCAGGCCGGACTGAACCGCACGGCCAACACCATCCTTTCGCACCTGCGCCAGATGTTCACGTTCGCGATCGTGCGCGAGCTCGTCGAGCGCGACCCGACGGCTGGCATCAGCAAGCGTCGCGACGCCGGCGGCCGCGATGCGGAGCGAGAACGGACGCTGTCCGACGAGGAGATCAAGGCACTGGCAGCCGCTATGCCGGCCGCCAGGCTGCCGAAGCACACGCAGCTGGCCGTGTGGATCATGCTGTCCACCATCTGCCGTGTCGGTGAGCTGATGCAGGCCCAATGGGGAGATCTCGACCTGGAGGACGGCGTCTGGAACATCCCAGGTCGAACGACGAAGAACGGTCGCGATCACCTGGTGCACCTGTCGCCGTTCGCCGTCGCCCAATTCAGCGAACTGCTCGAGCTCAAAGAGCACAAAGACTTCGTGTTTCCAGGCCGTGGCGGCGAGGCCTGCCTTGACCAGAAGACGGTCAATAAGCAACTGCGCGATCGGCAAATGCAGCCGTCTGGAAGGGCGCCGATGAAGGGGCGCTCCAAGCAGGTGGGGGCGTTAGCACTACCCGGTGGGACGTGGACGCCGCACGATCTGCGCCGCACGGGTGCGACGCTCATGAGCAGGCTCGGCATTTCGACGGAGATCATCCACCTCTGCCAGAACCACACGCTGCAGGATCAGCTCGCGCGGATCTATATCCGCGATGGCCGGTTGGCTGAGAGGAGGGGAGCCTTCGATGCGTTGGGGCGTAAGCTGGAAGAGCTGATCGAGGTCCGGCAAACCGGGCAGGTGCTCGAGTTCCGAGTCGCGTAGCGGCAACCCGCATGAATGTCCCGCAGTTTTTCCCGCAGGGTGACCAGCGCAATGACGCGCTGAAGCACGGCGCCGAGTTCCTAGCCATGCTTGAAGACCTGATCCAGGCGCTTGACCAGGTCGCTATCGCGGAGGGCGACAGCTGGCTCTATCACGGGCACACCATCTCCAAGAAGTTTTTCTTCCATGTCCACGCAGCCTACGCACTGCTGCCGGGTGTGACGATCCCAGGCGTCGGCCTGGACGTCCTTCCCTTCGGCTCGATCTTCGCGATCGTGCGAGCAGCGATTGAGACGTTCGTGACCTTCGGCCACGTCTATGGCGCAGAGGATCCAGACGAGCGGTATTTCAGGTTCCTGATCTGGACGGCCGCCGGCCTGAACGACCGGCAATCGTTCAACGCAACCACCCGGGAAGCTCAGGAGGTCATCGCGGCCGAGGCCCTGGAGATTCAGCGGCTCCTCGCCGAGATCCAGGCGCATCCGCGTTTTCAGGGGCTCGACAAGGAGGCCCGCGGGCGCATCACGGGCAAGCGCATCGAATGGCGCGGTGCGAAGAGCTGGGCCCAGCTTGCCAGCGAGAGCGGCATCCACAGCGGCTATTTCCAGCAGCTGTACGGCTTCCTGTGCAGCTACTCGCACGCCAGCTACCTGGCCGTCCTTCAGATCGGGCAGGCCCCCCCAGAGAAAGAAAGAGAGATGGCGGTGTCCATACTGATGGCGCTGAACGTCTTCATGTGTCAGTTCGCCGTCATCTACGCGAGGCTGTTTCCACAGGCCGAGAAGGTGTTGGAGCCGTATCGGCGGACGAAGGCCTTCAACAGCTGGTTCCGTGACAAGTCATTTTGGGACTCGTGGTACGGCCCGGAGAAGCCCTAGCAGTCGGCATCGTGCATCTCACACCTCCGTCGCCGGCAAGGGGCTGGGCTTCGCCGACCCCAAGCTGGCCAAGGCCTACCAGCACGCCATGCGCGTGCTGGGCGAGGTGGACGCCAAGGTCATCATCATCGAGTGCGCGCGCCAATTCCTAACCATGGACGGCGGCAAGTATCCCGATGAGCTGATCGACCAGATGATGCAGGCTGGCTACGGCGTGCAGCATCGCGCGCTCAATGCGGCAGGCTTCGGCGTGGCTCAGAGCCGCGAGCGCTCCATCCTCGTCTGCACCCGCGTCGGCCTGGACCTTGACCCCATCGTCGGCTACCTGTTCCCCGAGGAGCAGGAGTCCACGGCCTGCGTGGCCGACATCATGGACGCGGATCTGCCGGCCACCATCCCCGAGGCCGACATCACGCCCCACACCACGAAGCGCGCGCCCCGCAAGGGTCAGCGCGTGAAGGTCGGGCACATCGACGGCCTCAACTGCCAGGGCTATCGCGTCTATTGCCCGAACTCCGCCGGCCGGGCGTCACCCTGACCGCCAGCGGGGGCGCCCGCATGCAAGGCCTGCCCGAGTGGGCCGAGCATCACTCGCTGCATCGCGCGGCCATGAAACACGCAGGCAACGCGGTGGCGGTGCCGATGGCGCGCGAACTGATTCGCCAGCTCGGAGCCATCCTGGGCTCGCGAAAGCCGGCGATTTAGCAGCCAGGGCGACGGGCCTGCCCGGCGCCATGCTTGCGACCCGCAGGGGCCGCAGGCGGCTCATCGTCCGCTTCGGCTGCCGCCACCTGGCGCGCCTCGATCGGCTCCTTGACGCGCGCCAGGTGCGCGAGGCGCTTCTTCGCCAGGCGCGCCACGTCATGGCGTAGGAGCTCGACGCAGGCCGAAAGGGCAAGTTTTACAGACGGAGCGTCTCCGATGGTTGGCTCCGTCTTACATCTCGCGACGAAGCGTTTTCAGAATCGCTTCGAGAATGGGGCGTCGCATCTTCCCTGCTTTGATCCATTGGTTCGAAATGACCTCAGCGCGTTGCGCGAGATCCTGACTGCTAATGGGAAGAGTGAAGCAGACCGGGTCGAGGTAGGGGAGTGCAGCGCCAAAAAAATAGAGTGCAGCCTCATGCGGTGAAAGTTCTTTCGACTTTTCGCATTCGATTTCGTAAAGAATTTTGGCGCACTGTGCGTCGAGCTTTTTTACGTCAATTCCAAGGTCAAGAAGGCACCCGGCAATCCGGGCAGCAAAGATGCCAGTGCGAAATGCGTTAAGAATCCCCATGCACCCCCCCGTTCATGTGCCTTTCATTGTAGGCAGGGCACAGGCCGTGTCGATTACGCAGCCGCTGGTTCGCCAGCTTAGGACCATCCTTGGTTCGGAGATGCCTGTCAGCTGTCAGCCAGGGCGACGGGCCTGCCCGGCCCCCTGCTTGCGACCCGCAGGGCGCGTAGGCAGCTCGTCGTCCGCTTCGATTGCCGCCACCTGACGTGCTTCGATCAGCTCCTTGACGCGCGCCAGGTGCGCGAGGAGCTTCTTCGCCAAGCCTTCTCCCGAAGCCACGCACTGCCTCTGTATTGCCAGTTGACAATCTGGCGTGCGCCGCTTCCGCGGCAGAGAACGGGACTCACGATGGACTTCGCCGAATACGAGCGCGACGGCAAGAGCGCCTATGCAGCCCTGGCCGAGGTTGTTGCTGGCATCCTGACCGAGCTGATCCGCGCCAATGGCCAGTACCGGCTGCAGCAGGTCATGTCCCGGGCAAAGACCACAGAGTCGCTGCTGAAAAAGCTGCGCGACCGCAACCTTGAAGCCTCCAAGGCGATCGATGACGAGATCAAGGACTTGGCGGGCTGCCGGGTCATTTTCTATACCAACACGGATGTCAGCCGGCTGCTGCACTCGGGCCTGATCCACGAGCATTTCGAGGTCGTCGACGTCAAGGTCCACCACCCGGAACACGACAACGAAGATGCCGAGCTCTACACCTCGAACCACTTCGTGGTCAGGCTTAGCGCCGAGCGCTTAGCGCAACCCGGCTTCCGCGAGTTTGCAGGCATGCGGTGCGAGATCCAGGTTCAGACCATCCTCAACCATGCTTGGGCGGAGATGGCGCACGACACCATCTACAAGACGCCCGAACTCGATGCCATGGGTAAGCGAACCCTGGACGAGATCAAGGCGCGCATGCGCCGGATCGCCCAGGAGTACCTGGTGCCTGCCGGGTACGAGTTCCAGAAGATCGCGGCCGACTTCGACCGCCTGCTGGAAGGCAAGACGCTGGCGGATGAAAAGCCGCTGGATGCCATCGTGGCGGCGACCAGCAACGACGAGCGGTTCGACGCACTGGTGCGGTTCAAGGACGTGCTGTTGCCGCTCTACGACGATATGTCGGCCTCTTACCCGGTGGTCGTCGACCGGCTCATTGTCGCCGCCGAGGCCGCCCGAACCATGACGACGAGCGTCGTAGTAACCCCCTTCGGCAGGTCAGGCGGGAAGACTTTCAAGGATGTGCTCGGTCCCATCAGCGAGATCCTGACCTTCTATCGGTACGTCGACCCCGTCAAGACGTTCTCTGCGGCCCTCGCGCTGAATGGCTTGGCGCAGGAAGGCGACGAAGCCAAGGCAGTGGTGGGACTTGGGCACGCGTTGGCCAAGTTCCACTACCGCATCGCCAGCTATGGAGTCGGCGTGCAGGCGGCGCTGCTCGACCAGATGGAGGCCCTGGGGCTGCAGGATAGGGCGGCAAACCGGCGCCTGCTGGTGCCCATGCTGGGCGACATGCTTGGCCTGGGGGTCAGCTGCACGTCGCATCACGCTACTGAGGTGAGATTCCACCGCGGCACGCTTGCCGCTACCCCGGAGTTGGTGGCGGTCAGAGCGCGCGCAATTCGCATCCTGCAAGGATTGTTCGTCACGACCAACACCGATCCAGAACGCCTGGCCATCCTGCAGGCGCTGTGGGTTGCGACCCAGGTACCGTACCAAGGCGGCTACGGCGACGACGCGCAGCAGTTGGTCATGACCAACGCGGCGGAGATCCTCGGCTTTCACACCACGCAATTGCCTGAGCTGAGCCTGGAGCTTAAGCAGTCCTGTGAAACCTGGGTCCATCGGCTCTATCACATCTATGTCGAGCTGCCGCCGGACATGAGGTCGAAGCCTCAGCTCGTCGAGGCCCAGGCGTCTCTTGTCGCCGCAGCCCTGCGGTTTAAAAAGGTGGCCGATTCCGACCCCGAGTTCGGGATCTTCAAGCTCCTGGTGGGCTACAACTCGGTGTTCCCACCGGCCTGGGACGACAGGCACTTCCAGTACACCGGAGCCGAGGAATATCGACACAGTCGCTTCCCGGACCTGATCGCTTCGGTGACCGAGGAGACTGAAGAAGCCTGGTTTCAGCGCCTGGACCGGTTCTCTCGTGTGGACGCGAGCGATCTGGCGACGTTCCCGGCCTTTGGCAAGTTCCTAAGCCAGTTGGCCGAAGCCAAGCCGGCCATCGTGCTCGACTATCTGGCGCGCGTCGAAGGTCCGCTGAAGAACTTCCTACCTGAGATGCTGAACGGGGTGCTGAGGACCGCCATGCGGCCACAGGCGCTCGCCCTCGCCGACCAATGGCTGGTCGACGGCCTCAACCTGCCGTTGCTCGCGTGGCAGCAGCGGATCGCCGATCCGTTTGACGAGGGCACACTGCAGCGGATCCTGCGCCGTGCCATGGAGACCGGCGACATGCACGCGGTGAGCGTTGCGTGCACAGCGGCCGCCAATCAATTCGACAAACACCCTGGCACCTTGATCGCCGAGGTCTTCTTGCCAGCCGTGGAGTTTCTCGCAACGAGCGGGAAGTACGACTGGTTGCGCCACCCTTGGACCTCGTGGATGAATAAGGGCATCGTCGAAGGCATGGACGAGCCCGGTTCCGACCGCCTGCTGAAGGCGCTGCTCCGTTGCCCGGACCTCGAGCAGAACTGCGAATACATCATGGCCTCGGTAGCCAAGCATTTCCCGATCAGCGTGCTGCGGCTCATCGGCGAGCGGATCGCGCTCGGAAGAACCGAGGCCGCGCCGGCCGGCTACGAGCCTGTGCCGTTTTCGCTCTACATGCTGCCGGACGCGCTGCGCGCCCAGCTTGAAGCCCAGCCCGAGCTGCTGCTGCACCAGGCTATCGACTGGTTCCGAGCAGACAAGCTGCGTTTCCCGTTTTCGGGTGCCCGGGTCGTCGTGTCGATCTTCCCTGCCGTGGACGGCCAGTTGGCCGAACGCCTTATGGAGATCGCGAGCGCCGGCGGCAACGAGGAGCTCGCGTTCCTGCTGGCGCTGCTTGAGGCCTATGGCGGGAAAGAGTTTCTGTACCCCATCCTGCGCACCGTCGTCGACCGGCTGGAGCCCAGCGACAAATTCCTGAGGCGCGTGGGCCGTGTCATGGACGAATCGGGGGTGGTGCACGGGGAGTTCGGCTTCGTGGAGCTGAATCAGGCGCGCAGGCGCTGGCTTCAACCCTGGCTTGAGGATGCCAGCGAGAAGGTGCGTGCGTTCGCCGACGCTCGCGTCAAGCAGCTGGACGCCACGATCGCGTCCGAGACCCGATCGGCGGAGATTTCCGTGGCCATGAGGCGCATGCAGTATGGTGAAGACGTCCGCGGCCAGGGCGAGTAGGCCTGCGTCAAATCTTCTTCCTTAGCCCTTGGCGGCCAATCGGTGGCATCAGCGGGAACCGAGCATCCCTGCTGAAAACCCGACGTCCTGCTGTTTCGCAATCATGTGCTGACGTCCGAACGCCGAGACGGCCGGGCAATTCGCGCCCGGCTGACGATACGTCACCATCATTGCCGTCGATGGCGCTGAGTTCAGCGACGGTGTCACTGGAATCAACGACGCCACCGCCTGCAGGCGACGTACCCGTGGCTTCGCCGATTCAAACCAACGCGCCCATCGCGACTCAGGACCCGGCGTACACCAGCCGCGTGTACTCGCCCCGTCCAGCAAAGCGCAGCCTGATGAATATCCGACGGTCCTTCAGGACCTTGTGACTCCAGTCGAAGTAATCCTCCTCGCAGAAAGTCAGTGTCAGGGTTGAATGCGCACCGATTTGCGTGTCCCCGGAGTAGTAGTCTGGTGAACAGATGCCCTCGTAGGTCCGGAATGGCCCGTACCCCTTGCAGTACAGAAGGTCCCAATACGTCAGGATAATTGGCTTACCCGCCAAGTTCCGGATGAATATCCGGTTCCCTTCATCCTCGTCGCCCGTGAAGCTGTAGCTGACCTCAAAGCGGAAGCGGTCTCGAAAGAGCTCCCAGCCTTTGACAAAGCCAAGAATCGTCGACAGCCCTGCGGCGTAAACCGCAATCCAGTCCTTTGGTTGCAACGCGTCGAAGCCCATGGCCCTCCCTACTGGTTGTGTGCCGCACATCCGCCAGGTCATGAAGCGCAACCTGCCGCCAGGACGCGGACTTAGCAAAATCGACGACTTGCGCTCCTCTCGGTTGGATGTTACTTCTTGCCTCGATTGCGACGCCGAGGCTTGCGAACGCTGCCGCGGACCAGACGCGCGTCGATTAGACCCCTGAAATCGTCCTGCAGATCCTCGCGAGCATCAAATAGGTCAAGACGCTTCAGCCGAATCTGCTTCCACCGGTCAATCACTCCCTGACCACGAACCCCCTCCGCCAGATCACGCCCAAGGGCATCGTCTTCTTCTTCTATTTCCCGTTCTCGTTCCTCGAGCTCGGCATATCTCTCGTCATACTCGATAACCTTTGCATTGAATACATGATCCGCTCGCGCAAATAGCGAAGATGCTATTAATGAAACAGCTATTGGTATTTGAACCAATTCTAGAAGCTTTGCTATACGCTCATCAGCTAGTGCAAGTGCCATGAGCACTGCTGCTTCCTTTGGATGCCCACTTGAGGTCATATGCACTGCCGCAGCCGTCTTTTCAGAAGCCATTTGAGTGATCCAGACATGCTGCCCGTAACCCAAGAGAAGCACCACTACGCCAGCAACCAACGGAATCCACGGCCGCGTCTTCCATTCAATACTGGCTGATTGATATATCAAATGCACCAGTATTAGAGTAGCCCCTAGCGCTGCAATGCTTATATTGGCTGCCAAGCTATCCATTAATATTTTCCTTTCACAGAATTACGCACACATCAGTGCGCCTCGCTTGGCCATAGTTGTTCGCAGTGCAGTTAGCGGTGTCACTGGCGCCAGCGAGGGCTGAAGACTCCACTGTGACAGGTGCCCTCTGCGCCAAATGGCGAAACCTCCCCCTGGCGTTTGATTTTTTCCGCCAAGTTGGGCCCGCATTGCCAAAAAGGACGGCCCCGAAGGGCCGTTCCATGCGTCCAGGCAGTATTCACGGCCGGCAGCCAAGCGCCGACCACGACACCACTATCGATCCCGGTCGGCCACGAAGCGCCAGGTCTTCGTGAGCGGGTCGCCACCGGTCTTCAAGGTCGCCGTGAAGGTGACCGTGTAGGTCCCGCCCTTGGCCAGCGGGGAGAGCGGCACCAGCACCGCGAAGCCCTCGCTGAGATTCGCGTCAGCGGTCATCGAGACGCCCGAACCGGTGATGCCCGAATTGGCCAGGATGCCCACGGGGACGAGGTTGCCGCCGGCGTCCTTGATCTCGAACTTGGTCACGACGGGGGTCAGCGTGCCAGCGGCCTTGTAGTTGACGAAATCGGAGTTGCGGATGTTGACGATGACCGGGGTGCCGGACGTGGCGTTCGGGAACAGGGCCACCGGCGGGCGGGGGACCTCGAAGGCGATGTCGAAGGAGTAGAACAAGCCCGTCTGACCATCGTAGGGATAGGCGACGATCTGGCCGGAAGGCGCAACCTGCGGGTAGCTCTCAGTCGACTTCGCGCCGAGGTCGGCCACGCACATCGGAATGTTGGCCGTGTCCGTGCCGAAGCCGATACCGATGTTGGTGGACTGGTTCAGCAGGGCGGCTGCGTGATAGACCGTGCCCAGCAGGCCCAGGACGCAATCCGAGCCCTGGCGGGATGCGCCGGTACCGCCGATGACTTCGCTCCAGTAGCCGCCAGCGCTGAAGCCGGCCTTGGCCATGCGCAAGCCGACGGTCGCCTCGAAGAAGCCGGGCTTCGACGGATCCTCGGTGTGGGCGTTGACGGTGAAGGCCGTGGCGATGTTGGTCGTCAGGTATTTGGCGTGGGCGCCAGCCGAGGTGTCCAGCGCAGCGTTCTGAGACACGAGGCCGGCGCCGGCGTTCTTGCGCACCAAGTTCAAGGCGTTGAAGGCGGATTGGTGCAGGCTGTTGTCGGCGTAGGTTGCCGCCGCGACGGTGGTCGTCAGTGTGCCGGCAGAAGCCACCACAGGCGTGGGCGCGCAGACCTGACCCACCCAGGCCGAGCCATTCCACGTCGGTGCCGTCGTTTCGGTCTGGCCAGCCGGGCACTTCGGTGCGGCGGGCTGCGGCGTTGGAGCAGGCGCCGGAGCCGGGGCTGGCGTCGGGGACGGGGCCACCGCCACAGGACTGCCACTGCCGGCGGCGGATGCGCCGCCGCCGCCCCCGCACGCTGCGAGACACGTGGTGATCGAAATCATGGCCACGCTAGAAAACTTCCTCATTGGTCTTTCCTTCCTGAAAATCCGTTTGTGAACGGTATGAATGTGACTCAAACGCGGGTGACTCTAAAGCGACCGACGTAAACACTGCTTGGCGTGCCTGCAGTCAAGCCGATCAGCGAGAAGAAGTTCACGGCCAGGGAGCTTCTGGCCCTCAATCTGATCCGGCTCAGGGCGCTGCGGGGCTTCAGCCAGGAGGCCCTGGCGCTGGAGTCCGGCCTCCATCGGACCTTCATCGGACACGTTGAACGCCAGGCCAGGAACATCTCGGTCGACAACATTGAAAAGATCGCGCATGCGCTTCAGGTGCCGATCGCAGAGCTCCTGACATCACCAAGCAGAGCGACCAAGCGGTAGCCATCGGACTCCCCAATGACAGAGGATGAGCAGACCCCCTGTCTGGAGTAGGTGCCGTGCCACCTGCCCCACCGCCTGGGTGGAGCAGGGTCAGGCTCTCAAATCACAGGTACGTCCAGGTGCCAGTGGAAGTCGTGCAGACCCACGCCGCTTGGTCGTCGACGAGCGTGCCATCGCTGCAGGTGCTCTCGTCGCCGCTACCGCGCCAGTTCGTGCAGAAGGCGGGCCGCCCATCCCTTGCGACGGTCGGAGGCAGAAACCCATAGCTCGTCGTGCCCGAACTATTGAGGCCATACCAATATCGCGATCCGCTCGGGATGGTTTTCCAACCCGGCACCACACACGATGCCGGCACGCTTGTGCAGACCTGTCCCACCCAAGCCGAGCCATTCCAGGTCGGGGCTACCGTCTGGGTGCTGCCGGCCGGGCACGTGGGTGCGGGCGGCGGCGGCGCCGGAGGCTGCGGGGCCGGGGTGGGCGCCGGAGGCGGCGCCGTCACTGGGTTGGGCGCGCAGACCTGCCCCACCCAGGCCGAGCCATTCCAGGTCGGAGCGACCGTCTGGGTGTAGCCAGCGCCGCAAGCCGGAGGTGGCGGGGGGGAGACGGGAGTACAGACTTGTCCAACCCACGAGCTACCGTTCCAGGTCGGCGCAGTCGTTTGCGTGAACCCACTGGCGCACGTCGGGGCGGGCGGAACCGCGGGCGGCACGCAAGTCGGCGAGGACCAGGAGGTTCCGTCCCAGACCGGTGCCGTCTGCATTGTGTAGCCGGCCGGGCACGTGGGCGCCGGCGGTGGCGTCACCGGCGTGCAGCTCGGAGCGTTCCAGCTGTTCGTGGTGTTGTTCCAGGTCGCGGGCGCGGTCTGTGTCGTGCCAGCCGGGCATGTCGGCTGGGGGGAGTTCGGAGCGCAGACCAGGCCTACCCAGGTGCCACCGCTGTAGGTCGGCGCAGTCGTCTGCGTGGAGCCGGCCGGGCAGGTCGGAGCCGGCGTACTCGGTGCGCATGTCGGCGCGCTCCACGAACTGCCCGTCCAGGTCGGCGGCGAGGTCTGGACATAGCCGCTGCCGCATGTCGGGGCCGGCGGCTGTTGGCAGCCGGGTGCCGTCCACGAAGCCCCGGTCCAGATCGCGGCGCTGGTCATGTTGTAGCCGCTCGGGCAAGTCGGGGGCGCGGTGTAGTTGCAGGTCGGCGTCGACCACTTCGAGCCCACCCATTTCGCGGGAGTCACCGTTACCCAGCCATCAGTGCTTGCGCATGTCGGCGGGGTCTGCGCGGACCGCAGAAGGGTGGTGTTGCACGCGCTGTCCTGGAATCCCCCGGAACAGGCAACGGGCCGGCCGCCCGAGATCTGGGGCAGCGGAAGGTTGACGTTCTGAGCGGCCACCAGCGAGCTGGACGCCAACCCCGCGGCCAGAAGGGCCGTGTAAAAGAATTTCGTGTGCATTTTCAGCGGTACTCCATGTAAGTAAACAATTACCTGAGCTGACAGCGTCAAATCAGTGCAGTGCGGCGATGTACTGGCTCTTCATCAAAACCTCCATAGAAGCCCTCTCGGGCGGTCACCGTACCGAGCAGCAGCCCGTTCTCGCGCGTCTCGCGCTGCAGGCCCAGTACGAGCACCTTCTGAACGGCCGTGAGCTGCAGCTGCTCGCGGGCGACCTCTTCCGGCGAGGCGGCTGCCATGCGGGTCTGCCAGTCCATGTTCATGTACCGGCGCGTGACCTCCAGGTTCATCAACTCGTCCTCGCTGATGCCCTTGCTGCTCCAGCCCGGAGCCTCGCGGTTCAGGTAGGTCTTGACGAAGTTGCCCTGCTGGCTCTGGACCAGCTGGTTGAGCATCGGGATGGACGCGGTGCTCGCCGTCATCATCCCGATGTTGCGACGCATCGGGTGGGTGGCCATCGACATGCGGGCGTCGTAGATGTCCTTGAGGGCCATGTACTTCTTGCCCTCGTCCGAAGCCAGCTCGCCCTTGTTGAGGTCGCGCATCTGCAACGGCGAGCTGAGATTGCGCAGGTAGGAGTTCACGACGTCGAGGTCCTTGCCGTCGGGATCCAGCGTGCGGCGGATGCGCATGGCCTGGCCGGTCTTCTGGGGACCGTAGACGAGGGTCTCAGCGCTCACGTCGCCATCCGCGTAGCCACTGGTGTTCGAGGGCGTAAATCCAGCCGTCTGGCAGATGCTGGCACGCATCGCATTGCCGAAGCTCGACGCAAAGGTCTCGCACGCTCCCTTGGCGGCGGAGAGGGCGGTGTTGCCCGGGTCGCGCGCCGGCGCCTTGCCCGTCGCCTCGTCGACGACGCGCTTCATCGAGCCGCCAAGGGAGCCGCCGCCGCGGCTGCCGCCATAGCCGAGGGATGCCGTGGACAGGATGGTGGTCCCCATCACCTCGGCCATGCCCTGCGCGGCGGCCGGCACCGAGCACGGGTCGGTGTACTGGTAGCGGCCCTCCTGCTTGGCGCGTTCGTTGCTGTGGACCACGCGGTTGACGGCATCGGCCTGCAGCTCGGCACCGCGGCTGACCGAGGTCGTGACCGTTGCGGCCGCACCCTTGATGGCCATCGTGATGACCAGGTTGATCGATTGCGAGGCCGCTGTCGCGGCGCTGTTGATCGCCGACAACAGCGCCGATGTCGCTTCAACGACGGCGCTGCAGGTGTCGCACAACGCATGGGCGCTGATCGGCGCCGCCGCCAGGCCAGCGGCCAGCACTGCCGTCTTGAGACTGTTGGGTTTCTTCATGAATCCACCTCGGTGAGTTCTTCGGTTGGGGCCCCAGCCGAGCCGGCCCAGGTCACTTCTCGGAGGCCTTCCCAGGCTCTTTGCCAGCACCGCGACCGCCGCGGTCGCCACGATCGCGGCCGCCCAGGCCTCCCATACCGATCCGCTGCGCAGCGCCGCGGACACTGGGGATGAACACGCTGCGCGTGCGCTCCTCGGTCGATTTGCCGAGGTCGCTGGTGTGACCAGCGCCAAGGTAGCCGAGGACCTGGTCCGCCATGAGGTGGGTCATGGCAAACAAGCCTTGGACCACCGACCACAGGCCCAGCATGAAGACCAGGATGTAGCCAACGCAGGCCAGCATCCCTGTAAGGCTGTTCCCCTGGGCCGAGGCCATGGCTGGGAGAAACAGGGTCTTCGCAAAGAGCGTCGCAAGGGCCGTGCTCAGCGCGGCCGCTGTGAAGAAGCCGAACAGCATCAATGCCGGCCGCAACAGCGCATTGAGAAGGAAAATGTAGAAGCGCTCGGTGCGAGGGCCCATGCCCTCCCCATCCGCCTCCATGTGCGCGAGGGCGCCGATGCCCGCCGCTACCAAACCTTCAACCACGACCACGAAATATTGAACAAGTGCGCCGAGCCAGTTCAGGGCTGGCAGCATGGGCAAATAGACGGCCAGGATCGTGCCGACGCCGACCATCCCGAAGGCAACCGTCGGCAGGGTTTCGACCGCCATCGTGAGCGCGCCCTTTGCCGTTGCGACTGCGGTACCGACGACGCCGACGGGCGGCATCAGACCGGTGGCGGCGTCGGCGGCCTTGGCCCACGCGGTCTGTTCCGCGCCCTTGACATACGCGACAGCGAGACCAAGGCCCTCGCCAGCGGTCACCATCCAGTCGCCGATATTTTTGAAGGTCGTGATGGGGTCGATGGTGCCGGTCGAGTCGCCAGCCTGGCCAACAGTCCACGCCACCACGCTCTGGCCGATTGAGCAATTGCCTGTGGGCGTCATCTCCACGTTCAGGTACTTGCAGAGGCCGGTCTTGACGGCCCGCCAGGCCTTGTCGCTGTCCGCTCGTCAGGCGGGGTGCGAATCGATGCCCAGAAGCCGTCAGCATGGTCGAAAGCTAGCGGTTCACCGCCGCCGAACTCGTGAAAGTGAGCCCGGCGGTCCGACCAAGCCCAATAGACAGCCTCGAACCGGTCGACTGCAAGGGCCACCAGCGCCGCGTCACTGAGATTTACCGCATCAGAAGGCCACTCGATGTCCACAGGCGCGGGCTTGAAGGCCACGAACTCTTCAAGGCTCATGCCGCGATAGATTTTTTGGTGAGGATTGCGTCGCTGCACGGCTCACTCCTTTGGCGCCGAGTGGCGCAGCTCCAGCTCTTCGTCGGCGTCCTCGACCGGCGCGGGCGCAGGCTGGCGGGCGTCGAAGGTCTTCTTGATCTCGTAGGGCGGCGCCGGCTGCGCGACCGGCGCGGCAACCGTGTCGACTGCGGTCGACTTCCGCGCATCGAGAAACGCCTGACCTCGCGCGTCGGCGCGATTTGCCAGCTCGGCATTGATGCCGGCACGGAGCATGTCCAGCGCGCCCTCTTCGGCCGCACGCTTCTGCTGAGTCGATGCAGCGGCGACCGGACCGCCGATGTCAACCTGGTTGAACGTGAGCCAGAGCACCAGCTTGCGGAGCAGCGCCCTGACGACGTCCAGCAGCGAGACGCCCAGACGCAGCTCGGCTTCACGCTCCTCGTCGGTGCTGGCGGCGATCTCGGCCCAGGCCTCGCGGGACAGCGCGTCGAGCTGCCGCGGCGTCATTGCACGCAGCGTGCCGGCGATCTCGTGTGCCGCGGCCTGCTGGACCAGCTCGGCCGCCTTGTCTTGATGGCCGGCTTGCTGGGCCGCGCTGGACTGCGCAAGCAGCATCTGGGCCTTGTCCCGCAACGATTGGGCTTGATCCAACCGATCGCGCCATGCGTTCGGCGGCGGCGATCGATGCTGGCCGATGAGCTCGGCGAGGACCTGAGGTGACGGGCGGTGGGCTTGGTCAAGCTGTTCCATGAGTGGAGCCTTTGTGGGCAGGGAGGTTGAAAGTCTTGGGAGCGAAGCCGGGGTCAGGCCTCCGGCGGGAGGTGTTTCATGTCGCAGTCCAGGAGCGGCCACTGCTCGCCCTGGTTGCCCTGGTTGTCCTTGCCTGCCCTCCACGTAAATGAATGCGTGATTCGGCAGTACAGGGACGGCCCTTCCGCGTCCCGCATGGCTAAGCACGACGGACAGGTGACGCAGGTGCTGGATGGCACTGACTGGCCTTCCGGCAGGACGGCCAAGCTGGGCCGCAGCTCGAGCACGGGCGGCGCGCTGGGGTGGGCTGAGCGGGTACCGCTCGCCCCGGTTGCTTCGGCCTCGGCCTGCGCCAGCAGGCCTTCGATTTCTGTGGGATAGCTCATCTGACGCCTTCCTTCTGACTACTTGGTGGGGTTGGGGTGGCAGTACCTGCGACCAGCCGGGCTCGCGCAGAACTGCGCCTCCAGTGCCGCCGTCTGGCGGCGCGTCTCCTGGGCCTGGGCTTCGGCTTTCGTCGCTTCCATCCGGGCGTTCTTCACGATCACCCAGGAGGTCAGCCCGCTGGCCAGCAGCAGTGCCATGCACGTGATCGCCGTCGCGGCGATCGGCCAGAACAGGCATCGGCGGATCTCTTTGGAGGTCGCCTGGCACTGCTCGCTGACGACGGCCTGCAGGTCGGCCAAACTTCTCGCGGTTTGCTTGAGCTCGTCGCGTGAGAGCTTCATCAAGCTGCTTCTGTGAGCGCGCAGCAGCTCGTGGGTCTGGTCGGCGAGCTGGCGTTGCGAGGTCGCCTCCGCCTCCTTGGTCGCCCGCTCCCGCTCCTTGATGCCGCTCAAGGCAGCTGTGATCGAAGTTTTCACAGAACAGTTCTCCCCTCAAGCGCAGCCCCTTAGGTGCACCGGGCAATTTCAAGGTCATGAAGTCGGCGTTGGCGCGTGTCACGTCGCCGAGCTGGCTGAGCGCAGCCGTGACGCCGGCGCGGTTGCAGGTGAACTTGCCCTGGCCAATCTGGTCGAGCACCCAGGCGCCGATCGCCTCGCGCGGGTTGGCGTCGGGCTCAACTTCGAGGCCGGCACGCAGCTGCTCGGCGGTCACATAGGCGTAGCGGCCTGGCTGCACAAGGCGGGCATGCGAGCCGTCGTCCGGCCGCGCCCATCCTTCGCGTGCGTTCCAGGTGTCGCGAAGGTCGTCGTAGCCCATGGCTGCCCAGCCTGGCGGCGCTGGGTTGTATTGGCGGCCGCTCCTGAGCTCGATCATTGGTACCAGGTAATGGAGGTGGACGCCGCCGTCCTCGTCGCGGTGCTCGACGACCAACCAGTTGTATTGATCGCGCTCGAGGCCTGGGAAGGCGACGCGCTCCAGGTCGTTGATGTACTCGTCGATCTGGGAATCGGTTGGTGCATCGCTGGCCTCAAAAGGCAGCGGCGGGGCTGCTGCATCGGTCGATGGCGATGTGAAAAGCCTCGCCAAGGGGTCAAATCGCGACGCTGATGGGCGATCAGTTGCAGCCCAATGGGGTCGGTGCAGCGCGGGGCCTCGGCGCCGCCTGGTGGCCCTGTAGCCGCCATGGCAGTGGATCCAAGGGTTGGGGCTGTTGGCAGCTGGCCCCATCCTCAAGACCTCGGCGGCACCGCCGCCGCCCAGCCGTCGCGCTCGCGCGCTGGTTGATTAACCACCGACCAAAGCGGCCCGTTGGGCCGCCCGGGGGCCGCGCACCCCGCGGGTGCTGGACAAGTCCCCGCCCGCCTGCGGCGCCCCTTCGGGGCACAGCCTGGCGGCTGTGGACGGCCGCTGCGCGGTGTGGACTTGCCCACACCCTCCCCCGCGTTTAAAGACCCTCTTCTCAGGGGCGCAGCCCCCAGCGGGGGCAAGGGGCGCAGCCCCAATGGTGACTAGTTATGTTGGTTAGTACTGGTTATGCGTTGCCATACACCAGGTGAAATACACCCGTTGAAAACCAACGGGTGTAAACAGTCGGATCGTCAGTAATAGCGCGTTAGATCTACCTCGAAATCCCACTCCAGGCAGGCGCGCCCAAGGCTGCGCATCTGGTGCGTCAGGATGCCGGCCTCTTTCAGGCTGGCCCTCACCCCGCGCCACTTGTAGTCACTGATTCCTAGGCTGCCACAGATGTCCCCGACCATCGGCATCCAGTCATCTGGCCGACCGGCCAAGTAGATCAGCACTACCCTTGCATCTGTGGTCAGCGAGCGGTCGGTGATCAGCGCATCAGGCACGACTGAGAAGCGCTGCTCAGGGCGTCTGACCTTGATGATGGCGCCACGATTTTTGACAGACGGACTACCTGGCCGGGCCCTCTTGGCGGGGCTCCCGCGGGGCGTCACGTGCAGTTCCTCTCGCGCTCATGCTCATCCTGCATCTGCAGCATGGCCATCCGCGCAGCGCAACTGGGTCGACGGCGCTGCCGCAGCATGAAGAGCTCGCCGTCGACGACGTCGACCATGAGCTGATGGCCGCGCCCCTTGGCGCTGATGTCATGGATGATGGGCCAAGGATTTGAGGGTGGCTCGCGTCCCTCCTCTACTGCCAGCAGGCACGCCCGTTTCCAGCGCCAGCGAGAGTTGTGCAGCGCCTGCTTGGTCACATCAAGGGCGCCGGCAGCGAGGGCTTGGTCCAGCGGGACGAGGAGCTTCCTGGCACTCATCGTGCGCCCCTGACACTGTCAGGCTGCCACTCGCCGAGGAGCCAGTCCCGCACGTCTCGCGCCACCCAGCGGGACGAATTCGCCCCGGGGCCTTGGCCGCGCACGGGTGAGGGGAAGGCGCCTCGGGCGATGAGTTTGTAGATTTGTTGGCGGCTGAGCTGGACGAGGCTGCAGACCACGTCAATTTTTAGGCGACGCAACTCCTCGAGCTGCGCCGTGATTGGCAGCGACGGGTCAGTTAGCCTGGGCTGGTAGCTGCCAGCCGGGGAAGTGATATCCATGGGTCATCTCTGATCTTTCTGAGGCGCGTTGCGCCTATGAGCCCTGCTGATGACAGGGCGCTAAAGAAGGTCAGAGACGGGCTCGCGGTGGCGGCGCTGATGGCGCCAGCACACGGCTGACAAAAGCTTGAGGCAGCAAGGGGGCGAAGGCAAACCTCGGCGCGGGCATGACACACCCGCCACGCCGGACCGATTCCGCCGCATGGACGCCTGCGACGGCAGGCAGCCAAGCCAGGATGATGACCGCAAGGAGTAGGTTGCCTAGAGCGGCCACAGGTAGCAGCCCAAGAGCCAGGCCGAGCATCCCCAGCACGCCGATGAAGGCGGCCGCCATCACAGCCGCGCCGGCGGCACGGTAGATGAGACGGCTGGCAGTGACGTGTCCTGGGTGGCCCATGTCAACCATCCTACTGAAGCGACAACCTCGAAATCAAGGCCTCACGATTAGTTTGTGCATCATAGAAATTTGCACAACTAATTCGCGGCCCGTCGCACTGGGAAGTAGCCAGGGGCGCGCAGCACGAATTGCGGCGAATACCCGAGTTGATTTTGTGGGATTAAGCCCATCGACGCGACGCGTTTGAGTGGGTCACGAGCTGCGGCGCTCCCAAGACTCAGGAATTCTGTCGCCGATTCTGTCGCCAGCTTCGTGATTCTGTCGCCGGAAATCAAAACGGGTTAGCCCATTTTGTGAGCTAACCCGTTGATTTTAAATGGTCGGGACGGCGGGATTCGAACTCGCTACCCCTTGCACCCCATGGAAATATAGGGGTATTTTGGCAATTTTTCAAGCCATGGGCGCTGAGTCTGTGTGTTGTGAATTTATCGTTTAAAATCAATGTGTTGTGGCTAATTTTTCCGGGCGATATTTGTCCCGCAATGTGCCGCAAGATGCCGGTAAAGCCCGCTTCCGGTATCCCCCTGGGTATCCCCCTGGAGATGTTGATGGCGATGACTCGATATCCGAAGCAAGGCAAGGGAAGCCGCTGGACCGAACTAGGCTTGAAGGCGATCCCGCCAAGCTGGAAGGGCGACTACGTTGCCGACGGCGAAGGACTGACGGGTGAGGTGCGCGTAGCCTCAGATGGCAGGGTCAGCATCAGCTTCAAGTACGGGTACAAATGGCGTGGGGCCGGGGTGAAGCACTACTGTGGAACCTGGCCCGACGTCACTCTCGCAGGCGTTCGCGCTGAACGTGACCGGGCTAGAGCGCTCGTGAAGACCGGCGTGAGTCCGGGCGATGCCAAGCGCGCCGCCAAGATCGAGGCCCAAGCCACAGTCGAGGCTACGATTGCGGAGGCCGCTCGCCAGCAGGCCGAGGATCTCCCACTTCGCTCGATGTTCGAGGCATGGTTGCGGGACGGTGTAAAGCGGGCGGATAACAACGCCGAGTTGCAGCGCAGCTTCGAGAAAGACGTGCTGCCGCTGATCGGTGACAAGCCAGTGCGGAGGGTGGATGAGGGCGACATTCGCGCGGTGCTGCGCGCCGTGATCGGCCGCGGCACCTACCGGATGGCCTCACGGGTCTACGCCGACATGGTGCAGCTGTTCGCCTGGGCGGAGGCGCGAAAGCCGTGGCGTGCGCTCATGGTCGAGGGCAACCCCACGAAGTTGGTCGAGCTGACGAAGCTGCTGCCGCACGGATGCGATCCGGACGCCGAGCGCGATCGCGTGTTGTCTGCCGACGAGTTGCGCGAGTTGCGAGCCAAGCTGGCAGCCATGGAAGCGGCCTACGCCGCCGCGCCGGCGGGAGCGAAATACGACGTTGACCGTCCGGTGAAGAAGGAAACGCAGCTCGCGCTGTGGATCTGTCTTGGCACGCTTTGTCGCATCGGGGAGCTGCTGAAGGCACGGTGGGAGCATGTCAATCTAACCGCCGGTGAGTGGTTTGTCCCAGCGGAGAACACCAAGACGGGCGTCAACTGGAAGGTCTATCTGTCGCCATTCGCACGGAGGCAGTTCACGGCTCTGCACGAGTTGACCGGCGACACGGCGTTCTGCTTTCCGGCGCGCGCGGCGAGAGGCAATGCGCCGACTGATCATGTCTGCGTCAAGAGCGTGTCTAAGCAGATCGGCGACCGGCAGATGCAGTTCAAGAATCGAGCCGGGCCGTTGAAGAACCGTAAGCATGACAACTCGCTCACGCTGTCCGGCGGAAGGGCGGGTGCGTGGACTCCGCATGACCTGCGCCGCACCGGCGCCACCATGATGCAGCAGTTGGGTGTGTCACTCGATCTGATCGATCGATGCCAGAACCACGTGATGGCTGGCAGTCGCGTCCGCCGGGCCTACCTGCATCACGACTACGCGGCGGAGAAGCGGGAAGCTTGGGCCAAATTGGGCGAGCGGATCGAGGTCTTGCTTGCTGACTGAGCTAGTACAGGCGCTGCCGCGGGCCGGAGCCACACAGTTCTCGTTCCCTACAGCGCGTTTGCGAAAGTCAGCAATAGTTGAGGTTTGTCCGACACCTGCCCGTCGCGCTGGGCAGGTCTGCGCGTCAAACCGACTTGAGGGCAGGTGTTGGATAAACCTCTAGGGAGGAAACCGCGGCGCATGTGGCAACGGTTGTCGAGGCATCGTTGCTATGGCGATTCGGCGTTGAGTCCGCGCCGACGCAGCGCAGTTGCGCGCATGTCGACGGCCGCGAAGGACGCGAGGCCGCTGTCTGAGCGGGTGCGATGGACTCCCGCATGTCGTGGTGCATGGCTCGCCCACGTCGTTGTACGCGGCACACTACCAGACGACACAAGCTCGCCCCGCACGGGCTTGCGAAGAAGAAAGGCCGGTGCTTGCTGGTGCCGGATCGTCGTGCCTTTGCTCATGATGGGGGCGCGCGGATCGAGGCTCGCTCGCGCGGGACGAACTCGACGATGAGCAGTGGCTGCCCGCAGTGCCGGCAGACGAAGGCCGGCGCTCGCGCCGCCGGCTCGCCAGTGGGCACTTCAACCTTGGCCTGCAGCGCGGTACGCGCCAAGGCCAGGCAGTCGCGCCGGTTGCCATTGGCCAGCAGGCCGTAGTGCCGGATGCGATGGAAGCCCCCGGGCAGCACATGCAGCAGGAAGCGGCGCATGAACTCCTGGGGCGCCAGCGTCATGGTCTTGTGGCGCACCTTCCCCTTGGCATCGCCCTTGGCACGGTAGTCCTTCCAGCGGAAGGTCACGCCGCTTGCGTCCGCGGCGACGAGGCGACTGTTGGAGATGGCCACGCGGTGCGTGTAGCGCGACAGGTAGGCCAGCACTGCCTGCGGCCCCGCAAACGGCCGCTTGGCGTAGACCACCCACTCCTGCTGACGCATCGGCGCCAGCCAGTCGGCGAAGGCCTTGGCGTCCTGCAGCGCCGCGTGCTCGCCGAAGAACTGCAGCAGCCCCGCGCGATGCAACTGCTCAAGCCCTTCGAGGAACCGCCGCCGGAACAGCCGCGAGAGCACGCGCACGGGCAGGAAGAAGCCGGGCCGGCAGGCCACCCAGGTGGTGCCGTCGGGCTTGAGCCTGCCGCCCGGCACGATGCCGTGCACATGGGGGTGGTGCGTCAGCGCCGAGCCCCAGGTGTGCAACACCAGCGTGGCGCCGATGCGCGCACCCAGGTGCTTGGTGTCAGCCGCGATGACCTGCAGCACCTCGGCGGCCATGTCGAACAGCAGCCGGTGGGCGTGTGCGTGCTGATCACGCCGTGGAATTGGCCAATCAACCAGATCGCTTGCAAGTTGGCCCCGGCGCTGGCCGTGGGTTGCACGATGGTGCTGAAGCCAAGTCAGAACGCTCCGTACTCTGCTGCGGTGATGGCAGAGATCCTGCACGATGCAGGCGTCCCGGCCGGGGTGTTCAATCTCGTGCAGGGGGAGGGCGCGCAGCTCGGAGAGGTGTTCGCCTCGCATCCGTTGGTGGACATGGTTTCACTCACCGGATCGAACGCGGCTGGTGCAAGCATTTCAAGGGCGGCCGCTGCATCCTGCAAGCGTGTGTCTCTGGAACTGGGTGGCAAATCGGCCAACATCATTCTTCCAACCGCGGATCTCGCGAAGGCCGTCACCCACGGTGTCACGTCAATGATGGGCAACACCGGGCAAACCTGCGTCGCACCGTCGCGCATGCTGGTGCCTCGTGAGCGCTTGGCGGAAGTCGAGGAGCTCGCGAAGCGTGCATGTGAGTCGCTCGTGGTCGGTGATCCGAATAGCGCGCCGAGTGTCCAGACGACCCAGACGTCTTTCTCCAGCAGATGGGCCGGGCGGCCGGTCCGCTCCCGGCCCACTTCGAGGACTTCGGCTCGATCTGCGTCGCTGAGGGAGAAGTAGGACTCAGCCACGAATCGCTTCTTCGCCAATCGCCCTGGCCATCCATGAGGGCAGGCCGGCACGCCCCGACGCCAGTGCCTGCCATTCTGTGGACGGCAATGTCCGCCGCAAGGCGGCCAGGGACTCGTTCACATGCGACGGGCCCATCCAGGCCAGCGCCCGCACGGCCGCGCCGGCCTGGCCAGTCCCCAACGCTAGCATCCAGCGGGGGGCATGTTTGACCGTCACCTCGTAGCGACCCAGTTTCAGCTTGCGGCTGCGCCCCGAGGTCAGATAGACCTCGCGAATCGGCACCTGCTGGGTCAGGCCCAGCGCGTTGGCTGCGTTGGCGCCGTGTGGCGTGACCACCTCACCGCTTTGCGCAGCCAAGGACTGCACGACCTTGTCGGGAGCCGGTGCGCGCGTCCCGAATCGGCTGGAGACCGGCGTGACGTAGGTGCCGCGCGCCACCCGAAGCAACTTGCCTTCCTTGGCCAGCCGCGAGAAGGCCTGATCAACCGCAGCTCGGCTCCCAAGGTGCAGAAACTCCTTAGGCGACACCAACCCGCCCTCGGGGAGGGATTCGGCATGCGACAGGATGGAGCGGGGGAGCGTGTTCATGGTGGGACCTCTTGGTCAGAATTTTATCGTCGTTTCTGACATTTTGCTTTGGTGCCGGGTCGGTCGGGTTAGGTGAGGTTGACGAACGAGAAAATTCGCACCAAACTGCCGTTGACGATTCTTCGAATTTGCACAAATGACCCTGCCGCTGCCTGCCGTCTTCAATCCCGCCCTTTCCTCGGACCGCCTCCAGGAGGTGGCGTCGTGGTTGCTGGATGAGCTCTACGCGACGGAGGACGACCTGTCGCGCACGACCGACAACGGCTACACGCGAGGTTGCACCACGTTTGGCCGGCAGCGCAGCCGCATCGTGGCCGAAGCGGCATCCGGCAAGCATTCCTGGCTTGGCCTGCCCAACGGCAACAACGACGTCGTCCTCTCGATCGGTGGTGTGCCGTGCCGGTTCAGCAACGACGATCCTTCCAATCCGTCCAAGGATGCGGTGCTGACGGCGAATCGCTACCAAGCGGATTTCCTCGAGTTCGTCAGCCCGGGCGAGCCCGGCCGGTTCTGCTTCATCATCGATCGCGGCCACGACGGCGCCGCTGAGCCGCGCGTCGAGTTCCTGGGATTCACGCCCACGGGCGAGGTCGCGTGCCGCTGGGTCTCCGATGCCGTACGTGTTCTGCGGGTTGAAGGCGAGCAGCCCCTGGCGCCGACGGTACCCGTCGGCAAGCCGCAGATCGCGCCCAAGCGCCGCGACGAAGGCGACGCGGCCGCAGAAGCCGTTCGATGAGTACCGGGTTCATTGGGAGCAATCTGCGACTGGCCCGTTTGTTCCACGACCTGTCGCTCACGGACCTGGGCGAAAAGGTCGGCGTCTCCAAGCAGTTTCTGAGCCGCATCGAAACCGGGGCGGAAGCGGCCTCGGCGCAACTCCAAGCCAGCCTGGCTCAGGAGCTGCAGGTGTTGCCCGACTTCTTCCATTGCGTCGATACCAATCCGATCGCCGATGAGCAGTGCCATTTCCGCCGGCAGCTCACGACCAAGGTTGCGTTGCGCCAGGTCGCCCGCGCCCGCGGGGAGATGCTCAAGCGCTTGATCGGCGTGCTCGATGAGCACGTCGAGTTGCCGTCGTACCAGGTGAAGGAGGCGGACGCGGAGACGAGCGAGGCCATCGAGCGTGCAGCAGAGATCTTCCGGTCACTGTTCGGCCTGGGCATGGGTCCGTTGAGCAGCGTGACGCGGATCGCCGAGAACGCGGGCGCAGTCGTGATGCGTGTGCGCGGTCTGGCCCCCGAGATCGATGCGATCTCGTTCGCTACCAAGCGCCCTCTGATCGCCTTGAATGGCGATGGCCGCTCAGCCTGCCGTGAGCGTTTCGGCATCGCTCACGAGCTGGGTCATTTTTCGCTGCACATCGGCGTTCTGACGGGCGATCGGCTCACCGAGACGCAGGCCAATCGTTTCGCGAGTGCGCTGCTTCTGCCGCGCAGCACGTTCGCCACCGAGTGCCGTCTGGCCCTTCGAAGCTCGCGCCTGAACTGGGCCGGCCTGTCGGAGTTGAAGCTTCGCTGGGGTGCCTCCAAGGCTGCGATCATCTTTCGGGCGCGTCAGCTTGGGCTGTTCACCGAGGATCAGGCTCGAGCGGGCTACGTCGGCCTGAACCGGCACGGCGAAGCGCTGCGTGAGTCAGAGGATCACTTGGTCCCGAATGAGGAACCTGAAGTCGTTGTCGAGAGCTTGAAGGTGATGCGGGAGCACTTCGGCGTGCCCGAAGCTGCGGTGGCTCGCGAGATGCGGGTACAGCCACATCTCTTGCAGACCTTGCTGAACAACTCCTGCGCGGAGTCGTCGGCCAATGTTGTGCGGCTCGCGCCGTCCGGAGCCGGATCGCAATGAATCGCTGAGACCGGACATGAAAGACGCGGTGGGGCGACGGTTGATAAACGCAAAAGAGATGTGACCGTAAACACGGAACGCCTCTTCAACCACCTTTACTGTGCGGCGCGCTCGTCCTGCGTCCGTGCTGACGGCTCCGTGCCGCAGGCGTGGCGGCGGGCGGTAGCCGGGGCTGGGTCGTGAAGTATCCTAGCGAAGAGACGTCTCTGGCGCGATTTCAGGAGAACATTGTGCCGCGCGGGTCCAGGTGCAAGACGCATGGCCGAAGTGTGTTCGGAGAGGGACCGCGGCTTGCTTGCGGTGTGGTGAAGTACATTGGCGGCTGGAGTTCCCGTTCTGACCCCGGTCTCGGTGGTCGCCGCTGTAGATCAGTAGTTGGCTCCGCTGGCTGTGTGCGGTGATCCGGTGACCCGGAGATCGAGGCCGAGCCAGATGGCGCCAGTGAACGGGAAGCTCGTTGCCTAATCAGTTCGCTGGAAGTGTTCATTCTGGAGCACTGCCGCACGCTTGGGCCGCACCCAGAACATCTCGCCGAGGAACCCAACCCATGACCAAGACGCCGACGACGGCGTGTGCCCGACCTTCGAAGAAGTCACCCCACCCCCATCGCAACGCGGCTGGTAGCGTTCAGGACATCCAGTTCTACCGTGCGAACGAGAAACCCTACGGCCCTTTCAGCAACCTATTTCGGCGGCCTGTGAGCTTCGAAGGCCTGGTCTATCCGACCTCCGAGCATGCCTACCAGGCGGGTAAGGCGCGCAAGCCGGCGGTGAGGGATTGGATCCTGAGTGCACCGACACCGGCGCTGGCTGCCATGGCGGCGCATGGGCTCTATGTCTGGGACGTCGCCCCTGACTGGGCTCAAACTAAGTTCGACCGCATGCGGCGCGTGCTGCGCGCCAAGTTCGACCAGCACGAAGATCTGCGCCAGCTCCTGCTTTCCACCGGGGAGGCGAGGCTGGTGGAAGTGGGAACTGTCAACAATGCAGTGAACCGCTTGTGGGGCGAGGTCGACGGCAAAGGGGAAAACATGCTGGGCGTCATGCTTATGGAATTGCGAGCTGCCTATGTGAAGGAGGCCGCTGTCGCCACGGCCAAGCCGGCGCGCGCTGGCTCGAAGGCGCGCACTAAGGCCAAAACAAAGTCGGCGCGCACGGTTGTTGCTGCCTGATCGCGCTATGAATGCACCTGCGCCAGCTCCCAACCACTACGAAGATGAACTGACCCAATTGGGGGAGAGCTATGCGGCGGCCTGCGCGGCTGACATCGAGTCGCTCAAGCTGGCCATCGCCAGCGCAGCCGAATGCAGCCTGATCGGTGTGGGCTCAGGGGGATCGTTCACGGTGGCTTCTCTTTTGTGCGGCCTGCACGAAACCTACACCGGACGTGTGTCTCGTCCCTCGACGCCGCTGGAGATCATCTGCAGCCCCGCTCTGGCGTCGTCCAGCCCTGTGTTCCTCGTGTCCGCAGAGGGCAACAACCCGGACATCGTTGAGGCGCTTGAGCGATCAAGGCGTTTCAGCTCGCGTCCGGTGCACGTGCTGACGAACCGGCAGGACAGCAAGCTGATGACCCACGTCGGGAAGTTGCCGGGGGTCAAACCGTACGTGTTCGAGCTGACGAAGAAGGATGGGTACCTGGCAACGAACAGCCTGCTGCTGGACGCCGTGCTCGTGGCGCGGGCGTATGCGGAGCTCAATGGGCGGCCAAACCCCATGCCCGCGTCCATCTCTGCTCTGCAGATCGGCGAACGCGGCATAGCGCAGTGGCTTAAAGACGCGCAGCCTTTCCTCGCAGAGGCGGTGCGACGGGGCGCACTCACGGTCGTGTATTCGCCGCTGCTCAAGCCGATCGCGACGGACCTCGAGTCGAAGCTGTCGGAAGGCGCGTTGCTCCATGTCCAACTTGCCGACTTGCGCTCGTATGCACATGGCCGGCACCTCTGGCTCGCGCAGCGACCCGATGACTGCGCGATTCTCGCGCTCATCGAACCGACGCTCGCGAAGCTGTGGGTGGGCATGCGGTCCCAATTCCCAGAAGGAATCCCCACGTTTGACATGGCGCTGGGCGGCTCCGAACCGGTTCACTTGATCGCTGGCCTCGTGGCGCAGATGCACATGGTGGCCGCCGTTGGCCGACTGATGGGCAAGGATCCGGGTCGCCCGAACGTGCCGACCTATGGCCGCGCGATCCACTACACCCAGGTGGGGGAGTTGATTCCCCTGCCCAGTTCGGACGCGCCTGCGGAGGAAAGCGCCAAGTATGAGGTGCTCGGTGCGCACTGGCCTTCCCGACGGGATCACGGCGAGATGCGGCGGGCTGCGCAGACGTTCATCCTCGCGCGCGGCGTCAGCAAATCGGCACTGGTGGCCGCCATCATCCAGCAGGACAGCGTCGATCCGTACCAGATCCTCACAATGGGCGACCAAGGGGCCTGGCCCGGGAACGATGCGGCGCTGCTGGAGCACAGGTATTCGCTCAGTGTGGACTTGCCATCTCGACGCCTGGATCGCGGCTGGAAGCTCGCCCCGACCGAGAAGCGGGATGTGGATGCGACGCTCTGGTACCTTGAACACATGACCGCGAAAAATGGACTGGTGCGTGTCGAACTGCCCCTGAACGACGGCCACGGGAGAGCCCACGATGCATGACCAGAATGCCGCCAAGCTGCTGGCAAAGGTCATGGGATGGGAGGACCTGGACGCGGTGCCTGAAGTCTTGCCCAACCTGCAGCTGCTGGCGGACTTCAAGTACGACCACTACCAGCGCTTTGGTCCGGGTCGACGCTTCATCGAGAGCCTGGCGCTGTGGCTGCGTCAGTTTGAGCCGACGGACCGGCGCACGGCGCTGCGCTTGGTGCTGGACCACCTGGTGTTTATTTCGGACGCAGAGCTGTCGCACCTGGTACGCACGGCATACCAGGACTGGATCGTCCAGGAGCGCATGCGGCTGGTGTCGGAGGAATTCGACATCCCGTCGTTTCGGGTGCAGCAGATTGCCCGACATGAGCGCTTCGAGCAGTTGCGGCTGACCTCGTTGTACCTCGGCCTGAGCGACGGCGCACGGACCAACGAACTTCGCCGTGCAAGCGACGGCGAGATTGGCAATGAGCAGATCTGGCAGGCCTACGAGCTGGGGGAAGAGAAGGCTGCGGACATGCTCAAGGACTTGAAGGGCGCGCTCGCCAAGGCCAAGTTCTCCTGCACGGATCCGCGTTTCAACCTCATCTGGCTGCTCGACGATTTCTCCGGCAGCGGCAACACCTACATAAGGTATGACGCGGCCTCGCGCAGCTTCAAAGGCAAGCTGCCCAAGATCTACCAGCGCCTGCACGACGGGGGCGTGGTGGATCCGTCCCACTACGAGGTGTTCCTGATGCTGTACACCGCCACGCGCCAGGCCATCGACCACATCGAGTACTGGTCGGAGCGCTTCACTACCGATCGCGGCTTCAAACCGCTGCAGCTGCGCGTGCTCTGCCCCTTGGAACCGGAGGTGAAGGCGGCGCCCTTGGGCAGCGTCAGACTGCGGTTGGCGAGCATCCGTGCGGCGACGTTGGGTGTCGACGAACCCGGCAGCGCACCTCCCAGGAGTCCGCCGGCTGCACCTGCCTGAGTAGGGGGCATCGACAGGCTTGACAGGAGAGCTGGTGGCGTGGTCGATGAGACGCCGCCCGTCGCCGCTTCCGTCGTCTTGGTCAAGTTGTTCAGCAGGACCTGCAACTGGCGCTGGTAGGCCTGAAGGTTCTTCGATGTCGCTGCGAGCGGATCGTGTGGATCACTGTCGATGTCATTTGGCTCCACGCCGGAGTCCGGTGTGCTTCGGGTTGACTGGGTGCCTGACTTGGAAGACCCGGGGCGCGAGCTCACCAGCAGCACCGGCGCGTCTTCTGGCGAGGGCACCTTGGTGCTGGCGCCGGACTCTGAGTTGCTCCCTGTCCGCCGCACACCGATGGGCTCCGCTACGGCGTCGTCCATGGCGGCAAGCGCTGGAACCTTGATCTGGGTCGATGGTGGCGCTGCCGAGGCAGAGAGCGAAGCCAGCTCCAGCTTGCGTGGCTCTGCGGTCGCCGCGGCCGGCCGGTCGCCGACCTTCTTGTTGTCTTCCCCCTTGGCGTGCCTGGCGCTGGCCGAGAACCGTTGGATGCCCACTGCTGACACGGCGACGAGGCTGCCGACCAGCAGGACCACGGCCAGCAAACCCTTCTTTGAGATTGCGGTAATGCGCGGCGCGGCGACATCGGGAAGACCGAGCTCTCCAGGCAACGGGGAGATGCCGGCGCCGTGCTGCGGCAGTCTTTCTGGTTCGGGGCCTGGGGCATTCGTGTGGCGATCCGCGTTCATGGTGTTGCTCCCTTTGAACCCTGGGGTGGTACGGCTTGATCGGCCTTGAGGACGCGCTGCACCCCCGGAACGGTCGTACCCATGGCGGGTGGAATACCGTCGACATCGAACGCCTCGTTCCAGAGCCCGACCACGGCGCTTCCGGCGCGCAGCATGAGTCGGCGGCTGACGCGATCGACGACCAGCAGGTCGCTCTCCATACGGGCATTGACCAGCGCCTCGGTGCCGTCCCCCAGGACGTGAAAGACAGCCGGCACCTCCCGGTTGCCCGGGAAGCGCATGTAGGTGAAGCGGCCGTCATCGAACACGAGATCCGGGACGATGTCGTCGGACCCGCGGCCCTCGGCCATCGAGTACTGGGTGTTCATCACCGAGGGCCTCGCCTGTAGGCGTTCCGCGACAATCTGCTCTGGCGGCGGCGGCAGCGGAGCCAACGGCAGCAAAGGGAGAGCCGCCGATGGCTGACGTAGGACTCTGGCCGCCGTGGGCGCCGGTGGCGGGGAGATGACCAGTCGGTAGACAGGCTGCGTCGAGTCGCCGTCTGCAAGGACCACGAAGCGCAGGTTGTGCACGCGCCGGTCGGTCACCACTGCCAGGTTGTTGGCGGCGCTCGCCCTGCTCTTGGGCTTGACGAACAGCGTCCTGCCGTCGGGCTGTGCGGCCACGCACCAGGCTGCCTCGGGCTTCGCGCAGTCCGAGCCGAGGCCCGCACCGACTTCCGAGATGGCCTCGTCGGCGCCCAGCACGACCAGGGTCACCACGCCGCGTTTCACAGGTACTGTCACGACGCCGTGAGGGTCGTAGTCGACCTCGCGGAGACGCGGGTCGCCGCTGGGGGATGCGCCTGCCGTTGTCGATGCCAGGGCGAGGAGTTGGGCGACCATCGCGGGGAGCAGGCGCTTCATGGCTTGACCTCCGCAGGTGTTGTGTTGATCTCGGGGTCCGAGCGGTAGGCGGTGACAACGAACCCGAGCGGGTTCTCTAGACGGTCCCGCTCCTTGGCGAGCGCCTTGGGCTGGTACTCGTAGACGATGCTCGCGACGTGGCGGGTCTTGACGTCCGGCACGTTGCGTTCGGCTTGGTGGACGACCTTCTCGTAGGTGACGGTCGCCTGGCCGTGGTTGCCAGTGCGCCTGGCGACATCGAGCCGAACGGTGACGACGTTGATGCGCCAGGCCGTGGATTCGGCCAACTTCTTGTGCAGCGCGTCCTGGCCTTCGAACTGGCGGTTGTAGGCGTCGAAGACGGCGGGGACCGACATTCGCGAGACTTGGTCGAAGTCACGCTGCAGGAACGACCAGTTGTAGCCTTCCCGGGCTCGCACGAAGACGGCGACGTAGTGCTTGTCCAGCGCCTCGTTGGTGGGGATGGTGTCGACGCTAAGCCGCTGCTGCACCGTCGTCTCTCCCGTTGTCTTGTCGACGACGATGGGGATCTCGACGGTGCTGCGCAGCGGGCCTTGGACGAATACGGCTCCGACGCCCAGTGCCGCGAGCGTGATGGCGGCTATGGCGACTCGCCACGCGCGACGCTCCGAGCGATCGAGCATTTCGGCTCGGTCGATTTCCCAGGCGTTGTTGGCGAAATGTCTGTCGCCGTCGTCATGGGCGCGCGAGGGTGTGGCGTGAGACGGCCATGCGGCGGCTCTGCCTGTCGTTGAGACAGCATCCATGGGGGACCTCTCTGGGCTGGGGCCGGCGTCAGTGCAGGTAGTCGGAGACCTTGCCGGTGCGGTTCAGCGTTTCGTACTGGCGCTCTCGGTCGCGTGACCGCGCGATGCGTTCTTCACTTTCGGCCATGCCCTGCAGCATCTGCACCTGCGACAGCTCATGGGCCAGCAGGGCGTTCTCGGCGCCAATGCGGGCCTGGATCTCCTGGACCGACTTCTGGTCGGGCGTGGCGTTGATCTGGGTCATCAGGGCCTGGATCTGGCTCAGCCGGCCGGACGCCCGGGTCATGGCGTCCTGCAGCAACCCTTTGTGCTGGTAGGGCTGGGCAAGCGCTGCCTGGCAGCGGGTGCGGGCGCTGCCAGATAGGTCCAGGCAGTTGTAGACCATGGTGGCGTCGCGCAGCTTCTTCGCCGTCGTGCCTAGGCCGGCGTAGCCGGAGGCGTCAATGGCATCCAGCTGCTCGAAGGCCTTCGCCGGCACGTAGTTCATCAGGCCTGTGCTGTTGAAGACGTTGCCCAGGTTGCGGGCGCCGTTGATGCTGCTCAGCTGCGCCTGCATCTGCTGGATCTGCTGAACCTGGTTGGTGATCTCGGTAATGTCGTTCAGCACCTGCTGGATCGTCTGGACCAGGTTGGCGATGTCGATGACCGGGATGCCGCTGGCGTGGGAACTGGTTGTCCCTGCAGCCGCGAGTAGTGCTGCGGCGAGCTTGGTCCGGATGTTCATGATGCTTCTCCTTCAACGCTGTGTTTAGCTTCGGCCGCGCATGGCGGCAAGCTTGTAGGCAGCGGTTCTGACCGCCCCATATCCATGCCGGGCGAGGGCGCCAGCACCGGTTGCGGCCGTGCTTGCGATGCCGCCGGCCACAGTAGCCACAGCACCTGCCGCGCGACCTGTGGCGTAGGGGATGCCGACCCCGGCGCGGACGACTCCGCCACCGGCCCCGGCCGCGCCGCCACTGCCATTTCTTGCGGACCGCAGGTTGGACGACGCCATCAAGACGTTCTGGATCATCTGTACGCCCTGCTGCACCGCGGCGCCGCCGGTCAGGGCTGAGGCCAGGCTCGGTGCCTGGAAGCAGATGATGGCCATCAGGATCATCAGCACGCAGTAGCGCGTGGCCTCGCCGAGCACGTTGAATGTGCCGCCCAGGAAGCCGCCACCATCGCGGATCGCCTGGAAGATGCCCATGCCCACATACGCACTGAGGCCCAGAGCGAAGAACGCGAACCAGGCGAGGACTACGGAGTTCAGCACCATCGACAACCAGCTGTCGAAGAAGCGTGCGGTGGGACGCCAGGCGAGGCACAGGATGAACAGCGGTCCCACAGCGATCACAAACGTCAGCAGCAGCTTGGCAAGCGTCACAACGAAAAGCGCCATGCAGAGGAACAGCACCGATCCGATAGAGAAGATGGCTGCAGCGAGCAGAAGGTCGAGCCTGAACATGCTGGCTTCCTTCATGATTTCAGCGGTCTGGGAGCTTGCTTCGTCGTTGAACTTGTCCAGCAGCTGATACGGTGTCGTGACGGTGCTGGGATCAACGCCGGCGGGCAGGAAGGTCGATGCGACACCCATGGACAGGGCGTTGGCGCTGTCGGACACGTTGGCGATGTAGAAGCCGCCCTGCAGCGCGAACGCGAGCACCAGGCCGATCTTGAATATCTTCCAGGTAAACGCCGGGATGGTTTCCGACACCTCGTTGCGGACAACCGCCCAGCCGTACAAGCAGATCCAAAGCGTCATGACCGTCAGCGCGACAGGCGTGAGCGCGGCCGTGAGGCCTGAGACCACCCCGAGGACGTAGCCGTTGAGGATGAAGTCCAGCTTCGAGCCGACCCAGGCAAACATGAGGTACTCCTACTGCACGGCGTCGTAAGGAAGGTTCGCGGGCGGCCGAGCGAAGACAGGCACGCACTTGCTCTTCAAGTCAGGGAACTGGCACTGCAGCCAGGTATCTCCCACTTTCACCACCCACACCCGGCTGCGCTTCTCAGTGCCATATGTCGATGCGCGGCAGCTGCCCTGCCTTGCATAGACCTCGGTGCACTCCAGCAGGCCATCCGGCGTTTCGACCATGCGCCATGGGCCAGGATGGCAGCCGCCGTCTGCGCGGCAGGGCTTCAGGTCTTTGGCTGGGCCGGTCTTTGGCAGCGGCGGCGTCTCGACGACCTTCTTGCCATCGGGCAGCAGCTGAACGGCTTCATTGCCTTTGACGAACTGCGCCTGTGCCGCTGACGCATAGACGAGCGTGGCGACGGCAAGGATGTTGGCGACATGGCTCATGCGACTCTCCTGAGGGTGTGGAGCCTGCGATGCTGAACCTCGCGGAGCAGAACGGGAAGCCACTCGTTAGGGGCGTCGCCGTGCTGGGCACGGATGTCGTCGAGCAGCGCCACGTTGTCGGTGGTCGCCGAGAGCACGGTGATGAACTCCTCCAGGCCGGACAGATCCAACTCGCAGATTGCGCTGGCGTGGCCCTGCTTGACCAGGAAGCGCCTGCCGCCTTGCGAGGCTAGGCTGCGGACGATCTCGAACTCGGATTCACTGAGGCCGAAGCCGTCCACATACTCGTCGCGTACCGCCTCCGGGTTGGCCAGGAAGATCTTGGTCACGCTCTGCTCGACCATCGTGCGGCCGATTGGATGGCGCAGGACGTCGGAGGGGCTCTGCGTGTCGAAGATCCCGAGGCCATTCTGCTTGCGGATGGTCTTCTGCTTCTGCTTGGCGAACTCGCTGAAGACCTCGTGGTCGAGTGCCTTCCAGAACTCGGAGATCACATAGATCAGCCGTTCGCCGTTGACCAGCTCTCCCATAACCTGGAGCAGATACATCATGACCGGCGTGCGGACCTCGGGGAGGTCGAGGAACTCCGTCGTGTCGAAGCCGATGATGCGCGCGTCACACAGGTTCTGGAGATGATCATCGGCCTGGTCGAAGACCCAGCCCAGCGCGCCGGCTTCGCACCAGCGGCCGAGGCGTTCGTAGAGGCTGTTTTCGCCGGCCTTAGGCAGGTTCTGGCGGACCGTCGAAAGCCGGCGCAACGGCGCTGGCATCAACGCGACCGCCCGGACGGCATGCACGATGGCGTGCTGGTCCGCCGGCATCAGCGGCATGGGCGCTGAGGCGAGCAGGGTCCTGACCCACTGCTCCCAGAACTGGATGCGGGCCGGCGTCGGCTCCCATTGCAGCGGGTTGCAGCCTGTCGGCCTGCCGGCTTCCAGCGCGAAGTAGGTGCCCCCGAGTGCGCGGACTGCAATTTCGCAGCCACGGTCCAGATCGAAGAGGACGAGGCGCGGCATGGGATCCCACTTGCGCGTCAGCGTCAGCAGGAACATCTCCAGCGTAGTCTTGCCAACACCGGTCGAGCCGATCAGCAGCGTGTTGCCCGGCAGTTTCAGGTCGGCGGAGTCCTCTCCTTCGGGGCTGGCGTGCAGGTTCAGGTAGTACGGTTGGCCAGACGGCGTGCGCAGCAGCGCAAGGGCCTGGCCCCACGGATTGCCGTCGCGCTTGCCGGTGGCGAAGTTGTGAGCGCTGGCCAGCGCCGCGAAAGCCCTGGACGACAGTTTGGCGTCGCGCGGGCGCCATTGCCAGTTGCCTGGCATCTGTGCGAACCAGGCGGCATCGGCGACGAGGTCCACCGGCGCCATTTGCAGGCTGGAGGCTTCTCCCACGGCGCCGATGGCGCGGCCGGCACGCCTACCGGCGTCGGCGGCGTCCTGCCCGAACACGACCAGCGAGTAGTGGTACTCGCCCATGCAGAACTGGCCGTCACCCAGGTCATTCAGCGCGGTGTCCATGTCAGCGATCTGGGTGGCGACGACATCGTCGCTGGCAATCAGCTGGTCGCGCTGCAGCTCGAGCGCGCGCATGGCCTCGCGGCGGGGCAGGATCGAGAAGCTCTGTGTCTCGATGAACTCGCTGGCTTCGTAGAGCAGGGCATCCAGCACGCCGGGCTCCACCGCGTCGGCGTATTCCTTGATGTCGACCAGTGCGGCGCAGCGCCGGCCGTCGCCGTGGCGCAGCTCCAGCTTGTCGCCGCCGAAGGACAGGCGGGTCGTGGGCAGGGTGCGGTACAGCGGACCGGCGGCCGCCGGCACGGGCCGCCAGATGCCGTTGACCAAGTAGCCAAGGAACTCGGCCACCTCGGAGTAGTTGCGACCGTTGTGCACGCGTTCGCCGAGCAGTCGCGGCCCGAAGCCGCGCAGCACGCGGTCGACGAGGGCAGAGCGTTCCTCCATGACGCGAAGCGCGTCTGCCTGGATGTCGGCGATGGCCTCCCTGGTGCGCTTTCGTGGTTGCAGCGCGCGGCTCACGCGGGACACGTTGGGCCGGTAGACCAGCGTCAGGTAGAGCTCATTGCTCATCATCTGCTGCTTCCCCAGCTTGGCCTGGTAGGCTCGCGAGAGGTCCTGCGCGAAGCCGGGTTCTTGCGGGTCGTCGAGGCCGTCGGAGACGTTGCGATGCAGGCGATGCATCCAGACGGCCCACTGGCCGCCGGCCAGGTTGCGCAGCAGGCTGCACAGCGCCTCGTGACGTTCCGCGACGTGGGGCTCGTCGGCGGTCTCGAACGGTACGCCGTCCAGGCGCCAGACGCGCAGGTAGTCGCCGCCACGCGTGATGACGTCGTGGGGGCTGAGCAGGGACGAGAACGGCACGAAGGCGGCCAGCGGGTTCTCGGTCCGAGCCAGCGCCCAGTGGCGGGGCCGCGCGATGTGCTTGTCGAACCAGCGTGGGCCCGAGCGGCGATCAGACATGCCAAGCATCGCTGGTTCCTCGGTAGAGTGTGGGCGAGTAGCTGCGCGCATGCCACAGGCCGTGGTTGCGGTCGTGCAGGCGCAGCTTCAGCGCCACGAACAGTTGGTGGAAGCGCTGGTCATCCTTGGCGGTGACGTGACGCATCCAGAAGAGGGTGGGACCGATGGCCAGCACGACGACGAGCGCGATCCACCAGCTGACCAGCGCGCCGCCCCACATGACGAGGAGCATGCTGCCGCCGAACAGGACCACAAGCGGGACGAGCGGGATGCCCATCTTCATGGCCGGACGCGTGGCGCCCTTGTAGATCGCTTCGCTTTGCATGGCCTGGTCCCGTGCGTTCAGCTGACGATGTAGGTGGCCATCGCGCCGGCGCCGCCGATCAGCGTCCCGCCGATGAGGATGTTCGACACGTCGACCAGGCGGGCGCCCTGGAAGATCATCTTGAAGCCGGCCCAGATGATCGCTATCGTGACGACCGCGATGGAGACCGTCACCAGGATGGTGTTGACGTTGAGCACCGTGTCGTTGATCTTGTCGAAGCCGGCCGCGAAGGCGGGCGACGTGGACAGCAGTGCGAGTTGAAGGGCCAGCGCCGGGACGGCGCGCGAGGGACGAGCATTGCGCTTCATGGCTTCTCCTTGGGGTTTCGGTTGAGGACCTGGGGCGGGGAAGCCGGGCGTCTGGCCGTGGTCGACGCGTTGATCACTCGCTGCACGTAGCCGTGCAGAAAACCGGTGGAAAAGTCACCGCTGTAGTAGCAGGACAGGGCGCGCTGAAGCGCGCGTTGTTCGTCGCCTGCGGATGCACCGGCGCGCTCATGGCATTCGGTGAGCACGGCCTGCATCGCGGCCAGGTTCGAGCAGGGCTCGAACGCGGTCTCTAGCGTCAGACCGAGTCGGTCGAAGTTGCGGGCGTTGATCTGAGCCAGGCCGACGCTGAACTCCCAGCCGTTGGCCAGCAGGGCGCGAGCGGTGGCGAGGGCTTCAGCACGGTGGCTGGGCTGGCGTACAAGAGCGCCGCCGACCACGCCGATGGCCCACGGATTGAGAGAGCTTTCGACGTCGACAAGCGCTCGCGCGGTATCGATGTGAACGGCAGGCGCGCAGGCTAGCGCCAGCGTCATGAACGCTGCGGTGTCCATGGCGGCGGCTCAGTACTGCGGCGCGGCGCTGGCAGGCTGGTTGGCCAGCCATGCGGCGAACTCGTCGTCGAAGCGCTTGTCCCAGGTGCCGAGCTGGGCTTTGGCCGCGGGGCTGAAGTCGGTCACGGAGTCGCCGCTCATGGACCACCAGGTCCGTGCGAACGGGACGCCGTCGACCGTCACCGAGATGGCGCCGTCGTAGTCGCAGGTGTAGAGAGCGCCGTTGGGCCCGTCATAAACACGGGTGTATTGCTGCGGGCAGAAATTCGGGGCTGCCGACCAGGTGTGGCTGGCGGTGTTGCCTGCGCCGGCCATCGCGCATGTCGGGAACGGCTTGCCGCGCGCGAGGTCGCGCAACACTTGCCGGACCGGAGGCACGCATTGTTCGATCGACCGCCAGCTGGGCGCTGCCAGGCAGAGCAGCACGGTGCAGCCGTCCACTGCACGGGCCGGCAAAGGCAGCATTGCCGCAAATACTGCCGCGAAGCTGCTGAACCAGCAGAGCGTCAGCCGGTGTTGGCGGGTGCGGAGAACATTCGAACCGCCCGGCTGGAGTGCCTGCGGAAAGACATTGGACTTCATGGCATTGACCTCGCTGAATCGCGCCCTCTCCGGCGCGTCGTACGGCTCGTTGCGAGCCATGAAGTCAAATTAGTTCTTGCGTGAGCCCTGATGGGTACGGCATTCGGGATCGAATTCCCGAACTGGTGTCAGATCAGTCCGTACAGGCGCGCGATACGCATCGCGGTTCGGCGGTCCGGGGCGTTGAGCTTTGCGCTCACGCGCTGAAACCGGTAGTCCACGATCTTTGGCTTGATGCCCAAAGCGGCTGCGACCATCTTGCTGGTGTGACCTGCCGCTTCGTGACGCAGCAACTCGATCTCGTCGTGCGTGATGTTTGACCTCTCGAGCAGGTCGTCGCGCAGGGCACGCAGCAACCATTCGTGGAGTTCCATCGCGAGCGCCCGCGCGACGATCCTGATCATTTCGTAGTCGGTGCCGCTGAAGCGGTCCGGATTCCTCGAGCCGAGGACCAACACGCCAAACCGAGCGCCGCCGAAGCAGGTGGGGGCGGGGACAACGACGGTCGAAGCGAAGCCGAGGGCCACCGACCGTCCGATGAACTCTTGCTCGCCTGAACGCACGCGTAGCTCTTCATTGCGGATCGGCGTCTGGCTATCGAGAGCGTGTCTGAGCCACGGGTCATGGTCGTGCCAGTCGACGCGGGAGTACTCGAGCGCCCATCGCGGATCGCAGGCGAGCAGTGACCTGATGGACGTTCGAGTGGCATCGTCCTTGATCGCGCTAAGGAACACGCCGGAGTCGGCCCCGATTTGACGCACTGCATGCCAGAACAACTCAACGGCTGCCTGCTCGCTGGCTGCCGTGGCGATGCCGGGCAGTAGGCTGAGTACCCCCAGGGAGTCAGCTGGCACGGTTGGCAGCGCCTCCTGGCCGAGCGGATCAGCCGTGTCCGGCGAAGATTTCATGGCCGCGGCGGCGCAGGAGATCGCACAGCAGTGGATCGTCGAAGCGGGTGGGCTCGATGTCGCACCATTGGTCGAACGTCGACCTGTCTTCGAAGCGCATGGCATGCGAGGTCCGCGGACCGGTCGGCGGGCAGCAGCGCTTCTCGATGAACAGTCCGGTTGGCGTTTGAGCGATGGCGAACGCGACAGTGCCGCTGCATGAGATGAGGACGCAGGTTCCCTGGCCACCGGTCTTCAGTAGACCGACATGCCAGTCGGCCACATCCTGTCGATGCCGCTGGTCGCGCAGTGCGAGCCGCTTTGCTCCCAGATTTCGAGGCCCGTCGATGGGGTCAAGCTTGCGGTGGAGGGCGCGAAATGCAGCGCTGCGCCGTGCGCCGTTGCTGGCAGCAATGTCGTCTGAGTCCATCCCCTTCTCCTGTGGCACGCCGGAATGCACTGCGCTCTTTGTCGCGTTGCAGCAGCGGATGAAACGCCCCCGGACGAATTGCAGAACGTTGTCGCTGCCGTGTCTAGCCACGCGCATCGTCGACCGAACGGTTGCGAGGTTGCTGCGCGAGCTTTTGTCTATGTCTCTCAGCGTCCCACAGAGCCAGTTCGGCCGAACGTTTATCCCGTGGTCGCGTTCGGTTGGTCGAGCGGATAGGGTATTCACTGAATAGGTTCCTTCAGAAATTTCCCGCGCTCAGTCGTCCGGTGGAAAACGTGGGGTGCACGAATCGCCCCAGATTTACGAACTGTTTCCATGCGATCCCTATCGCGGGCGCGTTGTTGATTCCATTGAGTCTGCGCGTTATTGTTTGTCGCGCTGATGGGGATGGAAATGATCGTCTTCGTGCAACGTGAGCCGCGGCCAGATGCTCCGTACTGGTCGGGCCGCCGATGGCTTGCAGCGCTCGACGCGGTGGCTTGGCCGCTTGCTGGGGCGATGCTTGTGCTTCAAATACCCGGGGCGGGCAGAGGCGCTGGCATGGTCATCTTCGTGGCCGCACTGTTTGCCTTGTTCAGGCTCTGTGGCGCGCTTTTTGCGAACCATCGGTATTGGTTCACTACCTGGTGGGTGGCACGTGCGGCGGCACTTCTATTTCTGGTCGGCTTGGTGATGAAGCTGGCCTTTTGGGTGGCCGCCGGTCACTGAGCTGCTCTTGGCCGTGCCGCGAGCCAGGCGTCGATGTCGGCCTTGTGCCAGCCGACAGCCCGCGGCGTCAGTTGCACCGCACACGGGAACTGGCCCTGGGCGATGAGGCGGTAGATGGTCGAGCGGCCGAGTCCGGTTCGTTGACGGACCTTCGGCAGCCTCAGCGTGTCTGATGGGTCGGGGGTGGGTTCCGGTGCAGTGACGCGCAGCCTTGGATCGCTCATGACGAACTCCTTCTGGTGGGTTCACCGAGCGTAGGTCTCGCTGCACGGCGTGCGACGGCGGTATTCAAGGGTGAATCCCCGTCTCACGGCGGCGCGGCAGTTCTGTCAATACCGGTGCGACGGCAGTCCAGCATGTGGACCGGCTGGCGGCACCCTTGCAGCCCCGGCTTCAAACGGGATGGGCGCCCGCCCATCTCTCGTACTTCCTCGTGGCCGTGTAGACGCCCGCGTGAATCATCGAGGCGCTTTGAGCCTGGCTGCTAGCTTCTCAACAATCAGAACAACAAGCTGTCGGTCCGCCTCGGACAAACCGGCGAGCAAGCTATCCGTGGAATCAGCCTTGGCTACCGGTGCCGCTTCTACGAAGAACGTCTCGACCCCGCATCCGAACAAGTCGGCCAACGCAAACAGCTTGCCGACGCTCACGCCGTTTATGCCGCGTTCGATGCGTGAGAACGCTTCCTTACCGATTTCAAGGTGAGCAGAAACCTGTTCCTGGGTGTAGCCGGCAGCCTTCCGCTTCTTTGCAATCGTCCTCCCAAACCTCTTGTTGATTACGTCTTCCGACTGCACCGCTGGCTCTCCAGTTTGAAGCAGCGGGGATGCTGGACGGCGGCGTCAATTGGCGTAACACATCAAAAGGTTGACACTGAAGGCGCGCATTCAAAAAATCAACTAAATTAGTTGAGTCTGCGTGGCTTGGTTGTCAAAACTAGACCGCACTGACGGTGTTCGAGTCTAGGAGTGACACGATGAACAATGTCGGAGATAGGGCGAAATATTGGCTGAGCCGGCCGCTGTGCAAGCGCTACTCGGTGGCTACCTTCAGTGCCGCTTCGCGACTGCAGGTTGTGGGCTCTGTCGCGCCAAGCCGAACGATTTGGTGGGCGCTCGGAACGTTGATCAACGGAGATTGCGAGATCCTGGGCGCTTGGAATTCGAACGACGATGGCGCAATCCCGGCGGAAGTGTTCGGTGGTCTCTACGACCGTGGCGTCGAGTACATCACCTACGCCTCTGGCGACTTGGCGGCTTCGCAGTCCGCGTTCAATGCTGCTTATCCCCGCGCAGTTCTGTTGCCGTCCATCGAGCAGTCGCTCGCCGTTGCGCTGGCCTCGGTGCGGTCAGCCCATCGTACAGTTATGTCCGGGCTGCTTCGAGCCGCGGCGGCCCGTCCCGCTGAACCGGTTGTGGCCGCACTGCCCGGTATTTCAAGCGCTGACTGGCGTGAAAGATACCCACGGATCCTGGAGCAGTGGGATGAAGCAGTAGCAGGATTTCAGCCGCTCTTTGCGCTGCCCGAACCGTATCGGCAGCTGGTCCGTTCGGTCGACCGAACCGCTATTGAGGTGCATGAGCGTTTGATGCGAGCGGTATTTCGACATGGCCCATTCGTCGACTCGTGCGAAGCGTTCGAGTTTGTCGCTGCGGCGCTTCAACGCGTCGACCAGCGGCTCTATCGTGAGCTTGAGGCGAGGCGGCTTGCGCGCGACGCGTGCGTATCGCTGTCCGGCCGAGTTGCGCCGGCATCGGGTGGTGCCCTAGGCACACCTGTGCTGGCCTAACGGGTATTGCCATGAAGATCGACTGGCTGAAGCTATTCTCCGATGCCAAGGCCGCGCTGGTCAGGCGCGGCCGTACCGAGGCGGACGCAGAGGACTATCTGCAGGACGCCTACCTCCGTGTGACCGACTACGCCAAGGCGAACCACGTCGACAATCTGCAGGGGCTCTTCATGACAACGGCGATGAACATCTCCATCGACCATCATCGTGAACGCGAAAGCCGCGGCGAGGTGGAGCAACTGGAGAACGTGGTGCTGGTGGACCCCATGCCGAGCGTTGAAGACGCGGTCCTCAGCCGTGAGCAGTCCAGGCGTCTGGAAGTCTGCATGGCCCGCCTCGACGACCGCTGCCGGACGATGGTCTATGAGCACCGCATGGAAGGCCTGAGCTACGAGCAGATTGCCGCCCGGCACAAGCTGCACATCAGTACGGTGCAGCACATCGTCTCCAAGGGCATGTTTCGGGTGGCGAGCTGGATGCAGGGTTGGTACCCATGAGCCTTCGCGACTCCGGGCAGGCGCGTCAAAGCCCTGACGACAAGCCGAGGGTGACGCCAGAGATCGCCGCCGAAGCGGCGGTGTGGATCACGGCGCTGCATGGGCCCGATCGAGATCGGAAGATGGAGGACGCATTCCGCGAATGGCAGAAGCGGTCTCCAGCGCACCGCGAGGCTTTCGAGAAGACGACCGACGTCTGGGAGGCGATTCCGCGGTCGAAAGGCGCGCGTGAGTTCATGCGGGCCAAGGAACTTCGTGAGGCGGCCCCGCCTCGCCGCAGTACCAGCTGGCGGTGGATGGCGCCTGCTTGCCTGGCTGTCTTGGCCGTTGGGGGGGTGATGCTTGTCCAGCAGTGGCGGGAGCAGGGCGTCTACGCCACGGCCGTTGGGGAGCAGCGGTCCATCCTGCTCGACGATGGCTCTCGGATGCTGCTCAACACGGACACGCACCTGCGGGTCGACTTCGACGCCAAGCGGCGCACGGTGGAGGTCCGGGGCGGCGAGGCGTTGTTCGAGGTCGCCAAGGACCCTGGGCGTCCGTTCGTCGTGCGCGTCGCGGGCAGCGAGGTGATCGCCGTCGGCACGGCCTTCTCCGTGCGCTTCGTCGATGGGCCCAAGCGGGAAGACGCCGTCGTGGTGACGCTTATCGAGGGGCAGGTGAACGTCCGGCCGACGGTTGGGGGGGGGGATGCGCTGGCCCCGAAGCAAGCCGTCACGCTCAAGCCTGGAGATCGCCTGACGCTTGACCACCGGCCGAGCGCGAACGCGCCTGCCGTGGAATCGAAGTTAGATCGACCGGATATCGAACGCGCGATGGCCTGGAAGCACAACGAGATCGCGTTCCAGGCCACGCCGCTGGCGGCCGCCATCGACGAGATCAACCGCTACAGCCGAACACAAATCACGTTGTCAAAGGGCATGGGGCTGGAACAGCTCGACGTCAGCGGTGTCTTCAAGACGGGAGACAGCGTCGCTTTTGCCAATGCTGTCGCGATGTTGCACGGCTTGAAGGTCCGTGAAGTCGATGGACGACTGGAGCTGGAAAAAGGCGGCTAGGGGAAGCACTGCCCATTTTTCTCTCGACAAACCCGTCATCTAGTTGTCACTCCGACGACAACATAGAAAGGGTACGAGATGCTCACAAAGCCAAAAGCCAAGAGTCGCCGACCAGCGCGCTGGCTCCCTGTTCCGGTCGCCATCTCCCTGTTCATGGGCTACGGGTTTGTCGAGGCTGCCGAGCCCTCAGTTTGGACTCGCTACCAGATCGAGCAGCCTTCCCAGGACATGGGCGACGCCCTGCGCGCAATTGCGCGTGTCACCGGCGTGCCATTGGTGTTCGATTCAAGGATCGTCTCGGGTCACACTGCCAAGGCCGTCTCGGGTCGCCTCTCCGGTGCAGAGGCCATCGCCGCAGCCGTGAAAGACTCCGGGCTCGAGTCCGTGGTGTCGCCCGAGGGCGTCGTGGTGGTGAAGCGGGCGGCCAAGCCCGCTGCCGCGTCGGCGCCTGCGGCGGACAGCGCGCCCGCCTTGCTTCGCACCGGTATTGCAGCATCGCAGTCCGCCGGGGTGCAGGCGTCGGCCGACGAAGACGTGGCGGGCAAGCCAACGTCGGCGCCGACGGGACAGCCCGGGACGGGCGAGCAACCCAGGGTCGAGTCCTTCACCCGCGTCGAAGTCACCGGCTCGCGTCTTCGACGCTTGGAGGCCGAAGGGCCGGCGCCCGTGAATGTCTACACCGGCAAGGACATCGAGAAGAGTGGCCAGCCCAATCTGCAGATGTTCCTGGCTAGCCTGACGGAGTCGTCGGCATCAGCCGGGGAGGGGGCTTTCAGCAGAACGGCGGGACAGGCCACGGTGCAACTGCGCGGCCTCCCACTGGGATCCACGCTGGTGCTGGTCAACGGCCGGAAGGTCCAGGCGGTCGGTTCAAGCACGGGCAGCGTTTTCAACCTGAACCTGATCCCGCTGGCAGCCATCGAGCGTGTTGAAGTCGTGCCGTCCGGGTCATCCGCCGTTTACGGCGGAGACGCGCTGGCAGGCGTGGTCAATGTCATCATGAAGAAGTCCATGAACGGCCAGTCGTTGTCTGCCCGGCTCGGTTCGGGCCGCGGGTTCGGGGACGGCAGCATCTCCCTGGCCGTCGGTGGTCACAACGCCGATGGCAACTATCTGCTGGTCGGTGCGTTCAGCCGTGCCACGCCGCTGACGATGCAGGACCGGGATTTCTTCAAGAACGTGGACTACCGCGGCATTGGCGGCAGCGATGGGCGGCTGCCTTACTGCACGCCAGGCACCGTCAGCAGCTTGAGCGGCAATCTGCCGGGCCTGACCTCCAGCACGGCGGCGATCCCGCAGGTCGCACCGGGGAAGGCGCTGACGGTCGCCGACTTCCAGGCGACAGCCGGTACGAGCAATCTCTGCAATCTCTACGCGACCGGCGGCGGCTCCGTGCTGTTCCACGGCACGCAGACCTTCAGCCTGCACTCGCTCGCCGAGCAACGCCTCTGGGACAACTGGACGGCATTCGGTGAAGTCATGTTCACGAATCACCGCCTGGAAGGGCCGGGCCGGGGCATCCTTCTCAGCAGCGTCACTGTACCTGCGGCCAACCTCTTCAATCCCTTTGGCGCGGACGTCAAGGTGACGTCCGCGCTGGGCGCAGAAAACGGTGATGTGTCGAGCCTTCGCCGCGGCTCCTTCACCCGCGTCGTGGCCGGTGTGAAGGGCGACCTCGGTGGAGACTGGGATGCGGAGGTGACCGCCTCGACCAGCAGTGACCATGGGACGGTCGTCGCGATGAACCAGTTCGTCGACCGCCCGGCTTTGGCTGCGGCGCTGGCGTCGACCAACCCAGCAACCTCGTTCAACCCCTTCACGGCCGGACGCGCCGCGAACGACGCCGTCCTGGATGCCATCCTGAGCGACGATTCACGACGCGACCGGGGACGCAAGGATCAGCTCAGTGCCGTCGCGCGTGGCAGCGTGGGCCAGCTTTGGGCAGGCCCGGTGGATGCGGTCGTCGGCGCTGAGGCTGCCCGCGACTGGTACGACATGGTCGTCACCGGTACCGATCTGCACGGCAGCCGCCGTAGCTCCGCGGTGTACGGGGAACTGCGCGCCCCGCTCCTGGCCGCTGCGGAAGAAGGCTCGCGTGGCTGGAACTTGGCGGCCGTCACGGTGGCTGGGCGCCGGGACCGTTACAGCGATTTCGGCTCTGCGAGCACCTTCCAGGGAGGGCTGGAAGTCCGGCCGGTACGCGACGTCCTCATCCGGGCGTGCGCGGCCGGCTCTTTCAAGCCGCCGACACTGTTGCAGACCAACGTCCCGGACCTCTTGAGCAACGCCGTCGACTACGGCCTGGTCGATCCCGCACGCAATGGCGAGGCTCTCAGTTCCGGAACCGTCGTGCGAACGACCAATAAGGCTTTGCAGCCCGAGAAAGGCCTGGCCCAGAGCATCGGTGCCGTGTGGGAGCCGGAGGGCGGGTTGGGCACGCGAGTCAGCGCCACCTACTGGCGGCTCAAGATCCGGTCGATGATCGCCGTCCTGCCCACACAGACGGCACTGAACTACGAGGCCTTGTTCCCCGGCTTTGTGACGCGAGGGCCGTCGGTGAACGGTCAGCCGGGCGTCGTGACCAGCATCAAGTCCACCGAAGTCAACTTCGGTCGGCTGGACACGGCGGGCATGGACGTCGACGTGGCCTACGGATGGAAGACGTCGCTCGGCCGGCTGACCGCTGCGATGGGCGCTACACGATTCAACGATTACCGCGTCCAGCTGGCGCCGGGCGCGCCTACGGTTGATCGTCTCGGACGCCGGTTCACGGATTTCTGGGCTCCTCAGTGGAAGGGGCGGGTGTCGGTGGGCCTGGACGAGGGGGCGTGGAGCGTCGGTCTGACGAGCCGCTATCTGGGCGGCTATCGGGACGCAGGCACCAGCGACAGGAAGCTTGGCGACTGGTGGATCCATGATGTCGCTGCGACCGTCAATCTCAAGAAGCTGTGGCCTCAATGGCTGACGGCCTTCTCTGCGGGCACGCTGGGTGTCAGCGTCGCCAACCTGACCAATCGGCAACCGCAGTACGTCTCCGGCGTGCCGAACTACGACATCACGCAAGCCGACTGGCGTGGCCGCTACGGCTCCGTGCGGCTCTCGCTGGACTGGTAGCCCCCCGTTGGCCCGGGTCAGGCGTCCGCGCCAGCCCGGGCTCCTTTTCTTCCTCGTGCTGTCTGCCCGCCGGGCGGAGGGCCGCGTATTTCCGGAAATGATCATGCGACTTTTTTGGCTCGCGTTTGCGAGCGCACTCCTTGCAGGGGGCGGCTCCGCCGCCTTCGCACAGACATCGGCGGGGCCTTCGGTCCGCGATCTCGTGGAATTCACGAAGATCGTCCAGCCGAGACACCGGACCGCCGAAGCCCTGCGACGGCAGGTGTCGCCGGACGGAACCCGTGCGTTCATCGTCGTCCGCAGGGGCAACGTGTCCACGGACAGGAACCACTACGAGATCCAGTTGCTGACGCTGAAGCCTGAGGCGCTGACGGCAGCGCGGCCGCCGACGCCCGAGACCGTGTTCGCCTTCGACTCGGACCAGGACAACTACGAGGAAGACCAGGCGGTCCAGCAGGTTCGATGGCTCGACGATCGTTCGCTGTCGTTCCTGGGGCGAGTCCAGGATGGCTTCAACCAGGCCTACCGGCTGGACCTGCAGACCGGGGTGCTCACGCGGCTCACGCAGGAAGCTGCGCCTGTCGTGTCCTTCGAGATCTCGAAGGACGGGCGGCGCATGGTCTATGCGGTGCAGGTGCCCAATCCGCCAATGCAGAACGGGGCACGCAGCATCGTCATTGGCAACCAGTCTTTCTGGACGGTTCGCTGGGGCCAGCAGCGGCTGCAGTCACAACTGCGCAAGTACCGATTCTTCGTCGCGGACCTGGACACGTCCGCCAAGCCAAGGCCGCTGGGGGAGCCTTTTTTCGAGGCCAACATCGCCAAGCCGACGGCCAACATCTCCCCGGACGGTCGCTGGGCCGTGCTGCCGCGTTTTGAACCCGACCGGACAGAGGGCTGGAGCCGCGTCTACCCACTTGTGCAGGAGTTCGTCACCCGCTTCGCACAAACCATCTCCGAGGACCCGCTGCACTATTACTCGGCGGCTCTCGTTCGGACCTCACGTCGCATGACGGCGTGGAGACTGGACGACGGCAAGGAGCAGTCGATCCTTGACGCGCCGGATGACGCCCTGCCAGGGTTCATCCAATACCGCACAGACCGTCTCTGGCAGGGCGGCGGTGCCTCCGTGATCCTGACGGGCACCCATCTGCCCCTCGATCCGGATGGTGCGACGTCGCGCGCATCCCATGTCATCGAATACTGGCCCGACACCGGTCGCTGGCAAGTGGTGGCCAGGATGTCCGGGCGTGTGATGTCTGCGCAAGCCACGACCAACGGCTTTGTCGTGGTCGATGGCGACAAGCGTCGCCGGTTTCAGCGTGTCGAGACCGCCGGATGGCGCGAAGTGCCGGACGCGATGCCACTGGCGGAGGATGCAGGCTCTGGCTGGTCGTTGCGGATTGCCCAGTCGCTGAACGAGCCGCCGGACGTTTTTGCCCAGGGGCCGAAGGGGCAGTCCATCCGCATGACGCACCTCAATCCGCAATTCCGCACGGCGACCTGGGGTGTGATGAAGCCGTACGCCTGGCGCGACGCCCAAGGTCGCGAGTGGCATGGCGGATACATGAGACCGGACCAAGGCGCTCCACGGGGCAAGCTGCCGCTGGTCATCCAGACCTACACCTACGAACCCGAGACGTTCTACCTTGACGGTCCGAACTTCACCAGCGGCTTCACCAGTGCCTATCCAGGTCGCGCCTTGCTGCGCGAAGGCATCATGGTGCTGGCCATGAATTTCCGGCCTGAGGGCGCCGAAGCGCTCAAGGCAGATGGTCAATCGAAGCTATCGCAGTTCTACGACGGCGTGCGCGCGGCCGTGAACACCCTCGTCAAGGATGGGCTGGTCGACCCGGACAAGGTTGGCATCATCGGATTCAGCACCACGGGTGAGATGACGCTGAACCTGCTGACCTTCTCGGATCTCAAGATTCGGGCGGCAACGCTGGCAGACGGGGACACCAACACCCTGTTCAACTATTCGGTTGCCTATGGGGTCGAGGCCTGGAACCAGATGGAGCGGATGAATCGCGGCCTGCCGTACGGGCCCAGCCGGGCCGAGTGGCTTCGCAACGACCCGTCCATGAACACTGACTGCATCCGCGCGGCGGTCCGGATCGAGTCCTATGGCGTCCCTGTCTACGGCAACTACGACACGTACGCGCTGTTGCGGCGCCAGTTCAAGCCGGTCGAGATGGTGCTGATCCCCGGCGGCGCCCATTCGTTGTCGATGCCCAGTGAACGGATGATTTCGCTGCAAGGTAACTTGGACTGGTACAGCTTCTGGCTCGCCGGTGGCGAACGCACCACGCCCATGCTGGCGGGGGAGACGTCGATGTCCCTGAAGGCCCAGTACGCCAGCTGGCGTCAGATGCGAGCGATGAAGGCTGACCACGATGCCAAGCCCCGTTGTGAACGGGAACCCAGTCGGGGATAGCCTCACTCACTCCTACCGGTCTGCTGTCGCCACAGCTGGGCGTAAAGGCCTTGCCGGGCAAGCAATTCGTCGTGACGGCCGCGCTCCCGGACCCGGCCGTCCTCGAGCACGACGATCTGGTCGGCGTGCATCACCGTCGACAGCCGATGCGCAATGAACAGCGTCGTGCAGCCGGCGGTCAGGGCTCGAAGCGAGCGTAGGACGGCGTCTTCGGTCTTGCTGTCGAGCATGGACGTGGGCTCGTCCAGCACGTAGATCGAGGGGCGCCTCAACAGCGCACGGGCGATGGCCAGACGCTGCCGCTCACCGCCGGACAGGGTTTGGCCGCGCTCTCCGAGCATCGAGTCGTAGCCCATGGGCAGCGCGGCGATCGCCTGATGGATCTGTGCGCGCGTTGCGGCAGTCTCCACGTCCTGGCGGGTTGCTGCCGGCACGCCCAGCGCGATGTTGCCGGCGACCGTGGCGTGCAGCAGGCCCGCGTCCTGCGGCACGAGCGCCACCATGGCGCGCAGCTCGGCCATCGCAAACGCCTCGATGGGGCGCCCGTCAACGAGGATGCGGCCTGCCTGCGGCCTGTACAGCCGCATCAGAAGGCGGGCCAGCGACGATTTTCCGGAGCCGCTTCGTCCCACGATGGCCGTCGTGCGGCCGGCGGGGATGTCCAGATCAAGGCTCTGAATGACCGGCCTTCCAGGCACGTAACAGAAATGCAGATTCTCGAAACGAATCGGCGGCGGGTTGCATGGCGATGAGCACGCGACGGGGGCGGGCGTCTGCGCAGATGCTTGCGTCTCCGGGGGCTCAGCGAGGATCTTCAGCACCGGCTGCATGAACCCGAGGGCGCGTGACAGCTCTCTGGCGGAAATGCCCATGGATTCCAGCGGCCGCACGGTCTGCAGCATGTACACGCTCGCGAGCACGAAGCCGCCCACTGTCATGCTGCCTTTGGCCACTGCATCTATCGTGATCGCGAAGCTTGCCATCAGCGTCAGTGCGAGAACCATGGAGGCTGCAAGCGCGTTCTGGGCGGCCAATCGGTGAAATCCGGTCCACCGCTGGACCAGCAGCGACAGGGCGCTCTGCAGGCTCGTCTGCGCCTGATCGGCGGCGCCGAAGCAGCGCAGCGTTTCGGCGTGCGCAATGCCGTCGTTGAGCTGGGCCTGGACCTCAAGGCTTGCGGTGGAAAGTGCCGCGATCGCGGGTAGCTGCCGTTGGATCCCCCGCACGAACACGGCCAGGTACAACACAGCTGTCGCGACGAACAAAGCCACGAGTCGAGGCTCGTCGAGCTGGGCCAGGATCACGGTCATCAACGCAAGCTCGATCAGCACCGGTGCGATGCTTGTCGTGAGATGGGAGCTGATGGACCGGGCGCTGGCGGCCGCGAGTTCCACGCTGTGAAGGAGCTCGCCACCGCGCTGATTCACCAGATAGGCCATGGGCAGGCGTTGCAGATGGGCAAAGAAGCGTTGATGCAGGTTGGCCGACAAGCGCTGTTCGACCTTGCTGGCAAGCAGCGTTCGGACGTCGGCTGCCAGACGACCACTGATCAGTGCGATCACGTAGATTGCAGCCGGCAGCAGCCTGTAGGCGTCGTTGACACCGGGCCTGCTGCCGCTCATGTAGACGCAATGGCCGGGAGCTTGAAGCACTGAATTCCAGCGCTCGTCGATGTCGAGCGCCAGCTGCAGCCGCTTCGCCGCGTTCGCTTGTGCTTCGTCAGCAACATTCCAGCTGAACGCGATGTAGCGAAACATGGGGTGCTTCTCCGCCTCACACGACGAGGATGGGCCGATAGGCGCGGACGTGGTCGTGGCTGTCGTTGAGAACGACAGGTCCACTTTGCACCCATGAGTGCGCGCCGAAGGGGTGGGTCTTGACGCCGATGACCCATGCCGGATAGATGCTCCTTTTTGCGAGGAAGCTGACGAGCGTCAGCGAGTCGCGGAGGCACTGGTCATGGGCAGTGATGAGGAAGGGCCGCATCCTGAGGTATGACGACACGTGGGCTGAGAGTTCGTCCAGGCCGACCGCGGCGCCAGAGATTGATCCTCGTTGACGCAGACGCCTGACGCTCTCCGCAATCTCGGCGAGGTCACGGCACTTGAGCCAGTACGTGGCGACAGACGCCGCAGTGGCGAGATGAAGCAGGTCTCTCCACGTGGGAGCCTGCGGTGGCTGTATCGCGTCGGTTTGCAGCGTCATGAGCGGATCCTCTAAACGGGGATCCTGTTGGGTCGTAGCCGCTGCGTCCGCAAGCATCCGTTGCTGGCGCAGCCTACTGATCCAGACTTCGGTGGACGAGCTCTGCGATGAGATCCCGACCTCGGCGCCGACGTTGCCAGGGCTGCTGGCAGGCCAGTCGACGATGTGCTCGGCAAGGGCCGAGAGCTGTGTACCGCTGACGCCCAGGTACTTTGTGCGTTGCAAGTCCAGAAGGACGACCTGGTCATCGATGCGGCAGGCGCGAACATGGTCCGCCAGGCGATAACGCAATCGTTGGTTGGCGCAGTGCGGCATGGCGGTTCCGTGAGGTCGTAGCGTGCTGGCGGTGGTGGCGTGCAGCGGCCTACTGCACGCCACGAGCCGGGATTACGGCTTCACGTAGGGCGCGGCCTCATTGACCTCGCCGCGGATGCCTTCGGTGAGGCCCTTGGTCTCCTCCTTGGCGTCGCCCAGTTCGACGATTTCCAGTTGCGGTGCTTCGTTCATGACGATCTCCTTCAGTTGAGTTGAGAACACATTTGCCGTCGGTGTCACCTCGGGCCAGCCAAAGATAGAGACGTCGAACTTCTGCCCAAAGAACTTTTTGAGGCGCCTGTTTTGCGTTCGGCTGACTGAGACTGGTCAGGCGCCTCGCCGCTGCTAGCGATCCGACGAATCAGCGGTCATGTTTCGCGTTCAGAAGCATGGGCTGTCTGTTCGGAATGCCAGTTATGTTTTTGGCTGGCCGAACGAAATCGCAGATGTTGAAAATTAGGGGGGGAAATTTTCGGCACCTACTCGTCATTGAGTCATGGATCAGTCCATCTTCAACGGCGAGCGGGCTCGGGTTTGGCACGTCAGCTGGCAGCTGACACTGGGCCGCGACCTGCTGCGTTGGCCTTCGCTGGCCGAACGAATCGTGAATCGACTGATCTCCGCGCATGACGCGGTGGGACGCGAGCTGCTGTTCTACTTGGTGCTGCCCAGAGAGATCCATGTGATCTCCAGGTTGCCCGCAGGTGATCCGCCGTCATCGCTCGCCGTCGGCGTGGCCAACGTGATCGGCAAGTGGGTTCGTCAGGCGGACGGCCAGGTGGGGCCGGTGTTCGTCGCGCCGTTCAGGGCAGAGGCAATCGGCGGAATCGAGTCTTTGTGCGGTGACATTCGCATGTTGGCCTGGAGGCCCGTGTCGACCGGTCTACGCGATGCTCCGACGAACTATGCCTACGGTGCCTTGAGAACGCTGGTTGGCCTGAGCCTGCCAGGTGGATTTCGTACAGCCCCGCTGTTTGATTTGCTGGGCGGCACAGTGCCGCAAGACCGTGCACTGATCCGGCGTGTGATCGCAGAGCCACCGACGGAGCTTGACGTGTTGCAGTGGGAGTTGACCAAAGACTTGGTGTCTGCGAGGGGCTCGCTTGGGCCCGACGGCATGATGACGAGGCATGTGCAGGGCGCAGCGGCGGCTCTTGTTGCTGCCAGCAAGGACAAGAGCATCGACGGCGCGCTCAGAATCTTGGTGCGCTGGGTTGAGGTCAAGCTGGGGCTGCAGGGCGGGCACTGCTTGTCGTCCAACGGCGGGCCCCAAGGCGCGCGGGGGAGGGCCTTAGTTGCCGGCCTTGCTTTGCGGTCGGGCCTGTGTTCCGCATCGTCGGTTGCTCGCCATTTTGGTCGGGCGAAGGCGACGCTCAGCGAGCAGATGACCGCGAGCGGCGCGCGCGCAGCTGATCAGTCGATTCTTTCGATTCCCATGGAACAGATCGCCCGGGAAGCGATCGCGATCGCGATCGCGATGCATGCGAAGGACGGGAGTGCAGGTTAGGAAATTTCTGCAGCTAGGGAGCCGCGCTGCAGTGGACCAGGCGTTCTAAAGAACTTGCGGCAGCGTTTCCTGCCAGCTCAAGGCTGCGAATGCTCGAAGCGCAATCCATCAAGGCGCCAGTGTGCGGGCCTGACATCCCTGACCTCGGTCGCACGCAGCCTGTCCTCGGGCACCAGATCCAACGCGCTGTTGGCCGGCGCGGCGAGCGTTGCATCGGACAGGTTGAAATCGTCCGGCTGCATGGCAGGGTTGCCCTTGGCGAAGTCGAAGGCCTTGAACAGAATCTCGGCGCGCGAGCAAGGGCACTGGTGGCGGGGCTCGCTGTTCGGTCGGGGCTCTGTCCCGCGGCATCTGTGGCACGCCATTTCAGCCGTGCCAGAGCGACTCTATGCGAGCAGATGGCGGCGTCTCGGCAGAGGGAGGAGGATCGGCAGCTGCTCGGGACACCGATTCAGTTGATCCTGGACGATCTCAAAAGGTTGTCGACGCGTGCGGCGCGGTAGAGCCGGCGGACTTCATCTCGTGAAAACGCCTAGCGATCCAAATGAGCAGCATCGACCTACGGTGCTCATAATTTGGGCACAACGAGCTGAACATCAGCGGAGGCCATCGATGGCGACGAAAAAGATCGTTCCCCTGTCTTGGGAGGAGCTGGATCCGAACTATGAAAATCGCGTCGGCTACGACGCAGACTTTCTGCCGATCCGAGTGCCCCTTCCGAAGCTGAGCGAGGAGCTCAAGACGACGGCGACCCTCGGTGTGTTGCCCTACGAACACTTCTCGGTGTTGCTTCATCCCGTCCGGAAGTTCGCGTTCTGGACCGCTGTAAACATCGACGGCGCTTCTGATCGTCGGCTCGGGACTCGCGCTGCTGACAAGTGGTGGACCGATGACAGGGACGACAAGGCGTTCAAGCCCTTCCAGGTCACCAACGCGTTCTACAAGAATTCAGGATTCGAGCGAGGTCACTTGGTACGGCGGCTGGACCCTGCATGGGGTGTCGACGACGAAGAGGCGGCGAGGGGCGAGGCTGACTCGTTTCATTTTTCGAACTGCACGCCCCAGGTGCCGAAGCTGAACAAGCAGTGGTGGGCGAAGGTCGAGAACCATGTCTTGGACACGGCAAACGCCAACAACCAGCAGATCAGCGTGTTCTCCGGCTGCCTCTTCACGAAAGGCGATCCGAAGTACAAGGGCGTGAAGATCCCGCTGGCCTATTGGAAGGTGGTGGCTTGGACCGTGGGCAAGTCCAAGCCGAAGCTGCGATCACTGGCCTTCTTCATCAAGCAAGACGAAGCCGTGGCCGAGCTGATCAAAGCGAAGGGCGTGCAGCCGCTGTCAGTCGACTTGGGCACCGTGCCGGAGCCGATACAGGGATACCAAACCACGGTCGCTGAACTGGAAGCCAAGACGGGTCTGACGTTCGGGAAGCTGGCAGGTGAAGACGTCGACGTCTACGCCGCCAAGCGGGCGACCCGGCTTTCGCCACTGACTTTCAACGCCGTCGACACGTACCGGCGACTGCGCCGCCCCAGCGACCTCATCACGGGATGACCATGCCAGCACCCATTGATCCCATCGTTGCCCGTGCTGCGGAGCGCGGCGAGCGCGTAGGTGTGCTCGTGCTGGTGGACAAACCGTCCAGGCAGGGACCGGTTCCGCTGTCGTTGGACGCCAATCTCCGAACGCTGAGCGAACGAGTCCAGGAAGTGCGACACAAGGCCAAGGATCTGCTGCACGACCCGTCAGCACGGTCAAGCAGAAGTGCGGCCGGCCTTCAACCGCTCTCCATGGATGGCAACGACATTGAGCGCGGCGGTGTGCTGCTGGAAAACCTTGGTGCCGTGATGGCGGCGATCGATCCAGCGGATCTGTCGAAGATCAGCGAAGTGGGCGGTGTGCGCAAGGTGATCCCGATGCCGCACTTTCTTCCATTGATCGTTCCGATGCAGTACCGGGTGGCGGCCCCCGCGGACTTGATTGACGGGCCTGCCAAATCGCTGCTGCGGATCGGGATTCCAAAGTTCTGGGACGCTGATCTCTGGGGTGCGGGCACGACGATCGGGCACTTCGACACCGGCATCAATGCCAGTCATCCGATCTTTGCTGAACTGCGCAGCGGCAAGCGTCTGCGATACGCCGCCTTCGGCGCCGACGGCAACAGGATCTCGCGAGCTCGACCTCGTGACGACCATCCTGAGCACCACGGCACCCACACGGCCGGCACATTGGTCGGCGCTGGTGTCGACGGCTTTCAGGCGGGCATAGCGCCCAAGGCCAAGCTGGTCAGCGTTCAGATTTTTCCTGGCGGGGTGCGTTCACAAGGCGACCAAGACCAGATCGTCGTCAATGCACTGAACTGGATCGTCGGTGAACGACCACACGTGCTCAACCTGAGCTTTGGCGACTCGAAGTACAACGACTCTTACCTTGGCATCATCGGTGAGTTGATCGACCAGAACATTGCCGTGGTCGCGGCCGTAGGCAATGGCGGTGTCGACAAGTCTTCGAGCCCAGGCAATTATGGAAGCGTGATTGCGGTTGGTGCGGTCGATGCAAAGGGCCGGGTTTGCCCATTCAGCGGCAGCGGCAAAGTTAAGAAAAACGCGCGACCGGACGTCTGCGCCCCGGGCATGAATATCCTCTCCGCAGGCCGGGGCGAGGACTTTGCCGTATCAACCGGCACATCGATGGCCGCGCCTCATGTCGCTGGCGTCCTTGCCCTGTTGCGCGAGAGGGCCCCCGATCTCACGCCAGCACAGCTGAAGGACCTGCTGAAGAAGCACGCGCGGGTCCCCAGTGACTGGGATGTGTCACGGGGAGGCGCAGGCATCGTGGATGGTCGTGCGCTGCTTGCTGCCGTATAGTCGGCATATGCCTAAAACCGTCGCCGCGGCAGCCCTGTCCGGTACCTCAGGTACCGGGACGGCAGTCGCGCGCAAGCGTACCAAGGCAGCCGCTACGTCAGCGCCAACCAAGACGGTCAGCGCCAAGCAGATCGATCCTAAGGTGCGGAGTGCCATCAAGAAGGGTGGCACCGCCCCGTTGATGGTCATGGTCAAGCTTGACACCAAGCGGTCCACTTTCAGCCAATTGCCTGTGACCAACCGGCCGGGCAGCGCGCGTGAGCGCGCCTTCAACGAAGAAGTGGCGGCAGAAGTCCAGCGCAGCGCTTCGAACGGCCAATACCGGATCGTGTCGACCGCGGCCAATATCGGCGTGGCCACCTTGGAAGCCTCTGCAGGCATCGTTCGCGACCTGCTGAGTTCCAGCAAGGTCGCCGGGATGAAGCTCAAGGTCTAGTTGGCGCCGCGCTTTGGGCGGTTGAGCAACTGATTCCTCGACACGAGGACCCCGTTTAGAGCGCCGGGATTGTGAGAGCCTGCTGCGCAGGTGCGCTGCAAAGGCCACCATGCTGGGGGTTGAGCGTTCGTCAAAGGAGGGCGTGACATGCGTACCTTCGCCTCGCGACCGTCTTCCGTGGGGCGCCACGTCGCGGGAAAGATCGCCGCCGCCTACCGCGATTCATGACGACGCCGGTGTCCGATCTTCGCAACTGCCGGCGCGGATCCAACCGTCTACGAGTGGGCTGGAAACGACGCGGTGAAGGTCCAGAGGGTGAGCGCAACTGCGCTATCGAACTGAAGTCCCGCCTGGAACGGTTGCCGGTGGCGTCCATCGACGACCCACGACATCCCGAGACAGCTCCTCACCGGTATCCCCCTGGGTATCCCCCTGGAGAGAAAAAGCGAGCCACAACGGAAAACGGCTTAGCTGCCGAAGCTGCTAAGCCGTTGATTCTCTTCTTGTTTTTGGTCGGGACGGCGGGATTCGAACTCGCGACCCCTTGCACCCCATGCAAGTGCGCTACCAGGCTGCGCTACGCCCCGACTGAGCC
>BFBZ01000011.1_pt20 | contig 62928 bp, 67 predicted proteins | sample 1888401 | NCBI WGS metagenome assembly BFBZ01 (sample SAMD00112614, study PRJDB3348) | symbiont metagenome | host: Chara braunii
CGGTGCGGCTGCGGTGATGCCCGCCGACGCCGCGATCGGCCTCCTCTGCGTCGCCCTGCCGCTGGCGTGCGCCGCGGCGCTCCCCGCCGTCCTCCCGCCGATCGCGGCGGCCCCCGCGGGGGCCGGCGCCACGGCGCGGATCGTGCGGGAGCAGTGGCCCGTCCTGACGGTCGCCTTCCTGGCGTTCGGCGCCTACTGGATGCTGCTGGCCCAGCTCCCCGCGGCGGTGCGCGAGGAGCGGTTCACGCTGAGCGCCGCGGCGGCGGGTCTGGTGCCGCTGGCGGGGGGGCTGGGGGCGCTCGCGGCCCTGGCGACGGGCGCGCTCGCCGACCGCCGCGGCCACCGGATCGCGATGACCGCCACGCTGTGCGCCGGCGCGGCCGGGCTGGCGCTGACGGTGCCCGCCGGGCCGGGGCTCGCGGTGTTCGTGGGCGGCTTCGCCGTCTTCGCCACCGGCTACTGGGGTTATCTGCCGGTGGCGTCCGCCGAGACGGTGGCGCGCGCGCGGCCCGCCGACCGCCAGGGCGCGGTCATGGCCCTCTACGCGGCCATGTGGAGCGGCGCGGCCCTCGCCTCGGCGGCGGGCACCCTCCTCGATTCCTGGACCCACGCGGCGCTGGCCGCGCTCATCGCCTGGGCGGCCGCCGTCGCGGTCGCGGCCGGGACGTTCACGAAAGGACGGCACGCATGACCGACCATCTCGCCACCCGGCAAGCCCGGCGCGAGACCCGCGAGGAGACGATCGCCCGCGTGGTCGCCGAGCAGGCCCGCCTGGACCCGGCGCCGGTCTACACGGCGCGCTCGAAGCGCCGCCTGCGCATCTACCTGGTCGCCATCGTGCCGATCAGCTTGCTGCTGGGCTGGGTCGCCGGCCTGGCCTTCGGCTGGAGCCCCCTGGAGTGGACGGGCTTCGGCGTCGGCCTGATCCTGGCGCTCGCCTACATCGGCTACGTCCTGATCACCGAGCGCGACGACGGCCGCATCCACGACAGCGTGAGGCGGATGGTGGACGGCGACGGGATCTAGAGCGGCTCGCCCACCCCGATGAGGTTGCCCTCGCTGTCGCGGAACCAGGCGGCGAGCTCGCCCCTGCCGCCGCGCGACGGGTAGTTGCCCTCCACGCGGGCGATCCCGTCGACCGTGGTGAGGCCGGGGATGTCGTACTCCTCGAACACCACGCCCCGGCCGCGGAGCTCCGCGACGACGGCCCGGAGGTCCTCGACCTCCCAGCCCATCTGGGTGTGCGCGCCACTCGGCGCCCCGGCAGAGGCGAACAGCGCGAAGCGGGTGGGCCCGAAGTCGTAGGCGAGGCCGCCGGGGCGCTCCTCGGAGGGCTCCAGGCCGAGCTTCTCGGCGTACCAGCGGCGGGCGCGGTCCAGGTCCTGGCAGGGGAGGCGGGCGGCGACGGTGGAGCCCGCGAAGACGGCGTCGGGAGCGGCGGCCACGTCACTACGCTTCCCGCCGTGCGCGCCGCGGGAAACCCCTACTTCGCCAACGTCGGCGACGTGGTGAAGCACCTCGTCCTGGCGGAGGTCCTCGACGCCGTGCGCCCGGGCACGTACCGCGAGGCGCACGCCGGCGCGCCCGTCTACGCGCTCGCGGACCAGCGGCCCCGGCCGCTCGACGTCCACGCGTTCCTCGCCGCCGCCGACGGCGCCCCCGCGCTGGCCGGCAGCGCGTACGCCCGGCGACTCCGGGCGCGGCCGGGGGAGTACCCCGGCTCGACGGGGCTCGCGGCCGCCCTCGCCACCGGGTGCCGCATGCTGCTGTGCGACACCCATCCCGCCACCCGGGAGGCGATCGCCGCGTGGGCGGGCGCGAGCGGGCTCGCGGACCGGGTGGAGGTGGTCGACGCCGACGGCCCCGCGACGCTCGTCGCCCGGGTCCCGGACGACCCCGCCGCGACGGTGAGCCTGATCGACCCGTTCGAGATCACGCCGGAGCAGGGCGGCGCTGCCCCGCTCGACGCCTTCGCCGCGCTCGCGGCCCGCGGGGAGCGGGCGGTGCTCTGGTACCCCGTGCTCAAGGAGCGCTGGGCCACGGGGGCGCCGGAGGCGGCCCGGGTCGCGGAGGTGCCCGGCGCCTGGACGTGCGAGGTCCGCGTCCGCGACGAGGTCCTGGTCGGCGCGGCCGGCCTCGCCGGCTGCGGCGTGGCGGTCGCGGCCCCGTCCGGCGGCCTCGGCGGGAGGCTCGACGGGCTCGTGGCGGCCCTGGTCGCGGCCATGCCCGACCTGACGCGGACGGCGCCGGGGGCCTGATCGGGCCGGGGCGATCGTTCGCCGCGCCCGGGATCCCGCACCGGATCCCCGCGTAGTTTCGTGGCGATCGTCACGAAAGCGATAGTGGAGGTGGAGACCATGTCGGTCCGCGCTCGGTCGTCGCGACGGCTCCTGATCGGGCTCGCCGCGGCGCTTCTCGGACTGGGGTGCGCACTCGCGGTGCTCGCCGCGAATCATGCGGAGGCCGCCAAGGCGCCTCCGGCGTCCAAGGCGCCGCCGGTGCCCTCGTTCACGCGCGACGCGGCGTGGCCGAAGGCCCTCCCCAACAACTGGGTGTTCGGCGGCGCCGACTCGGTCGCGTCGGACAAGCACGGCAACATCTGGGTCCTCAGCCGGCCGGCGGGGGTGCCCGCCGCCGAGCTCGCGGCGGGGAAGATCGCCGCGCCGCCCGTGCTCGAGCTGAACAAGAACGGCGAGTTCGTCCGCGGCTGGGGCGGCCCGCAGTGGGTGCAGCCGTGGTTCGCGACGGCGGTCCCCTTGCCGGACTACCCGACCGGGACCCCCGCCGAGCACGGCATCTTCGTCGATGACCAGGACAACGTCTGGGTCACGGGCAGCGGCCATGTGGTCCTGAAGTTCACGACGGCCGGGAAGCTGCTGCTCCAGATCGGGCAGTTCAACCAGACCGGCGGCAGCAACAACACGTCGCTGCTGGGCAACCCGACCGACGTCGCGGTCGACACGAAGCGCCACGAGGTCTACGTCGCCGACGGCTACCTCAACCGCCGCGTCATCGTGTTCGACTCGGAGACCGGGGCGTACAAGCGCCACTGGGGCGCCTACGGCAACGTGCCGAACGACGACCCGCCGGAGCTGTACGAGACCGGCAAGCCGCTCCCGACGCAGTTCTTCATCGTCCACGGGATCCAGCTGTCGCGGGACGGGCTGCTCTACGTGTCCGACCGCCAGCGGGACCGCATCCAGGTCTTCCGCCCCGACGGCACGTTCGTGCGCGAGGCCCTCGTCGATCCGGAGGCCCCGGCCGGCGGCGGCATCACCGAGAAGGGCGTGTTCACCGACCCGCGGGTCGCGGGCGCCGGCTTCGGCTCGGTCACCCGCGTCGCCTTCTCGGCCGACAAGGCGCAGACCTACCTGTACGCGGCGTCCCTCCGCGGCACCGTGTTCATCTTCCGCCGGAAGGACATGACGCAGGTGGGCGCGTTCCCGGCGACGGGGCTGCACCACATCGCCTCGGACCCCTCCGGGAACATCTTCATCAGCGACGGCCGGGCGCCGCAGAAGTTCACGCTCGACCGCCCCGGCAAGAAGTAGCCGCCGGACCGGACCTTGGCGGGGGCGGCGCGCGCCGCCCCCGCCCGGGTCATGGGATCAGGACGACCTTGCCGCGGACGTGGCCGCGCTCGATCTCGCGGTAGGCGTCCCGCACGCGGTCGAGCGGGTAGACCGCGCTGACCGGCAGGTCCAGGCGCCCGTCGGCGATGCGGGCGGCGAGCTCGGCGATGACCTCGGGGCGGGCGCCGACGGCGTTGCCGTCGGTCTTCACGCCGGTCCGCGCGGCGGCGGCGAAGTCGATGATCGTGTCGATCCGCTCCGCCGGAACGCCGAGGGCCAGGGCCAGGTCGACGTAGCCGTCGCCGTGGGTGTCGATGAACGCGTCCACCCCCTCGGGCGCCGCGGCGCGGATCCGCTCCTCCACGCCCTCCCCGTAGTCGACCGGCACGACGCCCTGCGCGGTGAGCCACTCGTGGTTCGGCGGGCTCGCCAGGCCGATCACCCGGGCGCCGCGGGCGGCGGCGAGCTGGACGGCGAGCGATCCGACGCCCCCGGCCGCGCCCGACACCACCACCACGTCACCGTCGCCCGCGCCGACGGCGTCCACGGCCGCCCACGCCGTGGCGCCGACGACGTAGATGGCGCCCCCCTGTTCCCACGACAGCCCGTCCGGCTTGCGCACGAGCTGCCCGATGGGGACGGCCACCAGCTCGGCATGCGAGGAGCGGTCGTCGACCCACCCGACCACCTCGTCGCCGGGGGCCCATCCGGTCGCGCCGGGGCCGAGCTCCTCGACCACCCCGGCCAGGTCGCTCCCCTGCCCGGACGGGAACGTGCTCGGCCAGAGCTCCGCGTAGACCCCCTCGCGGATCTTCGACTCGCCCGGGTTCGCGCCCGCCGCCCGGATCGCGACGAGCACCTCGTCCGGGCCGGGGACCGGCGGGTCGACCTCCCCCACCTCGAGGACGTCGATCCCGCCGTACCCGTCGTACCCCCCCCCCCCCCTCGGGCACCTCTCCGTCGTCCAGCGCCTGTCTCTTATACACATCTAGATGTGTATAAGAGACAGGTCCCGCACCGCCCGCATCGGTCACCTCTCCGTCGTCCAGCGCCGTGCCCCGATCGTTCCGCATCCGGGCGGCACCGCGCCCTGCGTCGCGTGCCCTACTGTCCCGGCGTGCCCGGCGCGCTGAGAGTCGTCGCGTGGAACGCGGAGTGGGCGCCGCCGGACGGCGTGCGGGGACGACGCGTCGCCGACACGCTCGAGGCGCTCGACGCCGACGTCGTCTGCCTCACCGAGGGGTCCCAGGGGCTCCTGCCCCCGGGCGGACATGTCGCGACCGCGCCGCCGCCGGCCGAGCGGCTCGACGTCCCCGGGGCGCGGCGCGCCCTCCTGTGGAGTCGCACGCCCCTTCGCGAGATCGACGCCGTCGGCGACCCCGAGCTCCCCCACGAGGCGTTCGTCAGCGCGCGGACCGCGACCGCCCTGGGTGACGCGGACCTCATGTGCGTCTGCATCCCGTGGGCCGACGCGGGCGTCGCCCGGTTCGGCGGGAGCCGCAGGCGGTGGGAGGAGCACGAGCTGTACCTCGAGGTGCTGGAACGCATCCTCGGGCGGCGCGACGCCGATCGCCCGCTGATCCTGGCCGGGGACTGGAACCAGTACCTACCGCGGATCTGGGGACCGCGCCGGCTGTCCGAACTGCTCGAGCGGACCCTCGGTCCGCTGCGCGTCGCCACCCGCGGGGAGATCCCCGGCATCGGTGCGCCGGTCATCGACCACGTCGCGCACAGTCCCGACCTGCGGGTGCGGACCCGTTACGGCTGGGGCGGACGGACGCCCGACGGCCGACCGATGAGCGACCACACCGGCGTCTGCGTCGAACTGGAGCTCGTGGCCTGACGCGATCCGGGGCTCACGGCCTCCGGTGGATGATGAGCGGGAGGACCTTCCCGGCGCCCGCCTCCCGGAGGGTCGCGGCGGCGACGGTCACCGGCCAGACGCTCGACGTGGCGTCGACCACCAGCAGCACCACGCGGTCGCGGACCTCGGCGGGCATCGCCTCCGGGGGGCCCAGGGCGTCGCGCCAGTGGGCGGCCTCGTCGGCGGAGGTGGGGTCGGTGGCGGCGGGCGGGCCGACGGGGAGCATCTCCGTGGGGAGCCGGCCGCGCGACCCGACGTGCGCCACAACGCTCTCCGTGAGCGCCGGGTAACCGGCCGCGGGCATCCCCACCACCACGTCCGGGCGGGCGGGCCACTCGCGGCTCCAGGCGGCGAGGAGGTCGACCACCGCGTCGAGCAGCTCCGGGGTCGCGGCGGCGTCCCGCGCGAAGGCGCCGTCGATCAGCTCCCGCCACTCCGGGGCGTCCGCGAACGCCAGGGCGCGGCCCTTGGCCGCCTGCCGGTCCGGCGGGATCCGCTTCCGCGAGCCGAAGGCGCCCCCCGGCCACTGGAGTCGCGGGTCGACGACGTGGTGGCCGCGGCGCAGCTGCGTCGCCACCGAGCGGGTCACCGCGTCCGACGGCCGCGCCGGCACCCCGTCTGGCAGGCGCCCCAGGCACGCGGAGCAGCGGCCGCACGGGGCGGCCGACGGGTCGTCCAGCGCCTCCTGGAGCAGCTGCATCAGGCAGCGCTCGCCCCGTACGTAGCGGCGCATGATGTCCGCCTCCCGGCGGCGGGTGGCCACCACGCCGTCGTAGTGCTCGCGGGCGAACACCCACGGCTCGCCCGTCGCCACCCACCCCGAGCCGACCCGCTCCGCCGCGCCGTCGACCGCCAGCTGCTTCAGCATCCCGTCCACCCGCGAGCGGCGGATGCTGGTCAGGGCCTCCAGGGCCACCGCGCTGGCGCCCGGCTCGTCCCGCGACGGCAGCGCGTCCAGGAGGCGGCGCATCCGGTCCGGGTCGGGGATCGTCGCCGTCGCGAAGTACTCCCACACGCCGGCGTCGGCCTCCGAATGCAGCAGCACCACCGGCGCCCGGTCGATCCCGCGGCCCGCGCGACCCACCTGCTGGTAGTACGAGACGGGCGACGGCGGCGCCCCCACGTGCACGCAGAACCCGAGGTCCGGCTTGTCGTAGCCCATCCCCAGGGCCGACGTCGCGACCAGGGCCTTCAGGCGGTTCGCCAGCAGCGCCGCCTCGCGCTCCTCCCGGTCCGGGGTGTCGCCCGTGTACGACGCGACCGGGACGGCGTCGCCGTGGTGACCCTGGATCGCCGCGGTCAGCCGCTCCGCGTCGGCCTTCGTGAGCGTGTAGACGATCCCCGAGCCCGGCAGGGCGGGCAGGTGCTCCACCACCCACGCGAACCGCTCGAGCGGCGACAGCCCGTCGATCACCGCCAGCTGCAGGCTGCTCCGCGCCAGCGGCCCGCGCAGCACCAGCGTGTCCGTCCCCAGCTGGGCGGCGACGTCGTCGGTCACCCGCGCGTTCGCCGTCGCCGTGGTCGCCAGCACCGGCGTGGACGGGTCGAGCCGCTCCACCGTCGCCGCGATCCGCCGGTAGTCCGGGCGGAAGTCGTGCCCCCAGTCCGAGATCGCGTGGGCCTCGTCGATCACCAGCAGGCCCAGCCGCCCGGCCACCGCGTCCATCACGCGGCCGCCGAACCCGGGGTTCGCGAGCCGCTCGGGGGACACCAGCACCACGTCCAGGGCGCCCGCCAGCAGGTCGGCCTCGACCGGCGCCCAGTCGTCCACGTTCGCGGAGTTGAGCGTCGCCGCGCGCAGCCCCGCCCGCTCCGCGGCCGCCACCTGGTCGCGCATCAGCGACAGCAGCGGGGAGATCACCAGCGTCGGCCCGGCCCCCTCGCTGCGGCGGACCGCGGTGGCCGCCCAGTAGACGGCCGACTTCCCCCAGCCGGTCGCCTGGACCACCAGCACCCGAGCCCCGTCGTCGCAGAGCGCCCCCACGGCGGTGGCCTGGTCGTCGCGCAGCGCCGCCCCCGGACCGGCGACGCTCGCGATCACCCCCTCGGCGGTGGCGCGGCGCGCGCCGGTCAGGTCGGTCATCGCACCGACGATAGAAGGGTGGATGGCCACCACGAAGCTCATCCGCCGACGCTTCTACGCGGCGACGGCGGCCGCCGGCGCGATCGCGGCCGTCCTGAGCGTCGCCCCCCTCACCGCGGACCACCCCACGACGGAGGGCGCGCCGGAGGCGTTCCTCAACCAGAACGAGGGCTCCGGCTTCGACCACAACCAGGCGCACCGGGCCCCGAGCGCGGCCGCGATCGCCGAGGCGCGCGCCGACCTCCAGGCGTGCACCACGGCGCCGCCCGACTCGGCGTTCTGCCCCGACGCGCCGGCGAGCACCGCGACCATCGCGGCGGCCCGCATCGAGGGCAGGCTCACCCCCACCGAATCCGCCGAGCCCGACGGCCTGTGGGGCCCGCTCCTCAGCATCCCTACCACGGCCATCCACGCGATCGTCCTGCCCACCGGCAAGGTGCTGTTCATCTCCCACCCGCGCTATCCCACGGAGACGGAGAGCCAGGGCGGCAACGCCCACGTCTGGGACCCTGTCTCTTATACACATCTAGATGTGTATAAGAGACAGGTTCTGCCCCGACGCGCCGGCGAGCACCGCGACCATCGCGGCGGCCCGCATCGAGGGCAGGCTCACCCCCACCGAATCCGCCGAGCCCGACGGCCTGTGGGGCCCGCTCCTCAGCATCCCTACCACGGCCATCCACGCGATCGTCCTGCCCACCGGCAAGGTGCTGTTCATCTCCCACCCGCGCTATCCCACGGAGACGGAGAGCCAGGGCGGCAACGCCCACGTCTGGGACCCGGCCACCAACACGTTCACCGCCGTCCCCCCGCCGGTCGTGCACTGGCCGACGGGGAACGACCGCCCCGCCAACCTGTGGTGCGCCGGCCAGGTGCAGCTCGCCGACGGGCGCGTCCTGGTCGTCGGCGGGAACCTCGCGTACGCGACGAACGCCGGCGTCGGCGCGGGCAACGGCTTCAAGGGTGGCAAGTGGGTCATGACCTTCGACCCCTGGACCGAGACCTGGACCCGCTACCAGGACATGGAGCACGGCCGCTGGTACCCCAGCCTGGTCGAGCTGCCGGACGGGCGGGTGCTGATCCTCGGCGGCTGGGACGAGACCGGCGGTGTGGACAACGGCGGTGACGACCTCCCCCCGCTCATGGTGAACAATAAGGACGTCGAGGTCTTCGACCCGGCGGCGCCCGCCGGGAGCAAGGCGACGACGGTGGTGAGCCGGCTGCCGCCGGAGGCCGCGAACCAGCCGAAGCCGTGGCCGAACCACGAGGGGCTGTCCCTGTACCCCCACCTGTTCGTGCTGCCGAGCACCTCGGCCCTGGGCGCCGGGGGGAACAAGGTCCTGGTCGCGGGGCCGAACAAGTACGACTCGGCGGTCATCGACACCGACACGTGGATCTGGACGGACGTGGTGGACAAGCCGGACATCGGCCAACCGCGGCTCTCCGAGGACCGCTCGTGGGGCACCGCGTGGATCGCCCCGTCCGGCGTCGACGGCGCGAAGGAGGTCGTGCTGCTCGGCGGCAGCAACGCCGACGGCGCGACCGCGCCCGGCCCCGGCGAGGCGCAGCCGCCGAAGAAGAGCGCGGAGGTGCTCGACCTGGACGACCCCGACGCCGGGTGGCGGCTCGGCGAGTTCCCGGGCCTCAACATCGGCCGGTCGCACTTCAACTCCTTGCTCCTCCCGGACGGCGGGGTGTTCACCAACGGCGGCGGCTACGGCCGCAAGGACGACACCCTCTACGCCGACCCCGTCTACGAGTCGGAGCTGCTGCGCCCGGGCGGCACCGCGTGGGAGACGGTGGGCAGCGAGGCCGACGCCCGGACCTATCACTCGGTCTCGGTGCTCCTCCCCGACGGACGGGTGGCGTCGGCGGGCGACGACCGCGACGTCGCGCCGACCCACGTGCCCGCCGACAAGCGCACCGCGCAGATCTGGAGCCCGCCCTACCTGTTCTCGGGGGCCCGGCCGGTGGTCACGTTCGCGCCGGAGACGGTCGGCTACGGCACGACCTTCCGGGTCGCCGTGCAGGGGGACCCGTCGGCCATCACCGGGGCCGCGCTGGTGCGTCCGGCCGCCGTGACCCACGCCGTCGACATGGCCCAGCGGGTGATCACCCTCGACGTGACCGCCCAGGGCGACGGCCTCACGCTCACCACCCCGCGCGACGCGACCGTCGCGCCGCCCGGCTACTACATGCTGTTCCTGCTGAACGCGGACGGCGTCCCGTCGGTGGCCTCGTGGGTGCGGGTGGACGGCGACGCCCCCATCGCCCCGCCGCTCCCGGTGAAGGAGGCGCAAGCGCCCCCGACGCCGGCGTCCCCGGCGACGCCCGCCGCGCCGTTCCGGGTGCGCACGCTCGCGGCGACCCTCGCCGGCCGCGGCCCGCGGCTGACCCTGTCGGTCCGGGTGAAGACGACCGCCGCCGCCTCCGCCCGCATCACGCTCCTCCGCGGCCGCCGGGCGGTCGCCGCCCGCACGGTCCCCCTTCGCGCCGGCCGCCTCGCCACCCCGCGTCTGCCGGTGGGCCGCGCCGCGCTGCGCGGCGCCCGGAAGGTCACGCTGAAGGTGGCGATCACCCACGGCGGCCGCCTCACGACCGCCCAGCGGACGCTGACGGTCCCGACCGCGCGTTAACCCTGGGGGCGCCGCCGGGGGCAGGTGGGGCAGAGGTCGTGGCCGTCGCGATGGGCCAGGCAGCACGACGCGCGCCACCGCTCCGGGTGGTGGCCGGGGTCGCCGCCCGGGATCAGGTCGAGCGGCACGCGGAGCCGTCCGGGGACCGCGCACAGGGCCTCCGCCTCGCGGAGCGCCTCCGCGCGCCCCAGCAGCGCCTCCCCCAGGTGGAGGGCGGCGCCCGCGAACATGTCCGCGGCGAGCGCCCACCGCAGGCGCGGGCCGATCACCGTGAGCTGGGGCAGGCCGAGCACGACGGCCAGGTTCTCCTCCAGGCCCGCGACCAGGGCCGCCCGCGCGACGTCGCACCGGCCGAGAACGGGCCCCGCGCCGTCGTCGTCGAGCACGACCTCGTACGTCCCGTCCGCCGCCGTCACGGCGACCCGCTCCGGCCGGAGGTCCGGAACGCGCCCGTCGCGCATGAACGCCGTCAGTGCCGGCTGGGCCAGCAGCCAGGCGTAGCCGCCCGCCAGCCAGGCGGCGCGGGCCCTGGGGTCGGTGGCGCCGGTCGCCGCGAGCGCGGCGTGCACCAGGGCGCCGCCGTCGTCGGCGAGGCGGTCGACGCGGCACTGGAGGGTGATTCCGGAAACGGCGGTTGACCTTTCCTCGGGCATCGGTAGTCTGGCGCCCCGCATTCTAGATATTCGGTCACCCTAATGACGGAGGTTCGGATGGTCAGAGCCTGGCTCCTCATCGCGGCGGTGGTCGCCGCGTTCGGACTCGCTGCGTGCGGCGGCGATGACGACGGGGCGCAGGCCGGCGCCACCACCGCCGCGAGCGAGGGTGCGTTCCCGGTCACGATCGACCACGCCTTCGGCGCCACGACCATCGACACGGCCCCCGAGCGCGTCGTCACCTGGGGCTGGGGAAGCGCCGACGCGGCGATCGCGCTCGGGGTCACGCCCGTGGCCATCCCGTTCCAGAGCTACGGCGGCGACGCCGACGGCGTGCTGCCCTGGATCCGCGAGGCCCTCGATGCGAAGGGCGAGGCGGTGCCCACGGTCCTGCCGGACTCGGCGGAGGAGCCGCCGTACGAGGAGATCGCCGCGGCCGAGCCCGACCTGATCCTGACGCCCTACTCGGGCATCACGAAGAAGCAGTACGAGCTGCTCTCGGCGATCGCGCCGACGGTCGCCTACCCCGGCGAGGCGTGGGCCACCCCGTGGCGCGAGACCATCGAGATCGTCGGCACGGCGCTGGGCGAGAACGCGGGGGCCGAGGCGCTGCTGGCCGACATCGACGCCCGCCTCGCCGAGAAGGCCCAGGAGTACCCGCAGCTGGACGGCACGTCGGTGGCGATGGTGTGGGACGCGGGCGGGACGTTCTACGTCTACAAGTCGGCCGACCCGAGGGTGGAGGCCACCCTGGCCCTCGGCCTCACCAGCGCCCCGTCGGTGGACGCGCTCGCCAACGGCGACGAGACCTTCTACTACACGCTCAGCTACGAGAAGCTCGACCAGCTCACGAGCGACATCCTGGTGAGCTTCGCCGACGACGAGCAGCTCTCCGAGACGTTCCTGAGCTCGCCGCAGGGCAGGACGATGGCGCAGGTCCGCGAGGGGCGGGTGGCCCCGGTCGTGGGCAAGGAGTTCATCGCCGCCGTCTCCCCGCCCACCGCCCTGTCCCTCACGTGGGGGCTGGACGACTACACCGAGATCCTCGCGAAGGCCGCGGACACGGCGGACGCTGCCGAGTAGCGAGGAGGCCGGCCGGGTCCCGCCCCCGGGGCCCGGCCCGGCCGGACCGTCGTGACGCACGCGACGACACGCCTGGCGCTGGGGCTGGCCGCCCTCGGCGTCCCGCTGCTGGCGGTGGTGTTCCTCGGGTTCGCGCTGGGGGCGCGCTCGGTGCCGCTCGGGACCGTCGTGGACGCGCTCGTCGCGCCGGTCCCCGGCGACCCGGACCACACGGTGGTGCGGGAGCTGCGCGTGCCGCGCACGCTGATCGGCGTGGCGGCCGGCGCGGCGCTGGGCCTGGCGGGCGCGGTGATCCAGGGCGCCACCCGCAACCCGATCGCCGACCCGGGGATCCTGGGGCTCGGCGCGGGGGCGTCGCTGGCGGTGGTGATGGCGATCACGTGGCTCGGCGCGGCGAGCCCCTCCGGCTACGCGTGGTTCGCGGTCGCCGGGACGGCGGCCGCCGCCGTCGTGGTGTTCGGCATCGGGGCGCTCGGGCGCGACGGCGCGGCGCCGGCGCGCCTGGCGCTGGTGGGGGCCGCGTTCACCGCGGCGGCCACGTCGCTGACGACGCTGGTGTTGCTCGGCGACCTGGACACGCTCGACCGCTACCGGTTCTGGGTGGTGGGGTCGCTCGCCGGGCGCGACGCGGACACGCTCGTCGCCGTGCTCCCGCTGCTGGTGGCCGGCGCGCTCGTCGCCCTGGGGACGGGCCGGGCGCTGAACGCCATCGCGCTGGGCGACGACGTCGCCCGCGGCCTGGGCCACCGGCTGGGCCTGGCCCGGGCGGCGTGCGCCCTGGCGGTGGTGCTGCTGTGCGGCGGGGCGACGGCCCTGGTGGGGCCGATCGTGTTCGTCGGGCTGATCACGCCGCACCTCGCGCGGCGCCTCGCCGGACCCGACCACCGCTGGATCCTGCGCTACTCCCCCGTGGTCGGCGCGATCGTGCTGGTGGCGGCCGACATCATCGGCCGGCTCATCGCACCGCCCGGCGAGCTGGAGGCGGGGATCGTGCTGGCGCTGGTGGGGGCGCCCGTGATGATCGCGGTGGTGCGGCGCACGCGGGCGGCGGCGCTGTGAGCACAGCCGCGGCCCTCACCACCCTCCGCGCGGGGCGCCGGTCGCGCCGGCGCCGCGAGGCCGCCGTGACCGCCGCGCTCGCCGCCGCCCTGCTCGGGGTGGCCGCGCTGAGCATGACGCTCGGGGCCTTCGACATCTCCCCGGCCGACGTGGTCCGCGTGCTGCTGGGCGGCGGGGAGGGGATCGAGCGGTTCGTGGTGATCGACCTCCGGCTGCCGCGGCTGACCCTGGGCCTGCTCGTGGGCGCGGCGTTCGGCGTGGCGGGGGCGGTCTTCCAGACGGTGCTCGGGAACCCGCTCGCGAGCCCGGACATCATCGGCATCAACCACGGCGCGTCCGTGGCGGCGGTCGCGGGGCTGCTGGTTCTGGGGGTGACCGGGGCGGCGGTGTCGCTGATGGCGTTCGGCGGCGCGCTGGCCGTGGCGGGGGCGATCTACCTGCTCGCGTGGCGCGGCGGCGTCACGGGCCACCGCTTCGTGCTGATCGGCGTGGCGGTGGGCTTCATGGCCAGCGCGATCCTCAACTACCTGCTCACGCGCAGCGACGTCCGCGACGCCCAGTCCGCGCTGGTGTGGATGGTGGGGAGCCTCGGCAGCGCCGACTGGACGGAGATCGCGGTCACCGCCGTCGCGCTCGCGGTGCTGCTGCCCGCCGCGGCGGCGCTCGCCGGCTCGCTCCGGGCCCTGCAGCTCGGCGACGACGCCGCCACCGGGCTGGGGGTGCGCGCCGAGCGCGCGCGCCTGTGGCTGCTGGTCGCGGCCGTCGGCCTCGCGGCGGTCGCGACCGCCGCGGCGGGGCCGGTGGCGTTCGTGGCGCTGGTGTCGGCGCCGATCGCTCGCCGCATGGTGGGGACCGGCGGCCTGGCGCTGGTGCCGGCGGCGCTCACCGGGGCGCTGGTGGTGACGCTGTCCGACCTCGTGGCCCAGCACCTGCTGCCCGGCGACATCCAGGCGCCGGTGGGCGTGGTGACCGGCGCGATCGGCGCGCCCTACCTGCTGTGGCTGCTGGCGGTGTCGGACCGCAGGGCGGCGCGGTGAGCGGGGAGCGCCGGGCCGGGTCGCACCAGCTGGCCGCACGGGCGCTGGCGCTGGCGTACGACGGCGCCCCCGTCGTCCACGACCTGGACCTGGTGGTGCCCGACGGCGCGATCACGGCCATCGTGGGCGCCAACGCCTGCGGGAAGTCGACCCTGCTGCGCGGCCTTGCGCGGATCATGCGCCCCCGCGGCGGCGCGGTGACGCTCGACGGCGCCGACATCCACCGCCTCCCCACGAAGGAGGTGGCGCGGATCGTGGGCCTGCTGCCGCAGAGCCCGACCGCGCCCGAGGGGATCCGCGTGGCCGACCTCGTCGCCCGCGGCCGCCACCCTCACCAGGGCGTGCTGCGCCGCTGGTCGCCGGTGGACGACGACGTGGTCGCCGCGGCCCTCGAGGCGACCGACACCGCGGGCCTGGCGGAGCGTCCGGTCGACGCCCTGTCGGGCGGCCAGCGGCAGCGGGTGTGGATCGCGATGGCGCTCGCCCAGGACCCCGACGTGCTGCTGCTGGACGAGCCCACCAGCTTCCTGGACGTCGCCCACCAGGTGGACGTGCTCGACCTGCTGGCCGAGCTCAACCGGGGCCGCGGCACCACCGTGGTGATGGTGCTCCACGACCTGAACCTGGCGGCCCGCTACAGCGACCACATGGTCGCGATGGCGGCGGGGCGGATCGTGACCCGCGGGACCCCCGCCGAGGTGGTCACGCCGCACACGATCCGCGACGCGTTCGGGCTTGAGGCCCGGGTCGTCGCGGATCCCGTCTGCGGCACGCCGATGATGGTCCCGGTGGGGCGGTTCCGGCGGGAGGGCGGGGTCAGCGCTGCGGCTCCAGCACGTGCACCACGATCCCCGAGCGGAACACCGAGGTCCCCGTCAGCCGGAGGTGCGTGAGGTCGATCCCGGGCAGCAGCCGCTCGCCGGAGCCGGCGACGACCGGGAACACCCACAGGTGCAGTTCGTCGAGCAGTCCGGCCTCCAGCAGGGCGGCGTCCACCTCGCCCGTGCCGTACTTGATGATGGTGCCGCCGTCCCGGGCCTTCAGGTCCCGGACGCCCTCGACCAGGTCACCGGGGATGACCGTGGCGTTCCACGTCGTCTCGGTGAGGGTCCGCGACGCGACGTGCTTCGGCATCGCGTTCATCGTGTCCGAGAACGGGTCGCCCTCGCGCTGGGGCCACGCCGCGGCGAACCCCTCGTAGGTGCGGCGGCCGAGCAGCATCGCGTCGGCGGGGTCGAGCAGCGCCGAGGCGTACCCGAAGTGCTCCTCGTCCCAGTAGGGCGGGCCCCAGACCTGGGGGTCGGAGATGACCCCGTCGAGCGTGACGAACGTTGAACCCACGAGCTTGCGCATGACGTCCCTCCCGGGTGGTGGTGGCTCCTCACCCACGCGACGAACGGGCCGGCGCCGGATCGACATCGGTCGCGGACCCGCCGTAGGGTCGCGCCGTGACACCCGCCCTCCGCCGCGCCACCGCCGCGGCCGGCATCGGCTTCGTGGTGCTCGCGGGGATCGAGAGCCTCGACATCCTCGGGGCGCCGGGGCCGGACGGCCCCGCGTCGGCCGTCGTGGACGCGTACACGGCCAACCACGCCCTGCTGGTGGTCACGGTGGTGTGCGGGGCGCTGTCGCTCCTCTGCTACGTCGGCTTCGCCGCGGGCCTCACCCGCCTGGTGCGCGACGCGGGCGCCCGCGGCGCCTGGCCGTGGCTGCTGCTCGCCGCGGGGATCGGCGGGCCGCTGCTCGGCGGGATCGGCCAGGTTGCGCAGTTCGTCCTGGTGTCCCGCGGGTCGAAGGGGATCCGCGACGACCCGCAGGGCGCCCTGGACCTGCACGCCTTCGACCTGCGGATCCAGGCGGTCGGGGCCCTGCTCATCGCGCTGGTGCTGCTGTCGGCGGGCGTCGCCGGACGGCGGACAGGGGCCCTGCCGGGGTGGGCGACGGGGGCGGCGCTGGCGCTGGCGCCGGTCGTGGCCGTCGCGGCGGTGGTGGCGCTGGCGAGCGGGGCGGCCGCGAAGGGCGCCCTGGTGCCGGCGCTGGCGCTCCACGCCCTGTGGGTGCTGGCCGTCTCGGCGTACCTGCTGGTCGACGCGTGGGAGCCCGCCCGGGGTGAGCGGCCGTCGATGACGCTGGCGCGGCTGATGTACGGCGCCGTCGCCGTCGCCGCGGGCCTGAGCGGGATCGCGCTGCTGGCCTCCCCCGCGACGACGGCCGACTGGTTCGCGTGGGGCCTGGCGCCGGTGCCGTTGGCCGCCCTGATCGGGGGCTTCTACCTGGCGTCGTCGGTGGTCTACGGCCTGGGCGCCCGCGCCGGGTGGCGGGCGGGGCGGGTGCTGGCCATCGGGATCCTGGCGCTGTCGGTGCCGATCTTCGTCGCGACACTGGTGGACCTCGAGGTGTTCGACATGGGCCGCCTGCCGGCGTGGACGTGGGTGATCCTGTTCGGCGTGTTCGGCCCCGCGGCGCTGCTGGTGCTGGCGGGGCAGCGCGGCGCCGGCGTGGGGCCGGAGCCCGACCGGCCCCTCCCGGACGGGGTGCGCGCGGGGCTGCTGATGCTCGCCGTGCCGCTGCTGGCGGCGGCGATCGCCCTGTGGTCGGACCCGGTGGGCGCCGACGCCTGGCTGCCGTACGCCCCGCCGTCGCTGTCGGGGCGGGTGCTGGGGACGTGGGCGTTCCTGCTGGCCGCCGTGGCCGGGTGGTCGGCGGTCCGCGGCCGGGTGGGGGAGGCGTGGCCCGCGCTCGCGGCCCTGGCCCTGTTCCCGGCCGCCGCGCTGATCGCCGCCGCCCGCGCCTTCCCCGACATGCAGTCCGACGGGCGCGGGCTGTACGTGGTCGTGCTCGCGGCGTGGCTCGCGGCCGCGGTGGCGCTCGCGTGGGCCGCCCGGGTCAGCCGCGGCGCAGCAGCGCCCAGTTGAGCGGCTGCACCGCCCCGCCCGGGGTGCGGTGCTCGGTGCGGCGGCCCTCCACGAGCGTCATGCCGAGTTCGCCGGCGATCCCCTCGGGCGTCCACCGCGACACCGCCAGGCCGGAGCACCGGGGCGGGCCGTCTGGCGCGAAGGCGCCGACCACGGCGTGGCCGTCGCGCCGCAGCGCCGCGGCGAGCGTCGCGGCGTAGTGGTGCCGGTCGGCCTCGGCGGTCAGGAAGTGGAGGACCGCGCGGTCGTGCCAGACCGCGTAGCGACGCGGCGGCGCCCACGTCAGGACGTCGCCGGTCGCCCACGACACGCGTTGCGCGGCGTCGCCCAGCCGCTCGCGCGCGGCGGCGAGGGCGCCCGCGGACAGGTCGAGCACCGTCACGTCGCGGAACCCGGCCCGGAGCGCGGCGCCCGCGAGGCCCGACGCCCCGCCGCCGACGTCCACGACCGGATCGTCCGGGCCGGCGCCGGCCCGGACGATCAGGTCCAGCGACGTGGCCGGGACCGCCTCGAACCAGCTCACGCCCTCCGCGCCGCGGGTCGCGTACACGCGGTCCCAGTGGGCCGCGGGCCCGTCGTCCGCCGGCCGCTCCACCGGCAGCCCGGCCGCCCGCCACGCGACGAAGCCGCCGTCCATGTCGGTGGCGCCCGCCAGGCCGAGGTCCTGGAGGGTGGCGGCGGCGAGGCTCGACTGGAACCCCTCGGCGCACATCAGCACCACCGGCCCGTCCGCGTCCGATACGCGGGGGTCGCGCTCGGGGGACGCGGGGTCGGCGCGCCACTCCAGCACGTTGCGCGGCACCACCAGCGCGCCCGGCACCAGCCCGTCGGCCGCCCGCTGGGCGTCGGCGCGGATGTCGACGATCACGCCGCCCGCCGCCTGCGCGGCGGCCGCCTCGGCGGGGCTCAGCCGGCGCAGCCGCGCCCGTGCGGCGCGCAGGAGGTCGTCCACCGGCGGCATCGGCGTCCCCTCACCCCTCCGGGGCCACCAGCCCCGTCTCGTAGGCGAGCACCACCGCCTGGACGCGGTCGCGCAGCCCGAGCTTCCCCAGGACCCGCGCGACGTGGGTCTTCACGGTGTTCTCGCCCAGCACCAGCTCGCCGGCGATCTCGGCGTTCGACATCCCGCGGGCCACGAGCCGGAGCACCTCCAGCTCGCGCGTGGTGAGGGGGGCGAGGGCGGCGGGGACGCCGTCGGGCTCAGGGCGCGCCGCGTGCGCGAAGCGCTCGATGAGCCGGCGGGTGATCGACGGCGCCAGCAGGGCGTCGCCGGACGCCGCCACCCGGATCGCGTCGAGCAGCCGGTCGGCGGGCGTGTCCTTCAGCAGGAAGCCGCTCGCCCCGATCCGCAGCGCCTCGTAGACGTATTCGTCGCGGTCGAACGTCGTGAGCATCACCACGGCGGTGGGGACGTCCGGGTCGTCCAGGATCCGGCGCGCCGCCGAGAGGCCGTCGAGCTCCGGCATCCGGATGTCCATGAGCACGACGTCGGGGCGGCGGCGGCGGACCACGTCGACCGCGGCCTCGCCGTCGGGTGCCTCGCCGACGACGCGCATGTCCGGCTCGCTGTCCAGGATCACCCGGAAGCCGGTGCGCAGCAGGCGCTGGTCGTCGGCGATCACCACGGTGATCTCGCCGCCGGCGGGGGCCTCCTCCGGGGCGGGCTCGTCGTCCTCGTCGTCGCGCCAGCGCACCTCCGCGACCGCGACGCGCTCCGGCACGCCCGGCAGGCGCAGCGACCCGGCGGGGTGGACCTGGCCCGCCGCCCGCGCGCCGGCGATCTGGCGAACCACGTCCGTCGCCACGATCGCGCCGGGCGCGGCCGTCTCGCACAGCCGGCGGGCCACCTCGACCGGGGTGCCGTACAGGTCGTCGCCGTCCGCGACCGGCTCGCCCGCGGCCAGGCCGATGCGGGCGGGGGCGTCCGGGTCGGCGCCGGTGGTGGCGCGCTGCATGTCCACCGCGCAGCGCACCGCGGCTCCCGCGCCGGTGAACGCCACGGTCAGCCCGTCGCCCGCGCCGCGCACCTCGCGGCCGCCGTGCTCGGCGGCCACGGCCCGCAGGGTCGCGAAGCCCGCGCGGCGGGCGTCCGCCGCGCCGCCGTCGGCGGCGCCGCGCAGGCGCGCGGCGGCGCCCGCGAGGTCGGCGATCAGCAGGGTCACGAAGGGGCCGTCCACGTCGCCAGCATCCTCCCGCGCCCGTCGGACCGCGTCACCCCCCGGGGTGAGGGCCGCGCCCGGAGGTTCACCCCGACGGATGACGCGGCCCGGGCCGGCGCGGGCGGATCCTGGCGGCGTCAACCCCCCGTGGAACCCTCTTTACGTACGGAGGTCGCCGACACCATGATCCGCTCAATGACCACCAACCCCGCCCGCATCGGCTGGCTCGACATCGCGGTCGCGGCCGTCGCCGTGGGCCTCGCCACCTTCTACATGTCGATGGAGCCCACCGACTCGGCGCTGCCCGATGCGTCCTGGTGGGCGGTCCCGTTCTTCGCGCTCATCGCCGTGCCCCTGCTGTGGCGCCGCGTCTCCCCACTGCTCGCCGCCGGCGGTTGTGCCGCGTTCGCGGGCCTGCACGTCGCCCTCTTCACCGACACCGTCATCCGCTGCGGGATCCTGATCCCGCTCTGCTTCATCCTCGCCTTCGCCGTAGGCGCCCGGCTCGACCTGAACCCGGCGCTGCTGGGCCTGGGCTTCTCGCTGGCGGTCGGGTTCTTCGGGTGCGCGTTCGACGCGCCCACCGGCGCCGACGTCTGGGCCATGACGTTCGTGGCCCCGGTGGCCGTCGCGGTGTGGGTCGTCGGGCGGATCGTCCGCTCTCGCGGCCGCATGGTGACCGAGCTCCAGAAGCGCACCGAGGAGCTGCGGACCGCGCGCGACGAGCGCGCCCGCCTGGAGGTGGCCGACGACCGCGCCCGGCTGTCCGCCGAGCTCGACGGCCTGCTCCAGCGCCGCCTGGCCCTGCTGGCCGAGCTGGCCGACGACGGCGACGCCGCCGACCCGGAGGCCGCCGCCGCGACGCTCGCCCGCATCGAGGCCGAGAGCCGCGGCACCCTGGAGGAGATGCGCGCGATGGTCGGCGTGCTCCGCGACGACGCCACCGAGGCCGAGATCGCCGGGCAGCCGGCGCTGACCCAGCTCGAGGGCCTGCTGGTGCGGGCGAAGGGCGCCGGCGCCCGCCTGACCGTCGAGGGCAGCCCTCGTGCGCTGCCGGCCGGCGTCGAGCTGTCGGCCTACCGCGTCGTGGAGCACCTGCTCGACGCCGTGCAGGACGCCCCCGGGGTCGAGGTGGGCGTGCGCTTCGCCGACCAGGCGCTCGAGTTGCGGGTGACCGGGCCGATGCGCCGCCGCGGCGCCGCGGCGATCGAGCGGGCCCGCGAGCGGGCGGCGCTGGACCACGGCCGCCTGGAGGCGACGCTCGACGGCGGCCGCGCCGAGGCCGTCGTCTCGCTCCCCATCCTGGCCGCCGTCTAGGCCGTGCTGGGGTTCCGGCGGTCCGATCTGTGGATCGCGCTGGGCGGCGGCGCCGCGGGCGCCGCCGCCGCGTTCCTCTGGGGCTACCCGAGCGGCGCCGAGGTGGCGCTGGCGGTGGGCCTGGGCCTGCTGCTCGGGCTCGGGCGGGTCGCCCCGACGCCGACGTGGATCCTGGCGTCGGGGCTGATGCTCGTCGCGGGCCTGACCGACACGGAGCCCGGCGGGGACTCGTTCCCGCTGGTGATCCTGCTGAGCGCCCACGGGTTCGTGGCAGGCCGCTTCGGCGGCCGGGTCGCCGGCGTCCTCGGCGTGGTGGCCCTCGCCGGGGCGTCGGTCTGGACGGCGATCATCGTGGGCGACTCACCGGCGCCGTACCTGTTCATCCCCCTCGCCGGGTGGGGCGCCGGGCGGGGGTTGCGCGAGCGCGCCGTGGTGGCCGAGCAGCTGGCGGAGCGGGCCCGGGAGCTGGAGGCGGAGCGGGAGGCCTACGCGTCGCTCTCGGTGCGCTACGAGCGGGCCAGGATCGCGTCGGAGCTGCACGACATCGTGGCCCACGCGATCAGCGTGATGGTGGTGCAGGCCACCGCCGGCCAGCGCCTGGCGCCCCACGATCCGGAGGCGACGGCCGAGACGTTCGAGGCGATCGCCGGCGCCGCCCGCCAGGCCGAGCACGAGATGGCGCTGCTGGTCGAGCTGCTCGCAGACGAGCGGGCCACGGCCGCCGACGCCGACATCGCGCTCGTGGAGGACCTGGTGGCCCGCGCCGCGGGGAGCGGGCTGGATGTGACGCTGGCGCTCGAGGGCGACCGCGGGGGCCTGCCCCCGGAGACCGCCCGTCTGGCGTACCGGGTGGTGCAGGAGGGCCTCACCAACGCGCTGCGCTACGCGGCCGGCGCGCCCGTGGAGGTGCGGCTCGCGGGCGAGCCCGCCGCGCTGCGGGTGGCGGTGGTCAACGGGCCGGTGAAGGGCGAGCCGTCGCTCGCCGGCGTCGGCACCGGCAACGGCCTGCGGGGGCTGCGCGAGCGGGTGGAGGCGGCCGGCGGGACGCTGGAGGCCGGGGCGGAGGGCGGCGGGTGGCGGCTCGGGGTCCGCCTGCCGCGGTTCCCCGGCCGCCCCCTGCCGGCGCCTCAGGAGAGCGGGCGGAACGCCAGGTAGAGCACCCCGTTGGGGTACTGCCGCGACCGCTCCAGCTCCATCGTGTGCTGCGGCCCGCCGTCGGGGAACAGGCGCGGCCCCTCCCCCCGGGTGAGGGGGAAGACGAACAGGTGCAGGCCGTCCACCAGGCCGTCGGCGAGCATCGCCCGGACGAGGGTGCCGCTGCCGGCCACGAACACGTCGCCGTCGGTCTCGTCCCGCAGGCGGGCGATGGCGTCCGGGTCGTACGGGCCCAGGACGCTCGAGTTCGACCACGTCGGGTCGGTGAGCGTCGACGACACGACGTGCTTCGGCGTGTCGTTGAAGAACGGCGCCCCCGGGTCGTCGTCGACGGTGCGGGTCGACCACGCCGGCTCGAACATCTCGTAGGTGACCCGGCCGAGGAGGATCGCGCGGCTGGCGCCGGTGACCGCCCCGAGGTCCTCGCCCTGGCCGTCGTCGAACCCGTATTCGAACGACCAGACCGGCGCGTCGATGACGCCGTCCAGGCTCATGAACTCGTGCACGTGGATCCCCACGTCAGCTCCCTTCCGTCGTCGTACCCGGGCGGTCCATCTCGGCGGCGCGCGCCAGCAGCAGGTCGCGCTCCCGGGTGTTGCGTGTCATCTCCGCGGCGCGGACGAACTCGTCGCGCGCCTCCTGCCGGCGGCCGAGCCGCGCGAGCAGGTCGCCGCGGACGCTCGGCAGCCAGTGGTAGCCCTGCAGGGCCGGCTCCTCGGTGAGCTGATCGACCACCTCGAGGCCCGCCTCCGGGCCGAATGCCATGGACAGCGCGACGGCCCGGTTGAGCTCGACGACCGGCGACGGCTGCACCTGGGCCAGCGCGTCGTAGAGGGCGGCGATCCGCACCCAGTCGGTGTCCTCCCCCCGCAGGGCCCGCGCGTGGCACGCGGCGATCGCGGCCTGGAGCCCGTACGGACCGAGCGGCCCGAGCTCCTGGGCGCGCGCGAGGGCGTCCAGCCCCCGGCGGATCAGGATGCGGTCCCAGCGGGCGCGGTTCTGCTCGGGCAGCGGCACGAACGATCCGTCATGGGCGGTGCGCGCGGCGAGGCGGGAGGACTGGATCTCCATCAGCGCGACCAGGCCGTGCACCTCGGGCTCTTCGGGCGCGAGCCCGGCGAGCACGCGCCCGAGCCGCATCGCGTCCGCGCACAACGCGGGCCGCACCCAGTCGTCCCCGGCGGTGGCGGAGTACCCCTCGTTGAAGATCAGGTAGACGACCTCGAGCACCGACGCGAGGCGCGTCGAGAGCTCGGGGCCGGAGGGTGCCTCGAACGGCACGTTCGCCTCGCCCAGCGTGCGCTTGGCGCGCACGATCCGCTGGGCCAGGGTCGGTTCGGGCACGAGGAAGGCGCGGGCGATCTCGTCGGTGCTCAGCCCGCCCAGCATCCGCAGCGTCAACGCCACCCGGGCGTCGGTGGACAGCACCGGGTGGCACGTCGTGAAGATGAGCGTGAGCAGGTCGTCGCCGATCTGGTCGTCCATGGCCGCCTCGAGATCGGGCGGTGTCATCTGCTGCTCCTCGAGGTCGCGCCCGAGCTCCTCCGTCTTGCGGCGGAGGTTGGCGTCGCGGCGCATGCCGTCGATGGCGCGGTGCTTGGCGGTGGCCATGAGCCAGGCGCCCGGGTTGTCCGGCACGCCCGACCCGGGCCATTTCTCCAGCGCGACCACGAGTGCGTCCTGGGCGAGGTCCTCGGCCCGGCCGATGTCCCCCGTCATGCGGGCGAGGCCGGCGATGAGCCGCGGCGACTCGATCCGCCAGACGGCGTCGATGGCGCTGTTGACGTCCCGCGCCACCAGCACTACTTCCCGTGCTGCTCCTCGATCTTCGCGCGGAGCTCCTCCTGGGCGGCGCGCGCCTCGGGGGTGAACACCTCGGCGAAGTCCTCGTCCTCGAACACCGGCCGGATCTCGACGACGTCGCCCGCGGCGAACGGAGCGCGGCGCAACCACTCGACGGCCTCGTCCATCGACTTCACCTCGAGGATCCAGAAGCCCGCCACGAGCTCCTTGGACTCGGCGAAGGGGCCGTCGGTGGCCGACGACGTGCCGCTGCCCTCGTAGTTGATGCGGACGCCCTCGCGGCTGGCCTTCAGGCCCTCGCCCGCGAGCATGATCCCGGCGTTCACCAGCTCGGTGTTGAACTTCCCCATCTCGTCGAGCTCCCCGGCGGTGGGCAGCCGCCCCGACTCGATGTCCTCGTTCGACTTCACGATGGCCATGACCCGCATGTCGTCCTCCTCGTCGTCGTGCGGGGCGTCCCCCCGCCGTTCACCCAGGCGACGAACGGCTCAGCGCTCGATCGACATCCTCGCGGGAAATTCCTTCCCGCGACCCGCCCCCGCTCACTCCTCGGGCTTGCGCGGCCGCTGCTCCGGCACCCACAGGCCCCGGACGAACGCCAGGAGCTCGGCCCAGATCCCCGGCCCCGGCGGGCCGGTGCCGGGTTCCTCGGTGCGCACGCCGCGCCACTCCGCGGCGAACGCGGCGGACAGCAGCACGATGTTGGCCGCCAGGTAGACGAAGAACAGGAACACGACGATCGCGGCGAGCGACCCGTACACCAGGTTGTACCGCCCGAATGCGTCGATGAACGACGCGAACCCCACCGACAGGCCCCACAGCAGGATCGACCCGACCAGCGCCGCCGGCCAGATGTCCCGCGTCTTCGGGGCGCCCGACGGGGCGTAGCGCAGCAGCAGGATCAGCAGGCCGGTGCCCACGCCGATCGGCACCAGCTCCCGCGCCACCTCGTAGAGGAGCCCGGAGAACCCGACCGAGTTCTCCACCTCCTCGCGTGCGACCCGCGTGGCGACCGTGAGTCCCGCCGACGCGCTCAGCAGCACGGCGGCGCCGCCGAGCATGATCAGATCGACGATCTTCCCCCGCGCGAACGGCCGGGGCGGGGTCTCGGGATCGATGGAGTCGAGGCTCCCGCGGATCGCACCCATCATCCCGCTGGCCGTCCACAGCAGGGTGATGAGGCTGATGATCCCGATGGTCCCGGCGTTGGCGCTCACGCCGCGGAGGGCTGATTCGATCTCGTCCGTGCCCGACTCGGTCACCGGCAGGGCGTCGGCGAGCGCCGTGACGAAGTCGGCCCGCAGCTCGTCGTTGCGCAGCACCAGGCCGGCGACCGACGCGAGGAACAGGACCAGCGGGAACAGCGACAGCAGCACGTAGTAGGCGATCGCCGCCGCCTGCCGCGACCCGGCGACGTGGGTGAACCGTCCCAGCGAGCGCCGGGTCCACTCGACCATCATCCCGCCGGCCCGCGGGAGGCCTATCCGCAACGCAGCACCGCCGCCCCGGTGACCTCGCCGCGCGCGAGGCGGGCCAGCGCGGTGTTGGCCTCCTCGAGGGGGTGGACCTCCGTCTCCGTGCGGACCGGGATGGTGAGCGCGAGGTCGAGGAACTCGCGCGCGTCGCGGCGGGTGACGTTGGCCACGCTGCGCAGCTCGCGCTCCCACCACAGCAGGTCGTAGTCGAACTCGGGGACGCGGTCGAGGTGGATCGCGTTCACCACGACCACGCCGCCGCGGTCCAGCGCCGCGAGCGCGGCGATGACCACGTCGCCGGCGGGGGCGAACGTGATCGCGGCGTCCAGGGCCTGTCTCTTATACACATCTAGATGTGTATAAGAGACAGGCGCGAGGTCGAGGAACTCGCGCGCGTCGCGGCGGGTGACGTTGGCCACGCTGCGCAGCTCGCGCTCCCACCACAGCAGGTCGTAGTCGAACTCGGGGACGCGGTCGAGGTGGATCGCGTTCACCACGACCACGCCGCCGCGGTCCAGCGCCGCGAGCGCGGCGATGACCACGTCGCCGGCGGGGGCGAACGTGATCGCGGCGTCCAGGGCGGGCGGTGGGGGGTCGCCGTACGCGGCGGCCGACGCGGCGCCCAGCGCACGGGCCCGCTCCTGCTCGCGCGCCGACCGGGTGCGCACGTGGACCTCGCAGCCCAGGTGTAGCGCCTCCTGGATCACGCAGAGCGCGGACGCGCCGAACCCGTAGAGCCCCAGGCGCGACCCCCGCCCGGTGCCGGTGAGCCGGAAGGCCCGGTGGCCGATCACGCCGCCGCAGAGCAGCGGCGCCACCGCCGCGGCGTCGGCGCCGTCGGGGAGCCGGGCGGCGAAGTCCGCGCGCAACACCATCCGGTCGGCGTAGCCGCCATCGCGGTCCCAGCCGTGGAACGCCGCGCGCTCGCACAGGTTCTCGCGGCCGGCGCGGCAGTGGCGGCACGTGCCGTCCGCGCCCGCCAGCCAGTAGGCGCCGGCGCGGTCGCCCTCGCGCCACCCCTCCACGCCGGGGCCGACGGCCGCGACCGTGCCGACCGCCTGGTGCCCGGGCACGCGGGGCAGTCCACGCGCCGGCAGGTCGCCCTCCACGATTTGGAGGTCGGTGCGGCAGACGGCGCACGCCTCGATCGCGAGGAGCAGCTCGCCGTCCCCGGGGACGGGGTCGTCGCGTTCCTCCATGACGAGCGGCCCGGCGCCATCCGCCGGCCCGGGCCGCGTGAGGACCATCGCCTGCATCAGCCGGCGCTCGTCACCGGCTTCCAGACGACCGTGAGCACGACGTTCATCGGGCGGTTGCTGTTGTTCCGGAACCGGATGTTCCACGAGTGGCCGGCGGGCGTGACCGGCGTGGTGATGCCGGTGCAGACGAACGTGCCGGCGGCGCCCTGGCAGGCGTCCGCCGCGGCGCCGCTCGGCAGCTGCAGCACGGTGAACCGGGAGCCGTTGTCGCGCTTCTGCGACAGCCGCAGGGTCTTCGGCCCGTCGCTCGACACCTTCAGGCCGAACGCGAACTGCCCCTTCGGGACGGTGCCGAACGTCAGGTTGAGCGACGAGCCGGCGGGCACGAGGGCCCCGACCTGGTGACGGTTCGGCTGCCCCTGCGCCAGCGCCGGCACCGCGAGCGCCGCGGCGATGGCGCCGACGGCGATGGTCCGGAAACGCATGATGCCTCCTGTCCGGGACCGTGGAATGCCGCGAGCGTAACCCCACGGATCCATCCGTGGCAGGCTGGCGGCGATGCCCACCCCGTTGCGCATCGCGATCGTCGGCCTGGGGCGGATCGCCGCCGCCCACGTCGCGGCCCTCGAGCGCACCGGCGGGGCCGACGTGGTGGCGGGCGTCGACCCCGGCCCCGCCGCCCGGCTCGCGTTCCGCGGCCGCGACCTGCCGGTGGCCCGCGACGCCGCCGGCCTGCCGACCGTCGACGCCGCGGTGGTGACGGTGCCGACGGACGCGCACCTGGCCGTGCTGCGCGACCTGGCAGCCGCCGGCGTCCCGGAGGTGCTCATGGAGAAGCCCCTCGTCGCCACCCGGGAGGAGCTCGGGCTCCTGGACGACGCCCGGGCCGGCGTCCCGGTCTGGCCGCTCCTGCACTTCGCCCTGGCCGACGAGGTGCGGTGGGCGGCGGAGCGGATCGGGGCGTGGACGGCGGCGCACGGACCGGTGGCCGAGGTGCTCCAGCTGTTCCAGGACCCCTACCTGCCGCACCTCGGCGAGCGGCTGCGCAGCCTGTCGTCGAGCTGGCTCGACTCGGGCGTCAACGCCCTGAGCGTCGCCGCCCGCCTGGCGCCGCTCGGTCCGGTGCGCGCCGCCCGCCCGCTCGGGGCGCCCGCGGGGACGGGCGCCGCCGTGGAGCTCGGCCTGGAGGGCGGCGGGACGGCGGCCGTGGTCACCTCATGGCACGCGCGGCGCACCAGCAAGGGCACCCACCTGCGGCTGGCCGACGGCGCCCGGGTGCTGATCGACCACACCGCCGGCTCGGGCCTGCTGCTGGCGCCCGCCGGCGGCCCCGCCGAGGCGTTCCTGCCCGTCGACGACGGCCTGGACAGCATGACCAGCCACTACGTCGCCGTGTACGCCGACTGGATGGCGCACCGGGCCGACGCCGCGGCGCGCCTGGACGCCGGGCGCGGGCTGGTGGCCCGCGTCCTGGACGCCCAGGAACTGCTGGAGGCGCAGGGGGCTACGCCCAGCCCTGGAGCACCACGTTCAGGACGATCAGCGACGTGAACGCGATGAGGCCGGCGATGGCGGCGGTGAACAGCGGGTGTCGGCGGGTCGGCATGGCTCCCTCCCGGAGCGCGTCGTCACGGTGTGAGGGCAGCATCCGATGGCCGGCCGGCCCCGGGCATCAGGGGGAACCCCAGTCGTCGACCCCAACATGTGATGGGGTGGCGGTCTTCTGACGGGCCGGGGTAGGGTCGCGCGGTGCCCGCCCCCGGGAGCCTCCGGATCGCCCGCCCCTGGCTGGCCGCAGCCGTCGCGGCGGGCGGCCTGGTCGCCGCCGCCCCGGCCGTCGCCGCGCCGCCCCAGGCGGCGCTGCTGCTCACCCGCGAGCGGATGACGGTGGCGGCGTCGGACGACGGGCCCCAGGTCGTCCCGGACGTCGCGTACCTCGTCAACCGCGGCGGCCCGCTGGACGTGACGCTGCGCCGCGCGCCCGGCACCGACCAATGGGACGCCGTCCAGGCGATCGACGGGACGGCCGTCCCCGTGGCGGACGAGGTCCCGCTGGGGCCCCGCGGGCTCGGCCGGGCGGTCGTGGCGACGGTGCTCGACGGGACGCAGGTCGTGCGGCGGCGGGCGCTCGACGTGTGCGTCGACGCCGGCGCCCTGCGCCTTGGCCCGGGGGGGGCCGCGCAGAGCAGCTTCCCGTCGGCCTGCTCCGACCACCCGTTCGCGCGCGGACTGCGCCAGGGCCTCGACCCCGACTACGGCGTCCCCCTGGACCTGTCGGAGGTCGCCGGCACCGGGCTCGCGCCGGGCCGCTACACGCTGCGCCTGCGGGTGCGGTCGGCCACGGCCGCGTGGCTGGGGATGCCGGCCGCCGGGCGCGCCGTCACGATCCGCCTGCATGTCCGGCCTGCCCGGAACGTGCCCGCCGACCCGATCGTGGTGCGGCTCGCGGCGGGAGGGGTCGGCGTCATGCCGATGCCGATGCCGATGCCGATGACGCCGCGCCGGCCGGCGCGGATCCCGCGCGACCCGACGCGGGTCCCGCTGCCGGTCCGGCGCACGCCGCCGCCGCCCACCGACGTCGTGCCGCCCGCCGACGCGCTGCCGAACCTGATCGCGCTGCCCGCCTACGGGCTGGTGACGCGCAACGAGCTGGGTCGCGACCTGCTCGACTTCGCGGCGACGACGTGGAACGCCGGGCCCGGGCCGCTCATCGTGGAGGGCTACCGGCGGAGCGCGGCGCCGCGGATGGACGCCTTCCAGTTCGTGCGTCGCGGGGAGCAGGACGTGGCCGCCGTCCCCGTCGGCGGGCTCGAGTACGACGCCCGGCTGGGCCACGACCACTGGCACTTCCGCGACTTCGCCCGGTACTCCCTCGTCCGCCCCGACGGCTCGCACGTGCGCACCAGCCCCAAGGAGGCCTGGTGCCTCGCCCCGACCGACCAGATCGACCAGCTCGTGCCCGGCGCGGAGCTGCGCCCCGGCGACCCGCTCCTGGACAGCGCCTGCGGCGACATCGACGCGGTCACGGTGCGCGAGATGCTCGAGGTCGGGGCCGGCGACACCTACGACACGGGGACGCCCGGCCAGGCGATCGACGTGACCGGGGTGCCCAACGGCGACTACCTGCTGAAGACGGAGGCGAACCCCGCCGGGGTGCTCCGCGAGACGACCCGGGCCGACGACGTGGCCCTGCGCCCGGTCGTCCTGGGCGGGCGGCCGGGGCACCGGACGGTCGCGGCGCCGCCCGCCGACGGGGTCGACACCGAGGGGTGGGGCCGCCGGTGACGGCTGCGGCCGACCCGCAGGCCCGGGCCGTGCCCGCACGGAGGCGCGACGGCCGACGCCTGTGGGACGATCGATCGAGACCGAGGAACCCGGGAGGATCCATGGCGCGACACGTCTTCGACATCAGCGAGACCGCGACGCACGCGCTCGTCGCCCGCCAGCTCCGCGACCTGGCCGACCAGTTCGCGCGCGGCCGCATCGACCTGGCCTACGACGAGTGGCACGACCCCACCGTCATCACCGATCCGGTCGACGTCACCATCGACCTGACCACCCGGCACCGCCACGTCGATCTGGTCGTCCGGATCGGCTGGAAGGTCGCCGAGCCCGCCCCCGCGTAGGGCGTCGCCACCCCACCCCCGCGCGCGCTCGCCGCGGGGGCTGCGACCGGATCAGCACTAACCCTTCGGACGGGGTCCACGGGTGTCGTGGGCCGTCCCCCCTGCACTAGACTCCCTCGGCACGGGTCACAACCGGGAAGGGGAACATGGGGGCATTCGAGGAGGAGATCGACCAGGTTCGGGCGTACCAGAACCAGGATCGTTTCCGCGAGATCACCCGTCTCTACTCACCGCGACAGGTCGTCGAGCAGCAGGGCACGGTGCCGCAGGACTACACGGTGGCACGCGAGGCCGCGGAGGGCTTCTACGCCCGGCTCCGCCAGCTCTTCGACGAGAAGAAGTCTGTCTCTTATACACATCTAGATGTGTATAAGAGACAGTCTCTACTCACCGCGACAGGTCGTCGAGCAGCAGGGCACGGTGCCGCAGGACTACACGGTGGCACGCGAGGCCGCGGAGGGCTTCTACGCCCGGCTCCGCCAGCTCTTCGACGAGAAGAAGTCGATCACCAGCTTCGGGCCGTACTCGCCCGGCCAGGTGGTGCAGATGAAGCGGTCCGGCATCGAGGGCATCTACCTCGGCGGCTGGGCCACGTCGGCCAAGGGGTCCACCACCGAGGACCCGGGCCCGGACCTGGCGAGCTACCCCCTGAGCCAGGTGCCGGACGAGGCCGCCGGCCTCGTACGCGCCCTCCTGACCGCGGACAAGAACCAGAAGTTCGCCCGCGCCCGCATGAGCCAGGCCGAGCGGGACGCCACCCCCGAGGTGGACTTCCGCCCCTGGCTGATCGCCGACGCCGACACCGGCCACGGCGGTGACGCCCACGTGCGGAACCTCGTGCGCCGCTTCGTCGAGGTGGGCGTCCCCGGCTACCACATCGAGGACCAGAAGCCCGGCGCCAAGAAGTGCGGCCACCAGGGCGGCAAGGTGCTCGTGCCCTCCAGCGAGCAGGTCACCCGCCTCAACGCCGCCCGCTTCCAGCTCGACATCATGGGCGTGCCCGGGATCATCGTGGCCCGCACCGACGCGGAGGCCGCGAACCTCATCGACGGCAGCGGCGACGAGCGGGACCAGCCGTTCATCCTCGGCGTGACCAACGTTTCCGTGCCGTCCTACAAGACCGCGTACCTCGCGGCGCTCCGGCGGCTCAACGCCGAGGGCGTCGACGAGATCAACGGCCACCTGCTCCACGCCATCAGCGACATCGAGTACGAGGAGGCCGACGCCTGGCTCAAGGAGTCCGGCGTGGGCGCCAAGATCTCCTCGATCGCCAGCGCCTACAAGAACGACGAGGCCACGGCCGCCGAGGCGCTCGACGCCACCGGCGACGCGTTCATCGGCGAGTGGCAGACGCAGGCCGGCCTGAAGACGCTCGCCGAGGCGATCGCCGACCAGATCGAGTTCCGCCGCGACGAGGAGTCCGCCCCGGACATCTCCCGCGGGGACTGGCTGGCGTTCGCGTCCCGCGCGTCCTGGTACGAGATCCGCGCGCGCGCCCGCGAGCTGGGCGTCGACGTGATCTGGGATGCCGAGCTGGCGCAGACTCCGGAGGGCTACTACCAGGTGCAGGGCGGCATCCCGTACGCCGTCGCCAAGTCGCTCGCGGCCGCGCCGTACTGCGACATCCTCTGGATGGAGACGAAGACGGCCGACCTCGCCGACGCGAAGGAGTTCGCCGACGCGATCCACGCCGTCTACCCGGACAAGATGCTCGCCTACAACCTGTCGCCGTCCTTCAACTGGGACACGACGGGCATGAGCGAGGACGAGATGCGCAACTTCCCGGCGGAGATCGGGAAGCTGGGCTTCGTGTTCAACTTCATGACGTACGGCGGCCACCAGATCGACGGCCTCGCCGCCGAGGAGTTCACCACCGCCCTCCGCGAGGACGGGATGCTGGCGCTCGCGCGCCTGCAGCGGAAGCTCCGTCTGCTGGAGTCGCCCTACCGCTTCCCGCAGACCCTGGTCGGCGGGCCCCGCGCGGACGCGGCGCTCGACGCGGCCACCGGCCGCACCGCCACCACCAAGGCGATGGGCGAGGGCTCCACCCAGAGCCAGCACCGCGTCCAGACCGAGGTGCCGCCGAAGGTCCTGGCGGACTGGCTCGAGAAGTGGGCCGAGCACCACGGCGTCGACAAGACACTGAGCGTCCGCCTGCGGCCCCACACGGCCGGCGGCGACCTGCTGGAGCTCGCCGTGGTGGACGCGGAGGACGAGAAGCTCGCGAACATCGTGTTCGCGACGCTCCAGGACCGGCGCGGTCGGCAGATCCTGTCGGTGCGCGACCAGAACACGTTCGACACGTCGCTGCGCCGCAAGCGCCTCATGACGCTGCTGCACCTGTTCCTCATCCACCGCTACAAGGCGGCGGCGATCCACTACCTGACCCCGACCGAGGACAACCAGCGCCAGTCGGAGAGCCTGCTCAAGATGGGCCTCTTCGACACCGTCCACGCCGAGGTCGGCGAGATCATCGTGGCGGACGTCAACCCGCGGAAGGTGGCCGAGCTGGTCGCCTCCGAGAGCGCGGAGCGCGAGAAGCTGATCGCGAAGGCCTAGGCCTCCCGATCGTCTGATCGTCCCGAGGGGGGCGCGCCGGATGCCCGGCGCGCCCCCCTCGGCGTTCTGGGGCAGGATGTGTGCGGCTGGTGAGGTCCTACCGAGAGGATCCGGTGATGCCTGACGGGAAGAGCACGGCCGGCGGCTTCAGCGCCGAGGAGCGCGCCGCGATGAAGGAGCGCGCCGCCGAGCTCCGGGCCGAGGGGAAGAAGGGCGCCAAGAAGGCGGACGGCCTGCAGGCCGTGCTCGAGGCGATCGCGAAGATGGCGCCCGGGGACCGCGCCCTCGCGGAGCGTGTCCACGTCGCCGTGACGACCCACGCCCCATCGCTCGCCCCGAAGACCTGGTACGGCATGCCCGCATACGCGGGCGCCGACGGCAAGGCCGTCGTGTTCTTCCAGGACGCCGGCAAGTTCAAGGCCCGCTACGCGACGCTCGGCTTCAGGACAACGCGAACCTCGACGACGGCGACATCTGGCCGACGTCCTACGCCCTCAGCAAGTGGAGCCCCGCGGTGGAGAAGAAGGTCGTCGCCTTGGTCACGGCCGCCATCTCCTGACGGGACGGGGGGCGGTGACGCCCCTCGCCCGATCCGGCCGTCCCGTGTGATGATCGCCCGGTGGGCGACGCCGCGAGCCGCTTCTCGGCGTTCGAGGCCGCTGCCTGGAGCGAGCGGGCGGAGTCGTACGGGCATCTGACCGCCCGCATCACCGGGCGCGTCGCCGGCCCCCTGCTCGACGCGGCGGGCGTCACGGCCGGCACCCGCGTCCTCGACGTCGGCTGCGGACCGGGCGTCGTCATCGCGGCGGCCCTCGCGCGCGGCGCCGTGCCGACGGGCGTCGACATCGCGCCCGGCATGGTGGCGGAGGCCCGTCGCCGGCACCCCGGTGTCGAGGTGGCCGCCGCGGACGTGACGGACCTGCCGTTTCCTCGCGGGGCGTTCGGGGCGGTGGTCGGGAACTTCGTGCTCAACCACCTCCCGGCGCCGGACCGGGCCGTCGCGGAGGTCCACCGGGTGCTCGCGCCCGGCGGCGGCGTCGCGCTCAGCCTCTGGGACCGGGCGGAGCGCGTGCGGTGGCTCGGCATCGCGGGGGACGCGCTCCGCCGGGAGGGGATCGCCCCGCCGCCCTCGGTGGCGGACGGCCCGCCGTCCGACCGCTTCGCCGATCCGGGGGAGATGCGGTCGCTGCTCGAGGGCGCCGGCCTCACGTCCGTCCGGGTGGAGACCCTCGCGCTGGTCGTCACGGTGGCCGACGCGGACGAGCTCTGGGACGGCGTGCTCGGCGGGAGCGTGCGGACATCGTCCACCGTCCTCGCGCAGCCGCCGGCGGTCCAGGACCGCCTGCGGGCGGCCGTCGCACGCATGGCCGAGGAGTACCGGGGGCGGGACGGGCTGGAGCTCCCGGTGTCGGTGGTGATCGGTGCGGCCCGGCGATGAGGGCGTCGGCGCTGCTGCGCGCGGCGGTGGAGGGCGGCGACCATGCCGTCCTCGTGGCGGCGTACGCCGACGACGCCGTCCTGGACGCGGGGCTGCCGGGCGAGCGGGTCCGCGTCACCGGCCCGGAGGAGATCGCGGCGCGTCTCGGCGACTGGTACTCGGGCCCGGGGCGCATGGCGGAGTGGGCCGCCTCCGACCACGACGACGGGGCCGCGGTGTGGCTGGAGCGGGTGGACGGCGACGGGGGCGCGCGCCGCCAGCGCCACTACCTGCGCGTCCGCGGAGGGCGGATTGCGCGCCACTGGATCTACGCCGCGCCGCCGCGGACGGCCGGCCCGGCGCTCGCGGAGGACGCGCGCACGCCCCCGGCGGCCCTGCTGGGCCGGGCCGGCGCGGTCGCCGAGACGCGGCCGATCACGTCGAGCGGATGGTCGGGGGACGCGCTCGTGGCGGTGCGCATGCGGGACGGGCGCCGCCTCATCGCCAAGCGGATCGTCCCGGGCGCCGGCTGGATCGGCGCGCACACCGCCGACCCCGGCCGCGAGGCGCTGCTCCTGCGGGACGGCTGGCTCGCCCGCCTGCCGCCGTCGCTGGACCCCGCGATCGTGGACGCCGAGCCGGCCGACGGGGCGTCGTGGGTCCTGATGAGGGACGTCTCGGCGGCGCTGTGGCCCGACGGCCGACGGATCCCGCGGGAGGAGAGCGCCCGCGTCCTGGCCGCCGCCGCCGGCATGTGGCGCGCCTTCCAGGGCGCGGACATCCCGTGCCTGGTCGCGTTCGCCCGCCGTCTGGACCTGGCCGGGCCCGCCGTCGCGGAGCGCGAGCGTTCCGGGCTCGACCTGTTGCCGAACCAGCTCGACGCCGCGTGGGAGGCGTTCACCGAGGCCGTGCCCCGCGACGTGGCCGACGCGGTCCTGACGACCGTCGGCGCGCCCGAGCGGCTCGCCGCGTGGCTGGAGGGGCGTGGCGCCACCCTGATCCACGGCGACCTGCGCGACGAGCACCTCGGCGTGGCCTCCGACGGCCGGGTGGCCCTCATCGACTGGGGCATCGCGACGCGCGGGCACCCGGTCGCCGACCTGTGCTGGTACCTCTGCCACTGCGCGTGGCGCATCGACGCCACCCGGGACGAGATCGTCGACGACTACCGCCGGGCCCTCGGCGACGATGACGACCCGGAGGCCCTCGACGCCGGGCTGCTGTGCGGCCTGGTCATGTACGGGTGGATCTTCGGCCACAGCGCCATCGTCCACCCCGACCCCGCCGAACAGGCGTGGGCGCGCGAGGAGCTGGCGTGGTGGGTGCCGCGCGCGCGCCGCGCGCTCGAGGCCCTGGCCCGCGAGGCGGTCAGCCTGCCGGCGTGAGGTGCACGGCGATGCCGTCCAGCAGCAGCTCCAGGCCGAACTCGAACAGCGCGTCGTCGGTGGCGGGGTCGTCCATCGAGCGCATCAGCTCGCCCACCAGCGGCTGATCCTGCGCCAGGGCCGCGAGCTCCTCGTCCGCGACCGGGGCGGGCGCGGCGTCCGCGGCGCGGTCGATGAGGCTCGCCCCCAGGACGAACCGGACGATCGTGCGCTGGGCGAAGATGGCCGACTCCCGGTCGAGCCCCGCGGCGCGCAGCCGCGCGATCGTCTCCTCGGCCACCTCGGCGCCCACCACGTACGCGCGGCCGGGCCCCTGGGCCAGCAGGGGGAACGCCCGCGGGTGGTCGCGGCCGACGGCCCGGTAGGCGCGGGCGAACCCGGCCAGGTCCTCGCGCCAGTCGCCGAGCGGCGCCGCGGGGAGGCGGGCGGCGAAGTCCTCGATGAGCAGCGCGCGGATGCCGTCGAGGATCGCCTCCTTGGACTCCACGTGCTTGTAGAGCGACATCGCCTCGACGCCCAGCACCGCGCCGAGGCGGCGCATCGACAGGGCCTCGGGGCCCTGATCGTCGACGATCGCCATCGCCGCGCGGACGATCCGCTCGCGCGTGAGCGGTGCTCGCGGCTCGGGGGCTGTTGACACCAGGCGCCGGCTCCTTCTAGCGTGGGATTACAGTGTAAGCCACTCGGGGGAGCGCGTCGATGGCAGAGGTGCAGGCAGGTCCGCCGCCCGCGGCGGAGATCCCGGACGTCCCCGTCCTCCAGGCGCTCGGCAACCGCCGCAGCATCCGGTACTTCGACGAGTCGAAGCCGGTGGAGGACTGGAAGATCGAGACGATGCTCCAGGCCGCGCGCTTCGCCTCGTGCCAGGGCAACATCAACTGCACCGAGGCGATCCTCGTCCGCAAGGACGAGTGCGACGTGTGGGACGAGCTGGAGGAGTGCGTCTCCGGCTTCAACGTCCAGATCATCAACCAGGCGTCCCACCTGATCATCTGGCTCACGAACCTCAACGCCTGGTACGGGCGGGCGGTCGACGGCATCTCCACCGTGAGCCTGGCGGTCGCGATGTCCAAGTACCACGGGTGGAACTACGAGTTCTCGATGACGCAGACGATCCCGCGGCTCATGAGCTTCCCGACCGAGCGCACCGAGAACCTGCTGCGCTTCGAGACCGGCCAGGCCGTGGGGAACGCCACCGCCGCCGCCGTGGGCTTGGACCTCGGGACGATCCTGATCGCGTTCGGCCGCAAGCCGGGCGGGGTGGAGAAGGCCTTCGGCCTGCCGCCGCACTACCGCTTCACGTGGGGCCAGGCGGTCGGCTACCCGCTCGAGTCCCCCGACGCCGGCGGCCAGCGCCCGCGCCTGAAGTACGAGAAGCTCTTCCACGACAACGCCTTCGGGGTGCCGCTCGAGTCCGACCCGGCGACCGTGGACATGCTGAAGGCGAAGGGCCTCATCCAGGAGCAGGCGCCGCTGCCCGGCCGCCTGGAGGAGGTCGTGGACATCGCCGAGCGCCACGGCCGCGACCCGGGGATGCTCTACTTCCCGGCCCGCGAGATCCGCCGCCTGCTGGCCGACGACGACTGGGACCTCGGGCCCCGTCTTCGCGCGCACGCGGAGCACGTCCTGGCCACGGAGGACCTCCCGGACTACCCGGACGAGATGCGCCAGACGTTCCAGAAGCTGATGGAGGAGCACGGCATCGACGCCGCCAAGTTCCTCCCGGCCGAGTAGGCGGCGGCGTGGCCTACGAGGACATCCTGTACGAGGTCGGCGGGGGCCGGGCGACGATCACGATCAACCGGCCCGACCGCCTCAACGCGTTCCGCGGGCAGACGATGCTGGAGCTCTGCGAGGCGTTCGAGGCGGCAGCCGACGACGAGGCCGTCGGCGTCATCGTCTTCACGGGCACCGGCGACCGCGCGTTCTGCGTCGGCGGCGACGTGCAGGAGCCGACGCGCACGATGAAGGAGAAGCGCGCCGGCCACATCATCGGCCCGCGCCTCGCGAGCGCGATCCGCAACAACGGCAAGCCGATCATCTGCCGCGTGCGCGGCTGGTGCATCGGCGGCGGGAACGAGCTGAACATGGTCTCGGACCTGACGATCACCGACACCACCGGCCGCTTCGGCCAGGCGGGCCCCAAGATCGGGAGCGCGCCGCTGTGGTGGGGCTGCCAGCTGATCCCCGCGGTGGTGGGGGAGAAGAAGGCGCGCGAGGTCCTGTTCCTCACGCGCTGGTACTCCGCCGAGGAGGCGCTCGCGATGGGCCTGGTGAACGCGGTGGTGGAGCCGGAGGAGCTCGACGCGGAGGTCGACCGCTGGTGCGCCCAGATCCTGCGCCGCTCGCCGCAGGGCCTGCGCCTGGCGAAGATCGCGCTGAACGCCGCCACCGACGCCCTCTACTCCTCCACCAACCATGGGATGGAGCTGATGGCGCTGAACCACGTGTACGGCCCGGAGCCGACGGAGGGCATCGCGTCGTTCCAGGAGAAGCGGCCCGCCGACTGGCGCAAGTTCCGCGAGGGGCAGGGCCCGGAGCCGGCGGAGGGCTGATCGATGAGCGAGTGGAGCGACTGGTACGCCCGCGAGGACCCCACCGGGTGGGTGCTCCCCGAGATCCTCCGCGCGCGGGCCGAGGAGCACCCGGACCGGGAGTACCTACGGTACGGCGACGACCCCTGGCTGAGCTACGGCCGGGTGAACGCCGACGCGAACCGCGTGGCCAACGGGCTGATCGCCCGCGGGGTGCGGCACGGCGAGTCGGTGAGCGTGCTGCTGCCGAACTGCGCCGAGTTCCTGCCGGTGTGGTTCGGGATCCTGAAGGCGGGCGCGGTGATGAGCCCGATCAACACCGCCTACAAGGGCGACTTCCTGTCGTGGACGATCAACCTGGTCGAGTCGCGGGTCCTGGTGATCGCCGACGTCTTCCTGGACCGGCTCGCGTTCGTGGCGGGCGGCCTGCCGCTGCTGGAGCGGGTGGTGGTGCTGCCCACCGGCGCGGACGACCCGCCGCCGCCGTCGCTCCCGAGCGAGACCCTGGCCGAGCTGATGGACGCGCCCGACGGCGAGCCCGACGGGGTGCACGCGTGGACCGACGACGCCCGCATCATGTTCACGTCCGGCACGACGGGCCGCTCGAAGGGCGTCATCAAGCAGCACGCCGCCGACTACTTCTCGGCGCGCAGCGCGATCGAGGCGATGGCGACGCTGCGCGGCGTCGCGCCCGGGGACCTGCGGGACGAGACGTACTTCTCGTGCCTCCCGCTCTTCCACTCCAACGCGCAGGTGCTGTGCGGCTACCCGGCGCTGCTGGCCGGCGCGCGGGTGGCGTACGTGGAGCGCTTCTCCGGCACGCGCTTCTGGCAGCAGGCGATCGACGCGGGCGCCACCACGTTCAACGGGATCGGCGCGATCCTCTACTTCCTGTGGAACCAGCCGCCGTCCGACCTGGACCGCGCGCACCGCGTCCACACGATCTCCGCCGCTCCGGCCCCGAAGGACATCTACCACGAGTTCGAGGAGCGCTTCGGGGTGCGCCTCACCGAGGGCTACGGGCTCACCGAGACCGGCGTCGCCACCCTCATGGACCCGACGAGGCCGCCGCGCCTCGGCTCCTGCGGGGTCGCGAACCCGGGGTACGAGGTCACGATCGTCGAGCCGGGGACCGACCTGCCGCTGCCGCCCGACACGCCGGGCGAGATCGTGGTCGACCAGAAGATCCCGAACATCGTGATGCGCGCCTACTACGGGATGCCGGAGAAGACGGCGGAGGACTTCCGCAACCTGAAGCTCCACACCGGCGACCTGGGCCGGATGGACGCCGACGGCTACGTCTACTTCATGGACCGGGTGAAGGACTACATCCGCCGCCGCGGCGAGAACGTCAGCTCGATGGAGGTCGAGAAGCAGGTGTCCGACCACCCGGCCGTGCGGGAGGCGGCGGCGATCGGCGTGAAGGCGGGCGAGGGGGCCTCCTCGGAGGACGAGATCATGATCGTCTGCGTCGCCGAGGGCGCGGCCCCGGACCCGGTGGAGCTGACCCACTGGATGGCGGAGCGGATGCCGTACTTCATGGTGCCGCGCTACATCCGCTTCGTGGACGCGCTGCCGAAGACGCCGACCGAGCGCGTCCAGAAGGTGAAGCTGCGCGACGAGGGCGTCACACCCGACACCTTCGACCGCGAGGCGGAGGGCATTACGATCGCCCGGTGACCCGGTTTCTCGCCGCCGTGGCCGTCCTGCTGGCGCTCGCGGGCGGAACGGCCTCGGCGGCGGTGACGGTGGCGCCGGGGTGGCCGCGGGCGGCGCCGAGCGGGGTCGTCCTGCCAGGCCCGCAGGGCGGCGTCGTGGTCGTCTCCGAGGGCGCGTACGCGGCGACGGTCCGTGCATACAGTCCCGACGGCCGACGACGCTGGGCGCAGTCGAGTCGGTACGGCTGCGGGAACTGCGACTTCGGCCCCCAGCCGGCGGCGCTCCAGCCCGACGGCACGTACGGCCCGGTCGGCCCGGAGGGCGACGACTACTGGGCGGTCGACCGGCGGGGCCGGCGCGTCGCGGGCTGCGCCGGGGTCGTGCAGCCGGACGCCGCGTGCCTGGTCGCGGTGCCCGACGCGTTCCCGGCCCCCCTGCACCCGGGGATCACCGCGTCGATCGGCGGCGCCCGCGTGTGGCGGGTCGAGAACCCCCGCTGGAGCTGGTTCCCCGAAGACAACGTCCCGCCCATGGCGGTCGCCGATGGCACCGGGCGCGTGTACACGGTCTTCCTCGGTGCGGCCGATGCCATCACGCGCGAATACACGAACGTCTTCGCCGCATTCGATCCCGCGACCCGCACGATCGCGTGGACGAACGAGGACGCCTTCCAGGTGCTGGCGGGCCTTCCGTCGGGCGTGCTCGCCGAGGCGGGAAACCGCGTCGTCGCGTACGCGGCCGACGGCACGCCGCGCTGGACCGCCTTCGCTCTGGCAGGCACGCGGGCGACGCCGATGAACACGATGGTGGACAACGTGCGCGGCCGGGTCTACCTGAGCCGGGCCGGCAGCGACGGGGTGAATGTGTTCGCCCTGGATCTCGCGACCGGCGCCGAGCTCTGGCGCACCGCGCCGTCCGACCGGGCGCGCCTGCTGTCGGTCGGCCGCGGCGGCCGGGTGTACGTCGCGGTCGACGCGACGGCGCGGCAGGGGATCCGGGCGCTGCGGTTCCGCGACGGCACGACCGCCTGGCAGCGTCGCACCCGCCTGCCGGTGCGGGGCGCGCTGCAACTCCCGGACGGGCGCGTGGCGGTCTCGGCCGGGAACCAGTACGCGCCGACGGGCTCCGACCGCCTGACGGTGCTCGACCCGCGCCCGCGGTAGCGGGCGCGGGCCCCGGGATCAGCCCGGGATCAGCCCCTCGCCGTCGTCGTCGTGGTACGCGGCGGCGTCCTCGAGGGTGGTGTCCCGGTCCGGGACGATCACGTCGGACGCCACGAACTGGTCGTCCGCGACCGGGTCGCCGACCTTTCGGATCGTGTCGACCAGGCCGTTCAGCGCCGCGGTGAACGCGTCGCCGTCCTTCGCGGCGATGGCCGCCTCGACCGCGTCGTCGGCCTTCTCGACCTCGGTGATGTCGGCGTCGTCGAGCTGGTACTGCCCGTCCCCGAGGATCCGGACGATCACGACCCACCCCCGATCTGGCCGGCGGGCGGCGAGCCGGCCCCGATCTCGCCCTTCAGGCGGGCCAGGTCGGCCTCGACGGCGCTCTGCGACGCGATCTGGGTGAGCTCGCGGTCGACGACGTCGCCGCCGACGCTCAGGTCGTCGAGGGCGCCCGACTCGAGCAGCTCGTCGATTGCGCCCGCGCGGGCCTGCATCGTCTCGACCTTGTTCTCGGCGCGGTCCATCGCCATGCCGACGTCGGCCATGTCCTCGGAGATTCCGCTGAAGGCCTCGCCGATCTTCGTCTGCGCCTCGGCGGCCGTGTACTGCGCCTTGATCGTCTCCTTGCGGACCCGGAACGACTCGATCTTGGTGGTCAGCTTCTGCTCGGCTGCGACGAGCTTGTCCTGCTCCGCCTGGAGCTGCACCTTCTGGGCGTTGATGCCGTCGAGCTGCGCCTGCACGCCCGCCTTGCGCTCGAGCGCGGTGCGCGCGAGGTCCTCGCGGCCGGCGCGGAGCGCCTCCGCGGCCTGGCCCTCGAGCTTCGTGATGCTCGCCTGCAGCTTCTCGCCCTGGAGCTCGAGGCGCTTCTTGCTCGTCGCCACGTCGGCCACGCCGCGGCGTACCTGCGTGAGCAGCTCCGTCTGCTTCTCGAAGGAATAGTCGAGCATCTCGCGCGGATCCTCCGCCGCGTCGAGCGCCTTGTTCGCCTTCGCCTGGAAGATCGCCTTCAGCCGGCTGAAGAAGCCCACGCCTTCCTCCCGTTCCTCTCGGTCAACCTGCGCGACGCTACCCCCTCCGCAACCGTACGGAAAGGGGCCCCACCGGTGCCGTTGCCCCCGGTGTCACCGGCGTGCGACGCTCCCGCGGTGATGCGCGCCCGGCACCTCCTGGCCCTCCTGCTGGTGGCCACGGCGTGGCTCCTGCCGGCTGCCGTCGCGGCCGCGCTGGTGTCTGTGGAGGACGTGGCGGCGAGCGCGGTCGCGGTGGAGGACGGCGCGCAGCTGTCGGCCGCCGACCGGCAGCGGCTCCAGGCGTCGGCGCGTGAGCTGAACGCCGCGGGCACCCCGGTGAAGTACGTCGTCCTGCGCCAGCGGCCGGCCGACCCGCAGGGGTACGCGGTGAGCCTGGGGCAGCGGCTCGGCTACCGGGGCGACATCCTGGTGCTGTCGCCGGGCAACCTGGCGATCGGGTCGCGGCTGCCGGCGGGGACGGTGCAGCAGGCGTTCGACGCGCAACGCGCCGCGCTCCGCCGGGACCCGGTGGCGGGGACGATCGCGGTGGCGGAGGGGCTGTCGCAGGCGCGGCTCGCGGGGGCCGCCCCGTCGAACGGCTCGTCCCGCTCCGGGTCCGGGTCCGGCGCGTCGGACGACGGCGGCGGGGGCCTCTCCGGCGGGTTCATCCTGCTCCTGATCCTGGGCGTGGGCGCCTTGATCGTGGTGGGGATGCTGACGCTGCGCCGCCGGTCCCGGCAGAGCGCCGTGGCGACGGCGAGCCCGGAGACCCTCGACCCCCTCGTCGACGGCCTCGCCGCCCAGATCGCCGACCTCGACGACGACATGCAGATGCCGGGCCCCCTCACCCAGCAGGCCCGGCCCCATTACGACCAGGCCGTGCTCTCCTACGGCGAGGCCCGCGAGCTACTGGAGAAGCCGAAGCCGGGCGTCGCCGACGTGACCGCGGCGGGCGCGGCGCTGGAGAAGGGGCTGCGGGGGGCGCGCCGCACCCGGGCGGTGCTGGAGGGCCGCCCGATCGCGGAGGCCGACAGCGAGCCGCTGCTCGAGGGGATGTGCGCGTTCGACCCGAAGCACGGGAAGGCCACGACCGAGGTCACGATCCGCACGCCGAGCGGTGACCGCGCGACGCTCCCGGCCTGCCAGAACTGCGCCGACCAGATGGCGCGCGGCGAGGAGCCGCGGTTCCGCGAGGTGCAGCAGGGCGGCCGCCGGGTGCCGTACTGGCAGACGGGGCCGATGGGGATGGGCGGCGGCGGCGGTGGTCGCGGCGGTGGCGGCGGGTTCGGAGGCGGCTTCGGCGGCGGTGGTGGCGGGTTCGCCGGCCCGGTCCTCGGGGGCGCGCTCGCCGGGGTGATCCTGGGCGGGATGTTCGGCGGCGGCGACGACGCCCAGGCCTCGCCGGGCGACAACACCTGGGGCGGCGGCGGCGACGGCGGCGGCTGGACCGGCGGCGGCGGCGACTTCGGGAGCGGCGGCGACTCCGGCGGCGGAGGAGACTTCGGCGGCGGCGGGGACTTCGGCGGAGGCGGCGGGGACTTCTAGTCGGGGAGGCCGGCGATGGCGCGCCAGCGCCCGGCCACCACCTCCACGCGTCCGGCGCTCCCTGCTTCGAGGGGCAGCGCCGCCTCGACGATCTCCCGGAAGTCGGACCGCGCGGCGAACCGGCCGAACGCCTCGGCAACCGCGTCGCGCAGCTCCGCCGGCGCCGCCGCGATCTCCTCCGCCAGCCCGGGGCGCCCGTCCACCAGCCGGACGACGTCCTCGAAGTCCGCGCTCGCGAGCGGGTCGTCGCGGCCGCGGCCGGCGAACGCCTCGAGCTTGGTCGCGACCAGCCACGGCGGCGTGACCGCCCGGACCGTCCGGCCGGACGGGAGGGCGACGGTCACGGCGCCGGCCACGGCATCGCGGTACCAGCGGTTCGTGAACCCGAGCACCGCGGCGTCGGTCGGCATCACGTCCACGATCAGCCCCGACGGGTGGCGGTGCCGGCAGATCACGGACGGGTCGGGCCGCAGGTCCCGCGCGCGCAGTCGTTCGGCGAACGCGCCGTACTCCGCGTACGTGGCCACCAGGATCACGTCCACGTCGTTCGTCACGCGGGGCGTCGGCGCCGCGGGGTCGCTGATCCACAGCGCCACGACCGCCCCACCGACGAACACCACCTCGCCTGCGAGTCCGCCGAGGCAGTCGCAGGCGAGCTCGAGGAGGTCGGTGCTCACGGCGGGGCCGGGACGGCGAGGTGCTCGTGGAGCGCCTCCGCCGCCTCGCGCCGCACGCGGGCGCCGCCGGCCCGGAGGGCGTCGACCAGCGCCAGCCGCTCGTGCAGCGTGGCGTCGCCGCGGGCGGCGGCCGGGGCCGACGGGTGGATCGGCTCGAGCGCGATGCCCCGGCTCGAGCCCTCCGGGTCCGGCCAGACGAGCGGGTCCTCGTCCACGCGGGCCAGCCGCGTCGACAGCGGCGGCGCCGACCACGCGGTCGGCACGCCGCGGGACGGCCCCCTCAGGTGCGCGGGGAAGAGATAGCGGCTCGCGTGCGCGAGCAGTTCCTCGAGGGCGTTCGCGTTGACCTCTCGGCCTCGCCCCGTCATGAGGTGGGCCTCCACCGCCCGCTCGACCGAGCGGTGGACCGCCGACGCGGAGAGGCCCAGCTCGTCGGCGACCGCGGCGATCGTCCACGCCGGGCGGCCCGCGACGGCCAGCAGCACCACGACGTCCTGGCCCTTCAGCATGACGCGAGGATAGCAGCCTATTCCAGATTCTGGAATCTGGAATAGGTGCTCGATCAGGTGACGGAGATGCGGCTCCCGCGCTTGACCCGGTTCCGCTTCGGCGCGTCCGCCTCCGCGGTCGCGGCCGTGCGGACCGAGGCGGGCCGGGGGGCGGGCGAGAATGCCGAGGCGCGGCCGCGGCGCGAGCCGTAGACCTGCCGCGGCGTCGCGAGGGCGAAGCCGGACTCGGTCCACTTGTCGCCCAGGCCCAGCGTCACCGCCAGGCGCGCCATCGCGTCGGCCTGGTCCGGGGAGACGAGGGTGATCGCGCGGCCGGTGCGGCCGGCGCGGGCGGTGCGGCCGACGCGGTGCGTGTAGCCGTCGGCGTCGTCGGGCGGGTCGTAGTTCACGACCAGGCCGATGTCGTCCAGGTCGATCCCGCGCGCGGCGACGTCCGTCGCCACCAGCACACGGGTGGTGCCCTTCGCGAACCGGCGGAGCGCCTTCTCGCGGGCCGACTGCGTCAGGTCGCCGTGCATCGCCTCGGCGGGGACGCCCAGCCGGTCGAGGCGCTCCGCCAGCTTGCCGGCGCCGCGGCGGGTGCGGCAGAAGACCAGGACCAGGTCGTCCTCGTCGCCGATCAGCTCGACAAGGCGCTCGTTCCGGTCGCCCGTCGCGCAGGCCACGAACCCGTGGTCCAGGCGCTCCGACAGGGTCTCGCCGGTGTCGGAGGCGTGCTCGCGCATCCGCAGGCGGTCGGCGTCGGTCGTGAACTCCTCGGCGATCGTGCCGACCGCGCCGTCGAGGGTGGCCGAGAAGAACATCGTGTGCCGCTCCCTCGGGAGCTGGCGGACGATGGCCTTCACCTGCGGCAGGAAGCCCATGTCGAGCATCCGGTCGGCCTCGTCCAGGACGAGGGCGGTGATGCCCTTCAGGCTCACGCGCCGCTGGCGCGCCAGGTCGAGGAGCCGGCCGGGGGTGGCGACCAGGATGTGGGCGGTCGCGGCCTTGCGGGCCTGCTGCTCGAAGCCGACGCCGCCGTAGGCGACGGCCACGCTCAGGCCGCGGGCGGCGGCGAGCGGCCGCAGCTCCAGGTCGATCTGCGAGGCGAGCTCGCGGGTGGGCGCCAGCACCAGGGCGGCCGGGCGCGTGGCGTCGGTGTCGAGCCGCTCGATGAGCGGCAGGCCGAACGCCAGCGTCTTGCCCGAGCCGGTGGGGGAGCTGACGAGGACGTCGCGCCCGGTCAGCGCGACCGGGATCACGAGGTCCTGCACCGGGAAGGGGTGCAGGATGCCGCGCTGCGCGAGCGCGCCGGCCACGGCCTCGCTCACGCCGAGCCCGGCGAAGGTGGACTTGCTCAATTGTTCTCCTTGCGGCCGGCGGCCGCGGGTTGACGGGAGTGCGGGACTCGACCGTCTGACAGGTGGAGAACGCTCTCCCACGGGCGGCGCTCCGCCGCCCAGCCTCGGATGAGGAACTTCTGGGACGACCGTGAGTGTAGCGGGGACCCCGGCGGGCGCCGAATCGGGGCCCACCGCGGGGGTGGACGGTACGCTGCGCCAGATGGAGAGCGTCACCGAGCGCGAGTTCCGCGACACGCTCGCCCGATGGGCCAGCGGCGTCACCGTCGTCACCGCCCGCCACGACGGCGAGCCGGTGGGGATGACCGCCGCCTCGTTCTCGTCGCTGTCGCTCGACCCGCCGCTGGTGCTGGTGTGCATCGCCCACGCGGCGTCGTCGCACGAGGGGCTGGTGCGGGCGCCCGGGTTCGCGATCCACATCCTCGGCGCCGACCAGGACGACCTGTCCGCCCTGTTCGCGCAGCCCGGGCCCGACAAGTTCGACGGCTTCCCCGACGAGCGCGGCCCCTACGACGTGCCGCTGCTGCCCGCCGGCGTCGCGCGCCTGGTGTGCGCGCCGCACGAGGCGCTGGAGGGCGGCGACCACACGATCCTGATCGGGCGCGTCGTGCGCACCGAGCTCGCGGGCACCGACCCGCTGGTCTACTGCAACCGCACCTACGGGCGGCTCACCCCGGGGGTCAGCGCCGCCACTTGATGGTGCAGCCGACGGCCGGCGTCTCGGCCGTCGCGGGGGCGCCGCCCCCCAGCACCGCGTCGAGCGCGTCCCGGAGCCAGGCCTCGCGCGCCGCACCCGCGTCCCGGTTGTCGTCGATCGCGCCGTGGTAGCGGATGCGGCGTTCCTCGTCGAGGACGTAGACCTCTGGCGTGCGCTCCGCGCCGTACGCGCGGGCGACGTCCTGCCCCTCGTCCTGGGCGTAGGCGAACACGTACCCCTGCTCGGCGGCGCGCTCGGTCATCGCCGGGAAGGAGTCGCCGGGGTAGGCCTCGGCGTCGTTCGCGCAGATCGCCACGGTCGCGACGCCGCGGCCGGAGTACTCGCGCGCGATCGCGTTGAAGCGCTCCTCCCACGCCCGCACGTACGGGCAGTGGTTGCACCAGAAGGCCACGACCACGGCGGGCGCGGCGGCCAGCTCGTCGAGCGTCGAGACGCCGCCGTCGGTGTTGGGCAGCGCGAACCCGGGGGCGACGTCCCCCACCGCCGCGCTCACGCGGCCGCCTCCGCGGCCAGCGCCGCCTCGAGCTCCTCGCGCGCGGGCAGCGGGCCCACGCGGCCGTCCGGCGCGCGGTACGCCCGGCAGGCGTCCCACCGGAACGCGTGGGCAGGGCCCTCCGGCGCGAACGGGTCGCCGCCGCCCACCAGGTAGGTGGGCGATCCGGGGAAGCGCAGGCGCTCGGCCTGGGCGTCGTCGGTCACCTCGACGGCCTCCACGCGCACGTCCACGCCCGCCGTCGCGGCGGCCTCGCGGAGCAGGTCGAGGCCCTCGTCGTGGGAGGGGCACTCGCGGCTGAAGAGATAGGTCACCGTCACCGGCCGGCTCATGCCCATATCGTACCCGCGTGCCCGTCGACCGCCGTCTCGTGACCCTGACGGCCGAGGACGGCGAGGTCCACGACGCCCTCTTGGAGATCGACGTCCGCGCCGATGTGTATAAGAGACAGTATCGTACCCGCGTGCCCGTCGACCGCCGTCTCGTGACCCTGACGGCCGAGGACGGCGAGGTCCACGACGCCCTCTTGGAGATCGACGTCCGCGCCGCCCGCGGCCGCGCGCGCCACACCGGCCGCCGCACCGCCCTCGTCCACATCCACGGGATCATGGGCAACTTCCTGGTCGGGACGCTGCGCTTCTACCCGGCGCCCCTCGCCCGGGCCGGCTTCCCGGTGCTGGTGCTGGAGACGCGGATGGGCAACGTCGGCCAGCTCTTCGGGCAGGCGATCTTCCAGGACGCGATCCGCGACGTCGACGCCGCCGTCCGCTGGCTGCGCGAGGAGGGGTTCGACACGATCATCCTCTCCGGCTACTCGAGCGGCGCGACGCTCGCGACCCGCTACGCCGCAACCCACCACGTCCCCGACCTGCGCGGGCTGGTGTGCCTCGGCAACCCGTGGGGGCTGCCGCAGTCGATGAAGCGGCGCGCCGACGCGTTCGGCGCCCGGCCCGATTACGGGGACCTCACGGCGCTGGTGCGGCGCGCGATCGGCGCCGACCCCGACGCGCCGGAGGACGACCGCCTGGTGATCGTGGAGCAGAGCCGCGGCCCCACCACCCGCCCCGCCGACAGCGAGGTCTACACGTACCGCACGTGGTGGCACTCGCGCGGCCCGGCGGCGACCGCGGCGATGGCGTTCCGGCAGATCGGCCAGGTGTGGGCGCCGATCCTGCTGGTCCAGGGCACCGACGACCAGGTGGTGTACTTCGAGGAGGCCGTCGCGCTGGCCGGCATCGCCCGGTCGGCGGGCAACCCGGACGTGACCGTCATGCGGATCGACGGCGCCGACCACTCGTTCAAGGGCCACGACATCGCGACGCTCGACGCCGTGCTGTCCTGGCTGCGGCACCGGGTCTGATCGTGCCGAACGTCCCGTACCGCCCGCGCCGCCGCCCCCACTTCGGGCGGGACGACCGCGACCTGGCCATCGATCTGGTGGTGACGCGGACCGAGGACGGCCAGAGCTGGGACGGGATGATCTACGCCCCGCGCCCGGGTGAGGACCCCCGCCGCCGCCGGCTCGCCGTGCTGGTGATCCACGGGTCGGTGGGCAACTACCTGACCGGCGTGCCCCGCCGGATCTCGTTCGGCCTCGCCAACGCCGGCTACACGGTGATGTCGGTGAATACGCGGATGGCGAACTACGGCGTGATCTTCGGCGGCGGCCTGATGCACCGCACGCCCCTCGACCTCGACGCGGCGCTGGACCTCCTGCGGCGTCGCGGGTTCCGCCGGGTGGTGCTGCTCGGGTTCAGCCTCGGCGCAACGGTGGTGACCCACTACCAGGCGCTGCGCCAGCCGCCGGACGTGGTGGGCGTCTGCACCCTCGCCCACCCCGCGTCGCTACCCGCGGCGCTGCGGCTGCGCTGGGACCACTTCGGCGCCGACCCCGCCTACGAGGAGGTGGCCGAGCTCGTCCACACCCAGCTCGCGCCGGACTTCGAGGACGGTCGGCGCGACCGCATCTTCCTGGTGCGGCGCGCCCGCGGTTTCGGCGACCGCCCGCTCGACGGCGAGGTGTGGACGTACCGCACGTGGTGGTGGTCGCGCGGGCCCCAGGCGCCCCACGCGGAGTCGCGGCTGCGCATCGGCCACGTGACGGTGCCGATCGCGATCGTGCAGGCGGGCGAGGACGAGCTGGTGCGCGACGCGGAGGGCCCGGAGCTCGAGGCGATCGCCCGCCAGGGGGACTGCCCCAGCGTCCACCGCGCCACGATCCCGGGCGCCGACCACGTGTTCAGCGGCCGCGAGGCGGAGCTGACCGAGGCCGTCGTCGAGTGGCTGGACGGCCGCCTCTAGGCGGGCGTAGGGTCGCGCACCGTGAGGGTCCTCGTCGGGCTGATACTGCTCGTCCTGTTCGTGGTGATCGTCGGCAAGTTGTGCGGCCGGCTGCTGGGCATCCGGCTGGGCCGCTGGCGCGGCGTGCTCGTGGGCCTGCTCGGCTGGGTGGCCGGGGTCACCGCGTCCGTGCTGGTCTTCGGCGAGGACACGCCGCGGGGCTTCGTGTTCGACCGCGACGGCTACGACGACTGGTTCGCCGCGGCGGCCGTCGCCGTGTTCTTCGGCGTGCTCGCGGCGATGCCGCTGGCCATCGCCATCGACCTGCTGACGCGCGGCGCGCCCGACGCGCCGCACCGCCGCCGGCACCGCGCCCGCGCCCTCCTCAACCCGGGGCGGTCGGTCCGCACCGCGGTGGCGCCGTACGCGCGCATGCGCGAGGTGATCGGCAACGCCCGGAAGCAGAACCTGCTGCACCTGCGGTACGCCTCGCGCGCGGCGTTCGAGTCGCCGGACCTGTCGCGGCGGGTGCGGACCGTCCTCGAGGACTCCGGCGGGATGCTCGTGAAGTTCGGCCAGATCGCCTCCACCCGCACCGACGTGCTCCCCGACGCCCTCACCACCGAGCTGGCGACGCTGCGCCAGGACGTCCGGACGGTCCCGCCGGAGGGCATCCGGTCGGTCCTCGAGGCCGAGCTCGACGAGCCGGTGGAGACCGCCTTCGCCACGTTCGACTGGGAGCCGCTGGCGGCCGCGTCGATCGGCCAGACCCACCGGGCGACGCTGGGGGACGGCACGCGCGTGGTGGTGAAGGTGCAGCGCCCCGGGATCGCCGAGGTGGTGCGGCGCGACGCCGCCGTGCTGCGGCTGGCGTCCCGGCAGATCGAGCGGCGGTCGGAGGCCGCGCGCACGGTCCACCTCACCGCGCTGGCCGACGAGCTGGTGGCGGGCGTCACCGAGGAGCTGAACTACCTCCACGAGGCGGCGGGGGGGACCCGGCTGCGCGAGCGGCGCGCCGGCGACGAGGGGATCAGCTTCCCCCGCGTGTACACCACCCTCTCCACGTCCCGCGTCCTGGTGATGGAGGAGGTCCTCGGGCGCCCGGTCTCGGACCAGGACGCCATCGACGCCTCTCCCGTGCCGCGCGACGAGCTGGCGCGCCGGCTGCTGTCCTCGTTCCTGGGGCAGGTGCTCGAGGACGGGCAGTTTCACGGCGACCCGCACCCCGGGAACATCTTCGTCGATGCGGCCGGCGAGCTCTGGATGCTCGACTTCGGCTCGGTCGGGCGGCTGGACGCGCGGTCGTCCGCGGGGCTCCGCGGCATCGCGCTGGGGATCGCGGCGGCCGACCCGGCGCTGCTGGCGCGGGCCGCGCGCGACCTGGCCGGCGACGCCGGGCTGGCCGACCTTCGCGCCCTCGAGGCCGACATGGCCAACGAGCTCACCCAGCTCCAGCAGGGCGGCATCGACCCGAAGCTGATCAGCCAGGTGCTGGCGGTCATGGAGCGCCACGGCATGCGGCCGCCGCCGTCGATGGCCCTGCTCGCGCGCGCCCTGCTGACGCTGGAGGGCACCCTCTCGATCATCGCGCCCGCCTTCAGCGTCCGCGGCGCGAGCTCGCAGATCGTCCGCGTCGATCACGCCGAGGCCGTCGGGACGCCGGAGGAGATCCTCCAGCACGAGGCGCTGCGGGCGCTGCCCTCGCTGCGCACGCTCCCCGAGCACGCGGAGGCCATCTCGGAGCAGCTGCGCTCCGGGCGGCTGACCATCCGCGCCGAGCGCTACTCGGGCGCCGACCGCGTGGTCGTCGAGAGCCTCGTCGACCGGCTGGTGCTGGCGGTGGTCGGCGCCGGCGGGGCCGCCGCCTCCGGGCTGATCCTGCTGGCGGCGTCGGGCGCCGACGAGGGGACCGAGGCCAACGTGCTCTGGATCCTCGGCTTCTCCGGCGTCACGGCCGCGTCGGTGCTCATGATGCGCGCCGCCGCCCGGGCCCTGCGCCGGCAGGCCGGGCGGATCGACTAGCGCGGGCCGCTACCGCAGCGGGATGTCCTGGCCGCGCTCGCCCTCGGGCCGGGGACCGAAGATGCGGCGCTCGTGCTCCTCGATGGGGACGTCGTTGATCGAGGCCTCGCGACGGCGCATGTAGCCGAGGTCGTCGAACTCCCACAGCTCGTTGCCGTAGGAGCGCCACCACTGCCCGTCCGCGTCGTGCGACTCGTACTGGTAGCGCACCGCGATGCGGTTGCCCTCGAACGCCCACAGCGACTTGCGCAGCGCGTAGTCCAGCTCGCGGTTCCACTTCGACGTGAGCAGGGCGGCGATCTCCGCCCGCCCGATCACGAAGTCGCCGCGGTTCCTCCACTCGGAGTCCTCGGAGTAGGCGAGCGCGACGCGCTCGGGGTCGCGGGTGTTCCAGGCGTCCTCCGCGGCCTGCACCTTCTGGGCGGCGGTCTCGCGGGTGAACGGCGGGACGGGCGGGCGGGGGTCCACGGTGCCTCCTCGGTCGGTGGGCCGCCAGTCTAGAGAACGATCGTTCTCCCTGTGCGAGGATCCCCGCCATGGACGACGACGCGGCCCGCGAGCGCCTCCTCGACGCGGCCGAGGACCTGTTCTACGCCCGCGGCATCCAGGCGGTCGGGATGGACGCCGTCCGCGACGCGTCGGGCCTGCCCCTGAAGCGGGTGTACGCCCTCTACCCGGGGAAGGCGACGCTGGTGGAGGCGGTCCTCGTGCGGCGCGACGTGCGCTGGCGCGGCCGGCTGATGGCGCGGGTGATGGAGGAGGACGACGCCCGGGACCGCGTCCTGGCGGTGTTCGACTGGCTCGAGGACTGGTTCGGCGAGCCGGGCTTCCGCGGGTGCGCCTGGATCAACGCCTCCGGCGAGCTCGGGGCCACCCTCCCCGTGGTCGCCGAGCAGGCCCGCCTGCACAAGGCGGCCTTCCGCGCCGACCTGCTCGGCCTCGTCCGCGACGCCGGACTCCCCGACGACACCGCCGACGGCGTGCTGCTGCTCGCCGAGGGCGCGATGGTCACGGCCGGTATCTTCGGCACGACCGCCCCGGCCCGCGACGCGCGGGCGGCGGCGGAACGGCTCATCGACGTGGGGGGACCATGAGCACGGGCAAGGGCGCGAGCGGACCGCGGTACCAGGCGTTCCTGCGCGCGGCGGAGCCGTGGACGGACGAGCTGGCGCAGCTGCGACGCATCGTCCTGGAGTGCGGGCTCACCGAGGAGGTGAAGTGGGGCGCGCCCTGCTTCACGGCCGACGGAGGGAACGTCGTGATCCTCGGCGTGCTGAACGACTACTGCTGCCTGTCGTTCTTCAAGGGCGTCCTGCTGAAGGACCCGGAGGGGATCCTGCAGGCGCCGGGCGAGAACTCCCGGTCGGGGCGCCTCATCCCGTTCACGGACGTCGACCAGATCCTCGCGCGCGAGGAGACCCTGAAGGCCTACGTGCGCGAGGCCGCCGAAAACGAACGCGCCGGGGTGACGGTGGACTTCGCGACGGACCGGGAGGACCTGCCGGTCCCCGCCGAGCTGCAGGCCCGGCTCGACGAGGACCCCGCGTTCCGGGCCGCGTTCGAGGCGCTCACCCCGGGTCGGCGCCGCGGGTGGGTCCTCCACTTCTCCGGCGCCAAGCAGTCGGCGACGCGGGCGTCCCGGATCGAGAAGGCCGCGCCGCGGATCCTGGCGGGCAAGGGGATGCACGATCGGTAAGTGCGGCGGGTTGACACCGGCCTGACCCCGCGGCTCTGATGGGCCGTGGAGCGGACCCGCAGAGCACGGCCGTGGCGCCTGGCGCTCGCCGGGCTCGCGGCTGCGGTGGGGATCGGAGCCGCCGCACCGGGCGCCGCGCTGGGGTTCGGCTTCATCACGAGCTGGGGCACGTCGGGAAGCGGCCCCGGGCAGTTCGGCGAGGGCTCCGACGTGTCGGTCGGCTCCGACTTCGACGTCTACGTCACGGACCGCTTCAACAACCGGGTCCAGGTGTTCTCACCGCTCGGCGTCTTCCGGCGGGAGTTCCCGGCGCCCGAGTCGTTCGGCCTGAAGGTCGCCGGCGACAGCGTCTTCGTCACGGACTTCGGCGCCGCGGTCCACGTCTTCACGACGCAGGGCGCGTTCCTGCGCAAGTGGGGCTCGTCCGGCACCCGGACGGACCCGGGCCAGCCGCGCTTCTCCGAGCCGTGGGGGATCGACGTGAGCCCCGAGGGGACGGTCTACACCGCCGACTCGATCAACGGCCGGATCGTCGTGACCGACCGGAACGGCGCCTTCCTCGGCGAGAGGGGCGTCGGGATGCTCGCGTCGCCCTTCGGCGTCGCCGCGCCGGGCGGCAGCTCGATCTACGTCGCGGACACGGGCAACAACCGGATCATCCGCCTCGACGAGGGCGGCACCTTCCACGCCTTCGGCAGCGCCGGGAGCGGGAACGGCCAGTTCATGACGCCGTGGGACCTCGCGTTCGGCCCCGACGGCGACCTCTTCGTGGTGGACCGCGCCAACCACCGCATCCAGAAGTTCACCGCCGGCGGCCAGTTCCTGTCGAAGTTCGGCACCCAGGGCGGCGGGCCGGGGCAGCTCCAATCCCCTGAGGGGATGACCGTCGACGCGGCCGGCAACGTCTACGTCGCGGACATCGGCAACAGCCGCATCGTCCGGTTCGGGGACAAGGCGGACCTGTCCGCGACGGTCACGTCGTTCGCGCCCGCCCGGCTGAAGGCGGGCGAGACGGCGACGCTGACCGGGCGGGTCGCCAACGCGGGCCCGGACGCGACGCGCCTCGCGACCGTCCGCGTCGCCGTCCCGGCCGGCACGGACCCGGTCGCCGCCACCGCGACGCAGGGCGGCTGCACGCTGGGCCGGCCGGTCACGTGCGCGGTCGGCACGATCCCGTCGGGCGCGGCGGTCGGCGTGACCGTCGCCCTGCGGCCGACCGTCTCGGGCAGCCTCGCGTCCGGCGTGAGCGTCGGGGGGCCGACCTACGACCCCGACCCGACGAACGACGCGGCCGCCGCGTCCATCACGGTCGACCCTGGCGCCGTGGTCGCGGGGCCGCGCCTCCGGGTGACGTTCGCGAAGTTCCACGCCAAGTGGCGCCGGAGCCGCTCGTCCGGGACGCTCGAGGTGACGGTGGACACGCCACGCGCGGCCCGGGTGCGGGTGGAGCTGCTGCGGACGGCGAAGCCGGCGCAGGCCTGGGGGCTCGCGCTGGCCCGCGCCGGTCAGGTCACGCGGCGCCTGCCCCTGGGCAAGCGCCTCCTGCCGGGCCGCTACACCGTGCGGGTGCGCGAGCTCGGCGCGCCCGCCGGGGGACGGCTGCCGGCCGGGACGCTGGTCGCGTCGCTGCCGGCGCCGCCCGAGGGCGTGGCGTCGAGCGCGTTCATCAGCCGGGGCATCGGCGGCAGGGGCGTGACGCGGGTCACCGGGCGCATCCCGGGCTTCATCTTCGCCAACTTCCGGCTCGCCGCCAGGCCGCGCAAGGCGGGGAACCTGCGCGTCGTCTGGTTCTGGAGCGGCAGCTCCACGCCCGTCGCGTCCAAGTCCGTGCGGCCGGTGCGCGGGTTCGCGGTGAGCCCGCTCCGCAACTCCCGCGGGCCGCTGCCCACCGGCAGGTACCGGGCGGAGCTGCGCTACAAGGGCACCGTCGTCGCGATCGCCGCCGCGACGCTCGGCTGACGCCGCCCCCGTGCGGGCTACCCGAGGAAGAGGCCCTTCGCCGCCTCGATGGTCTCCCACGCCTCGGCGTCGCCGCGGGCGCGCATGCCCTCGTCGACGGTGAAGGGCGTGTCGCCCAGGAGGCTCGGCGTGAAGTCCATGCCGGCCCGCTCGCGCGCCATCGCGAGCCACGCCGCCGGGACCTCGTCCGGAAGCTCCACGTCGAGCATCGCGGCGAGCTGCATCGCCCACAGCCGGGCGAGCAGGTCGATGTTGTAGCCGCCGCCGGTGACCACCAGCCACCGCCCCTCGGCGGCGTCGAACGCCATGTCGCGCATGATCCCGTAGAGGCGCGGGAACGCCGCCGTCGTGACCTGCAGGTGGGCCATCGGATCGGTGTGGTGCGGGTCCACCCCGGTCATGGTGACGACCACGTCCGGGCGGAAGCGGCGCACGACCGGGGCCACCACCTCCTCCATCGCCCGCAGGTAGGGGCCGTCGCCGGCGAACGGCGGCAGCGGGACGTTGACCGACGTGCCCTCGGCGTCGTCGACGCCGCGCTCCGCCAGCCCGCCGGTGCCGGGGTAGAGGTAGCGGCCGCTCTCGTGCACGGAGACGGTCAGCACCCGCGGGTCCTCGTAGAAGATCCACTGGACCCCGTTGCCGTGGTGGGCGTCGATGTCCACGTACGCGATCCGCTCCGCCCCGCGCTCCAGGAGCGCCCGGATCGCGACGGCGGCGTCGTTGTAGATGCACATGCCGGTTGCGCGGTTCGCCATCGCGTGGTGCAGCCCGGCCGGCGCGGGGCAGAACGCCTGGACCGCCCGCCCCTCCCAGATCTCCAGGGCGCCGGTGATCGCCGACCCGCAGACGGCGGCGGCTGCTTCGTGCATCCCCTCCTGCGCGATCGTGTCGCCGTCCTGGAAGCCCCACGTGCGCGCCTCGGGCTCCGACGCGAGCGAGGGGTCCTCGCTGTAGCGCTTCACCGCGGCGATGTACTCGCGCGAGTGGGCGCCCATGATCTCGGCGTCGGTCGCGACGCGAGGGTCGTGGCGCGTCACGTCAGGGTGATCCAGGAGCCCGTACGCCTCCAGCAGTTCGATGCCGAGCTCGCGACGGAGCACCCGCTCCATGTCGGCGCTTGGGTTGTAGGCCTGGAGGTGGGGTCCGTAGACGAATGCGGTCGCAGGCACGCCGGGAATCTATCCTCCGTGCCGTGCCCGCCGTCCGCTTGCTGGTGACCGCCAGGCTCTCCGACCCCGGGGCGGTCGAGCGCCTGCGCGAGGCCGGCCACGACGTCCTCGTGCGGGATGACGCCCGCCCGGCGGACGCCGGGGAGCTCCGCCGTCTCGCGGCCGATCGCGACGGGTTGCTCTGCCTGCCGGCCGACCGGATCGACGGGGCGTTCCTCGACGCGTGCCCCTCCGTCCGGTTCGTCGCCAACCACGCGGTCGGCACGGACAACGTCGACCTCGCGGCCGCCGCCGCCCGGGGCGTCGCGGTCACGAACACCCCGGGGGTGCTCGACGAGGCGGTCGCGGACCACTGCGTGGGGCTCGCGCTGGCCGCCGCGCGCCGGATCGCCGAGGGCGACCGGCTCGTGCGCGACGGGGGCTGGACGGGCTTCTCGACCGACCTGCTGCTCGGCCTCGACCTCGCCGGCGCGACGGCCGGGCTCGTGGGCGTGGGCGGCGTGGGGCGCGCGGTCGCGGCGCGCCTCGTGGGGGGCTTCGGGATGCGGGGCCGCTACCTGGCGCGGCGGCGCCACCCTGAGCTGGAGGAGCGGCTCGGCATCCGCCAGGCGTCCCTCGCCGAGCTGCTGGAGGAGGCCGACGTGATCACCCTCCACGTGCCCCTCACCCCCGAGACCCGCGGGATGATCGGCGCGGCCGAGCTCGCGCGGATGCGGCCCGGCGCCGTGCTGGTCAACGTGTCGCGCGGGCCCGTCGTGGACGAGGGCGCCCTGGTGGACGCCCTGCGCGGGGGCCGCATCGCCGCCGGCCTGGACGTCTTCGCGGACGAGCCGCTCCCGGCCGGGCACCCGCTGACCGCTCTGCCGAACGTGGTGCTGACGCCGCACATCGCCAGCGCGGGCCGCCTCACCCGTCGCCGGATGGCGAACCTCGCCGTGGACAACCTCCTCGCCATGGCCGCCGGCCGCACCCCGCCCTCGCCCGTCGTCCCCTGAGCGCCGGGCGCGCGGGCGCCCCGGTCACCTACGCTCGTGGCCGTGCCTGCGCGGATCGACGCGACGCTGTTCACCGACCCGGGGTGCCCGTGGGCGTACTCGGCGCTGCCGGCGCTGCGGGTGCTCGAGTATCGCTACGGCGCGTCGCTGCGCTGGCGCCTGGTGGTGATCGGGCTGGCCGAGACGACCGAGCACTACGTCGCGCGGGGCTACACCACCGCCGACCGGGCGCTCGGGTGGACGGTGTTCCGCGACCGCTTCGGGATGCCGTTCGCGCCGTCGCCGAAGGCGCGCGTGTCGGCCACCGCCCGCGCGTGCCGGGCCATCGTCGCGGCCCGCATCCTGGCCCCCGGCAGCGAGTGGGCGGCCCTCCGGGCGCTTCAGCTCGCCAACTTCACGTCACCCCTCCTGCTCGACGACGACGACCAGCTGCGCGCGGTGCTGGAGGGCGTCCCCGGCCTGGACGCGGCGGCGGTGGTGGCGCGCCTCGACGCGCCCGACGTGACCGAGTCCTACGAGCGCGACCGCGCCGAGGCCCGCAGCGCCGCGGGCTCGCCGACCGAGCTCCAGGGCAAGACCGCCACCACCGACGGGCCCGTCCGCTACACGGCGCCGTCCGTCGTCTTCACCCGCGACGGCCGCAGCCTGGAGGCGGGCGGCTGGCAGACGATCGAGGCCTACGACGTCGTCGTCGCCAACCTCGCCCCCGACATCGACCGCCGCGAGGCGCCCGACGGCGTCGCCCCGCTCCTCGCCCGGTTCCCCGAGGGGCTCACCACCCAGGAGGTCGCCGCGCTCCTGGTCCGCGGCAACGACGCCTCCGACCGCGCCGCCGCGGAGCGGCTCCTGATCCGGGCGGTGGGCGACGGGATCGCGACGCGCGTCCCGCTCGGCGGCGACGCCCTCTGGCAGCCCGCCGCCTGAGCCCTCAGACGATGGCGCGGACCACGCCGCCGTCGACCGGCACCGCGGCGCCGGTGGTGGCGGACGCCTGCTCGGAGGCGAGGTAGACGACCATGTTGGCGACCTCCTCGGGGGTCGCCGGCCGGCCGAGGAGCGAGGTGGGGCGGTGCTCGGCGATGAAGGCGCGGCCCGCGGCGTCGACCTCGGCGTCGTCGAGGGGGCGGCCCGCCTGGGCGGCGAGCATCTCCCGCATCCCCTCCGTCATCGTCGGCCCGGGGAGGACCGCGTTGACGGTCACGCCGCGACCCGGGAACGCCTCCGCGAACCCGCGCGCCACCGCGAGCTGGGCGGTCTTGGTCATCCCGTACTGGACCATCTCCGCCGGGATCTGGATCGCCGACTCGCTCGAGATGAACATCACCCGGCCCCAGCCGCGACCGAGCATCCCGGGCAGGTACGCCCGCGTGAGCCGCACGCCCGACATCACGTTGACCTCGAAGTGGCGGGTCCAGTCCTCGTCGGGGATCTCGAGGACCGGGGTGGGGACGAAGATGCCGGCGTTGTTCACCAGCACGTCCACGTCGGGGACGGCCGCGACGACGGCGGCGCAGCCCGCGGCCGTGCCCACGTCGCCCGGCGCGGGGCGCGCGCCCAGTCCCTCCGCCGCGGTGGCGGTCCGCGCCGGGTCGCGGCCGTTCACCCACACGGTCGCGCCGGCCTCCCGCAGCCCGGTGGCGATCGCGGCGCCGATGCCGCCCGTCGAGCCGGTCACCAGCGCCGTCCGGCCGGTCAGGTCGATCCGCACCCCTCAGCCCCCCGCGTCGAGGGCTGCGACCACGTCGGCCATCTGGACCCCCGCCCGGCCGTGGAGCCGCACCGCGGCCCGGTCGTCCCAGGGTGTCTCGCTCTCGGTCAGGATCGCGAGCGTCCCGCCCTTGTCGAGCGTGATCCCCGGCAGCTGGCTCACCGGCGCGACGACCAGGGAGCTCCCGATCACGAGCATCACGTCCGCGCGCTGGGCGTGGTCGAAGGCCGCCTCGATCGCGTCGGCGGGCAGCGGCTCGCCGAACAGGATCACCCCGCTCTTCATCGGGAAGCCGCACTGGGTGCAGCGCGGCACGCCGTCCTCGGCGTCGTCCGCCCGCGCCACCAGCTCGTCGCCGCTGATGCGCGCGTCGCAGCGCAGGCACACGCCGCGGTCGAGGGATCCGTGCACCTCGATCAGCTCCTGCGACCCCGCCCGGGCGTGGAGCCGGTCGATGTTCTGCGTGATCACGGCCTTCACGATCCCGCGCCGCTCCAGCTCGGCCACCGCCTCGTGGGCGGGGTTCGGGTCGTGGCCGCGGAGCATGTCGATGCGCGGCCGGTGGAACGACCAGAAGCGCTCCGGCTCGGTCAGGAACACCGACAGCGTGGCGACCTTCATCGGGTCGTTCTCCGTCCAGGTGCCCCCGCGGGAGCGGAAGTCGGGGATGCCGCTCTCGGTGGAGACGCCCGCCCCCGTCAGCACGACGGCGTGCTCGGCGCCCGCCAGGAGGTCTGCCAGGTCCTGGGGGGTGTGGGCCATCCGCACGACCCTACTAAGCTGCCGTCGATGCGCGCCGACGGACGGACCGACGACCAGCTGCGCCCGGTCGAGATCCTTCCGGGGTTCGTCGCGACGGCCGACGGGAGCGCCCTGATCTCTGTCGGCACCACCCGCGTGATCTGCACCGCCTCCGTCGAGGAGAGCGTCCCCGCCTGGATGCGCGGACGGGGCCGCGGGTGGGTCACCGCCGAGTACGCGATGCTCCCCGCCTCCACCGGGGAGCGGAAGGCGCGCGACATCTCCCGCGGCAAGCTCGACGGCCGCACCACCGAGATCCAGCGCCTCATCGGCCGCTCGCTGCGGGCGGTGGTGGACATGGAGGCCCTCGGCGAGCGCACCGTCTGGGTTGACTGCGACGTGCTCCAGGCCGACGGCGGCACCCGCTGCGCCAGCATCTGCGGCGCCTGGGTGGCGCTCCGCCTGGCCCTCGGGGCCCTCGTGGACAAGGGCGGCCTGGAGCGGGTTCCGCTCACCGACTCCATCGCCGCCGTCAGCGTCGGGATGGTCGACGGCCGACCGCTCCTGGACCTCGCCTACGTCGAGGACTCGCGGGCGGAGTCCGACATGAACGTGGTCATGACGGGCGGCGGCCGGCTCGTGGAGGTCCAGGCGACGGCCGAGGGCAGCACCTTCTCGCGCGCGGAGCTCGACGGCCTGCTGAACCTGGCCGAGGCCGGCATCCGCAGCCTCACGGCGGCGCAGGCGGACGTGGTCCGCCCGGCGGTGGCGCCGTGAGGATCGTCCTGGCGACCGGCAACAGGGACAAGGTGGCCGAGCTCAGCGAGCTGTTCCCCGGCGTGGACGTGGGCGCCGCGCCCGACGGCTTCGACGTCGAGGAGACCGGCGTCACGCTGCTCCAGAACGCCTGGATCAAGGCGGCGGCGCTGCGCGGCGAGATCGCCGACGACGCGTTGGTGGTGGCCGACGACTCCGGGCTGGTGGTCCACGCCCTCGGCGGGCGGCCCGGCGTGTTCAGCGCCCGCTACGCGGGGCCCGACGCCACGTACGCCGACAACTGCCGCCGCCTGCTCGAGGAGCTCGAGGGGGTGGAGAACCGCTCCGCGGCGTTCGTCTGCGTCCTGGTCGGGCTCGACGCCCAGGGCGGGATGCTCGTGGGGTGCGGGACCGTCTCCGGGAGGATCGCCCCCGCGATGCGGGGCGGCGAGGGCTTCGGATACGACCCGGTGTTCCTGCCCGAGGGCGGCGAGCGTTCCATGGCCGAGATGACCCGCGACGAGAAGGCCGCGATCTCGCACCGGGGGCGGGCGGCCCGCCGGCTGGCCGCCGTGCTCGGGTCGCCGTCCCCGACCGTCTAAGGTCCCGTGGATGGCGGAGCGCGCGTGACCACCGAACCCGTGCCCGGGCCCCCGGCCTCGCGGGTCCTCTCGTGGCTGATCGGGTGCGTCCTGATCGGCTGGCTGGTCGTCTACAACCTGATGCGGATCGGCGGCGACAGCCCCGAGCAGGCGGCCATGCCGTCACTCGGCATCGGCGCCGTCTGCGGCATCGTGGTGTTCGGCGCCGGGCTGCTGATCCTGCGCCGCCTCCACGCGTCTGGGCGCCGCCTGCGCGTGCCGCCGTCGGAGATCCCCGCCCCGTCGGGGATGGACCAGGCGCAGCGCGACGCCGTCTTGCTCGCGTGGGCGCCGCTCGCCGTGCTGGCCGTCGCGGCGATCGCGATGGGCGTGTGGATCGGCGCCGACTGGCTCGGCACCGACAGCGCCGACCGCGGCTACGGCACCGCGCTCCTGGCGGCGTGGAACCTGCTGGTGGGCCTCTGGATGGGCGACGAGGCCATCCGCCTGCGCCGCGGCGAGGCGGAGGGGATCGAGTCGATCGTGCTTGGCTGCTCGCTCACCGCGGTGCTCGCCGGCGTCGGCATCTCCCGTGACCTCGCGGTCCCCGGGCAGGTGGCGCTGATCATCCTGGCCGGCATCGCCGGCGCGCTGGTGGGCCTGGCCGTGTGGCGCTTCCACGGCGCCCGCGGGCTGCCCGGCGGCTCGATCGGCGTGGTGATCGTCGCCGCCCTGTCGCTGATCCTGCCCCTGGTGCTCTAGCCGCCGTGGCCCGGCTGGTCTGCCCGCTCTGCGGGACCGTCGTCGTCGACGGCGCCGAGCCCGCCGCCGGGGAGTGCCCCGGGTGCGGCGCGCGGTACGCCGGCGGGGCCGGCACCCCGCCCGAGGCGGTCCTGGCGGCGCTCGCCCACTGGGGGCTCACCGAGTTGGACGCCGCGCGGCTCGCCCGCCTGATGTTCGAGGTGGAGCCACCGCCGGAGCCCTCGCCGGCAGCGGCGATCACGTCGGACCACCGCGACGGCTTCTACCTGTGGTGGGTCTTCGCGCGCGGCGCGACGCCGGAGGCGGCGTTCGAGGCGCTGGCGGCCGGTGGGGGCGCCTGACCTCCAGCGGATCCGGCAGGTCCAAGAGCCTGTCGTGAAAGTCGGCCGCACGGCCGCCGGCTGCAAACCTTCGCATTCCGGCGTCCGAGGCAATGCTCATGCAACCCAGCATGGGCATCTGGCCGCGGCCATCCGGACTGCTCGGTTTTCGCTCGGCGGCCGCACGACCTTTGTTTCCCGACCGGCTCTTGCGGCGCTCGACGCGAGCGACGCCGGGTCGGCGGTGGACATGGTGTTGCACGTCGCACGCCACTGCCGGTAGCGCGCGGCCGCGCAGATCCGGTAACCTCGATCTGGCACTCGGACCGTACGAGTGCCAAGAGGCGTGGACCCAGGGCCCGGACCGGGACGGGACACGCGAGCAGCCTACTTTCGACCCCGGGAGGGCCGATGAATCTCAAGCCCCTGGGCGATCGGGTGATCGTCAAGGCCGTGGAGCAGGAAGAGGTCACCGCGAGCGGCATCGTGCTGCCCGACACGGCCAAGGAGAAGCCCCAGCGCGGCACCGTGCTGGCCGTCGGCGAGGGCCGGTGGGTCGACGGCAAGCGCGTCGCGCTCGAGGTGTCCGAGGGTGACGAGGTCATCTACTCCAAGTACGGCGGCACCGAGGTGCGGCTGGAGGGCGAGGACGTGCTCATCCTGAGCGAGCACGACATCCTGGCCCGCGTCGCCGCGGCCCCCGCCAAGAAGTCGGCCGCGAAGAAGACCGCAGCGAAGAAGACCGCCGCCAAGAAGGCCGCCAAGAAGTAGTCCGCGCGCCGCCGACGCGGCGGCGCCGTCGACAGGATTCGTCCGAGCAGAGGAGATCCAGCCAGCGATGGCAAAGCTCATCAAGTTCAACGAGGACGCCCGCCGTTCGCTCGAGCGGGGTGTGAACACCCTCGCCGACGCGGTGAAGGTGACGCTCGGCCCCAAGGGCCGGTATGTGGTCCTCGACAAGAAGTTCGGCGCCCCGACGATCACGAACGATGGTGTGACCATCGCGCGTGAGATCGAGGTGGAGGACGTGTTCGAGAACCAGGGTGCGCAGTTGGTGCGTGAGGTCGCGACGGCCACCAATGATGTGGCTGGTGATGGCACCACGACGGCGACGGTGCTGGCCCAGGCGATCGTGCGTGAGGGYCTGAAGAACGTSGCCGCCGGCGCCAACCCGATGGGGYTGAAGCGCGGCATCGAGGCSGCKGTSGAYGTSGTSGTSGSYSAGATCGCGAAGCAGGCSAAGGAGGTGTCCGGCAAGGAGGACATCGCCCGSGTSGCCRCCATC
>BFBZ01000017.1_pt70 | contig 62732 bp, 69 predicted proteins | sample 1888401 | NCBI WGS metagenome assembly BFBZ01 (sample SAMD00112614, study PRJDB3348) | symbiont metagenome | host: Chara braunii
GGRMCYKGKTKSYYCCCCCGCTTTTACGAGGGCGAGGAAGAGCTACTGAGTATCCGCGTTGGCTCTYAGTTCCGCGCGCTTCTCGTCCGACACCACKGCCAGATCCAGCACCTTCTGCARGCCGGCGGCGTGGCGRAAGTTCGGCTCGGTCTGCACACCGCTCWTCACCGCCTCGGCGAAGCGCTGGTAGTTSGTSRGCACSGTGCCGGCRTCSAGCASYTCCCATTTGGCGKTCTCGACATTTSCGCCCACGCARGCYTTSAGCATCGAGCCTTCGAGATTGTGSACCACCTCGATGCCGCCCCTGTCGCCATAGATGCGCAGCCTGAGCTCGTTGATRTGGCCGGTCGCCCAGCGGCTGGCATGCACCACGCCGAAGGCGCCGTTGGCGAAGTCGAGCGTCATGGCGAAACTGTCATTGGCGTCGAGCTGGTAGTCGCCGATGCGGTTGCCCGGCGCCTTGTCGAAGGCGCGCAGGCGGCAGAAGACATGATCGATGTCGAGCGCGGCGCCGTAGCTGGCGAAGTCGAGGATGTGGATGCCAACATCGCCGAGCACGCCATTGGAGCCATGGCCGCGCGACAGCCGCCACAGCCATTTCGGGTCGGTGCGCCAGTCGCCCCAGAATTTCGACACCAGCCAACTCTGCAGGTAGGAGGCCTCGACATGGCGCACCGTGCCGATCTCGCCGGCCTGCACCATCTGGCGCGCCTTCTGCAGCGCGGCAACGTTGCGATAGGTGAGGTTGACCATGTTGACGACGCCGGCGGCTTCCGCGGCGTCGGCCATTTCGCTCGCCTTGCCGAAATTCTCCGCCAGTGGCTTTTCGCACAGCACAGGCTTGCCGGCGGCGACCAGCGCCATGGTGGTCGGATGGTGGATGCGGTCCGGCGTGACATTGGCGACCGCGTCGAAATCGCCCCAGTCGAGCGCGGCCTCGAGCGAGGTGAAGCGCTTCGGTATCTTGAAGCCGTCAGCGAATTCGCCGACACGCTTTTCATCGACATCGACGGCCGCCGCAAGGTCGACGCCCTCGATGGCGCCGAAGCGGCGGGCATGTTCCTGCGCCATCCAGCCGGTACCCAGTATCAAAAGCCGCATTTCTTGCTCCTCCGAGCGAATTGGTTCGATTCAATCATATGAGGCGAGTGTGGTCCAAGTCGCATTCCAGCGCAACTGCGGACCCGTGGGAATTGCTACGCACTTTTCCTGCGCAATTCCGAACGGAAAACCGCTGCACACTTTTCCTGGAATTGCTTAGCGGAAGCCGGCCTCTCCATGCGCGTGCAGCTTGCCGCCGCGTGCCTCGATCGGCTCCAGCGCCTTCTCGACCGGCACGTTGGGCGCATCGAGGATGGCGGACTTTTTGCCCTGCGGGTTGTGCGCCCATTTCACCGCATTGCGCAGCACCTTCTGCACCGTCGCGTCGTGGTAGGTCGGATAGGTCTCGTGTCCGGGGCGGAAGTAGAACACATTGCCGGCGCCGCGCCGGTAGGTCAGCCCCGAGCGGAACACCTCGCCGCCCTGGAACCAGGAGATGAAGACCGTTTCCAGCGGCTCGGGCACGGCGAACTGCTCGCCATACATCTCCTCGTTCTCGAGTTCGAAGAATTCGCCGATGCCTTCGGCGATCGGATGGCTGGGGCTCGTCACCCACAGACGCTCGCGCTCGCCCGCCTCGCGCCATTTCAGCGTGCATGGCGTGCCCATCAGCCGCTTGAATATCTTCGAGAAATGGCCGGAATGGAGCACGATCAGCCCCATGCCTTCAAAGACCCGACGCGCGACGCGCTCGACCACCTCGTCGGCGACGGCGCCATGGTCCTTGTGGCCCCACCAGATGAGCACGTCTGTCTCGGCGAGGCGCGCCTCGGGCAGTCCGTGCTCCGGCTGTTCCAGCGTCGCGGTCGAGGCCGAGATGCCTGGTTCCGTGCCGAGCGCCCGGGCAATGGTGGCGTGCATGCCTTCCGGATAGATGCCGGCGACCACCTCGTTGGTCCGCTCATGGATGTTTTCGCCCCAGACGACAGCGCGAATTGTCATGGATAGCCTCGTGAATGATTGTGAGGGTGGAGCCGCCCCGGATCATACATAGAGGCTTCGGCCTGTATTGGAAGCGGTTTCGAGGGGCTTTGCAGCGGCGGCCTTTCGACATCGCCATTCCAGGGTGGAGCAAGGAGCGAAGCGCCGCGCGCAGACCCTAGAATCCTGCCGCGACCCTTCCCGAGCAGTAAGAACGGCGCGGAGCAAAGGATCGTTCTGTACCGCCGCGAGGCTTATAGGTAACGGCATGGATTCCTGGATCTGCGCTCCGCTTCGCGTCGCTCCGCCCTGGAATGACGAATTTGCCAAGCCAATTGGCAAGCGCCGTCTCCCATGCGCAATATCAGCGATGGTTGAAGTGCTGACAGGGCTAGCTATCTTTGCTTGTCTGGCCGGGGCCTCGCTGATCAGCCTGGCGGTCCATGAGCGCTTTCCCGCCCAGCACCGCCAGGATGACACCAGTGCCGTGGTGCGGCTTGCCGCCAACCTCTTCGTGGTGATGTCCTCGCTGGTGCTCGGCCTCATGATCAATTCGGCCAAGAACACGTTCGAGACCATCGACCACAACGTCCACAGCTTCGCGACGCAACTGATCCTGCTCGACCGCACGCTTCGACAATATGGCCCCGAGGCGGACGGCGCCCGCGAATTGCTCACCGCCTACACCCAACGCGTGGTCGACACCACGGCCAACGACCGCACCACGACCGTCGTCCCGAACAAGCTCTCGGAGTTGCTGCTCAACCAGGTGGGCGACAGGCTGGCGGCACTCGTGCCGGCAGACGCAAGACGGTCGGCTACACAGCAGACCGCAATGCAGCAACTGCAGAAAGTGATCGAAATGCGCTGGGTGCTGGCCGAGCAGTCGGAAGGCACGATACCGGTGCAGCTGATCGTGCTGCTCGTCACCTGGTTGATGCTGATCTTCGCCAGCTTCGGATTCCGAGCGCCGCGCAACGCCACCATCGTCGGCACCCTGCTCGTGTCGTCGGCACTGGTGGCCGCGGCGATCTTTCTGATCGTCGATATGGACACGCCCTTCTCCGGCCCGATCCAGGTCTCGCCAGCGCCCCTGCAAAGGGCGCTGGCGGAACTGACGCAGTGACATCATAGCCGGCTCAGCAGGCTGACCAGCAGCTTCGCGGCCACTGCAGCGCCGTCGGTGCGTATCTGGCCGGCGACCTCGCCCATACGGACGTGGGTTGCGCCAATGCCGAGTTCGGCCACTCGCTCCGACCAGTAAGGCTGGTCGCCGATCTGCTGCACGACCAGCTTCGGCGGCGCAGGCCGGTTGAACGTGCCGGCCTGAAAACGATCAGCCCTGGCGCCCTTCCTGGGCAACCTGGGTGAGCGACTTGGTCAGACGCGGCACCACGACGAGGCGCTTGATCTTGCCGTTCTTGTAGGCGGCGAGGAAGCGCCGATAGTCCCTGAAGACCACGCAGCCATTGGATTCGGCGCGACCGCCACGCAGCATGTAGGTGTGGGCGAGCAGTCCGTTACGGCCATATTTGTTGCTGCCGCTGGCCGGCGTGAGCCGGATTGCCTCGACACCGTGGAAACGCGATTCACGCAGCGACAGATTGTAGGTGTCGGGCGGCGTCGGGCCGGTGTTCTTGCGATTGACRAAGCGCGGCTGGTCGACCATCGAGCCGAGGCCCGAATGCGCTTCCAGCCGTGAGCCGTCGGGCATGTAGACGGTCTTGGCCGAGATGTCGTAGACGGCGACGCCGTTGCCCATCGAGGGCCCGTTGAACAGGTTCCTGAAGGCGTTGCCCATCCCGCCGCGCTCCGGCTGGTCGGGTTTGGCGTAGGCAAGCACCGCCGGGTTCTGCGCCTTGCCGCCCTTGGCCGGCTTCGAGCCCGGCACGCCCGGAAGCGCCGCCTGCTCGGAATTTCTCAGCGAGCGCCCCGCCTGCGGCACGTCGGCCGTGTCGACGGCGGCGGGTTGCGGTTTGGTCCTGGCCGTTTGCGGCTTGGCCGGTTCGGGCTTCGCGGCTTGAGGCCTTGCGGCGGCGTTCCGTTCGGGCGCGTCGGCCGCGCGGTCGAGCATGGCGCGCGGCCGGAGGCCCGGCAGGTCGACGCTGTCGGGCAGGCCATCCTGCGGCGTCAGCGAGGCGACCTGCACTCCGGGCTGGTCGTCGGGGGCCTGGTTGGAGGTCTGGGCGTCGGCAGCCGACAGCGCGACCGTGGTCGGCACGCCGACCGTGTCTTCCGGCAGGACGTTGGCGAGCGCCAGCGCCAGCTCGGACGCACGCTGGACGTCGACTGGACGGGAGCCGAAGCGCGCTTCCGCGGGAGCGTTAGGCAGCCCGCCGCCAAAGCGGCTCGCCGCCGGCAGGCTCGCAAGCATGAAGGGCGCGTTCTCGGCGCGCGCGAAGGCGGCGGCAAGCTTCTGCGGCGAGAGCGCCGCGCGCTTCACGACCCCGTCGAAGCGATCGGCGACGCCCGCGGCGGAAGCCACCACGACGGGCTTGTCGTGCGCGACGCCGACATTTTCGCGCGCGATGCTGTCGGGCGCAGCCGGCTTCAGCCGCGCCACCTTGCCGTTACGGGCGAAGCTCGCGGCGAGGCCGAGGCAGCCAGTGTCGCAGCCGCCAGTAAGCGAACCGGTCTTGGCGGCGCCACCGACGGCAAGGCGGGGCGCCCAGGCATTGGCAAGCTTACGGCGCTGGTCGCCGAGCGCGACATTGCCCGGCGCAAGCAGGCTCCGCGGCAAGCCGTTGGAAGCGGCGGTAAGCGAGGTGCCCACCGAATAGAGGCCGGCCATGGTGGCGACAGACCACAGGGCGAGCACCGCACCGACGGTGGGCACCACGACCCAGCGCCGGCCGGATCTCTTCGAAGTCAAACCCCCTTCAGGAGTGTCACCCCGGCTTTTCAAACGCACAAAAAACGCCATACGACCACTCTCAATCGGCATGCCGGTTTTCGCACCTGGCACCCGTCACGATCACAGTTCGCCTGGTGCCCCCTGCACCTTCACGCGTCTGTTGCCGATTGATTCAAAAGATGGACAAAGATGGTTAACCAATCCCTCCACCAATCGCCGATATGGCGACGGTCCATACGAAAAAAGAGCGTTCCATGGTCTTCGCCACGGTAGAGTTGCTCTCCTTCACCCGACTTGCTGCCCGTTTTTCCGGCCTCTGTCAAGAAAACGTGAAGGCTGGAACCGAAGCATTGAAGGCCGGCTAGAGGCGGATTTGGGTCAAAATGCGACCGCGCGGCGAGCGCTGGGCCAAGCCAGCCCGGGAATGATGTGGGCCAGCCGGCGGGCGGTTGGCGGTGATACGCGCCGATTTACGCGAGGGAATTGCCCCCAGAAAAAGTCATCGCGCTGGACGGCGGAGGCGACACCAGCATAGAACCGCGCAGATCTTTCGACCTCGGAGCGCATTGTGCCTGCTGGCGTTGCCGAACGTGTCAGAACCGAGCTTGACCTTCCAGCGACTGGAACCCTTAGCGTGAAGGGAAGGACCGTTTCAGCGGTGCCCATCCCAATCACGATCCAGGAGAAAAAGATGCATAGACGCGGCTTTCTGGCGGCAGGCATGGCAACGGCCCTATTGGGCTCGCGCGCGCTGGCGCAGATGAAGATGGATGACATGCCGGCCCCCATGCCCGGCATGGATATGGGTGGCCATGCAGGCCACGACATGAGCGCGATGTCGCGAGGCCCGGCCCCGGTACTGCCCGAGGGCGAGGCGCTGCGTGAATTGCCGCTGCTTGCCAGCGAAGCCGGCCAGCCGGGCCTGTTCAAGGCGACGCTGACGGCGAAGCCAGCCGCGACGCGCTTTGTCGAGGGCAAGGACACGCCGATCCTTGCCTATAACGGCATGAGCCCGGGGCCCCTGATCGAGGCTTATGAGGGCGAGCAAATCGAGATCACTTTCGCCAACCGGCTCGGGGGCGAGGAAAGCACCATCCACTGGCACGGCTTGCCCGTGCCCGCCGACCAGGACGGCAATCCGATGGACCCCGTGGCCGCCGGCGCGGACCGCGTCTACGCCTTCACCCTGCCGGAAGGCAGCGCCGGCTCATACTGGTACCACCCGCATCCGCATGGCCGGACGGCCGAGCARGTCTATCGCGGCCTTGCCGGCGCCTTCGTCGTCAAGGCGAAGGCCGATCCGATTCCGGCCGCCTATGGCGACACCGTGCTTATGTTCACCGACCTTCGCCTTACCGCCGACGGCTCGATGCCGGAAAACACCATGACCGATCTGATGAACGGCCGCGTCGGCGACCATTTGCTGGTCAACGGCCAGAAGAACCCACGGATGGCCGTGGCGACGGGCGAGAAGCGCCGCCTGCGGCTCTACAACGCCACCAATGCGCGTTTCCTCAGGCTCGCCTTCGACGGCGCGGCGATGACGGTCATCGGGACCGACGGCGGCCTGCTGGAAAAGCCGATGGCGACCGGCGAGATCCTGCTCAGCCCGGCCGAGCGCGTCGAGCTGGTCGTCGCCTTCGACAGCCCCGGTCCCGCCGTCTTGCGGACGCTCGACTACGACCGCGGCTGGATGGGGCCAGGCCGCCCGGCCGATGCCGGGCTGGCGCTGCTGACGGCCGATGTCTCGGAAACGCCGGCGGCAGCGATGCCACCGCTGCCCGCGCTGCTGCGGCCGGTCGCGCCGCTCTCCGCCCCTTCCCTCACCCGGCGGTTCGTCTTCACCGAGACAATGGCGATGAATGCCACCGGGATGGAGATGGGCTTCCTGATCAACGGCAAGGCCTTCGACATGGGGCGCATCGACATCGTCGCCAGGGCGGGCGAGACCGAGCTCTGGGAAATCGTCAATCAGGCCGACATGGACCATCCCTTCCACGTGCACGGCACGCAGTTCCAGGTGATCGAGCACGAGCGGGACGGYAAGGTCTCGAAGCCGCCCTACCTGGCCTGGAAGGATACCGTCAACGTYGCKCGCGGCGAAACGGTGCGGCTGCTGCTGCGCCAGGACCGACCGGGACCGCGCATGTACCACTGCCACATCCTCGAGCATGAGCAGCTTGGCATGATGGGCATTGTCGACGTGCGGGCATGAGGCCGGGCGTCGCATGCGCCGCTGCGATGCTGGCGCTTGCCGGCTTGCCTTTCGCCGCATCGGCGCTCGCGGCGGGTCCGGCGGCAGCGGCTTCGGAAGCGGCCCCGGGCAGTGCCGTCGTCGCGGCGCGTCAGGCTTCGATGAAGGAGATGGCCGCGGCGGCGAAGGCGATCGCCGAAATGTTCGATGGCAGGCGCGCCTACGACCCGACCGATTTCAGGGCGGCGGCCGCAACGCTTAGCGCCCGCACCGGCCCCGCGCTGATCGGCGAATTTCCTAGCGGATCGCTGGGCGCGCCGTCCGGCGCCAGGGTCGAGATCGATCAAGCGCGGCTGGAATTCGAGGCGCTCGCCCGCCATATCGGCTCGCTGGCCGACGCCCTGGCCGCAAAGGCCGCGACGGCGCCGGGCGCGATCAGCAACGACATGCGGATGGGCACGGGCTTGCCGATGGACGGCGGCAGCCTGCTCGGCAAACGGCCGAACGCTGCCGAAGCCGACCCGGCCAGGCTGCCGGCCGAACACTTGCTGCATCTCATCCTGCAGGATTGCTCGGGCTGCCATTCGAAATTCCGGCAGAGGGTCGAATGAGGGTCGTACGGCCCCTCAGGCTTGCCTGTGGCGCCGTACCACCTTCCACTCCTGCCAGATCAGCCACACGACAATCGCGTCGAAGACGGTCAGCACGAGCAGGCCCGGCGAGTGCGTGTAGGAGTAGCGATAGACCTGGTAGACCATGAAGGCGCCGAGAGCGGCTAGCGAAGCCGGATAGGACCATAGCTTGCCGCGCAGCAGGCCGATGACGAGCAAGAGTTTGATCAGGCCGTGGCTGAGCAGGTAGAAGGCATAGAAGTCCTTGCTCGCGACGGAGAAATCACTCGCCATCCGCGACAAATAGCCAGCTATGAAATCGTTGGGATCTTCGATCAGYTCCTTCTGGGCGAGCAKGTTGACCCAGRAGACGATGGCGTCGGCGGTGACGAGATAGAGCAGGATGCCGCTCAGGCATTCGATCAATGCATGCGCGCCCTTGAGCCAGACGCCGATCTCGAAGAGCTGGTGGACGCGATGTTCGTTAGCGGGCTGCAACACTCGACCTCACGATAAACCAGGGAAATCAGACCAGATGGACGCTTCTCTCACCCACTGGATCAATTCGGCTGCCGGCGTCAGCCCGCTCCTTGATAGGACAATGATCGCCATCTCACAAATCGGCGTGCCGCTGATGGTGCTCGCGGTTGTCCTGCAGTGGTGGTCGAGGACGGACCGCTATCACGTGCGCCATGTCGCGCTGTCGGCCGGGCTGTCCTTCCTGCTGGGGCTCGCCGTCAACCAGTTCATCCTTTTGTTCATCCACCGGATCAGGCCCTATGACGCCGGCGTCTCGCATCTCCTGATCGCGCCCAGCGCCGACTGGTCGTTCCCCTCCGACCACGCGACAGCCAGCATGGCCATTGTCGCCGCCTTCGCCCTGCGGGGCCTCCCGCGCCGCACGGTGGCGTTGCTCGTGGCGGCGTTCCTCGTCTGCCTGTCAAGGATCTACATCGGAACGCACTATGTCAGCGATGTGATCGGAGGCGCCGTCACGGCCGTCATTGCCGCGGCTGCGGTCCGGCTGACTTATCGCGAGAATTCGAGGCTCGACGCCTTCGCCACAAGGATTCTCTGAGCAATTCCAGGAAAAGTGAGTGGCGGTTTCCGTCCGGAATTGCGTCAAGGCATTCCTCGAAACGGTGAACTGCTCAGCAGCGCCAGCCCGGATTGACCGGATTCCTCAGGGCAAAATGACGGTTGGAACCGACCGGCGGGCATCACAAAAATGACGCGCAGGCCCGGCTATATGCTAGGCTCATGTAGCCGGAAACAGGGTTCATTGTCATGGATGCCAGCGAACTGCAGGCCGTAGGCGATACGCTGATGCGCCTCGTCACCCCCGACATGACGCCGAAGGAACTGGTCAAGGCAGTGCGCAAGGTCCATCCCGACGTCAAGAAAAAGGACATCGCGCGCGCGGCTTTCCATGCCATCATCGCCAATGCCGACCAGGATCCCGGCAAGTCGCGCAACCTGCAGGCCTTCGCGCTGGCCGAACGCACCCAGCAGGCGGAATAGCCCGGCGATCCGTCGCGCCCGCATAGCCGCCTATACAGGTGTGTTATCAAAAAATTAATCAGCCGCTTCTAATATTGCGTTTCGAGCGGCAAGAAAGCCATGACCAAGAACCTCGGCAATGTCAAGCCCAGCGCTCCCGTGAAGGAGGTACAGCCCTCGCTGCTCAGCCGGATCGCGCCCGCGCTCTTTCCACTGGTGATCGTGGCGCTCGGCTATCTCGTCGGCAGGCAGTTCTTCGGTCTTTGAGCCGTTCGGCCCGCGACGGAATCTTGTCCGGACACTGCGCCCCGCTCCGGCTTGACCGGTTCCCGGCTTTGCCCATCGGCCGACGTGCGCTGCTTTGGTCCTAGGGCCTAGGTCGCTATTGCCCTTATATGAGCACGAGCGCATGTTCGCGCCAGCCGGCAGGCTCGCAAACTCCGGTCAGGCCCGGCCGCCGAACCCAATTACACCCCCCCAGGTTGCCGGGCCGCCCGGACTACGACGCTCCTGCGTCCGTTGTCGCTTGCCCCTATCGCTCGCACCGACGGCCCCCCACGAAGCGTATCCAGGCACTCGGCGCTTCGGCGTGACAGACACACCGCGTGAGAAGTCCTTCGACCGCAGCACGCGGCTCATCCGCAACATCTTCGACCAGCCGTCGTCATCGTCCCCCAGATCGGGCGCCACATCGAAGTCGAATATTGCTGGCGCGATACGGCCAAGGTTTCGAGGTCGCAATTTTATCCATTTTCGGCGGCAATTGCTCGAAATCTGTATTTTCGGTATCAAATTGACGAACACCAGCCGACTGTTATCCTACTAAAGGCCAATGTACGGAACCTTGTAGCAACTGATCGCGCGTTAAATCGTATTGGTGTTCAGACATCCAATTCTTGGCGCAAGAGCTGGAGCTGCATATGGTGGCAGGCGAACCAGACAGTGTCCGCGTAAAACGCATCAATGGCGAATGGATCGTGCGCATCGTCGAAGGCGGTAGGCTGACGCAGCAGCTGTTCGACGTTCATGCGGCAGCCGAAGCCTTCGCGGAAGAAGAACGCCATCGGCTGGGCCTGCCCGGCGAGCCGCCGGCCGAGGAGCCGGCGGAGGCGAAGCGGAGTGGCGGGCCCGAGCGGTGATGACCAACAGGTGCAGACCTTAGCTTGCGGGCAGGGCGATCGCATATAGCGGTGGCGATAACCGCCTATGCGATTCCCCTGCACCTTGTAGGGGAGATGTCCGGTAGGACAGAGGGGCGCGAAGGAACGCTACCCAGGCGATTGGCGATACCCTACGCCGGCACGCGCTTCAGGGCCTGGGCCATGCAGTGGATGCCGCCGCCGGTCTTGGAGATCTCGCTCATGTCGACGGCCGCGACCTCGAAGCCGCGCGCCTTCAACTGGCCGATCAGGCTCTTGCTCGACGTCGGCGCGATCACCCTGTCCTTGCCGAGCGACATGAAGTTGCAGCCGAGCGCCATCGTGTCCTGGAARGGCACRTCGATGATCTCGTGSCCCTTGCCCTTCAGCCAGTCGACGATGCCGGGCTCGGTGCAGGCGAGGCAGACGGCGGTGAGCTTTTCGGCGATCGGCACCACCATCAGGTCGATGTGRACGTARTATTCGTCGATGAAGGCCAGCCGCGTCTCCCAGCCTTCCTTGTCGAACCAGGCCTGCACCTGGCGGGCGCCTTCTTCCTGCGTGCGGGCGCCGCCGCAGCCGATCAGCACCACGCCGTCCTCGATGACGTTGAAGTCGCCACCCTCGAAGGTGCCGGCGGTGACCATGTCGTAGATCGGGATACCGAGCTTTTCATAGGTGCGGATGGCGGCATAGTTCTCGCCGCGCCGCCACCAGTTGGCCATGGCGGTGATGAAGGCGCCGTAGGGCGTCATCACGCTGGAGTCGCGCGAATAGACCTGCATCGGCAGTTCCGGCGTCGGCTCGTGCCAGTGGATGTTGACGCCGAAATGCTCGTAGGCCGCGACAAGGTCCTTATGCTGCGCCTGCGCAATCTGGACGTTGCAGGGCGCCTCGCGCAGATGCTTGCGCGACAGCGAGCTGGTCGACAGGTGGCGCAGGAAATTCGGCGAACCGAGCAGCACGTCGGTCAGCACGTCGGTCTCGTTGGCGAAGCCCCAGGTGGTCAGCGGCTTGGTGCCGCCGGCGGGATTGCGGCGCTGCAGCGAGAACGGCTCGGCGACGATACGGTCATGGACGGTCATGGTGTTCTCCTCTGGGATCTTGGTGATCGGTCATGCGGTGGAAGCGGCCGGGATCCACCAGTCGCGCCCGCGCGCGGTGGTGACATATTCCGGCCAGCGGAATTTTATCGGCGGCTCGTAGTCGCAGAGCGGCGCGATCCAGTTCGAGCCGCCGACACCGCCGCCGGTCCTCTCAACGAACTCGTCCATAGCGGCATCGCGCGCGGCCTTGTCTTCCAGCAGGCGAAGCGCCGTCAGTGCGACCGTCTTCGAAGCGCAGGTCACCATCGGATCGATGGTGGCGGGGATGCCGCCCAGCGCGTTCATCACCCAGGCCGGATAGACGTGGCCGTTCTCGGCACGCAGCGCCGGTCGCGCGACATAGAAGCGGGATGTCGGCGCGTGCCAGCTCATGTCGGTGTAGTCGTCCGAGGTGGAATTCACCTGCGACGGCGGCAGGTCGCGGCGCAGGATCGCCTCGGCGTCCTGCGGCGAGATAAGCCGCTCCAGCTCGTCGATGAAGGGATTCTCGGTCGCCACGCCGCCGGCATTGACCTGCACCTCGCGAGCAATGGCCCTCGCCTCCTCGCTCCAGCGCGGCGCGCCGACGGTGGAGAGCGCCTGGTAGGTGATGTCGGCCATGGCGTGGTTGGCCAAGCCCGGCCGCGACTTCGAGACCCAGTGACGCTCATAGCGGCAGCCGCTCATCTTCGCCGCCGCTTCGGCGTTGCGGTCGAGCGCCGCGGTCACCTGCTCGGCCATGGCAATGGTCGGCACGCGGATCATGTACTGGATTTCAGCCAGGCCCGCCGGCAGGTTGTCGGCGGTCGCCTGGCCGGCGGTGAGGATCGCCTCGCTGATCGACCAGCCGCCCTGATGCGTCAGCATGGAATCGCGCAGCGCCTTGGAGGCCATGTACATCATCATCAGCGCGTCGTTGGCGCCGGGCGCCCTGACCGCCGAATGCGCCTGCGGGATCGGCGCGCCGTCGCTTGCGCGAACCCAATTCTCGGGTTCGTCGCACACGAAGCGATAGATCATCGAATAGGCGGCGCCGCAATGCGTGTCCCAGCGCGCGGTGTTGCAGAGCGGCAGCATGTAGAAGGGGTGAAAGGAGATCATGCCGGCGAGGCCGTCATAATAGCCCTTGGCCGCGTGGATCGGCTTGGAGCCCCTCACCTTCTCCGCCGGCTCGCCGGTGAAGCGCAGCGTTCCCTTGATGCCGTGCTCAAGCATCGCCGCCTTGGTGGCCAGAAGACCGCCGAGGCTGCCGATGCCGAGCCCCGAATGCGGATCGGTGTGGCCGCCGGCCTCGACGCCCAGGCCCTGGCGCGGGCGATTTACCGTCGCGGCGTCCTGGCAATTGCCGGGCACGGCGTCGTATTCGCCATACATGCCGATCACCGGACCGTTGCCGTTCGTCCAGTGGGCGCAGAAGGCGGTCGGCATGCCGCCGGAGCCTTCCTCGACCGAAAAGCCCTCGCGCTTCAGCCGGTCGACATACCAGGCGGCCGACTGGTACTCGCGCCAGGCCGTCTCGCCGAAATCGAAGATGGTGCGCGTCCAGGCCGACAACAGCGGCTGGATGCTGTCGATGCAGGCGAGCGCGGTTTGTTGCGCGGAAGTCGTCACTGGTTTTTCCATGCGTCCAAGAAAGCAGTGAAGCGGCTTATCAAAAAGTGATATGTTTTCCCGGCTCGTGCAAATTCGGTTCACCTGAGGCCTCTTGAGAATTCCTTCCACGCAGGCGCTGCGCGCCCTAGACAGCTTCGCCCGTCACGGCAGCGTATGGCGCGCCGCCGACGAACTGCATTTGACCCGAAGTGCTGTCTCGCACCAGCTTCGGCTGCTTGAGCGCGACCTCGGCTTCGACCTCTTGCAGCGCATCGGCAAGGGCGTGGCGCTGACGCCGCGCGGCCAGCGCTACGCCGCCGACGTGCGCAAGGCGCTGACCGTGCTCGGCGACGCGGGAACCCAAAACAGCGGCGCCGGCGTCGGCGGTTCCTTCGCCATCTCCTGCCCGCCCGGCTTCGCCTCGATGTTCCTCTGCTCCCATATCGGCGAGTTCCAGCAGATGTATCCGGATGTCGCGCTCTCGGTGCTGACGCCGCGGCGGCTCGACGACGTCAGCAATCCGGAAGCCGACGCCTTCATCGCCTTCGGCGTCGGCAACTGGCCGAACCGGTCGGTGGAGTTGCTTTGCGAAGTCTTCTTCACGCCGCTCTGCAGCCCGACGCTGCTCAACAAGGTGGGTGGCTTCTCCAAGCCCGCCGACGTGCTTCGCGCCAACCTGCTCCATCTCGGCGACACCGAGGACTGGGCGCGCTGGCTGGCGCTATCGAAGGTCGAAAATCCCGACACCGAGGGCGGCATCTTCTTTTCCGACATGAACCTGGTGTTCTCGGCGGCGGTCGCCGGTCAGGGGATCGCCATGGGCGACGAGCTAACGGGACGCCGGGCGCTGAGCGAAGGACGGCTGGTCAAGCCGTTCGAGGCGTCGGTCCCCTCGCCGCGCTCCTATTTCCTGGTCTTCGAGCATGCCAAGGCCGGCCACCCGGTGCTCAAGGCCTTCAGCGAGTGGCTGAGGGCGAAGCTGCAGGAAAACAGGCTGGCGAAGTATTGAGGGACTAATCTCCCCCCTTGAGGGGGAGATGTCGCCGAAGGCGACAGAGGGGGTCGCCGCGCGTGAAGCGCCAACCTCCAACACGACGGCTACGGCGCCGGCGATTTATGTGAGACGACCCCCTCTGGCCGCTCCGCGGCCATCTCCCCCTCAAGGGGGGAGACTACGCGCCCCGCCGCCCCCACAACTCGCCATGCGTGAATCAAATTTGCCGATCAGGCGAAAACTATTCGGTTGCGGTGAACCGCTCGCCTGCCCTACGCTTATGCCAAGAGTGAGGAAAGAGGCAGGATGCAGCAACCCGGCCGGGCGGCGGAAATCAAGGCAGTCGGGATCGGCAAGAGCTTCGGCTCGTTCCGGGCGCTGGACAATCTGACGCTCGATATCGGCCGTGGCGAGTTCCTGACGCTGCTCGGGCCTTCGGGCTCGGGCAAGACGACCTTCCTGATGATCCTAGCCGGCTTCGTGCAGCCGAGCCAAGGCAAGCTTTTCAGCGACGGCACCGACATCACCGACCGGCCGGCCGAGCAGCGCGCCGCCGGCATGGTGTTCCAGGGCTATGCGCTGTTCCCACATATGAGCGTCGAGCAGAACATCGCCTTCCCGCTCAAGGTGCGCAAGAAATCGGCTGCAGAGATAAAAAGCCGTGTCGGCGAGATGGTCGAGCGCGTCGGCCTCAAGGGCCATGAGAAGAAGCTGCCTTCGCAGCTATCGGGCGGCCAGCAGCAGCGCGTGGCGCTGGCGCGCGCGCTGGTCTTCGAGCCGGGCGTGCTGCTTCTCGACGAACCGTTCTCGGCGCTGGACAAGAGCCTGCGCGGCCAGATGCAGGCCGAGATGAAGCGGCTGCACCAGGAGACCGGCACCACCTTCGTCTTCGTCACCCATGACCAGAGCGAGGCGCTGGCGCTGTCCTCACGCGTCGCCATCTTCAACCATGGCAAGCTCTTGCAGGTCGGCAGGCCGGACGAGGTCTACGACCGCCCGGCAAACCGCTTCGTCGCCGAGTTCCTGGGCGAGATCAACATGCTGCCGGTGAAGGGCGTGAAGCCCGCGGACAATGGTGCGACCGCGCTCTGCGAGGAGCGCGCGATCACGTTGCGCGGCAATGCCGACGCAGTGAAGGGCGACGCCATCCTCGCCATCCGGCCCGAGCACATGTCGATCGCGCCGGAAGCTTCGGCCGGCGAAAACGGCATTGCCGCCACCGCTGTCGCCTCTACCTATCTGGGTGCCGCAACCAAGCTCGACCTCACCACGCGCCAGGGCGCCAAGGTCACCGTCTCGGTGCCGAACGAGGTCGCCGCGGCGGCTTTGAGCAAAGGCAATTCGGTCTGGCTKACCTGGCCGGCCGAAAAAGGTTTCCTCCTTCCGGACGGAGGACAATGAGCATTGCTGCTGCGGCCTGAACTGACCGCACCGGCTTCCGGACCAGATCAACGACAACAAGGGGAACTGACATGAACGACACCAAGAAAAACGCTATCGAGACGCTGTCCGAAAGGGCAAAGCGAGGCGAGATCTCGCGCCGCCGATTCGCGCAGCTCGCCGGCCTCGTGCTTGCCGGCACGCCGATGCTCTTGCGCTCGACCCGGTCTTTCGCCGAGACGAAGGGGCTGGTGCTGGTGAACTGGGGCGGTGATGCCATCACGGCCTACGACGCCGCCTACGGCCAGGCCTTCACGAAGGATACCGGCATCCCGGTCAAGATGGACGGCTCGGGCCCGACCGAAGGCGCGATCGCCGCGCAGTTCAAGAGCGGCGCGCCGACCTGGGATCTGGTCGACGTCGACCCGTTCTCGGCCATCACGCTCGGCGGCCAAGGCATGCTGGAACCGATCGACTACAAGATCGTCGACAAGAGCAAGATGCGGCCTGGCTTCGGCTGGGAATACGCGGCGTCCACCTATTTCTTCTCCTATGTGATCGCCTACGACTCGCAGAAATTCGGCTCGAACGCGCCGACCGGCATGGCCGACTTCTTCGACGTCAAGAAATTCCCCGGCAAGCGCTCGCTCTACAAGTGGGGCGTGTCGAGCTGGGAAGCCGCCCTTCTCGCCGACGGCGTGGCGCCCGCCTCGCTCTACCCGCTCGATTTGAAGCGCGCGCATGACAAGATCGCCGCCTTCAAGGAGAACGTCGTCTCCTATTGGGGTGGCGGCGCCGAAAGCCAGAGCGTGCTGCTCAACGGCGAGGCCTCGATGGCGATCGTGTGGTCGACGCGCGCCTCACTGATCGAGCAGGACTCGGGCGGCCAGATCAAGTTCATCTGGGACCAGGGCCTGATCTCGCCCGGCGCGCTCGCGGTGCTGAAGAACAACCCCGGCGGCAAGGACGCGGCGATGAAGTTCATTGCCAGCGCGCAGGACCCGCAGAAGCAGCTCGTCATGTTCGACAAGCTCGGCCAGGGCCCGGCAAACCCGGCGGCCGACGCGCTGATCCCTGCCGACAAGAAGCGCATCAACCCGGTCGATCCGGAAAACATGAAGAAGCAGATCCCGCTCGACATGGAGTGGTACGCCAAGAATTACGGCAAGGCGCTCGACGAATACACCAAGATCATCTCCGCCTGAGCGGGCGGGGATTTTCGAACCCATGAGAGGCACCCTCTCCGACAGGACGGGCGCGGCGCTGTTGATGGCGCCGCTGCTCCTGTTCCTGGTCCTTGCTTATGCCTGGCCATTCCTCGGCGTGGTGAAGTGGAGCTTCACCCTGCCGACGCCGGGGCTCGGCCAATATGGCGCGCTGGTCAGCGATCCGCTCGTGCAGTCGGTGTTCATCCGCACGCTGCGCATCGCGGCGATCGTCACCGTGGTTTCGGTCACCGCCGCCTACGCCATCACCGTGGTGTGGGTGCGCGGCAGCCCGGTGCAGCGCGTGCTCGCCGAGTTCTGCATCCTGGTGCCGTTCTGGATCTCGGTGCTGACACGCGCCTTCGGCTGGGTGGCGCTCTTATCCAACCGCGGCCTGATCAACACCTGGCTGCAGTCGATCGGCTTCATTTCCGAACCGCTGACGCTGGTGCGCAACGAATTCGGCGTCGTCGTCGGCATGTCGCATTTCCTGATCCCCTTCGCGGTGTTTCCGCTGGCGTCAGCCATGCGCAGCCTGGACGAGCGCGTTCTGCTCGCCGCGCGCGGGCTGGGCTCCAGCCGCATGCGCACCTTCTGGACGGTGTTCGTGCCGATGACGCGCTCCGGCATCATCGGCTCGGCGCTCATCGTCTTCGTCTTCTCGCTGGGCTTCTTCGTGACGCCTGCGATCCTCGGCGGCGGCCGCAGCGTGATGATCGCGGAGCTCATCTATCTTCGCATCTTCCAGAGCCCGGACTGGGGACTGGGCGCGGCGATCAGCGTGGTGCTGGTGGTGTTCGTCGGCGCGCTGATGGCCCTGCTCTTCCGCTACGTCAAACCGAAGCAGTTGGTGTAGCAATGCCGACCTATCGCCCCGGTCCCGTCTCGCTCGTCCTCGCGGCGCTTGTGGCGCTGTTTCTGCTCATGCCGCTGCTCGCGGTCATCCCGGTGTCGCTGACGCCGAGCCGCATGCTGACCATGCCGACGGGCGAACTGTCGCTGCGCCACTACCGCTCGCTGATCGAGGATCCGCGCTGGCTCGACTCCATCCTGCTCTCGATCCGGATAGGCGTGGTCAGCAGCGCGCTGTCCACCGTGCTGGCGCTCACCTTCAGCATGGGCGTGTGGATGTTCCAGCCGCGTTTCACGGCGGCCCTTGTCGGCTTCGTGCTGTTGCCGATGGTGGTGCCGCCGGTGGTCTCGGCGGTGACGCTCTATTTCCTACTCACCTCGATCTCCGGCGCCTCTTCCTTCTTCGGCTACGACACCTGGCTCGGCGTGGCGATGGCGCATTCGGTGATGACGGTGCCTTTCGCGACCGTGCTSATCCTTGTCTCGCTCAGCCARCTYGACCGGCGCATCGATYTGGCCGCGCGCGGTCTGGGCGCCAGTGTCTGGGAGCGCGCGACCCGCATCATCATGCCCAACATCAAGTTCGGCATCGTCACCGCCGCCCTGCTCTCCTTCGTGCTCTCCTGGGAAGAGATCGGCGTGACGCTGTTCATCACCTCGGTGAACGCGATCACCCTGCCCCGCCTGATGTGGATGGGGCTGCGCGACAACATCGACCCGGCGATCGCCGCGCTCTCGGTGATCCTGATCATCATCACGGTGCTGGTGCTGGCGGTGCGCAGTGTCGTCACGAGGGCAACACCGGGAAAAGTGTGAAACGGTTTTTCCGTCCGGATTTCGGTTCGTCGTTTCCGTGAAACGACGGACCGCCGCTCCAGATGGCGCGGCCATAAGCTCTGCAACAATGCGTATGCCGGAAATAAAGAGGCCCGCCGTTCCTGGGTTCGGCGGGCCTCGTGAGGCGCCGAAGTGGAAGTTCGACCCGTCACGTGATCCGGGGGTGTGGATCGGTTCGCAGATTAGCCAACGACAGCCGGGCGGGCGATTTACAAATCCGTAAACTTCCGATCGCCGGGCACGCCGCACTCCGGCGAAAATCCAATGTTATCATTGACTTGCAGGCGCTTTCGCGCCTGCCGGTAAACGGCGTTTCAAGCAAAAGTGATGGAACGCGSAAGCCCGGCAGCGGGCGCGATCCGACGCTTCCGATATCTGCCAATGGCCGGACGACGAGCGCGGCCGGAGCGCGTCAGCCCTCGCGCCCGGCAGCCGGCAGCATTCTCGTCAGCACGGCGTCCCGGCGGATGAAGTGGTGGTAGAGCGCGGCCAGCGCATGAATGCCGGCCATGATCAAAATGCCGTTGGCGCAGAGCGAATGGAGCTCGCGGATGGTCCGGGCCGTCGCTCTGTCCGGAGCGAAAGGCGCGGGAATCGTGAACAGGCCGAAGAAGCTCAGCGCATCGCCCCTGAACCAGGTCAACAGGATGCCGAGCAGCGGAATAGCGATGAGCAGCGCGTAAAGGATGATATGTCCGATCTTCGCCGCTGCCTGCTCAGGCGCGGACATTTCCGCCGGAAGGCCCGGCGCTCCCCTTATGCCGCGCAGCACCACCCGCCAGAAAACGAGCGCGGCCAGAAGAAGGCCAAACGAAATGTGCAGCCGCCAGAAGAAAGCCACMGCCGGATCGCYACGGGAATAGAAGGCGTCGCCGTAGGTCAGGGCATAGAGCAGGACAACGAGGGCAAAGAGCGCCCAGTGCAGGAACTTCTGGGTGAAGGTATAGGCGGCGTTGTTGGCCATTCCGCGCGGCTCCGTTTGGCAGGCCCCCTGTTTCGGGCGCGTTCCTGGCAGACTTATGACGGCCAAGTTACGTTTCGGTAATGCTTGGACCAAATGGCAAGCCGCACAAGCGGCGTGCCGACGCCACGCTCGGGCTCCTTGTACGTTGTACGTTCCGCGCCTGCATGGCGCATGGTTGGACGAAGGCCGCCCGGCCTCGTCCAACCATTTTCTTCCGCGCAATTCCGGGACGGAAAACCGTGCCCGGTTTTGCCTGGGTCGCCCGATCAGGCGGCTTGCGGCCGCCGCATCCTTTCGACGAAAGCCTGCCGCGCTTGCCCTGCCAGCGGCTTCTCCGTAGCCAGCAGGCCGTCGAGAAGCGATAGCAGCTCGATCGCCGCGGAAGACTTGCAGGAGTAGTAGACCATCTGGCGGTCGCGGCGGGTATCGACCAGACCAAACCTGCGCAGTTTGGCCAGGTGTTGCGAGAGCGCCGACTGGCTGAGCTCGACCTTGTCGGCAAGCGTGCCAACCGACAGTTCGCCCTCGGCCAGGTAGTTCATGATGAGCAGACGCTTCTCGTTGCCCATCACCGCAAGAAATGCAGCAGCACTTTCTGCGTTGGCGGTAAGTTTCTTCGTGACCATCKRTTTCCCCGTGTTCATGCTCTTCCGAGGCCATGGGGGCAAATGGCATCAGAGTTCCAGAGCATTAGGTGAGCCTGTCCCGACATGGAATCGGAACCTGCCCTGCTTCTTGTTTCGACCAACATCCCTTCGTAACCCGGTTGCCACCACGTCGGGATACTGGCCTCGGACAGAATGCGCCGCACTTCTGCTTGGCGCAAGTTGGCGCAGACTCGGAAAAATTCCGCGCTGCTAATGAGTATCAGTGCTTCGTTGTTTCGGCAAGGATACAACGAAGCCGGACGGCGCTTGCCGGCCTTCGCCGTCCGCATCGTGCCGTCCAGCGGCCGATCGGGCCCTCGCAAGGCCGAATTTCAGGGCGGCGCGAATGGGCGGCCTGCCGAAAGGCTCCCCGATCGAGGCCAGGCCGTGCTAACATCAGCCGGGGCAGGAAAGGAGACAAACAGGCTTGAGGAGAAAGCCCATGCCCGTCGAGCGAAGTACATTCACCCCTGCCGAGACCGCGATGCTTGGCCGCGTCTTCGAGAGTGGTCGCGTGCCCGGCGAAACCGAAGAGCAGAAAGAGGCGCGCGCCTCGCGCATCATCGCCAACTATATGGCGGGGATCACCGACGAATCCGAATTGATCGAACTGTCGCGAAGGCCGCTCGGAAGATAGCGGCGGACTCAATCGATTTCCGCCTGCGCGGATTCGGGATCGAGCACCAGGAGGCTGGAGCGTTGCAGCTTCGGGTCTGAGCCCGGTGGCTTTGCCGGCAGAGCCTGTCCGACATCGATTAGGGTGACAGGGGCGATTGGGGTGACAGGGGCCGCGGTGGAGGGGTTCGTGCCGGCCCATAGAACTTCGGTCACCACCGCCGCGGCGACGGCGACCTGGACGAGGATGATTGCCATGAAGGTGTGCCGGATCATCGCTCGCAAACGCCGCGGTCCGCCCACTGGTTCCCGGTTGACCGCGGCAGAACGATAAAATTTTAACCACCTCGCCGGCAGCAGACGTCGGGAGGCAATGACCTCGACATCACATGCTGTTGAAATATCGGGATGAAACCAGCCTGGCGACCCGTGCGTTTAAATCCTCGTCCCAATGCCTCAGGGGTTTTGCAATGATCCAGGGATGGTTTTCCAAGCCGGTCGAAGTCGCCGTCGGGGTGGCAGGCTCGATCAGGCACGTTTCCAACGCGCAGCAGGCCGTCGAATTGCTGACCGGACAGTGGCGCGGCGCCGGCAGCACGCTGCATGGCGCGGCGGTGCGCGCCTGCCGCCGGGCGATGAGCGGCGACGTTCCGGCCGACAATGCCAGGGACGCCTTCGTCAGCGCCGCGCGCGAGGCGCATGTGCTGGTGGAGTGAATGCGATGAGGGCGTGGCCGCACAACACAGGTTAAGGCGCCGGCGCCGACTCTCCGCTAGGTTCCAGCCCTGGCCGAAACAAGAATGGCAACCAATCGGCCGGAGGCCCGCCTATCGGCATGGGCGGGCCTTTCTGGCCATCGATAAATGCGCAATCGAAAAGCCAAGATTCTTCGGAACCTAACGCCCCCACGATGGTTAACGCGCGGGTCCGCCGATGGTCCGCGGCCCGCATCCCATCGGGCGCCGTCCGGCGCCGATTGCTTGCTCTAAAAAAGACGACCTCAAGAATGGAGGAMGTGATGAACGATGTCTGGTTTTCCGAACCGGTCGTGATCGATTTCCAACCAAACGAAAGACGTAAAGTGTCGAGCTGCTTCGAGGCTGTCGAATGCCTCGACCACCGTTGGCCGCGACGGGCGCGCGACCGCGCCTGGCGTTCGGCCAGCCGCGTCTGCCGCGACGCGCTCGACGGCCTGAGAAGCCCCGTGGAAGCCCGCAAGACGTTGCGCAAGGCGGCGAAAGCCGCCGGCATGCTCGGCTGATCTCAGCCGGTCGCGGCGCAACGGCGAAAAATTCGGGAACTTCGCCGCCGCGGAGCTGTTTCCACCTCCGTAGTCGGCCGACTGCAGGGTCCCAGACCCAAGCCGAGCCCGTCCTGGCTTCCCATAGCCGGGGCGGGTTTCGCGCAACGACCTGGATACCGCAGCGATATCCGAAGCGGCGACCGACGTATACTCAAGAGCGCAACCTTGCGGGCACATCTCTTACGGGGCACATGAAAACGTCGGTCGCGGGGCTTCGGGGCGCCTTTTGTTCAGGCACCTTCATTTCGGCGAGTCGGCTGTCCGCCCACAACGCAAAGGCCGAGACATGGTGAACGGCCGGTTACTATCCACAGGGCCGGCCCCCTCGGGCCGGGGCGGTTCCAATCGCCGCGAAGAACGGCTTGGCGAGATTTCGCCGGCGAGATCCGGATGATTTGATGCAGCCTGACCGGCTCTACAGCGGCCGGCTTCATCCCTTCCACATTGTCGACCGAAGGAGAGCTTGCATGTGCTCTGGCAGGTCGAGTTCGCCGCGTGCCTCGACCTCTAAAAGATAGCGGGCCTTGGCCAAGCGATCGCCTTCCGCGACGGCGGGATAGGCGCAGATAGCCAGCAGCGCCATCTCCTCCTCTCGGCTGGCCCTCTCGTAGCCGCACCTGGCGCCACCCACTTCTTGGACGGCCTCGCCGAACGCCTCGTATGCCGCCATGTGCGCCTCAATCAATGATCTCAGTTTGTCGAGCGGTTCTCGGCCACTGTGCGGTGGCTCTGCTGCGAGGGCAGTCGCCGCCACTGTCGAAGCGAAGACGGTGCTGCCGGACTGGAAGAGCAATGCTCGGCGGTTGATCCTGGACGTGATGACTTCTCCCCTTGATTTGATGGCAAGCAAGATCGGTGTTGCATTTCACCGGCACCGTAACACGGCCGCTCGCGCATTCATGTCAGGACGAATCGCCCATGGCTGAGCCAGGCGCCTGCACACCGGAATCGCCCATGGCTGGCTCCAGTTCCTGCCTGTCGCGGGGCCCTCGCATTGAATTAAGCCGCAGAAATCATCGAGAAACGAGGCGGCATCACGAACGCCGCCGGTCGCTCGTAAAGGAAGGAAATGGCAGACCAACGAGTGCGCCTTGAAGCAATCAAGGCTGAGGAGAYGTTYTGCCGGGAGCGCTAGCCTTGGCCATCCGCGCTGGCTCTCGCGGTTGAGACCAGCTGGATCGCAGGCCGCTCGCCAGGGGGGCTGGCACGCGCCACGACGACCCGGTCACGCCCTTCGCCCTTGGCGTTGTACAGCGCGTGATCGGCGGCATTGGCGAGCTCTGCCCAGCCGGCTCCCTGTTCTGGATAGGCAGCGACCCCGAATGAAGCAGTCACTGTTCCCAGGGTACGGCCTCGATGTGCCAGATGAAGCTGCCGGATCGCCAGGCGCAGCGTCTCGGCCCGTGCGGCGCCCTCGTCGATCGAACATCCCGGCATGACAAGGGCGAACTCCTCGCCGCCGTAGCGCGACACGATATCGCTGTCACGCGCGTGCTCGATCAAYGTCGCCGCGACCTGCTTCAGCACGAGATCRCCGGCCTCGTGGCCGAATGTGTCGTTGAACTGCTTGAAATGATCGACGTCGAGCATGATCATCGTCAGCGGCTGGCCCGAACGCTCCACCCGGCGCAACTCCCGGCTGCTTGTTTCCTCGAGATATCGCCGGTTGAAAAGGCCAGTGTTCGGATCCCTGATCGATTGCTGCCGCAGCGTTTCGCGCAGGCGCAGATTGGCCAGYGCCAGCGCCAGTGTGTCGACGACGCCTCGCAGGATCTGCTGCCTTTCAGCCAGCCATTGAGGCCTCTCGGCCGCGTTCGGCTCGCACAGGTGCAGKATGCCAAGCGTTTCGCCCTGCGCCGCCAACGGCATGCAGACATACCCTTTCTTGCCATTCTCGATGATGTGAGCGCAGCGTGGCGTAAGCATGCCTGGGCCGGCAACGTGCTCCTGGCCGCGCCTCAACGCCCAGCAGTCCTCCGGCGCAAACTGGTTGACGCTCGACTTGATCTCGCCCCAATGCACCATCTCCTCGACAAGGTTGCGCGACGCGCTGGTCAGATGCACGGTTCCGCTCAGTCCGCCGAGGAACTCGGTCATGGCCGCACCGACCACCGAAAAGGCCTCGGGGAACGTCACACTGGCCTGAAGCAATTCGCCAAGCTTCACCAGGCGGGCGGTGGTTTCCGACCTTTCGTGCAACTCGCTGTTGAGGGCCGCCAGTTGATCGGCGCGCTCGTTGACGACGCCTTCGGCATGGCGAAGCTCGCTGATGTCGTTCAGCGAAAGAACCAGGCCCCCGTCTGACCTGCTGAGCGGGCTGCAGCTTGCAATGGCGGGCAGCTGAGAACCGTCCGATCTGACCAGGCGCACCTCGCTTTGATGCTGGCGGCCAGTGCTGAGGCCCATGTCTACCGGGGATGCGCCGCTCGAGAAGGCACCGCCCCGATGGTCGTGCATCTTCAGAACCGAACCCCATGGCTGCCCGACGATCTTGTCAGCGCGTCGCCCGATCATGATTGCCGCCGCGGGATTGACGTTGGCGATCCGGCCGTCGCCTTCGAGCACCACGATGCCTTCGGCCACGGTCTCGACGATGTCCTCGATATGGGCGCGTGCCGACGCCAGCTGGTCCGCCATGGCGTTGAACCCGTCGGCCAACGTCCCGAACTCGTCCTTGCCCACGTGGCTTACGCGCGCCATTGCGTCGCCCTTCGCCAATGCCTCCATGCCTTTCATCATGTGTGACATGCCGGCGCCAAAGCGTCTGAGCAGCACCCATGCAAAGCCTGCGGCGACCAGCATGGCGACTGCGACGGCCAATCCGACCAGCCACAGAAGGTCACTGGTGCGCTGTTCCGCGGCACGCAGCAGCGGATCATACTCCAGGAGCACGGCGCCGATGATCTTGCCCTCGGGCCGCTTTATTGGGACGGTCAGTACCGAGGTTCCTTCATTGGGATCGACAAACTGCCGCGGAACGCCGTCCGMCAGGGTCTGGCCTACCTCATCGCCGGTATCGTGATCGAAATGCGAGCCAATGCGGTGCGGGTCGTCGCTGGCGCTCGCGACGACGGTCTTGTTCGGATCGACGATCACGAAGTCCCTGAGCGAGCGATCGTGCTGCATCTGCAGAAACTCACGCAGCGCTTCGGGCCGATCGAACAGTGAAGGCGAGCCGTCGGACGCGGTGAAAGTGAGGGTGTTGGCCAGTCCGCGAGCGACGTTGCCGGCTTCGATCAGGCCAAGCGATCGGGTCGCGACCGTCTGCGCGAAAATCGCGACGCTTCCGACCAACCCGATCAGGACCGCGGCGCCGATCATGCTGAAGACGATCTGACTTCTGATGCGCACCAAAGGCCCCGTCGGGGAAAGAGGTTTCATGGACGCGAGATCGAGGCCGGGTCCACGGCCATTTTATTACCAAATCCTTATCACGGTGCTAACGAGTGACGCGCCGTCGGCCCTTAACTCCACATGGTACATGGCCCAGAGGCCCGCATTTCCATGCAAGAGTGGCGATCCCGGCAGGATTCGAACCTGCGACCATCGGCTTAGAAGGCCGGTGCTCTATCCAGCTGAGCTACGGGACCGCTGGCCGGCCGTGCCGGCTGATACCACAACGCCGGAGCGGTTCTGTCCAAATGGATGATCCAGTTCTTGCTTTACGCAGTTCCGGACGGAAAACCGCTACGCACTTTTCCTGGAATTGCTCAATGCGTCCAGGGCGTCCTGCGGTCATAGCGGAAATTGTCGGAATAGGAAATCTGCCGGCGCTTGGTTTCCTTCGGCTCCTCGACGCGGAAGGCGAGCCCCTGCTTCTGGGCGTAGGCGACCGCCTCTTCCCTCGTGTCGAAGGTGAGCCTCACCTGGCTCAGCATGTCGCCGGACGTGGTGTAGCCCATCAGCGGGTCGATCTTCTTGCGCTGGGCGGGGTCGAATTCCAGCACCCAATGGCCGGTCTTGGCCTTGCCGGACTGCATCGCGGTTTTGGCTGGGCTGAAAATGCGCGCGGACATGACCACCTCGTTGCCGCCCGAAGACCGGGCACCCTTTTTCCCGCGAGCCCAAACCCGACTCCCAGGCCGGAGGTCTCGCGCCAACCCGTCAATACTGTGCAACGGCGCCGGCGGCAAGGCCGCCCGGCCGTGCCGCGCGATCGTGCGGGAACGAAGTTCCTGCGATTGCGCGACGCAATGCCGAAGCGGCGTGCAGCCCGGCCTATTCCCATTGCCTTACTGGCGGCATATGTCGGATACATGGCCTGCTGCTTGGGGCCTGCTGCTTGGGCCCTGCCGCTTGGGGCCTGCCGCTTGGGGGGCATGACGACGAAGACAGACATGGGCATGGAAGCGCAAATCGCGCCGGACAGGAGCGACGAGCCGGCGATCTTCGAGGGCGCGACCGTCATCGGCGCGGGCGCCGCCGGGCTTGCCGCCGCGCATGCGCTGATCGGGGCCGGCATCGCCGTCCAGATCCTGGAGCGCGAGCAACGGCTGGCCGAACCCTGGCATCGCCGCCACGACAACCTGCATCTCAACACGCATCGCGACCTCTCGACGCTACCCGGCGTTTCCTTTCCGGCTGGCACGCCCGCCTTTCCGCATCGCACCGCCGTCATCCGTCTTTTCAACGACTTCGCCGAGACGCACCGGCTGCCGATCGCCTATGGCGTCACGGTCGAGGAGATCGCCTTCGGCGGCGACCATTGGCTGGTGCGCACCAGCGACGGGCCGCGCGCGACCCGCCATGTGGTGATCGCCACCGGGCGCGACCGGCAGCCCTTCATCCCCAGTTGGAAAGGCATGGGGGATTTTTCAGGCGCGGTCATCCACTCGGCCGATTTCGGCCGGGCGAGCGACTATGCCGGAAAGACGGTGCTGGTGGTGGGCGCCGGCAATTCCGGCTTCGACGCGCTCAACCACCTTTCCGGCGTCGAGACGGGACAGATGTGGCTGTCGGCGCGCAAGGGGCCTTCGCTTTTGCCCAAGCGCATCGGCCAGATCGCGGTGCATCGCTTATCGCCTTTCATGGCCAGCCTGCCGGTGTGGATGGCGGACGCGGCGATGGCGGCGACGCAGCGACTGGTCTTCGGCGATCTCGGGAAATACGGCCTGCCCCCTGCCCCGGCTGGCGGAGCAAGCCGGCTCGGCGCCGACTATACGGCCATCGCCGCCGACGACGGCGCCGTCAAGGCGATCAAGGCCGGGCGTATCCTCGTCGTTCCGCAGGTCCGCGAGTTCACGAAGGACAGCGTCATCCTCGAAAACGGCCAGGCGATCTCGCCGGACGTCGTGATCGCCGCCACCGGCTACCGAACCGGGCTTGAGACGATGGTTGGCAAGCTCGGCGTGCTCGACGCCAAGGGTGTTCCGGTGTTCAACGGTGCGGCCAGCGACCCGAAGCTGCCCGGCCTCTGGTTCACCGGCATGCGGCCGAGCATCCGCGGCTGCTTCGCCAATGCCCGCATCCAGGCCGCCGCGATCGCGGCCAAGGTCGCCGGCCGGAAACGCTGAGCCGCTTTTTCTGTTTTCCCGGGTTGCCTTCCGTCCCTTGGGACCCTATACGCCGCGAAGCCTCGGAGTGTAGCGCAGCCTGGTAGCGCACCTGATTTGGGATCAGGGGGTCGCAGGTTCGAATCCTGCCACTCCGACCACTGCCCGCTCCCCTCTTCTTCATGCCTGCGCGATTGCACAGACCGGAGGAAAGTAAACCCGCCGGGCGAGCCCCCAACAACCTCGAGCCCGGCGAGCCTACAACCCGATCTGGAACTCGATCGGGACCGGGGTCAGCCGGCAGTCCTTGCGTTGCAAGACCGGTGCCAGCGTGATCGTCCCGAATTGGGACGGATTAAGAGGCACTTTCCCAAGGGTTGATGACCGGCACGCCCGCGGCATGAAAGGCCGCCGTGTCGCGCGAGACGATTTGGAAGCCCTTCGCGGCGGCGATCGCTGCAATATAGCCGTCGGGCACCGGAAACCCTTTGCCCGCGACCCGGGCCTTCACGGCAAGGCCGGCATAATGCCGCGCGGCCTCGGCATCGAAGGCCAGAACGCGTCGGTCGAACGCCGTGCAAACGCCRGCAAAGGTTTCAGCCAAGGCGTTCCGGCGGCGGCCGGCAGGCATGGCTTCGATGCCGAAGAGCACTTCAGCCAGCGTCACGCTGGAAAGATACAATGTTTCGGCGACCTGATCGTCCAGCCAAGCCAGAACCGCCGGATGAGGTTGCGGCCTCATCACCTCCGAAATGACGTTAGTGTCCAGGAGGATCATTCGAACCTGAGCGGATCGGCCGGACTTTTGTCGCGACCCCGTTCCAAGGCATCGACATCTTCGTTTTCCACGCCGGCTTGCCGGGCGATGCCGGACAGCAGCGAGCCCAGTTTGACCCTTCCCTCGGGCCGCACGGCATCTTCGAGGATGGCACGAATCTCTGCCTCGGTACTGCGACCATTGATAGCCGCGCGTACGCGCAAGGCGCGGTGCGTTTCTTCCGGAAGGTTTCGGATGGTTACAGCCGACATTGATATCATCCCAACTGTTCTGATATCAACAATATCACATGCTCGGCCCGATGTCACACAGGCGATACAGCCTCAGATATCGAACTCGCCCTGCCCTTCGTCCATGGCGCTGATGGTTTCGGCGGCGAGCGCGCGGGTAATCGGCGTCTTGCGCTCGAGCGCCGCGCGATCGAGTCGCTCCACCACCCGCATGGCGGTCGCCAGCGAGCGCTCGATGCGCCGCACYAGATATTGCACGACATGCGGCTCGACCTCGACYTGGCGGTCGGCGAAGAGTTTTGTGATGACGCCGGCGAGCAACAGGTCGTCGGGCTCGTGGATCTCGACCGTCGCCGCCGCCTTCAGCCGCGACACGAGGTCCGGCAAGGTGACGCGCCAGGCCGAGGGAAAGCGCCGCGCCGTCAGCATCAGCGTGGAGCCGGCGCCGCGCACGGCGTTGATCAGGTGGAACAGGCCCTGCTCGTCGATCGGGCCCTTGTCGATGTCGTCGATCAGCGCGGGTCTGGCGCCGAGACCGCTGATGTGCTCGCCGATCCTGCCGGCATCGATGGCGACCGCATCGGCATGCGCCTGCCATATCCGGGCGAGGTGCGTCTTGCCCGACCCGGGGGGGCCGGCGAGCACCACGACCGGCGATGGCCAGTCCGGCCAGCGGTCAACCAGTGCCGCGGCCTGGGCATTGGTGCCGGACACGACGAGCTCGTCGCGCGAATAGCCGGTGCCATGGCCGAGATCGAGCGGCAGCTGGCGCGGCGGATCGGTGCGTTCGTCGGCCATTTCAGCTGCGTCGCTGCGAGCGGTGGCCGCCGCCGCGATCGGCGGGAAGCGGCGGCGCTGGCTCGGCGGCCTGGCCCTTGTAGAATGGCGATTCGAGGTAGCGGGCGATGGCGAAGCGCACCAGCACCGCGATCGCCGCCGAAGCCGGCACCGCGATCAGCAGGCCGACGAAGCCGAACAGCGCGCCGAAGGCGAACAGCGCGAACATCAGCCACACCGGATGCAGGCCGACGCTCTTCCCGACCAGCCTGGGCTGCAGGATGTTGCCTTCGATGAACTGGCCGACGAAGAACACGCAGGCCACCAGCACCACCATGGTCCAGTGCGGCCAGAACTGGACGAAGGCGACGCCGACGGCAAGCACCAGGCCGGTCAGCGAGCCCACATAGGGGATGAAGGAAATCAGCCCGGCGAAGAAGCCGATGAGGATGGCGAAGTTCAGCCCGGTCAGCGTCAGGCCGGTGGCGTACATGGCGCCCAGCACCAGGCAGAGCGTGCCCTGCCCGCGCACGAAGCCGGCGGTGGCGGTGTTGATGTCGCGGGCCAGCGAGCGCACCGTCTCGACATGGTCGCGCGGCACCCAGCTGTCGACCTCGTCCACCATGCGGTCCCAGTCGAGCAGCATGTAGAAGGCGACGACCGGCGTGACCACGAACAGGCTGACCACCGAGACCAGCGCCACGCCCGAGCTCCAGATCGAGGTGAAGACCGTGGTGAGCAGGCTGAAGCCTGTGGTCAGAAGCGAGTTCAGCCCGTCGCGCAGGCCGCTGGTGCTGACGCCGAAGCGCTGCTCCAGCCATGTCGGGTCGAAGCTGGTGATCAGCGACTGCAGGCGGGTGAGATATTCCGGCAGCTTGCGGGCGAAGTCGGCCATCTGTGTCGCCAGCACCGGCACCAGGATGACGAAGGCCAGCACGACGATGACGATGAAGGCGATGAGGATGACCACCGTCGCCATCAGCCTGGAAAGCCCTAGACGCTCCAGGCGGTCGGCGACCGGATCGAGGAAGTAGGCCAGCACYARGCCGGCGACGAAGGGCAACAGGATGCCCGAAAAGACGTAGAGGAACAGCGCCAGCAGGACAGTGGTGGCCAGCCAGAAGAAAATCTGGCGGCGAAGCGCCATGCCTGCCACGATCTCCGCGGCCTCGCTGTCAGGTGTCCGTTGTGGAGCCGCCCGTCTGGGAGCCTTCGCCATAGCCGCTCATATGCCTCAGCCAAGCCACGAGATAGGCCGCGGCCGAAGCCACGGTCAAGACCCCGGACAGCAATATGAGCACCGGCCGCAGGGGAACGAGATGGATGGAAAAGGCAAGTTCCCCCAGCACCAGCGCCGCCAGCACGATCTGCACGGCCGTGTTGACCTTGGATATGTAAAGCGGCTTCACCTCGACCGGGTGCGCCATCACGCTGGACAACAGCACGGCGCAGACGATCAGCGCGTCGCGCGAAACCATGGTCACCACCAGCCACAGCGGCAGTTCGGCGGCCAAGCCCAGGACCACGAAGACCGAGACCAGCAAGAGCTTGTCGGCGATCGGGTCGAGATAGGCGCCGAGATGCGAGAACTGGTTGTAGCGCCGGGCGATGAAGCCGTCGACGCCGTCGGAAATGCCGGCAACGAGGAAGCCGGCGAAAGCCCAGCCCCAATGCGCCTGCAGCATGGCCAGCACCACCGCGGGCACCAGCAGCAGCCGCATGATCGTGATGAGGTTGGGGATGGTCACCGCATGTCCCGTCTTGGCTTGGTCGGGAGATAGATGATGGAGATGGGAGGTGGGCGCAAGGGACGGTCTGGCAAAGTCCGCGCGAGGCACCCCCCTCTGCCCTGCCGGGCATCTCCCCCTCAAGGGGGGAGATTGACTGTGCCAGCGCCGGCGTTCTTCCTGCGATCTTGGCGATTGGCGAAGGCGGGCATGACATCTGATCTCCCCCCTTGAGGGGGAGATGGCCGGCAGGCCAGAGGGGGGTGCTGTCCCGCCGACATTCCGCATTTCCCTGGGGCAAAACTCCCTCACCTGCGCGTCATCCTTGCTCCCCGAAACCATTCATGCGAAGAGCCCGCAATGGAAGAAACAGGAACGAGCCGGATATGAGCAAGGGCGACAAGGCCACGCGCAAGAACGGGCTCACCTATGCCGAGGCGGGCGTCGACATCGATGCCGGCAATCTGATGGTCGAGAAGATCAAGCCGCTGGTGCGCGCGACGCGCCGGCCGGGCGCCGACGGCGAGATCGGCGGCTTCGGCGGCCTGTTCGACCTGAAGGCGGCCGGCTTCACCGATCCGGTGCTGGTCGCGGCCAATGACGGCGTCGGCACCAAGCTCAAGATCGCCATCGATGCGGGGAAACACGACACCATCGGCATCGACCTCGTTGCCATGTGCGTCAACGACATCGTCGTGCAAGGCGCCGAGCCTTTGTTCTTCCTCGACTATTTCGCCACCGGCAAGCTCGACCCCGACCAGGGCGCCTCGATCGTCGGCGGCATCGCGCAAGGCTGCCGGCAGGCCGGCTGCGCGCTGATCGGCGGCGAGACGGCCGAGATGCCCGGCATGTACCAAGACAAGGACTACGACCTCGCGGGCTTCGCGGTTGGTGCCGCCGAACGCGGCCAGTTGCTGCCGACCGATGACATCGTCGAAGGCGACGTGCTCCTCGGCCTCGCCTCGTCGGGCCTCCACTCCAACGGCTTCTCGCTGGTGCGCCGCATCGTGGCCGCAACCGGGCTTGGCTGGAACGATCCGGCGCCCTTCAACGAGGAACTGAGCCTCGCCGAGGCGCTGCTCGAGCCGACGCGCATCTATGTGAAGTCGATCCTCAAGGCGATCCGCAACACGCATGGCATCAAGGCGCTTGCCCACATCACCGGCGGCGGTTTTCCGGAAAACATCCCGCGCGTGCTGCCCAAGGATTTCTCGGCCGAGCTCGACCTCGAGGCGATCGAGGTGCCGGCGGTGTTCTCGTGGCTGGCCAGGACCGGCGGCGTCGCACCGGAAGAGATGATGCGCACCTTCAACTGCGGCATCGGCATGATCCTCGCCGTCGCCTCCGGCCAGGCGGCGCAGGTGGCCGCCGTGCTGCAGGAAGCTGGCGAGACGGTGACGCCGATCGGCCGCATCGTGCCGCGCCGCGACGCCGGCGTGATCTACCGGGGCTCGATCGGCCTATGAGCAGGAAACGCACGGTCGTCCTGATCTCGGGACGGGGCTCCAACATGACGGCGCTGATCGCCGCGGCGGCCGATCCCGGCTATCCGGCGGAGATCGTCGGCGTCATTTCCGACCGCGCGAACGCCGCCGGTCTCGGCATCGCCCAGTCGCGCGGCATCGCCACCAAGGTCATCCAGCGCGCAGACCACCCGAGCAAGGACGCGCATGACGCCGCGGTCGACGCGGCCCTGACCGGCTTCGGCGCCGAGATCGTGGCGCTGGCCGGCTATATGCGCATCCTGGGACGCGGCCTTGTCGAGAAATGGCAGGGCCGCATGGTCAACATCCACCCTGCCCTGCTGCCGTCCTTCAAGGGGCTCGACACGCATGCCCGCGCCATCCGCGCCGGCGTGCGCATCCATGGTTGCTCGGTGCATTTCGTGACGCCCGAGATGGATGATGGCCCGATCATCGCGCAAGCCGCCGTGCCGGTGATGGTCGGCGACAATGAGGACACGCTCGCCGCGCGCGTGCTGAAGGTCGAGCACCGGATCTATCCGCTGGCGCTCGGACTGGTCGCCGAAGGCAAGGCGCGCATGGAAAAGGGCCACACCGTGCTTGCCCATTTCGCCGACGACGCCGACAATGCCGCCACGGTGGTGATGGCGCCGGACCCGCTGCGCGAGGAAACCGACCTCGAACAGTTGGCGCGGATCACGCCATAGCGGCCTTGAGGGACGTGACAACATGGCGCTTACACCGGAACCGCTGAAGACTGCGCTCAAGGACGATGCAGACCGGCTAAGCAAAGCCTGGATGGAAGGGCTGACGAGCGGCCCGCCCGCTCCTTTCGATATCGACGACATCAAGCGAAAAGCTCGCGCTAGGTTCGGCAGTAACCCGTGCCCTAAGCAACGCCCATGAGACAGCTTCTCCTCCTGCGCCACGCCAAGTCGAGCTGGGACGACCCCAAGCTCGCCGATTTCGACCGGCCGCTCGCACCGCGCGGGCTGAAGACGGCGCCGTTGATGGGGCGGGAGCTTGCCAGGCGCGGCTGGCTGCCGGACCTCGCGCTGGTCTCGCCGGCGTTGCGCACCCGCGACACCTGGCGGCTGGTCGCCGCCGAACTGCCCAAGCACGTGCCGGCGGAATTCGCCGAAGAACTCTACGAAGCGGCGGCTGGCGCCATCCTTGCGCGGGCGCGGCAGGCCAAGGCGACGAGACTGCTGGTGGTCGGTCACAATCCCGGTCTGCAACATTTCGCGATGCGGCTGGCCGGACCCGGCTCGGACGAGGATGTGTTCAAGAAGATCGAAGCGAAATTCTCGACCGGCGCGCTCGCCCGCTTCACGGTGCAGGACGACTGGGCGAACCTCGAATTCGGCGGCGCCCGGCTGACGCATTTCGTCCGGCCGAAGGACTTGGCGCCCTAATCTCCCCCCTCGAGGGGGAGAGGGCCGCGAAGCGGCCAGAGGGGGTCGTCTCACGTTGAGCGCCAACGCCTTTCGCGACGACAGACGACGCCGGCGATCTACGTGAGACGACCCCCTCTGTCGCCTTCGGCGACATCTCCCCCTCAAGGGGGGAGATTGGCGGTCGTCGCCTTGCATCAATTGCCCCAGATGCCCTGGCCGGGGTCCGGCCACGCCTGCGACGGGGCCTGTCCGGCCGTCATCGAGGTGTCGACGTTGACCGGCTTGGCGATCTCATGCTTGCGGACGGACGCGGTGAGGACGCGGTCTATGCCGGCGGTCGGCTGGTTGGCATTGTCGGCGCCGTAATGGTCGCTGGCGGCGAAAGCGGTGCCCATGGCGACGAGCATGGCTGCAGTGGTGAAAGCGATCCTGGTCATTTCGGAAGTTCCTTTTGTTGAGCGTGGGTGGGAGGAATGTCGAGCTTCGTCAGTTGCCCCATAGGCCTTCGTCATTGTGTCGGGCGATGAGGTCCGTAACCGTCTCGCCGGAGCCGGTCGCCACCGAGGCTTGGTGGTGCGCCATGTCCGGTTTGCGGATCGCGGCGGTGAAGGCATGATCGATACCGGYGGCAGGCTGGTTGGCRCCGTCGGAGCCATAGTGGTCGCTGGCGGCGGAGGCGCTGCCGATGGCAGCGACCAGCGTGGCGGCCGCGACGAGGACTATCCTGGTCATTTCAGTGTTCCTTGTCCTGTTCTTCGCGGCGCCCTGGGAGGATGGCCCCGCTGCCGACAAGACCCGGAACGGCCTGGATTTATTCCCGGGCAGAATTTCCCGTTTGCGGAATCAAGATCAGGCCCCCGTAGAAAAGCTGTTTTCAAACAGATAGATAGATGGAGCTACTGCCGAGTTGATTCGGGCTCACCGATAGCCGGCTGCACAAATGCAAAGCGGCGGGACAAGCCCGCCGCTTTGAGATCCTTGGAGGCTGGTTCGGTCAGCGATTGCCGAACAGGTCACGGTCGCTGCCCTGGGTCAGGGGCTTCTGGACGTTCGCATCCGACTTCTTGATCGAAGCCGTGTACGAGGTGTCGACCGAAGCTGCCGGCTGATTGGCGTTGGCCGAGCCGTAGTTGTCGGAGCCGGCGAAAGCGGCGCCAGTGGCAACCAGAAGGGCGGCGGCGGTAAGAGCGATCTTGTTCATTTCAGTTACTCCAGATTTGAGTTGGATTGAGATGACGGCTTGCGTTCGGGTCCGCTTAGCGGCCCCAGACACCCTGGCCGGACTGCGGCTGGTTCTGGTCGGCCGTGATCTTGAGATCCCGGTGCTCGAAGTGACGGATCGAGCCGGTAACGGTCCGGTCGATGCCGGTGCTGGCGGCGGGAACCGTAGCGGTCACTGCCGGCTGGTTGACGTTGTTCGAGCCATAATTGTCGCTACCCGCGAAGGCGGCGCCCGTGGCAACAAGAAGGGCGGCAGCGGTAAGAGCAATCTTGTTCATTTTGATACTCCAGATTTTCAAAAGTCCTGTCCGTCAAGTGGCGTGCCTTCATCGGAAATCGCGTCGCTCGGACCACCCCGAGATGGGTCCGTCCCCTTGCCGTTTCCAATCACGAAAATTTTCCGGCCGGGTGCTCGGTCAGGGTCTTGAAATCCAGATATCGGAGGCTACTCCGAATATATTTCTATTTATTATCAATCTCTTACTGATATATCCACCAAAGCCGCCACCACAATCGACGGRCCAGTGTTCACCGTATGGGGTACGGTCAGTCAACATAAATTGAACCGAACGGTTCGGTTTGAATTACAATTTGGAAAGGTTGCGTCGAAGATCGTCGCGGACGGCTCAGCGTCGGGTGCCGAGCACATCGCGCATGTCGTATTCGCCGCAAGGCCGACCGGCGACCCAGAGCGCCGCGGCGATGGCGCCTCGCGCGAACATGGAACGGTCGCCGGCCGCATGGGACAGCGTCACGACCTCGCCGTCGGCCAGGAAGCTTACGCCGTGCTCGCCGACGATGCTGCCGCCGCGCAATACGGCAAAGCCGATCTCGCCCGGTGGGCGCGGGCCTGTGAGGCCGTCACGGCTGCGCCGGGCCACATCGTCCAGCATGACGCCGCGTCCGCGCGCCGCCGCCTCGCCCAGCATCAGCGCCGTGCCCGACGGTGCGTCGACCTTCATGCGATGATGGGCCTCGAGGATTTCAATGTCGCAGTCGCCGGCGCCGAGCGCCCGCGCCGCCTGCTCGACCAAGCCGGTCAGCATGTTGAGGCCGAGCGAATAGCTGCCGGAGCGCACGATGGCGATCTTCCTCGCCGCCCCGGCGATCGCGTCCAGCTCCGCGCCATTGAAGCCGGTCGAGCCGATGACCAGCGCCGGCCCGCCGCGGGCGGCGCAGGCCTTTGCGAGCTCGGCCGAGGCGGAAGGCGTGGTGAAGTCGATGACGACATCGGCAAGCGCCAGCGCCTCATCCCGTTCGACGAGCCCCTCGCCCGCGCTGCCTTGCCTGTGGAAGCGGGCGACCAGATCGAGCCGCGGATCGGTCGCGACGGCGTCGACCATCTGCCGGCCCATACGGCCCAACGCGCCGGCAATGGCGATCCTTAGCGGTTGCGGCATCGAGGCTCCGGCTGGAAAGACGAATCCGCACAAAGGGCTAAGGCGCTGCCTTCGTCAAATGATTCAGGCAACAGCGTCATTCGACGTACCGGGCGCGAATGTGAAGCGCTGCACTCATCATCGCCTGCGCGACATGCTAATTTAGCGCTTATGTCCGGCTGCGACGCGCCGCCTGGACGGTGTCCGAGGGGGATGCTCATGTTGCGGCCGCTGCATATCCTGTTTCTTTCCTGCCTCGCGCTGGCGCCGCCAGCCGGCGCGGCCCTCGCCGCGCAAGCGTCTGCCGACAAACCCGACGACGCGGCAAAGAAAGCCGCGCTTGCCGAGGCTATCAGCGTCTGCGACCGTGGCGCTTCCGTGCCGCTCGATCCTCAGGCCAAGGCGCCGCCGGTCCAGTATCTCGAGCTTTTCCCGGGAGACCTGAACCTCGACAAGCTCAAGGGTCTTGCCGACAAATGCCAGGCGGCGATGCTCGGCGCGCCGCAGGAGAAGCGGCTGCAACTGCAATGGCTGAGGCTCCAGGTGGCGCTCGACCAGCCGGGGCTTGGCTTTCTCCTGCCGCAGATCAAGCTGCTGGCCGATGGCGGCAACCCCGAGGCCAATTTCCTCCTCTTCGAGCATTTCTCGGCGCATCGCCACGACAGTTCGGATTCGGGGCCGCTGCCAATCACGCGAGGAATGGCGCTCGATGCGTTGCAGAAGGCGGGCAGTGCCGGCCATCTCACCGCCCTGTTGACGCTGCTGCACCAATACAGCGACGGGCCGCTGCTGCGGCACGACGCGCACAAGGTGGTTCAGACCGCGCAGCACATCATCGATGCGCCGGCCCAGGGCCAGTCGCCCGGCGAATGGGACAAGCAGTTGCGCGCGGCCATGCCGCTCGTGATCGCTCAAGTGACGCTTGAAGAAGACGGCTTCACGAGCGACGAGCAGCAAAAGGCCTTTCACACCGTCGAGGCGGATACCCAGGCCGGCACCAGCGGTTCCGAACGGTCGGCGCTCGCCTATATCAAGGCGTTGCGGCTGGGTCGCGGGACGACGCAGGACGCGGCGAAGGCCAGGCAGTTGCTGGAAGCACGCGCCAGCCATGATCAGTATGCCGTACCGATGCTGGCCGACATGCTGGCCAAGGGCGAAGGCGGACCCGCCGACGGCAAGCGCGCCATCGCCATGCTGCGCGGCGCCACCAAGACTGTCCCCCAGGCCGGGCCGATGCTCGCCGGCCTGCTGATGGACGGCAAGTTCGTCGGCCGCCAGCCCAGGGCGGCTATCGAGCTGCTCGATGCTTCGCGAAATCTCGACGCCGGCATCAGGCTCGCGAACCTCCTTGCCGACTATGACGGCGTGCGGGTGGATAGTCCCGAACGGCTGGTCGAGCTCCTGAGCGATGCCGCCGAAGCCGGCGAGCCCGGCGCGGGACTGGCACTGGCAAGGCTGCAGCTTTCGGACAACCAGCAGTTCAAGAGCGAGGACGTGGCGCGCGCCATGCTGCAGCCGCTGGCAGACGCCGGCGACCGCGATGCGCTCTGGCTCTATGCCTCGACGCAATATGCCAATCTCGATTCGACCAGCTACAAGCCGTCGCGCCGCGACGGCGGCATGAGCGACGATGAGCTTAAAACCCTGATCGACCAGGGCGAAGCCAAGAAGGAAGCGCAGGCTTATCTGCTCCAGGCCAAGCTCTTGCGGCGGGGTGTGGTCTACCCGCAGGACGACGCCAAGGCGACCGCCATGCTGATCAACGCCGCCAATCTCGGCAGCGTCGAGGCCATGGTGCTGCTGGGCGACGCCTATGACAATGGCCTCGGCACCGACAAGAACCCGCGCGAGCGGCTGCATGCGTGGCGCGAGGCGGCGCGGCTCGGTTCGCTCAAGGCGAAGGGCAAGATTGCGAGCGCCTTCACCTTCGACAGTTTCGATCATCTGATGACATTGCGCGAAGGCATCACCGACCGCATTGCGCTCTATAATGACGGTATCGGCAGGATGGGCATGGGGGTGTTCGGCGGCGACGCGGCAAGCATCGAACTCGCCAGCCTCTTTTCCGGACCGGCGTCCAGCGCCGGAACGGCCGCGGTCGCGGCCGCGGTGATGGACGCGTTTCGTGAAGCGCCGGCCGGGCTCGACGAAGACAACCTCGTCGGCCTGGGCAAGGCGCTGCCCGAGGAAATCCGCGTCGCCATCGAAACGACGCTGAAGAGCGAAGGTTTTTATGCCGGAGAGCCGAAGGGCTATTTCGGTCCGGATGCGCGCAAGGCATTGGCCGCGTGGGTCGATGCGAAAGGGCCGCTCGCCGATGCGCCCAGCCCACAGGCAGCAGCCGCGACACAGCAGGCAGCGCCGGCTTCAGGCGAGATCGCCGCGGAAGTCCTTACTCGCGTCCGCGACAAGGTCTTTACCCAGGCGCAGGCCGCCAAGAGCGAGAAGCAGAAGCTTGCCGTCGTCAAGCAATTCGACATACTCGCCCGCTATGGCGACCTACCCTCGCGCTGGGCGGTGGTGAGCAACTACCATCAGGCAAAGGCCGTGCGCGCGATCGTCACGCCGGAAGAGGTCACCCGCTATGCCTTGGACATCCTCGTGTCGAAGCCAGCCGGCGTCGACAAGCCGGAGTTCGAGTTCATCTTCGACCTGACGCAGATCGCGCAGGACCGGAAAGCGAAGGCGGTGGGCGCCGCCACGCTCCAGGCGATCCGCGACGATCCGCGCTTGCAAGACCCGTTGACGCTTGGCGCCATCATGGGCCAGTTCGCCTTTGCGCCAGATGCCTGCGACTCTGTACTGGCGGCGGCCAGGAAAGCCGGCATCAATGGCCTAGGAGAGGACGGTTGCGACGAGCAGACACGCACCGCCCTCATCGCCTTCGCCAAGGACAAGGGCGCGTCCGGCGCCGATGCGGCGGCGCGCAAGGCGGCCGCGGACGAGATCAAGGCGATGGACGCGCAGGCGGCGAAGTAGCAAGGCTATGAGCCGCGACGGGCCTATTGCGCCTTGTCAACACGATCGAGGATCGCGCGATAGCGGCTACAGACAGCGGCGTCCTGGTAGAAATCCACTTCCGTAGCAATGATCTGGTCAAGGCTTAGTCCTCGGTAATGTGCCTTGACCTTTGCCAACACCTCTTGGGCTTGCCTGATTTCGCCGAGTTCAGAATGGCAGATGATAAGACGAATGAGCGACCACGGCGTTACAGTCGCCATTTTCGCGTAGCAGGCAGCCGCCTCGCGATACCGCCCAGCCGTCGTCAGCAGGACGCCACGGAAGTCGTCATACCATCCCACGGCGTATGGATCGCGGCGCTGCGCTTCGGTTATTTCGTCAAGCCCTTGCTCAGGCCTGTCCGTGTGATTGAGAAAGATGGCGCGGATGCTGAGAATGAACGGATCGTTCGGATTGAGCGCGACCGCCCGGTCAAGGCTGATTTCAGATTGCCTGAATTGGCGCAGATACAAGTGAGCGAAGCCGGTGGCGAGATGTCCATAGGCTTCGTCCGGATCAAGGCCCAATGCTGTTCTTGCGATCTCCAGTCCCGAATGCAGATGACTGGGATTGTTGTAGTCCCAGTAGTACTTGATTGATTCCACAAAGCTCAGCATGGCGTGGGCAGCGGCAAACTGCGGATCGAGCTTTACCGCCTGGCGCAGAAATGGTTCCGCTTCGAGCACCGTGTCATAGACAGCTGCCAGCTGCAGCGCCCGCAGGTAAAACTCATAGGCCGACATGTTGTTGGTCGGCCGAGCCCTGGCGCGCGACGCAATCGCGGTTCTGGCCTGCCGGGCCAGACGCGCTGCGATCATCCGGGTGATTTCGTCCTGGATGGCAAAAATGTCGTCGAGTTCCCGGTCGTAGTGTTCGCCCCAGATATGAGCCATCGACGACGCATCGGTTAGCCGTACAGCGATCCGCACCCTGTTGCCGATCTTCCGCACGCTGCCTTCGACGACATATTGTACACCAAGCTTGCTCGCCACCTCCGCCGGGTCATGCGCCTTGCCGCGAAACTGGAAGGAGGAGTTCCGCGCAATGACCAGAAACTCCTTATATTTGCCGAGCTCGGCGATGATGTCTTCGGTGATCCCGTCGCTGAAATAGTCCTGCTCCGGGTCGCCGCTCATGTTGTCGAAGGGAAGTATGGCAATGGACGGTCTGGACGGCGCCGTATCATCTGCCGTAACCACGAAGGGCCTGGGGCCTGCATATTTATAACCGCGACCATGCACGGTTGCGATCAGCTCGGCAGACAGCAGTTTTCGCAGCGCCGAAATGTGGACCTGCAGCGTGTTCTCCTCCACCACCACGCCGGGCCAGACCGCATCGAAAAGTTCGGTCTTGCCGATCACCTCATCGGGCCTGTCGAGCAACATGGCGAGGATGTCAAAGGAACGCGCCGAAAGCTCCACCGGTCCGTTCGGGCCTAGCAACTGCCGTTCGGCTCGTCTCAAACGATAGTTCCCAAACTCCAGGTCCATTGGCCAAGAACCACCCCTCGCGGGCAGGATAATCCAAGATGACCCTGAAGGCGAACTTCGGGGACGTTCGGGATCCTTCGCTTCAAGCAATTTCAGAGCCGTTCAGGACTCTTCAGGTTCAAACCAAGGACCTGAGCGGGAAGCGGCGCCATTGTCGCTGCCACAGGAGGACATCATGACCGACATCCTCACCACCGGCCCGACTGCCGTCCGGCGCCTTAAACTGCCGCGGCCAAGCTTTCCGAGGCTTGCAATCGGCGCATCGCTCGTCGCCATATCCGGTTTGGTGGGCGATGCCCTCAAGATGGCTTACGTGGACCCTTACGCCAGTCTTGGTCGCCAATCCCGGGCCGTCCCGGGTGATGATCTCGAAGGCCGAGATCCCACTTGGTGAGCCACCAAGCAATGGAAGTGGGTCAAAGCGCCCTGAGCCACACCTTGTTGTCGTGGACGGCGGCGCCGCCATAGGGCGCCGGCGCGTCGGCGCCGGTCAGCACGTTGATGCCCTCGCCGCGCTCATGCGCGCTGTTCGCCCAGATGCCCTCGGCCACCACCACGCCGCGCTTCACGCCGTCGAAGAGCTTTGCGTGCAGCACGACCTCGCCACGCCGGTTGCCGACCTCGACGCGGCCGCCATCCTCGATGCCGAGCGCGGCGGCGTCCTCGGGATGGAGCAGCAGTTCCGGCCTGCCTTCCTTGGCTTTCGACACCGGCGTCTCGGCAAAGGTCGAGTTGAGGAAGTTGCGCGCCGGCGAGGTTGCCAGCCGGAACGGATGCTCCTCGTCCGCGACCTCGATCAGGTCGACATGGTCGGGGAATTCCGGCAGCCGCTCGACCGGCCCGAACAGGCCCATGCTCTTCGGCGGCCGGTTGGGAGCCGATTGCCCGGTCCAGTTGGCCCGGAAGTGGAATTTCTTGTCGACATGGCCGAAGCCGTGGATGAAATGCGCGGCCTCGAAATCGGGCTGCAGGTCGACCCACTTTTCTTCCTTGAGGCTGTCGAAGCTGCCGATGCCGCGCTTGCCCAGGATGATGTCGATATGCTGCCGTTCCGTCAGGCCGAAGCCCGGCCGGTCGGCGACGCCCAGCCGCTTGCCGAGTTCCTCGATGACGTAGTGGTTGGTGCGCGGCCCTTCGGGCGGCTCGATCAGCTTGGGCCCGAGCGTGATGTGCTGGTTGCCGCCGCCTTTGTAGACGTCGTCATGCTCCAAAAACATCGTCGCCGGCAGCACGACATCGGCGAGCTTGGCCGTGTCGGTCATGAACTGCTCGTGCACGCAGGTGAACAGGTCCTCGCACAGGAAACCCTGTTTCACCAATCGCTGGTCGGGCGCGACATTGGCCGGGTTGGTGTTCTGGATCAGCATCGCCGTCACCGGCGGGCCTCCATAGAGCGCATCCGCCGCTCCGGTCAGCACCGGGCCGATGCGCGAATGGTCGAGATAGCGGACCTTGGGATCGCGCATCGCGGTGCCTTCCAGCAGGTCCTGGTTCAGCTTGAAGATGCCCGAATTGGAATGGAAGGCGCCGCCGCCCTCATATTGCCAGGCGCCGGTGACGGCGGCGATGCAGGAGGCGGCATGCATGTTGACCGAGCCGTTGCGCTGGCGCGAGAAACCGTAGCCGAGGCGGAAATAGGTCTTCTTCGTCCTGCCGACGAGATGCGCGAAGGCCTCGATCTCGGCGACGCTCAAGCCGGTGATGGCCGCCGCCCATTCGGGTGTGCGCGTCCTCAAGTGTTCTTCAAGCCCGCGCGGATCGTCGGTGTATTGTTCGAGGTAGGCGCGGTCGGCCATGCCATCGCGGAACAAGACATGCATGACCGCGCAGGCGAGCGCGCCGTCGGTGCCGGGCCTCAGCACAAGGCCGAGATCGGCCTGTTTCATGGTCGCGTTCTCGTAGATGTCGATGACAACGATCTTCGCGCCGCGTTCCTTGCGCGCCCTGGTGGCGTGGGTCATCACATTGACCTGAGTGACCACGGCATTGGTGCCCCAGATCACCACGCAGTCGGATTTCGCCATCTCGCGCGGATCGGGACCGCGCAAGGCCCCCGCCCCCATCATCCAGCCGGTCCAGGCAAGATTGGTGCAGATCGAGCCGAAGAAGCCCGAGTATTTTTTCGCATGCCGCAGCCGCTCGATGCCGTCGCGCTGCACGAGCCCCATCGTGCCGGCATAAAAATAGGGCCAGACCGTCTCCGAGCCGTATTTGTCTTCGGCGGCGATGAACTTCTCCGCGACGAGGTCGAGCGCCGCTTCCCAGCTAGATTCCTTCCAGTTGCCCTCGCCCTTGCCGCCGGCGCGCACCAGCGGCTTCAGCAACCGGTCCGGATGATGGATACGGTCGGCATAGCGCGCGACCTTGGCGCAGACGACGCCGGACGTGTAGCTATTCGCCTTTGCGCCATGGACCCGGCCGATGCGATGCGTGTCGAGCAGTTCGACTTCGAGCGCGCAGGTGGACGGGCAGTCATGCGGACAGGCCGAATGGCCGATCCGGAGCTTGGCGTGCTGGTTCATGTGGGGTGTTTAGCGGGTTTTGTGGGTGGCGTGTAGGGGTAGAGCGCAAGCCTGTCTCCCCCCTTGAGGGGGAGATGGCCGCGAAGCGGCCAGAGGGGGTCGTCTCACATAGAGCGCCAGCGTCTTCCTGCGACGTGGAAGGCGCCGGCGCTTCACGCGCGGCGACCCCCTCTGTCGCCTTCGGCGACATCTCCCCCTCAAGGGGGGAGATCAGGCGCTACTCCGCGATCCCTTCCTCATATTCCGCCGACATCGTCAGCCATTTGTCCTCGTTCTGGGCCAATGTGGCCGCCAGCTGCGAGCGTTCCTTGGCGAGGCGTGTCGCGGTCGAGGGGTCCTTTTCGTAGATGGCCGGGTTGGCGAGTTCGTCCTCGATGAGGTCGATGCGCTTGCGGATGCGGTCCATCAGCGCCTCGGTGGCGCGGATTTCCTTGGCGAGCGGCTCCATCGCGGCGCGGCGCTGGGCGGCCTCGCGGCGGCGGTCGGCCTTGGACGCCTTGTCCGCCTCCTTCTGCTCGCGGCGATTGGAGGAGACGCCGGTCACCAGCGTCTTGTAGTCCTCGAGGTCGCCGTCATAGGGATTGACCGCGCCGTCCTTGACCAGCCACAGCCGGTCGGCCGTCGCTTCRAGCAAGTGCCGGTCGTGCGAGATCAGGATCACCGCGCCCGGGAAATCGTTGAGCGCATGGATCAGCGATTCACGGCTGTCGATGTCCAGATGGTTGGTCGGCTCGTCGAGGATGAACAGGTTCGGTCCCTCGAAGGCCGACAGCCCCATCAGGAGACGCGCCTTCTCGCCGCCGGACAGATCCTTGGCGGCGGTGTTCATCTTCTCGGTCGACAGGCCGAACTGGGCGACGCGGGCGCGCACCTTGGCCTCCGGCGCGTCCGGCATCAGCCGGCGCACATGCTCATAGGCATTTTCCTCCGGGCGCAGGTCGTCGAGCTGATGTTGCGCGAAGATCGCCACCTTCAGCCCCGGCGCGATCGTCATCGTACCGGTTTCCGCCTTCAGTCGGCCGGCGAGCATCTTGGCGAAGGTCGACTTGCCGTTGCCGTTGGCGCCGAGCAGCGCGATGCGGTCGTCGGCATCGATGCGCAGCGTCATCTTCTTCAGGATCGGGTTGCCCTCGGTATAGCCGACATTGACGCCGTTGAGCGCCACGATCGGCGAGGCCACCGTCTTCACCGGCTCGGGGAAGGAGAACGGCCGCACCGTGTCGTTCACGATCGCGGCGATCGGCTTCATCTTCTCCAGCGCCTTCAGGCGCGACTGCGCCTGCCTTGCCTTGGAAGCCTTGGCGCGGAAGCGCTCGACGAAGGATTCCATATGCTTGCGCTGCGCTTCCTGCTTGACGCGGCTTTTCTCCTGCAATTCGCGCTGCTCGGAGAGCTGGCGCTCGAACTGGTCGTAGCCGCCGCGCCAGAAGGTCAGCTTCTTCTGGTCGAGATGAACGATCGAGTTGACGGCGCGGTTGAGCAGGTCGCGATCGTGCGAGATCAGAAGCACGGTGCGCGGATATTTCGAGACGTAGTTCTCCAGCCACAACGTGCCTTCGAGGTCGAGATAGTTGGTCGGCTCGTCGAGCAGCAGAAGGTCCGGTTCGGAAAACAGCACCGCCGCCAGCGCGACGCGCATGCGCCAGCCGCCGGAGAAGGACGAGGCGGGACGTCTCTGCGCCGCATCGTCGAAGCCTAGGCCGGCCAGGATGGTGGCCGCGCGCGACTCGGCCGAATGCGCGTCGATGTCGGCGAGCCGCGTGTGGATCTCGGCGATGCGGTGCGGATCCTTCGCGGTCTTTTCCTCTTCGAGCAAAGCCTGGCGCTCGACATCGGCCTTGAGCACGATCTCGATCAGCGGCTCCTCGGTGCCTGGTGCTTCCTGCGCCACCTGGCCAATGCGGGTGTTCCTGGGCAGGCTGATCGAGCCGGTCTCCGACGGGAAATCGCCGGTGATCGCCTTGAACAGCGTGGTCTTGCCGGTGCCGTTGCGGCCGACGAGACCGGCCTTGGTGCCGGCCGGCAGGGTCAGCGAGGCATGATCGAGAAGCAGCCGCCCCGCCATGCGCAGCGAAAGGTCGTTGATGATAAGCATGGCCGGGCTTTTGCACGGGACATCGCCGCTTCGCAAGAGCCAGCGGCGGCGCGTTGCTCCGCGCAGGCCGGCCGCGGATATTGCGCCGGTCCCCTCCGCCTTCCTCGCGGCGGTAACCCATCTTTCCCCACCGGAAGATCAAGCCGGCGAAGCAAGACAAGCGCAAGTTCCGCCTTGGCCTATATTATGGCTGCAAGCACCGATACCACCAGAAAAAGTACCAAAATCGGCGTGATGCTTACCGAAAATTGATTTCAGTTTTTGTCGCGATCCTGCGAATTTAYCCATGCGCCGTGAGTCGCGTGTGGGCGCCAACRACAACTTGACCGGGTCAGGAGCTCACTATGGACGGCGCGGCCAACGATTTGCGCACGCTGAGATACGTCGCGGAGATCACGCGCAGGCTGGCGAAGATGCTTTCGCGCACGCGCTACCAGATGCTTGCCTACTTCCTGGAGATGACCGCGATCGAGGCCGACAATCTTGCGGCCGAGCAGGATTCCGGCCGCAAGGGCGCTTGGCCAGCCAGGCCGCCGGGGTCCCAGGACTGACCGCGCTGTCTTCTTGTCTTGGCGCGATCCCGGACGGAACCCCGGTGCCGCGATGCGGCGAGCGCGACCACCTGGTGGTCGCGCGAAGTCGACTAACGGCATGCTCCCTTCCACGCTGCGCCGTGGTCGCAGCTGCCGGTCCGGCGCTCAGGCCTTGGGCTTGCGCCTGGCCTTGCCCGTGTCAGCCGTGGCCGGCTTGCGGCCGAGGCCGGAAGACTTGGCCAGCGCCGAGCGGGTGGCCGAATAGCTCGGCGCAACCATCGGATAGTCGGCAGGCAGGCCCCATTTGGCGCGGTATTCGTCCGGCGTGAGACCATGGTCAGTCGCCAGGTGCCGCTTCAGCGACTTGAACTTCTTTCCGTCCTCGAGGCAGATGATGTAGTCGGGAAACACCGAGCGCTTCGGGTTGACGGCCGGCGTCAGCGGCGTGGCCTCCACAACGGCACCGGCGCCGGCCAGCTTGCGCACCGATGCGCTGACGCTGGCGATCAAATCAGGCAAGCCTGAGGCCGGAAGCGGATTGTTGCCGACATAGGCCGAGACAATGTCGGCGGTCAGTTCGATTGCGGTCTTGTCGTCGATATTGGACAATTTTTTCACCCTCTGCTGGCTCTGAAGTGACCAGCTGTTCTTTAGGACTTTGGTCTAGGTATCATGTTGGACCAGTTCCCCAACGAACCGTCCAGAGTCAGTAAACGCACGAGACTCAATACCTGGAGATATGTTTTTCACCGCGGGCCGCGACCACGCAAGTTAGGAATTCTAATACTTGCCAGGGACACTTTACAGCACCGGATTCCGGCGCGGACGTGAAAATAACGCGACAGCACTTCGATTTTGCGAATAACTCCGCCCAAAATCAAAGATCAGGCCGAAAGCCGATGCCGGCGAGCCGGGTTGGCGCTCGGATGACTGATCATGCCCGATTCGGTGCGGCGAGTCGTTCATTTCACAGCGGCGCCGCGCCCGCGGCTCTCAATCAAGGAGATAGAGCATGATGTCGCCCGAAAACCGCTTCACCTTTTCGGCATCATGCTCTAGCGTCGGCCAGGATCTCGAGTACGCGCTTCCATCGCGCGCAGCGGCCGAAATCCTTCTGCTCGATGGCCTTCTCGGCCTTCATGGCGGCATAGAGCGGCGCCTCGGCGCCGAATTCGCTGAGCAGCCAGTGCGCTTCCTGTCTGGCGCGGCGTTCGTCCTCGTCAAGCATGGTTTTCAGGCCTCCGAACGTTCTATGCCCACCGCAATGCAACTGCCGATGACGAGGACGGCGCCGGCGATCGCCGTCATCGACAGGCTCTCGCCCGACAGCGCCAACAAAAGCGTTGAAGCGATCGGTGTCAGATAGGCGACGACCGCGAGCCTGCCGCCCCGGTCGAGGCACAGCGCCCGCGACCAGAAGTAATAGCCGAGCCCCATCGGGCCGGCGCCGAGATAGAGGCCGAGCAGAAGATCGACGCCGGACAAACCGGCGGTGCTGTCATGCAGGCGCCAGGCAAAGGTCAGCGCCAAACCGATCGCCGCCGAGGGCAGCAAAAGGCGATCCGGCGGCAGAGCAAGCCGGCCAACGGCGATCGAATAAAAGGCCATGCATAGCGCCGAGCCGAAGGCGGCGGCGTAGCCGGCAAGGCTGCCCCCTTCGAACCAGGCCTGTTCGCGTCCGCCGGAAATCACCAGCGCCACGCCGACGAAGCCGAGCGCGGCGGTGAGCCCAAGCAGCAGCGGGCGCTTCGGGCGGCCGGTGACGATGATCGCGGCGGCGACCATCAGCGGCCAAGTATAGGCGACCAGATTGGCCTCGATGACCGGCATCGCGGCGAAAGCGATATATTGCAGCACCATGGTGCCGACCAGTCCGATGAAGCCGACGGCGTAGGCGAGCAGAGCGCTCGCCTTCTGCCCTTGCGGGAGAAGGKGTCGCYGAAGGCGACGGTTGAGGGGTGTTCCAGCTTGATAAAGACGGCGATCCGTCACCCACCCCTCATCCGTCCCGGCGCTACGCGCCGATCCACTGCCCTGGGGCGAGCCACGGGTCTCGCCCCGTCCTTCGGACCCCACAAGGGGAGAAGGAAAGAGCCTGATCGCCGCAAAGACCAGGGCGGCGCCGCAGAACTGCAGGAACTGCACCTCGGACACCGGATGATTGGCCAGCAGCGTCTTGCCGACCAGCGCGTTGGTCGCCCAGAGCGCCACGGCACCGAAGGCGAAGGCCAGCGCCGCCGTCGAGGCGGCGCCGGTCCGTTTTTTCGCCATGACCGGGCCGAGGCTCAGCGACGCCGAAGGCAGCCGACGCCCGGCGGGGTCATGGCTCATCACCACGACTCCCTTGCCCCGCCCGGGACAGGATCCGCAGCCGGCTTCGGCATGGGATGTTCCTCGGCATGGCGGCGATAGGCGGGCAGCTGGTTCGTCCAGACATCGTCGGCGAGCTCGTTCACCCAGGCGCGGTCGTGGTCGTTGTCGGCGGCAAGGTAGAACATGCGGTTGTCGTCGACATAGGGCTTGGTGGCCGAGCGCTGGTTGAGCACCAGCGTGACGCGCTCGCCGAGCAGGATCGGCGCCGTGCGATGCAGCACGCCGAGAAACTGGCCGAGCGTGGCGTAGTTCATCTTGTGGTCGATGCGCATGACCTTGTTGCGCGGCAGGTCGCGGCCGGATTCGAGGATCGCCCTGCCCGTCTCGGAATCGTCGCAATAGATCTCCAGRTGGCCSCCGATGAGAGGATCGCTGATCGACAGCGGAACGAGCTCGGTCACCGGAACGCCATCGCAGTGCCATTCGACGGCGCCGTCTTTCGGGTTCATGAAGGTGACGGTCGAGCCGACGATCGACAGCGGATAGGGTTCGAGCTTGGTGCCCATCATGTCGGACAGCCGTTCCAGGCGCAGCTTGTCGTTGAGAAGCTCCCTGATTTCAGGGATATAGCGGTCAGCGCCGGTGATGAAAGTGAGGTCGAGATGCTTGTGCACGGCGTGGCTGGCCTTGAGCTTGAGCGCCGCCTCCTCGATCGCGGCAAGAAGCTGCGGGTCGTAGCCGTGAAGATACTGGGCGACGCCGAAGCTCGACACTTTCCATGCCGTATCGTGGCCGATGATGGCTTCACGACTCATCGCATAGCGCAGTTCGGGGATTGTATGGGCGTTCATTCTACTTCTCCAAGGTGGGGGCAACACTTGGTAAACAGTCGATTAATTCGCCTCCCCCTGTAAATTTAGGAATGCTGGTGSTAGCGTAAGCCCAGCTTAAGGTCGAAACCCCGTGCGTCTGCTCAGTCAGGTCAACCTCAACTCGCTCAAAATCGTTGAGAGCGCTGCAAGGCACAAGAACTTCACMCGCGCCGGGGAAGAGCAGTTCATCACCGCTTCCGCCGTCAGCCAGCGGGTGAAGAGCCTGGAGGACCAGCTGCGTTTCAAGATCTTCGAGCGAGGCGGCAACGCGGTGTCGYTGACGCCGGAGGGCGAGACCTATGTGGCGCGCGTGCGCGAGGCGCTGGAGCGCATCGTCGCCGCCAGCATGGAGGCCACCGGCCAGTCGCAGGCGCATGTTCTGCGGATCTGCGTGCTTCCGACTTTCGCGGCGCGCTGGCTGTTTCCGCGCCTCTCGGCGTTCCAGCGGCAATATCCGGACATCGAGATGCGGGTCTCGACGTCCTACGCCACGCATGAATTCTCGACCTCGGAATACGACCTCGAGATCCGCTATGGCGACGGCAATTTCCCGGGCCTCAATTCGGAGCTGCTGTTCAAGGAAGACCTGACGCCTGTGTGCAGCCGCAAGCTGTTCCACGAGGTGCTGGGCGACAAGCCGCTTGCCAAGGTGACACCGGAAGATCTCAGGTATTTCACCCTGCTCCACTCCGACACCTGTACCCAGAACTGGCAGTCGTGGCTGGGCTTTGCCGGCGCGAGCTCCGTGCTGGGCGAGACCAGGAGCATCTATTTCGATTCCTGCATGATGTCCTACGAGGCGGCCAATGCCGGCATGGGCTTTGCCGTCGCCAACCGCGCCTATATGGCGAGCGACATCCGCGCCGAGCGGCTGGTGGCGCCCTTCGCGGTGCACCACCCAAACACCGCGGGCTGGTACTTCGTCAGCCCGATGAAGGTGCTCGGCGCGCGCAAGGTGGAGTTGTTCAAGCAATGGATCATGGCCGAGGCGGCGCTGACGCAGCGCCAGCTGGACCTTGAGATCGCCGGCGGACAGCTCGGCCGCTCGGCGATGGCGTGAGACGTCGGCGCCCACGGGGTTTCGCTCTTCCGCCACGAAATTCCGACCGATCCTTGAAAGGCACGCAGGATTGTACGCCCGGTTGTGTCTGTRGCCGGCTAGAGCATGATGCCGAAAAGTGTGAAGCGGTTTTCGGGCGACATCATGCTCTATCTCCTTGATTTAGAGCCGGATTCAGATTTCGGATCGACTCGATCCGAGATCATCCGGCTCTAGCGCGATCGCACCATGACGCGACGGCGAGACTCAGCTATCTTCGATCGTGCGGCGGGCCTGACTTTCCCGCTTGGCCGGCGCTTTCCAGCTTCCTCCCAAGCAGCGCCGGCCTTCTTCTGCGCGGTGACCAGTTCAGGCCTTGTCGCCCGCGCCTGGAGCGCGTCGCGTTTGAATGACAGGCACGATCTGCGAAGCCGCACCAGCCCATCATTGCTTCGGCGTGCCGGGCTGGTCGCCATCGGTGGTCGACTGCGGCACCGTGTTCTTGTCGACCTGCGGGTTCTGGTCGGCTGGAGCCTTGGTTGGCGGCGTGCTGTTGTCGCAGGCGGCGAGCGTGAGCCCTGCCGCAAGGGCCAGCAGCACGGGAAGCTTCATCATGACGACCTCCTCTCGTTCGCCCCTTTTCATTCGGCAAACGAAGCGGCAACGCTTTTGGTTGCGTTGGCCACTCTCCCCTTGAGGGGGAGATGTCGCCACAGGCGACAGAGGGGTCGCCGCGCGTCTCGCGCCAACCTCCTCCGGAGTGCTTAGGGCGTCGGCGCCCTATGTGAGACGACCCCCTCTGGCCGCTTTGCGGCCATCTCCCCCTCGAGGGGGGAGATCTCCGTTGCGAACAAAGCGGAAACGATGCTTGATGGGCAATGAACATCGCCGCCCGTGATTCGTCTTTCGAAGCGCCTGCCTATCTTGCCCGGCTGAATGACGAGCAGCGGCTGGCGGTGGTGCATGGCGACGGCAAGGCGGCCGCGCCGCTTCTGGTGATCGCCGGCGCTGGTTCGGGCAAGACGAACACGCTGGCGCATCGGGTCGCTCATCTCATCGTCAAGGGCGCCGATCCGCGCCGCATCCTGCTGATGACCTTCTCGCGCCGCGCGGCGTCCGAGATGGCAAAGCGCGTCGAGCGCATCGCCGGAGAAGTGCTGGGGCGCGACGCGGCAATCATCGCCGACGCGCTTGCCTGGGCCGGCACCTTCCACGGCATCGGCGCCCGGCTGTTGCGCGACTATGCCGAGCAGATCGGGCTCGATCCCGCGTTCACCATCCACGACCGCGAGGATTCGGCCGACCTGATGAACCTCGCCCGGCATGAGCTGGGCTTTTCGAAGACCGAGAGCCGCTTCCCAACCAAAAGCACCTGCCTGCAGATCTATTCCCGGGCGGTGAATGCGCAGGCGCCGCTCGGCGAGGTGCTGGGCCAGGCCTTCCCCTGGTGCGCGGCCTGGGCGGATCAATTGAAGGAGCTGTTCGCGGCCTATGTCGAGGCCAAGCAGGCACAGAACGTGCTCGATTAYGACGACCTGCTGCTCTACTGGGCGCAGATGGCGGCGGAGCCCGAGATCGCCGCGCATCTTTCCGCCCGCTTCGACCATGTGCTGGTCGACGAATATCAGGACACCAACCGGCTGCAGGCCTCGATCCTGCTGGCGCTCAAGCCGGACGGCGCCGGGCTGACCGTGGTGGGCGACGACGCTCAGTCGATCTATTCGTTCCGCGCCGCGGAAGTGCGCAACATCCTCGATTTCCCAAAACAGTTCGCGCAAGGCGCGGAGATCGTCATGCTGGAGCGCAACTACCGCTCGACGGAGACGATCCTTGCCGCGGCCAACCGGGTCATCGGCGAGGCGAGCGAGCGCTTCACCAAGAACCTTTGGACCGAGCGAAGGTCGTCGCACAAGCCGCAACTGGTCAGCGTGCGCGACGAGGCCGAGCAGGCCAATTATGTCTGCCAGGCGATCCTTGCCGAGCGCGAGGCCGGCACGGCGCTGAAGGCGCAGGCGGTGCTATTCCGCGCCTCGCACCACAGCGGGCCGCTGGAGGTGGAACTGACGCGCCGCAACATCCCCTTCGTCAAGTTCGGTGGGCTGAAATTCCTCGATGCCGCTCATGTGAAAGACATGCTGGCGATGCTGCGCTTCGCCGAGAACCCGCGCGACCGCGTCGCCGGTTTTCGCGTGCTGCAATTGATGCCGGGCATCGGTCCTTCAGCCGCCTCGCAGGTCGTCGAGGCGATGGCGACGTCGCTGGACGAGACGCTCGGCCTTGCCCGCTTCCGCCCGCCGCAGCGCGCGGCGCAGGATTGGCCGGTCTTCCTCGACATCTATAGCGGGCTGCGCGCCGGTCCCAAATGGCCGGCCGACCTCGAGCGGATCAGGCTCTGGTACGAGCCGCATCTGGAGCGCATCCATGAGGACGCGATCACACGCCGGGCCGATCTGTTGCAGCTGGAGCAGATCGCTTCCGGTTATCCGTCGCGCGAGCGCTTCCTGACCGAACTCACGCTCGACCCGCCCGACGCCACCAGCGACCAGGCCGGCCCGCCGCATCGCGACGAGGACTACCTCATCCTGTCGACCATCCATTCGGCCAAGGGTCAGGAATGGAAAAACGTCTTCGTGCTCAACACCGTCGACGGCTGCATCCCGGCCGATCTCGGCGTCGGCACCAAGGAAGACATCGAGGAGGAGCGCCGGCTGCTTTACGTGGCGATGACGCGGGCGAAGGACAGCCTGCATCTCGTCGTGCCGCAGCGCTTTTATCCGCACAACCAGCCGGCGCGCGGCGACCGCCACGTCTATGCCTCGCGCACCCGCTTCATTCCAGCATCGATGCTTTCAGCCTTCGAGCAGAGTTCCTGGGCAAGCGCCGCCATCAAGGACGATCCGCGCCAGAGGCCGGGCGTCAAGGTCGATCTCGGCGCGCGCATGCGCGGCATGTGGAAATAGGCCGACGGACGCTGGCGGCAGCCAACAGCGGCGAATATCGTTGTTCGCTTCAACGGAGCGCGACGATGGACCCGATAGCGGCGGCGATGATCCTGCTTGCATGCAGCCCCGACATGCACTTCTGTCATGTGTCGGAGGCCCGGCCGGATGTCTATGCCCGAATGGCCGAATGCTATGCTGCCCTGCCCGTGCGGCTCGAAGGCACCGGCCTGATAGGAAAGTGCCAGCCCGCGAAGGAGATCACCCCCGGCAACGCTGTTGCGTTGGTACGCGTCGTCCGAAGGGTAGGCTCGGATGCCATTGCAACGGACTACATCGTGACGCGCGCCGACGGCATCGCGGAGTAAGTGAGTTTCAAAACAGGCGCCAACAACGGGCGAGGCATATGGAACCTCGCGCCGCAAGGCGCGCTGCCAGGCGTCCTACCCGACACCGGAGGGTGGCAGCCCCGCCGCCTCCGCCCCGGGTTGGCCTCTCAGTCCGGCTTGGCGACGGCCGACGAGACCTCGGCAATCGGCGAAGCCGGCTCCGCGCCGGCGGTAAAAGGATAGGCAAGCTGCCGGTGGTAGACCTGCGGCACCGGCTCGTCGACGCCGTATTTCGCGGGCATCCGGTCGGGCATGTACAAGGTACCACCGATCAGGTCGAGGAACGGCAACTGGCCGGCAAAGTTCTTGTCGTAGGCCTGACGGTCATTGGCGTGGTGCCAGTGATGAAACTGCGGCGAGGCAAACAGCCACTTCAGCGGTCCGAACCGGATGCGGGTGTTGGAGTGGATGAACACCGACTGCCACTGGTAGATCAGAATATAGATCAAGATCGCCTCGCCGGAGAAACCCAAGGCAAACAGCGGCAGGAACGAAGCCGACTTGGTCAGGATCTGGTCCACCGGGTGCACGCGGTGGGCGGCCAGCCAGTCCATCTCCTCGATCGAATGATGGATGGCGTGGAAGCGCCACAGGAGCGGCACCGCGTGGAAGGTCCGATGCGCGAGGTAGAAGCCGATGTCGGCGATGAGCACGGCCTCGATCGTCTGCAGCCAGACCGGTTGCGACCGGACGGCGGCCGTGAGGCCCTGGGGAATGAAGCGCTCGATCAGCAGCATGGCCGTGCCGACGACCAGAATCAGGCCGAACTTGATGACGATGCCGTTGAAGAGAAAGTAGAAAACGTCGTTCAGCCATTGCCGGCGCGTCAATGCCTGTTCCCGGTGCAGCGGCAAAAGCTGCTCGAGCGGAATGAAGATGAGGGCGATGATCAGCACCGCCTTGAAGTCGATGAAATCGAACACGGTATCCCGCAGATCGGCCGAACCAAGCGGCACACCTTAGCGGCCAAAGGATGAACGGATTGTTGATGCTCGCGGCCGCCGTCTCCCAAGCCCGCGACTTCGAGACCGGCCGGCGAAATGGGCGTTCAGTGGATCGTGCCGATCTCGCCCAAGAGCACGCCGCGCGGATGGCCGGTCTCGAAGCTCACCTGGTCGCGGCCGTTCGACTTTGCCTTGTAGAGATGCCTGTCGGCGATCTGAAACATGTCTTGATAGGTCGTGGGTCCGCTGAAAGCGATGCCGCCGATGCTGACCGAGAGCGGACACAACTGCCCGCCTGGCGCGAACTCGGCCTCCCGGATACGCCGCCTGATGGTTTCGGCGACAAGGTAGGAGCGCGTGGCGTCGGCGCCCGGCAGGAAGACCGCGAACTCCTCGCCGCCGATGCGCCCGACGATGTCGGCGCCATGCAACTGGCCCTGGATCGTCCTGGCGATCAGCTTGAGCGCCTCGTCGCCGCAATCATGGCCGAGCCGGTCGTTGATCGACTTGAAGTGGTCGGCGTCGACGATCAGCAGGCCGCCGGTATCGGCAACGGTTTGGTCGCGAGCCTGTTCCAGATAGGCTTCGACCAGCATGGAGAAGGCGCCGCGGTTGAAGACCGCCGTCAGGCTGTCGGTCGCGGCGACGATGCTGAGTTCCTTCTGGGCGATGGCGAGCTGGCGCATCTTCCACATCAGGAAGAACAGGAACGACCCGCCGAGCGCGAGCGGCAGGAACAGGTCCGTAAGCTCTGCCCACTGCAACGCCTGCGGCGACAGCGACGGAAAGTTGAAGGAGTCGACGAAGAAGGCGGCGGCGATAAAGAAAGCGGTGCCGGCAATCGTGGCCAGCACGACCCTGCCCCAACTCGTGGGCGACAAATCGATGCGCATGCCATTGCTCCCGCTGCAACTGGCCTATTTTGGAGCGTGAGCGCAAACGAAGTCCTAATTCATTCGCTTGAATGCAAGACTGGTTGACCGTTGCCGTGCCGGATTCGCGGCAACAACGGCCGCCTTGAGCCCCTGCGCGACCCGCCCTTGGGTTCCGCGACCTCACCACCCCCACCGCGAGGACGCTTCTCGAAACCAGCGGGTTCAAGTCGCAACGACACACTCGATCGTGAAGAGCCGCGAAACCGACCGTAAGGCACGGTCTCGATATTTCGATGGACAGGAGCGTCCACGGGCTGAAATGGTGGGGCGATGGTTCACAAACTTGCTCTGGTTCTCGGTGGTGGTGGGGCCGCCGGAAATGCGTGGCTGATCGGCATCATGGCAGGCCTGGCCGAAGCAGGCCTCGATATGACGGAGGCCGCCGATTTGGTGGTCGGCACCTCGGCCGGCGCCACGGCGGCAGCGCAGGTGCGCAGCGGTATACCGCCGTCCGAACTGTTGGCCTCGGTTCTGTCCGCGCCGGTTCGACCGGTCGGACAGAACCGCGTACAGCCGCCGTCCCTGCCCCCGTCCCTGCCGATGGCCACGGTGTTCGAGCGGATGAGGGCCATGGGCGCCGCCGCCACCTCGGCAGCCGATCTGGCACGTGCGATGGGCGCGTTCGGGTTGGAGAGCGACGCCATGCTCGGACCCGCGGCGGCGGCACAGCGGCGCGCATTGGTCGCGGCCAGATTGCCTCGCGCTGAATGGCCGGACAGGCCGATGATCGTGGTGGCCCTCGACGCGCATACCGGCGCGTTGGCTGCGTTCGACCGCGATTCCGGCGTCGACCTGGCGGACGCGGTCACCGCGAGTACCGCGTTGCCCGGTATGGCCCCCACGCATAGCATCAACGGCACCCGCTACATCAGCGGCGGCGTGCGCTCCGGCGAAAACGCCGACCTTGCCTCGGGCTATGCGAACGTCGTGGTGCTCTCGCCGTTGAGCGGACGGAGCGGACCACTCCCGGATGGCCAGTTCGAGGGTCTGCGCCGAGAACCGGAATGGGGCACGGACCTGGCAAGCCAGGTCGACGCCCTGCGCAAGCAGGGCAGCCGCGTTGAGGTGATCACGCCGAACGCGGATTCCCGAACCGCGATGGGCACGAACCAGATGGATCCGGCGACCCGCATCCCCGCTGCCCATGCCGGTTTCGCCCAAGGCAAGCAGGAAGCGACCCGCTTGACATTCCTCTAGAGCCGGATGATTTCAGGTCTGTTCGACCTGAAATCTGAATCCGGCTCTAAATCAACGAGATAGAGCATGATGTCGTCCGAAAACCGCTTCATACTTTTCGGCATCATGCTCTGACGGCTGCACGCCGACGCCCAGCGCCACACCCGCATCCGTGAAGAGAAAGCCTGCCGCGGGTGCGGCAGGCTTTCCGACTGGCCGGAGGTCCTGGTTAGCGCGCCGCCTGACTCCGGGATGACCGGCGACGCGGCAGGAGAGTGTCGCTGAGCCTCACGGTCGGTCCGACACTCCCGGCGGTGCTGCTATTTGCTTCCTCAGCGGCGCGATATCATCAGGCAGAGCGCGCGCAGGTCGCTGTCATAGCTGCCTTCGTTGGAGAGCACGTCGGCACAGCGCTTCTTCATTCGCGTGAGCTGGGCGCCAGACATCTGGGCAATGGCGCTCGGAGTACCCGGAACTGCCGACACCCCGGGGGTGCCGGGGACGCCGGGTGTGGCTGCGCCCGTGCCGAGGCTGACGCCAACGCCATTCGTGCCGCCGACCGTCGCATTCACCCCGGCATTGCCGGTGCCGAGGGATGCGTTGGCGCCGTTGCCGCCGATGGCGGCGTTCGCATCGACACCACCGGCACTGCCGATCGAAGCGTTGGCGCTCGTGCCGCTGTCGCCGAAAGACGCGTTTGCGTTGGCACCGCCGGCACCGCCCGCATTGGCGCTGGCTCCATTGCCACCCGCCGACACACCGCCAAGTCCGCCAAGTCCAAGGCCGGCGCCGCTCGCCGGCAGGGTAAGAACAGCGACAATCGTACCGCCGATCAACATTCTGGCGATTTTCTGAACGATACTTTGCATGACACTCTCCCTTTTTTGAGATGGTCTTCTGCACTGCACTATAAAAAATAGGCCTTCCCGATTGCATAAATTTCCAAATGATATACGCTTTACTCTTCTTCATAGTTTCTTTGAACTACAACAACATATAAACATAGTTTTCACTTATTTTTCATTTTCATTAAACTGATACGCGATTTTTATTTGGCATTTAAATTTCGTTGACGCTACTCAATCGAGCACCAACTGGCAGTTGAGGAACAGAATTACCGCGCGATTGTGCGTGAACAGGGAGCTGCGACGGCGAAAGGCCGCGTCCATCGCAGCCATACGTCGTGGGATGAAGTTGCTTCCGGCAGCCGCCTGTCAGGCGTAGGCGCGACCTTCTTCGGAGCGCTGGAACAGCATCAGGTCGAGCGGCACCGACGGCCAGCCGAGCACGGTGAGGCACATATGCGCCTGCCCGCGGTGATGGGTCTGGTGGTTGAAGAAATGGCTGAGCGCCGGCGCCAGCCGCTGCGAGACGGTACGCATGTCGACCGTCATATAAGAGAAGCGACCGGCGAGCGCCTTCTCGCCCATGCCGCTTATCCAGTCGAGAATCCTCTTGTCCTCCACCTCGCGGGCGGTGTGCAAAGGTGGCAACGCCTTGTAAAGAATGGCGTCGACTGACGCCGGTGCGTGTCCCTTGCCGGTGAAACGCTTCATCCAGATACGATCGGCGGTCAGGATATGGTTGAGCGTTCCCATCATCGAGCCGAAGAAGGCGCCGGTGTCGCGGTTGAATTCCTCGTCGCTGAGATCGGCGGCGGCGTCGTAGATGCGACCGTTGGCCCATTGATTGTAGGCCGCAAACATCATGAAATGCTGTTTCATCTTCCACCCGGYTCGCAACGAATCCCGGCTCTTCGTAAACCGCAGGAACGGYAATGACCATTCTGTTTTATGATCTCGTCGGCCAAGACGCCCAACGCCCCTTCAGCCCGCATTGCTGGAAGRCSAAAATGGCGCTGGCGCACAAGGGGCTTGACGCCACCAAGGTGCCGACCCGTTTCCTGGAAGTACCCAAAGTCGAAGGCGGCGTGTCGAAAACGGTGCCGGTGATCCGCGACGGCGACCGCGTCGTGGCGGATTCCTTTGCCATCGCGCTTTATCTCGACGAGGCCTATCCCGAGCGGCCGACCCTGTTCGGCGGCGAAGGCGGCAAGGCGATGGCCCGCTTCATCGAGCGCTGGTCGCAACTCACCATCCACCCTTACATCGCAACGGTGGCTCTCACCGACCTCAATGCCATGCAGGACGAGACGAACGCCCGCTATTTCCGCGAGAACCGCGAGCAGCGTTACGGCAAGCGGCTGGAAGAGGTGGTGGCCGGCCGCGACGCCGGGCTCGCCGGCTTCCGCGCTTCGCTGGAGCCGCTGCGTTCGATGCTCGCCTACCAGCCCTTCGTCGGCGGGACATCGCCGCTGTTTGCCGATTACATCGTGTTCGGAGCGCTGCAATGGGCCCGCATCGCCTCGCCCTACCGGCTGATCGAGGCCGACGACAGCGTGGCCCAGTGGTTCGAACGCTGCCTCGACCTGCATGGCGGGATCGGCCGGCAGGTTCCGGCGGCGGCGTGATCCGCGCCATGCTGCGCTATGAGATGCGAGGCGAAATCTGGGTCTATCCAGGCAAGGGCGGCTGGCATTTCGTGACGCTGCCGGCCGAGTTCGCCGCGCGGATCAAGACGGCGATGGCCGGCCTGGCAGGGCCCTGGGGCTCGCTTGGCGTGACGGTCGTCATCGGCAGGACCCGTTGGAGCACATCCCTGTTTCCCGACAAGGCGTCGGGCAGCCTGCTGCTGCCACTCAAGTCTTCGGTGCGGCAGCGGGAGAACCTCAAGGCCGGCGAAACGCCGGCGCTGACCATAGAGGTCGAGCTTTAGTCTGGCGCCTATCTTGGCGTGTCCTTGTTGACCAGCCTGACACAGATGGGATCGCCACGCTYCATGCGCGCGCATTGCCATTCCGGGCCGAAGCCGAAATTCTGCTGGTCGCGCGATGGATGGACGAGCAGCACGAAGACGGCTACGGCGAGTACAACGGCGACGAGGAGAATGCCGGCGATATCGCCGTTTTTGAGGTAGGGCCAGTGCATCGCATCAGTGTCCGCGGCGAGGCTCGGCTTCTGCGTTCAGCGCTCGCAGCCGTCTAATTATCCCGCAAACATCGGGCGTTGACCAGACGCGGCCTCCCCTTGGCAAGGCGCGAAGCGGCCTGTATAGAGCCCGCCACTCCAATTTCCTCTCTCCAACAAGGACGACCTTATGGCGATCGAACGCACCTTCTCCATGATCAAGCCGGACGCGACCAAGCGCAACCTGACGGGCGCCATCACCAAGATGCTGGAAGACGCGGGCCTGCGCGTCGTCGCATCGCGCCGCGTGTGGATGAGCCGCCGCGAGGCGGAAGGTTTCTACGCCGTCCATAAGGAACGCCCGTTCTTCGGCGAACTAGTGGAATCCATGTCGTCCGGCCCGACCATCGTGCAGGTGCTGGAAGGCGAGAACGCCATCGCCAGGAACCGCGAAGTGATGGGCGCCACCAACCCGGCCAACGCCGCCGAAGGCACCATCCGCAAGGTGCACGCGCTGTCGATCGGCGAGAACTCGGTGCACGGCTCGGACGCGCCGGAGACCGCCGCGCAGGAAATCCGCTACTGGTTCTCGGACACCGAAATCGTCGGCTGAACCTGTCAGCCGGAAACGGGAAAAGGGCCGGCGTTTCGCCGGCCCTTTGCTTTTTCGGGCTAGAGCATGATGCCGAAAAGTGTGAAGCGGTTTTCGGACCACATCATGCTCTATCTCTTTGATTTAGAGCCGGATTCAGATTTCAGGTCGAACAGACCTGAAATCATCCGGCTCTAGTCGCCGTCGCCGTAGCGGATCACCTCGACCTTTTCCCTCGTGATCAGGCAGCTGTTGGTCAGCGCCTTGATCTGCGGGATCAAGGCGTCGATCTTTTCCGGCGCGTCGACGATCTCGACGACGATGGGCAGGTCCTGCGACAGGCGCAGTATCTTGGCGGTGTGGAGCACGCTGGAGCGGCCGAAGCCGAGCGGGCCTCTCAGCACGGTGGCGCCGGCCATGCCGGTCTCGCGCGCCTTGATGACGATCGCTTCATGCAGCGGCTTGCCGTCGGCCGCCCTGTCGTCCTCGCCGAAGAAAATCCTGAGCAGCACGCACTGGCTGGGAAGTTCCATCTTTTCCTCCATGGTCACCCGCTATGTTCACCCGCAGGGGGTCACCCGCCGGCCGGCAGGCGGTTCAGCCTGGCCGCCATGAGATAGCCGAGCCAGGCGGCCGCGAGCGACAGCACCACCACACTGACAAGATAGGTCGCGGCCAGCGCGAAATCGCCCTCCAAAAGCAGAATGAAGGTGTCGAGGCTCATGGCAGAGAAGGTGGTGAGGCCGCCGCAGAAGCCGCCGGTGACGAACTGGCGGCCGGCGGGGCCGACCATCAGGCGGCCGTCCGGCCGGGTCAGCGTGGCGAAGAACATGATCACCCAGGAGCCGACGACATTGACGAAGCCGGTGGCGTAGAGCGCGCTCAAGCCCAGCACCGAGACGATGGCGTAGCCGGACAGGAAGCGCGCCAGCGAACCGATGGCCGCGCCGCAACCGACCGCGAGATAGAGCTGCCTTGCCGCCCGTCTGTCGTTCACGGACATGACGCCCTACCCCGCCATCCGCATGACGGCCCAGAAGCCCGCCGCCACGGCCAGCACGCAGAGCGCGGCCGAGGCGGCAATGTTGAAGGCGGCAAGCCGTCTTTCCCCGTCGAGCGCGAGGTTCAGCGTCTGCAGGCAGAACGAAGAAACCGTGGTGTAGCCGCCGAACAGGCCGACCACGATAAGATCGCGGACCAGTTCGCTGGCGAAGACGCCGCCGACAGCCCGCGCCGCACCGGCGAAGGCGCCGATGGCCAGCGCGCCCGAGACGTTGACCGCCAGCGTGCCCCAGGGAAAGGTTTCGCCGACGCYGCGRCCGACGAGGCCGGACAGGAAGAAGCGGGAAATACCGCCGAAGAAGCCGCCGACCAGGACTAGGGCGCAAGCTGYAAGGGTCATCGCTTCAATGCCTCTCCAAATGCGATTCCCCTCAAGGAATCACCCGTGAAATCAGGCACGMAGCGAGCGGCAAAAACAAATCCTGCCGCGCCCAAGCACGCCTGGCAGGAGTCATCAGCCCAGAAGGGCGGTTTCGGGGGAACCCCATCCCCATTTTTGGCGAGCAAACTATGCGTGGCCACGAACGCGGTCAATCGGCGGGTCAGCGGATCAGCGACGTCTGCCACAACTCGCCGAGCAGGACCTTCAACTCGTGGAAGCGCTTTTCGCCGAGTTCCTCGGTCCATTCCCGCTCGATCTCCAAAAGGATTTCAGCCATCTTGTCGTAAGCGGCGCGGCCGCGGTCGGTGAAATGAACGACCGTCCCGCCACCGTCTTCAGGCGAAGCGCCTCGGCTGATGTAGCCCATCCCCTCCAGCGTCTTGAGCAACTGGTTCATGGCCTGCTTGCTCATGGCGGCGCGCTCGGCAAGCGCGCTCGGCCGCATGCCGTCCGGACCGGGGTACTGGATCACGGCCATATGCGGCTGGCTGAGATCTTCGAAACCCGAGGCGCGCAACTCCCTGATCAGCTTGCGATGAATAGCCATGGCCGGCACGCGCAGCAGCGCGCCGATCAGTGGAGGCTTCTTTGGCGGATCGTCCGATAACTGAGGCATTGACAGTCCGGTAAATTGAGTTTACTCATTTCGGTAAATTCGATTTACCACAAGGGAGGATGAAATGCTAGGGAAAGTCAGCCAAATCCGCGTCAATCCGGCGGATGAGACCTTCAGCCATGATGGCGTCGCCGTGCACTTCCTGCTCACCGGCGAGCAGTCCGACGGCAGCATCGCGGCATTCGAGGTGACGGTGCCCGGCTCGAAGCGGTTGCTCGCCCCGGCACACAGCCACGACCACTTTGAGGAAACCATCTACGGGGTCGAGGGAACGCTGACCTGGACGGTCGACGGCCACCGGCACGACGTCGGTCCAGGACAGGCGCTGTGCATTCCGCGCGGCTCGGTGCATCGTTTCGACAACAACGGCGCCCATCCGGCCAAGGTACTCTGCGTGGTGACGCCGGCGGCAATTGGCCCGGAATATTTCCGCGAGGCCTTTGCCGTGCTCAACGCGGCTGCGGGCGGCCCGCCCGATCGCGCGAAGATGATGGAAATCATGCACCGCCACGGCCTGACGCCGGCACCGCAGGCATAATCCGCTCGGGAGCGAGGTCTGTCCAGAATCAGGCCAGGCCGGCCTGAATATTGACGGACCTCGACTCGCG
>BFBZ01000253.1_pt1 | contig 62648 bp, 59 predicted proteins | sample 1888401 | NCBI WGS metagenome assembly BFBZ01 (sample SAMD00112614, study PRJDB3348) | symbiont metagenome | host: Chara braunii
GCGGGTTCACGAGGCAGGTCGAGATCTTCTGCGCGAAGGTGTGGTCCAGGCAGGCCTGGTTGCAGGCGATGCAGGTGTTGATCTCGTCGGCGCGGCCCTGGCGCGCCTTGCTGACGAAATGCGGGTCGGCCAGGAAGGGGCGGGCCATGGACACCATGTCGGCGCTGCCGTCGGCCAGCACGCCCTCGGCCACCTCGGGCGTGTTGATGCGGTTGCTGGTGACCAGCGGCGTCGTGATGCCTTCGGCGCGCAGCTGGGCCCGGAGCTTGGCGGTGACCCATGCGAAGCCGGCGCGCGGCACGCTGGTCGCAATCGTCGGGATGCGCGCCTCGTGCCAGCCGATGCCGGTGTTGATGATCGTGGCGCCGCCGCGCGCGACGCGCCGGCCCAGCTCCACGACCTCCTCCCAGCTGCTGCCGTCGGGCACCAGGTCCAGCATCGACAGGCGGTAGATGATGATGAAGTCCGGCCCGACGGCCTCGCGCATGCGGGCCAGGATCTCCAGCGGCAGCCGCATGCGGTTCTCATACGAACCGCCCCAGTCGTCGCTGCGCTGGTTGGTGTGGGCGACGAGAAACTGGTTGATGAAATAGCCTTCGCTGCCCATCACCTCCACGCCGTCGTAGCCGGCCTCGCGGGCCAGCTTCGCGCAGCGGATGAAGGCGCGGATCTGGCGCTCGATGCCGCGGGCGCCCAGCTCCCGCGGCGTGAACGGCGAGATCGGGCTCTGGATGCGCGACGGCGCCACGCACAGCGGCGAATAGCCGTAGCGGCCGGTGTGCAGGATCTGCAACGCGATCTTGCCGCCCTCGGCATGCACGGCGTCCGTGACGATCTTGTGGCGGCGCGCCGCGCCCGAGGTCGCCAGCGTGCCGGCGAAGGGCTTGGCCCAGCCCTCGATATTGGGCGCGAAGCCGCCCGTCACGATCAGCCCCACCTCGCCGCGCGCGCGCTCGGCGAAGAAGGCCGCCATGCGCTCGAAGTGCTTGCGCCCGTCCTCCAGGCCGGTGTGCATGCTGCCCATCAGCACGCGGTTCTTCAGCGTCGTGAAGCCAAGGTCCAGGGGGGCGAGGAGGTGGGGGTAGTTCATCCGGGCGATGCTAGCCGCGGGTGCGCCGGCCGAATTGGAGTGTTCTCCTCAGCTCGGCAGCAACAGTTCTTCACCCGCCGCCAGATGCCGGAAATCGCGACGCCTGCGGCTTGAGTTCTAATCGCCAGTCCGCGTTCCTGGGATTCGGCCCGGCGGGTTTGGTTTTTTCGGAGAGTTCTCGATGCGATTCACCCCTTGGGCCACCCGGATGGCCCTGACGCTGAGCCTGACGGCCACGGCCATGCTGACTGCCTGCGGTGGCGGTGGTCACGGCAGCAACACGCAGGTCCGCCTGCTCAATGCGACCCGCTCCTACGCAGCGCTGGACCTGACGGTCAACGACAAGACCGTCAACAGCAAGGTGGCCTATGCCGCGGTCGGCGACTACGGCAGCGTCGACACCGGCAACACGGCCAGCAAGGTGCTGACCAGCGACGTCGGCACCAGCATCTCCGCAACGACCCCGACGCTGACCTCGGGCAGCAACTACACCTACATCACCTATGGCTTCGCCGGCGCCGTCCGCACGACGCTGCTGCAGGAGAACCAGACCGCCCCCGACGCCAACAAGGCCTCGCTGCTGGTGCTGAACCTGGCCCCGGACGCCGGTGCGCTGGACATCTACGTCACGTCCGCCGCCGATTGCTCGCTGACGTCCGAGACCGCGCTGACGACCAGCCTCGCGGGCGGCTCCGGCAGCGGCTACATCCAGATCAACTCGGGCACCTTCCGCGTCTGCGTGACGGGCCCCGGCAAGCGCAGCGACCTGCGCCTGAACATCCCGGCCCTGGCGCTGGCCTCGGCCTCCGTGAACACGCTGCTCCTGACCTCGTCCGAAGGCGGCGTGCTGGTCAACGGCATCGGCCTGGTCCAGAAGGGCGCGGCCGCCAACTTCCCCAACACGCAGAGCCGCGTGCGCACCGTGGCCGCGCTGGCCAGTGGCGGCACCGTCGCCTCGTCCATCAACGGCCAGACGATGTTCAGCGGCGCCATCAGCCCGCTGATCAGCGACTACGTGACGACCGCCTCCGGCGCCAGCACGCTGACCGCCGCCGTCAACGGCGCCAACGTCAGCTTCCCTGCGCCGACGCTGGTGGCCGGCCACGACTACACGCTGATGGTCTGGGGCGACCCGGCCGCGCCCAAGCTCGCCGCGCTGGACGACGACAACCGCCTGCCGACCGGCGTCGCCGGCTCGGGCGACGTCAAGATCCGCGTGGTCAACGCGCTGCCGACCTCGGGTGTCGCGCTGAACGTCGCGTTCGGCTCCATCGCCTCCAACGTCGCCTCGGGCACGGCCTCCACGCCCAACACGACCTCGTCCACGACGAGCACCCAGGTCGACCTGACCGTGCCGAACCAGTCCCAGTCGATCTACACCAACTCCGCGATGGCCTTCCCCAGCGGCAGCGTGTGGACCTTCTTCGCGGTGCCCAACACGACCACGACCCCCTCGGCCACCTTGCCCGTGCCTGGCCTGGCCGGTCTGCCCAAGCGCGAGCGCCCGTAAGCCTCGGCCTCCCGAACGCAAAGCCCCCGTGCCCACCGGCCGGGGGCTTTGTCCTTTCCGGCGCGAAGATGCGGCCATGCCCACGCCCCAGCGCGCCCATCTGCAGCGCCTGCGCCAGCTCTGGCGCAGCGCCGGCTGGCCCAGCCAGGACCTCGTCGAGATCGAGTTGCTGGCCGCCGGCTGGGTCGAGCGCCTGCAGGAGGCCGACGGCCGCGAGCGCCTGCGCGTGACCGATGCGGGCGTCGCCCTCATCGCCGAGTCGCTGAGCCGCAACCGCGCCGCGCGCGATGCCCACGAGGCCCTCGTCGAGCGCGTCGCCACCGAGATGCAGCGCGCCGGCCGCATCGCCTGGCGCGGCCTCAGCCTGCGTGCCGGCTTGGCCCGGGAGGACGGCGGGACGCAGTGGGTCAACGCGATGCCCGACGTCTATTCCATCCGCCACAGCACCGTCGAGGACTGGCTGGAGCCCGCCATCCACGAGATCAAGGTGCAGCGCAGCGACCTGCTCGGCGAGCTGCGCCGCCCGGCCAAGTCCGCCGCCTACCGTGCGCTCTGCGGCCAGTGCTGGTTCGTCATCAAGGCCGGCATCGCCGAGCCCGACGAGATCCCGCCGGAGTACGGTGTGCTGATCGGCCACGCCGGCCATCTCGAGCTGGCGCGGCCGGCACCGAAGCGCGCCCACAAGCCCGACTTCGCCACCTGGATGGCGCTGGCCCGCGCGACGCCGCTGCTGCCGCCCGACGACGATCCACAATCGCCGCTATGAGTTCACGCCACGGTCCCATGCTCGACGCCCGCTGCCCGCGCTGCTGCGGCGGCTTCGAATGCGGCGCCCAGGCCGGCGACTGCGCCTGCAACGGCATCCACCTGACCGACAGCCTGCGCACGCAGCTGGCGGCCCGCTACAGCGGCTGCCTGTGCCTGCCCTGCCTGCGCGAGCTCATCGACGCCGAAGCGCAGCGGCGCGGGCAGGACGCGCGGCAATGACCGTCCTCGACCGCGTCGCCCCTCCCCTCTTCATCTTCATCTGGGCCACCGGCTATATCGTCGCCAAGCTGGCCGCGCCCCATGCCGACCCGTTGACCTTCCTGAGCTGGCGCTATGCCGGCGTGCTCGCGCTGATGCTCGGGCTGGCGCTGGCGGCCCGCGCGCCCTGGCCGTCGCGGCGCGACATGCTCCACCTGGCCGTTGCCGGCCTGGGCATCCAGGCCGTCTATCTGGGCGGCGTCTGGGTCGCCATCCGCCAGGGCCTGCCGGCGGGCACGGCGGCCCTCATCGTCAACCTGCAGCCGGTGCTCGTCGCCGCGCTGGCGCCGCTGATCGGCGAGCGCGTCGCGCCGCGGCAGTGGCTGGGCGTAGCCCTGGGCCTCGGCGGCGTCGTCCTCGTCATCTGGCACAAGTTGACGCTGGGCGCGAGCTTTGGCCCACCGCTGCTGCTGTGCGTGATGGCCCTGCTGGCCATCACCGGTGGCACGCTCTACCAGAAGCGCTTCGCGCCGCATTTCGACCTGCGCACCGGCCAGGTCGTGCAGTTCGCCGCCGCACTGGCCGTCACGCTGCCGCTGGCCTGGCTGACGGAGCCCATGCGCATCGAATGGAACGCGTCGGTGGGGGTCGCGATGGCCTGGAGCGTGCTCGTGCTGACGGCCGGCGGCATCAGCCTGATGTTCCACATGCTGCGCCACGGCCGCGTCACGGCGGTGTCGAGCACGATGTATCTGGTGCCCTCTGTCACCTCGGTGATGGCGTGGTTGCTGTTCGGCGAGACACTCGGCGCACAAGCCATCGCCGGCATGGGCGTGACGCTGCTCGGCGTCTACCTCGTCGTCGCGAGAAAGCCAACGGAGACCGCCGCATGACCCGAGCGCACCACAAGTTCTGGCCGGCCCGCGTGCCCCACGCGATCAGCCCGCCGGCCACGGCCCTGCCCGACAACCTGCTCGTCAACGCGCGCCGCTTCCCCAATCGGCCGGCCCTGGTCTTCCTCGGCCAGACGACGAGCTATGCCGAGCTGGCCGCCCAGGTCGCACGCCTGGCCGCCTGGCTGGCACGGCGCGGCGTCAAGAAGGGCGACCGCGTGCTGGTGGGCCTGCAGAACTGCCCGCAGCTCGTCATCGCCCACTACGCCATCCTCAGCGCCGGTGCCGTCGTCGTGCCGGTCAACCCGATGAACCGGTCCGCCGAGCTCAGGCACCTCATCGAGGACAGCGGCGCGCTGCTGGCCTTCACCAGCGCCGACCTCGCCGCCGAATGGCTGGCGGCCGGCATGGCCGCGCGCGACATGGTCGTCACCCGCCTGGCCGAGGTGCTGCCCGGCGGCCGCGTGGCCGCCGACGCCGGCCTGCCGCCGGGCTGGGCCGACTGGCTCGATGCCGACACCGCCCTGCCCGCCGGCTGCACGCCCTGGGCCGAGGCCCAGGCCTGCACGGCCGCGCCGCCGCCGCTTGCCGTCGGCGCCGACGACCTCGCGCTGCTGCCCTACACCAGCGGCACCACCGGCAACCCCAAGGGCTGCATGCACAGGCACCGCAGCCTGCAGCACAACGTCTTCGCCGGCGCGCTGTGGGCCAACGTCTGCCACGAGGACGTCGTGCTCGGCGTCGTGCCCATGTTCCACATCACCGGCATGGTCGTCATCATGCACGGCACGCTGGCCTGCGGCGCAGCCCTGGTGCTGATGCCGCGCTGGCAGCGCGAGTACGCGGCCCGCCTGATTGCCGAGCACCGCGTCACGCGCTGGACCAATATCCCGACCATGGTCATCGACCTGCTGGCCAGCCCGCAGGTCGACGGCTTCGACCTCAGCAGCATGATCTCCATCGGCGGCGGCGGCGCGGCCATGCCCCAGGCCATCGCCGAGCGGCTGTGGCAGCGCTGGGGCCTGCGCTACCAGGAGGGCTACGGCCTCACCGAGACCGCCGCGCCCAGCCACAGCAACCCCTACGACGCCCCCAAGCAGCAATGCCTGGGCGTGCCCTATGTGAGCTGCGACGCCCGCGTCGTCGACCCCGACACGCTGCGCGAGCTGCCGGCGGGCGAGAGCGGCGAGATCATCGTGCACGGCCCGATGGTCTTCGACGGCTACTGGCGCCGGCCCGACGCGACCGCGGCCGCCTTCGTCGAGCTCGACGGCAAGCGCTTCTTCCGCACCGGCGACATCGGCTATGCCGACGCCGACGGCTATTTCTTCATGACCGACCGGCTCAAGCGCATGATCAATGCGAGCGGCTTCAAGGTCTGGCCGAGCGAGGTCGAGACCCTGATGCACGCCCACCCCGGCATCGCCGAGGCCTGCATCATCTCGTCGCCCGACGCCTACCGCGGCGAGACGGTCAAGGCCGTCGTCGTCAGGCGCGCCGGCCACGAGTCGCTGACGGCCGAGCAGCTGCGCGACTGGTGCAAGGCCAATATGGCGGCCTACAAGGTGCCGGCCCTCGTCGAGTTCGCCGACAGCCTGCCCAAGAGCGGAGCCGGCAAGGTCATGTGGCGGGCGCTGCAGGAGCGGGAGCGGGCCAAGGGCTGACTCAGGTCGCCGCGCGCAGCGTGCCACGCGCTGCGCTGCGCGGCGCCAGCAGCAGATAGAGCAGCGGCCCGAACGACCCCGCCGCCACGGTCAGCAGTGCAAACGGCCAGACCGTGCGGCCCGTGAGCCGCGCGTCGCGCCAGATCAAGCCCAGCGCGATGCAGGACATGACGATCAGGTCCAGTAGCACCTGCCAGGCGCCGACGCTGCCCATGCCGGCCTGCCAGATGCCGAGGTAGCCGACCTGCCACATCGCATAGGTCGTGAAGGCGCCGAAGGCGGCGAGGACGAGGATCAGGACGGTTCGCATGGCGATCTCCTTGCGGTTGATGGTGGCGTCATGCTGGGCGCTTGCCCGCATCGCCGCAATGACCTGCGAGGTCATGGCCGCCGCGCGGGCCGCGGCCCAGAATGCGGCGCATGACCGCCACCTTCGCCGCCCTGCGCAAGTCGCGCCGCGTCAGCCAGCTGGAGCTCTCGCTGCGCGCCGGCGTCTCGCAACGCCACCTCAGCTGCATCGAGACCGGCCGCGCCCGCGCCGGCCGCGAGACGCTGATCGCGCTGCTGGATGCGCTGGGTGCGACATTGGAGGAGCGCAACCAGGCCCTGCTCGCCGCCGGCTATGCGCCGGCTCACGCCGAGCGCGCGCTGGACGCGCCCGAGATGGCGCCGGTGCGCGCCGCGCTGGGCCAGCTGCTGCACGCCCACGACCAGACGCCGGCCCTGGTGCTGGACGGCGAGTACAACGTCGTCATGACCAACGCCGGCCTGGCGCGGCTGCTCGCGCTGCTGGGCCTGCCGGCCGAGGCCATGCCGGGCCGGCCGCTGAACCTGCTGCGCATCGTGTTCGCGCCCGATGGACTGCGTGCGCTGTGCATCAACGAGGCCGAGCTCTGCGGCGAGATGTGGGCCCGCGCCAGCCGCGAGGCCGAGCACCTGCCCAGGCTGCGCGCACTGCTCGACGAGCTGCGGGCGACGCTGCAGCCCTGGGGCCGGATCGAGCCCGGCGGCCTGCCTGTGCTGGCGCTGCGCCTGCGCGCGACGGATGGCCGGACCTTGAGCTTCTTCTCCGCCTTCACGAGCTTCGGCACGCCACTGGACATCACGCTGGCGTCGTTGAAGGTGGAGCATCTGTTCCCGGCGGACGAGGCGACGCGGGCGGCGCTGGCTGGAGCGGGAGGCGTGGCGTCGGATTGACGGCCAGCCACAACGAAAGCGCAACCCCAGGCGCTATCGTTGCTGGCTCTTTCCGACCGGCTTCTGGAGCCCCCATCCATGCCCCGCTACGTCGCCCTGCTGCGCGGAGTCAGCCCGATGAACGCCAAGATGCCTGAACTCAGGCGCTGCTTCGAGCAGGCCGGATTCACTGACGTGAAGACGCTGCTGAGCAGCGGCAACGTCGTCTTCTCGACGGCGCGTGCCGCCTCGGCCGAGACGCTGCAGCAGCGTGTCGAGAAGGCCATGCAGGACGGCGCGGGCTACCGCTTCGCGACCATCGTGCGGCCCACGGCCTGTCTGCGGCAGATGCTCGATGCCGACCCCTTCGCCGCGTTCGAGCTGCCGCCGCTGGCCAAGCGCGTCGTCACCTTTCTGCGCGAGCCGCAGGCCGTGGGCGAGGTGGAGCTGCCCATCGCCCGCGACGAGGCGCGCATCCTGAAGCGCATCGACGGCGAGGTCTTCAGCGTCTACGTGCCGAGCGACAAGGGCCCGGTCTTCATGCAGCTGCTGGAAAGGACCTTCGGCAAGGACGTCACGACGCGCACCTGGGACACGGTCGCGAAGTGCGCCAAGGCCTGAAGCAAGCCGCTCATGCCCTCCGGCCCGCAGGCCGGATCAGTCCTCGTCCGACTCCGGCAGATGGATCATGCCGGTGTGGTAGTTGTATTCGAAGACCTCGCCATGACGCGCCCATTCGATGGCCACGCGCAGCACGCGCTCGGCCTCCTGCACGTCCATGCTCTCGCTGAGCAGCTTCAGGAAGGGCTCTTCCTTCAGCTCGCCGTCGGCCTCCTGCTCCAGGCTGTGGCGGATGAAGGCCGCCAGGGGCACGTTGGTCAGCAATTGCTGGCCGAAGATCTCGCGCCGGAACTCGTGGCTGCCTTCGACGTAGTTGTGGCCCAGCGGCGTCATCAGCAGGTCGCCGCCGCTGAGCTGGGCCAGGCCCAGGCGGTGCAGCGCGTCGGCCAGCGGCAGCACCTCCTCGTCGGTGAGCTCGCTCTCCTCCACCAGCTGCGGCAGGTCGGCGCGGCCCCTGAAATGCTCGTCGCCCAGCAGCTCCAGCAGGCTCTCCATGCGGCCCACGTCGGCTTCGGGCAGGCGGTCGCTGAGGTGGGGCCTGGGTGCCTCCTCGGGCGCGCCGGTCACCGTGGTGGCGCTGGTCATCAGCCGGTAGACCTCGTCGATGAGCAGGCGCACCTCGGGGCTGTCGGCGCGGCGCGGGCGCGGCAGCGTGATGGGCAGCTCGGCGCGCACGCGGCCCGGGTTGCTGGCGAAGATCAGCACGCGGTCGGCCATCATCACGGCCTCCTCGATGTTGTGCGACACGACCAGCATGGCCTGCGTGGGCATCTGGCCGCCGTCCCACAGCTCCAGGATCTCGTTGCGCAGGCGCTCGCCGGTCAGCACGTCCAGCGCCGAGAAGGCCTCGTCCATCAGCAGCACCGGCGGCTCCATGACGAGGGCGCGCGCCAGGCCGACGCGCTGGCGCATGCCGCCCGACAGCTCGCGCGGCAGCGCGCCCTCGAAGCCGGCGAGGCCGATCAGCTCGATGGCCTTCTCGGCGCGCTCGGCGCGTTCGGCCTCGGCCACGCCGGCCGCCTCCAGGCCGAGCTCGACGTTCTGCTGCACGGTCAGCCACGGGAACAGCGCGAAGCTCTGGAACACCATCGCGATGCCCTGGGCCGGCCCGAACAGCGGCTGGCCGCGGTAGCGCACGTCGCCGGCGTCGGCCGGGATCAGGCCGGCCATGATGCGCAGCAGCGTGCTCTTGCCCGAGCCGCTCTGGCCCAGCAGCGCGACGATCTCGCCCTTGGCCAGGCGGAAGTCCACGTCGTCCAGCACCGAGCGCAGGCTGCCGTCGGCGGACTTGAAGCCCTTGGCCACGTCTTTCAGTTCGATCAAGGCGGTCATGGCGGCCTCCTTCAAAAGTGCATACGGTCTTCGGCGAGGCGGTAGAGCCGCCGCCAGACCCAGTGGTTGAGCGTCATCACGAAGACGCACATGACGCCGATGCCCAGCGCGATGCGCGGGAAGTCGCCGGCCGTCGTCATCTGCTGGATGTAGCTGCCCAGGCCGGCGGCCTGCAGATGGGTGTCGCCCCAGGTGACGTATTCGGCCACGATGCTGGCGTTCCAGGAGCCCCCGCTGGCGGTGATGGCGCCGGTCACGAAGCTCGGGAAGATGGCCGGCAGCAGATAGCGCCGCCAGGCCAGCCAGCCCTTGAGGCCGAGGTTCTGCGCGGCCAGACGCAGCTCGGTCGGGATGGTGGACGCGCCGGCGACGACGTTGAACAGCAGATACCACTGCGTGCCGAGAATGATGAGGGGCGACAGCCAGACGTCGGGGTTCAGCCCCAGCTTGACGATCACGACCACCGCGACCGGGAAGACCAGGTTGGACGGGAAGGCCGCCAGGAACTGGGCCACCGCCTGCACGCGGCCGGCGATGCGCGGGTTCAGGCCGATCCACACGCCGACCGGCACCCAGATCAGCGACGCGATGGCGATCAGCGTCAGCACGCGCGCCAGCGTGAACAGGCCCAGCTTGAACACATGGGCCGCCTCGCCCCAGCCCACCTCGGTGTGGATGAAGCTGGCCATGCGCCACAGCGCGAACAGCACCAGCGCGGCGATCAGCGCGTCCCAGCCGCGCGTCCACAGCGGGTTGGCGGGCCTGGCCTTGGCGCGGATGGAGCGGCCGTCGTAGGTCTTGCGCAGCGGCCGGAAGCTCGCCGTGATCCAGCGCGCCGGCCATTCGCTGAAGCGCTGCAGCAGCTCGGTGCGGCGCAGCCAGGTCAGCAGCCAGGACTGCGGCGCGTTCTCGCTGCCCGATTCCTCGAAGCGGAACTTGTCGGCCCAGGCCAGCAGCGGGCGGAAGAACAGCTGGTCGTAGAACAGGATGCCGATCAGCATGCCGAGGATGGCCCAGCCGATGGCGGCCAGGTCCTTGGCCTCGATGGCCAGCGCGATGTAGGAGCCCACGCCGGGCAGCTTGATGTCCTGGCCGGCCACCGAGATGGCCTCGGACGCGACGACGAAGAACCAGCCGCCGGACATGCTCATCATCATGTTCCACAGCAGGCCGGGCATCGCGAACGGCAGCTCCAGCCGCCAGAAGCGCTGCCAGCCCGACAGCTGGAAGATGCGCGCGGCCTCCTGCAGTTCGCCCGGCACCGTGCGCAGCGACTGGTAGAGGCTGAAGGCCATGTTCCAGGCCTGGCTCGTGAAGATGGCGAACAGCGCCGCCAGCTCCACGCCGAACAGATTGCCCGGGAACAGCGCGATGAAGGGCGCCACCGCGATGGCCTGGAAGCCCAGGATGGGGATGGACTGCAGGATGTCCAGCAGCGGCACCAGCACCTTCTCGGCCGCGCGCACCTTGGCCGCCAGCACCGCGAACACGCAGGCGAACACGACCGACGCGCCCAGCGCGATGAACATGCGCAGCGTCGTGCGCAGCAGGTAGTAGGGCAGATAGGCCACGTCCAGGCTCAGCGGCAGCTGCTCGCCGAGGTGGAAGGGCCGGGCCATCTGCGACGCGGCCAGCGCCAGCAGGATGAGCACGGCCATCACCAGGGGCAGCAGCATCCAGTCCCAGCGGTTGAAGCTGGCCTCGACGGCGGGGCGGGGGAAGAAGCGACGGTCGGCCATGATCCTGAGCAAAAAGCGGCGCGCAGCCTAACGGGCCTGCATCTCAGCCCCGTGAACGCCCGCTGTCGCGGGCCTTGCGCCCGCCTTGCGCTGCGCCGTGGCCGAGGCGCTATTCGAACAGATGACCGAGGTCGTGGTGACCCATCTGGTCGGCCTTGGTGCGCAGATAGCGCTCGTTTTCCGGGCCGGGCTCGGTCAGCGAGGCCTCCCGCTCGACGACCTCGATGCCGAACTCGGCCAGCGCCGCCATCTTCAGCGGGTTGTTGGTCAGCAGCCGGATGCGGTTCACGCCCAGCGCCCGCAGCATGCAGGCCGCGGCGTCGTAGCGGCGCGCGTCGATGGGCAGGCCCAGCGCGGCATTGGCCTCGATGGTGTCGGCGCCGGCGTCCTGCTCGGCATAGGCGCGCAGCTTCTGCACCAGGCCGATGCCGCGGCCCTCGTGGCCGCGCATGTAGACGATGGCGCCGCGGCCTTCGTCGGCGATGCGCTTCATGGCGCTTTGCAGCTGCGACCGGCAGTCGCAGCGCAGCGAACCGAAGACCTCGCCCGTCATGCACTCGGAATGCACGCGCACCAGCGGCGGCTCGCTGCCGGTGAGCTCGCCCATGCTCAGCACGACATGCTCCTGGCCCGACTCGCTCTCGCGGAAGCCGTGGATGGCGAACTCGCCGTAGGGCGTCGGCAGGCGGGTGGAGACGATGCGTTCGATCTTCATGATGGCGTTCAGCAAGGGGGATATTCTCGCCGCCCCTGGGGAAACCCGGGCCGCAGGGGTTAGTCTGTCGGCTCCAACGAGTGTCCAGGAGATGCGCATGGCCCAGGCCATCAGCTTCACGCGCCCCGACGGCGCCGCCGTGTCCGGCTACCTCGCCGCGGCCGAAAGGCCGGTGGGCGCCGTCGTCGTCATCCAGGAATGGTGGGGCCTGAACGAGCAGATCCGCGGCGTGGCCCGGCGCTGGGCCGGCGCCGGCTTCACGGCCCTGGTGCCCGACCTCTACCGCGGCCGGAGCACCGTCGAGGAGGAAGAGGCCGACCACCTGATGACGGGCCTGGACTTCGGCGCGGCCGCCGCGCAGGACATCCGCGGCGCCGTGCAATACCTGAAGGGCCTGAAGCTCGGCAGCGGCAAGGTCGGCGTGAGCGGCTACTGCATGGGCGGCGCGCTGGCCCTGCTGGCGTCCATGCTCGTGCCCGAGGCCGACGCCGCCGTCGTCTGGTACGGCATGCCGCCGGTCGAGTACGTGGACGCCGGCAAGATCGGGCTGCCGCTGCAGGCCCACTGGGCCACGCAGGACGAGTTCTTCGCCATTGCCGGCGTGGATGCGCTGGAGGCCAAGCTGGCCGAGGCCGGCGTGCGCTACGAGGGTCACCGCTACCTGGCCCACCACGGCTTCGCCAACGAGACCGCCCAGGGGCCGGGGCGCATTGCCAGGACGCAGTACGACGCGGCCTGGGCCCAGCAGGCCTGGGATCGGGCGATGAGGTTCTGCGGGCAGCACCTGGGCTGAGCATGGCGACGGCGCTCGACCGCCTGCTGCCCGAGTTGCGCGCCTGCAGCCGCTGCGAGCCGCAGCTGCCGCTGGGCGCCCGGCCCATCTTTCAGCTGGATGCCCGCGCTCCCATCCTGATCGCCAGCCAGGCGCCGGGCCGCGTCGCCAACGAGAAGGGTCGGCCCTTCGACGATGTCAGCGGCGACCGCCTGCGCGCCTGGCTGGGCGTCTCGCGCGAGGCCTTCTACGACCCGGCCTGCTTCGCCATCTTTCCCATGGGCCTGTGCTTCCCCGGCACGGGCGCTTCGGGCGACCTGCCGCCGCGGCCGGAGTGCGCCGCGCAGTGGCGCCGGCCGATGCTGGACGCGCTGCCTCACATCCGGCTGACGCTGGCCGTCGGCCAGCACGCCCTGGCCTGGCACCTGCAACGCAAGGCCTCGGTCGACGCCCTGGTGGCGGGCTGGCGCGATGGCCTGGCCCGCGGCCTGCTGCCGCTGCCCCATCCCAGCCCGCGCAACCAGCGCTGGCTGAAGGACAGGCCCTGGTTCGAGGCAGAGGTGCTGCCCGCGCTGCGGCGCGCGGTGGCCGGGGCGCTGGCCGCAAGCCAACGCGCCGGGCACGCCGCTACCTCAGCTTGACGACCACCTTGCCCCGGGCCCGCCCCGTCTCGACATAGGCCATGGCTTCATTCGTCTGCGCGAACGGGAAGACCCGGTCGACGACCGGCCGGATGGCGCCGGCCTCGACGAGGGCCGTGATCCGCTGCAGCTGCGCGCCGCTGGCGCTCATGAACAGGAACTCGTAGCCCAGCTCGCGCCGCGCCGCCTGCCGGCGCACGCCGGCGCTGAGCAGGCGCGCGACGAGCCCGACGAACCAGGGCGCGCGGATGTCGCGGGCGAAGGCCGGGTCCGGCGGGCCCGAGATCGAGATCAGCCGGCCGCCGGGCTTGAGCACGCGCAGCGACTTGGCCAGCGCCGCTGCGTCCTGGCTGTGCAGCACGACGTCGAAGCCCTGCAGCTCCTGCTCGAAGTCTTGCTTGCGGTAGTCGATGACGATATCGGCGCCCAGGCGCTTCACGAGCTCGGTGTTGGCGCCGCTGGCCGTCGTCGCGACCGTCGCGCCGAGCTGCTTGGCGAGCTGGATCGCGAAGGTGCCGACGCCGCCCGAGCCGGCCTGGATGAAGGCCTTCTGGCCGCGCTTCAGCCCGGCCCGCTCGACGAGGGCCTGCCAGGCCGTCAGGCCCACCAGCGGGATGGACGCGGCCTCTTCCATCGTCAGATTCTTGGGCTTGAGGGCCAGCGAGGCCTCGCGGATCGCGATGCGTTCCGCGAAGGCGCCGATGCGGAAATCGTCCGGCCGCGAGTAGACCTCGTCGCCCGGCTTGAACTGGCGCACGCGCGCGCCGACCTTGAGCACGACGCCGGCCACGTCATGGCCCAGGGCGGTGGGCAGGCGGTAGGGCAGGATGAGCTTGAACTCGCCACTCTTGATCTTGGAGTCCAGCAGGTTCACGCCGGCGGCATGGACCTCGACGAGGAGCTCGTCGTCGCCCAGCGTGGGCTCGGGCATGTCGGCCAGGCGCAGCGCGCCCTTTTTGGCGTAGCGGTCGAGAACGAAAGCCTTCATGGGTCTTCCTTGATGGTGAATGGGGATCAGGCCTGCAGGCGCAGGTCGCGGCGGATGCCGGCGTCCAGCACGCCGGCCGGGGCGAAGCGGCGCAGCCAGCGCATGCGGCCGGCCAGGCCGGGCGCGTAGCGCAGCTGCGGGCGCGCCGCCCGGGCAGCCTGCAGCACGACCGCGGCGACGACCTCGGGCCCGTCGGCGCCGACCAGCACTTCCTTCATGCGCTTCTCCACGCCGGTGCGGGCCTCGCGGTAGACCTCGAGCGGGGCATCGGGCGGCAGCAGGTTGGCCTCGAAGGGCGTGTTGATATAGGCCGGCTCGACGACCACCACGCGGATGCCCAGCGTGCGCAGCTCGTGGTCCAGCGACTCCGAGTAGCCGGCGACCGCGTGCTTGGTGGCGGCGTACAGCGCCATATAGGGCATGGGCAGGAAGCCCAGCGCCGAGCCGATGTTGATGATGCGGCCCGCCTGCTGGCGGCGCATCTGCGGCAGCACGGCGCGCGTCATGCGCACGAGGCCGAAGAAATTGGTCTCGAACACGGCCCGGGCCTGGTCCAGCGAGCTCTCCTCGGCGCCGGCCGGCGCGACACCGAAGCCGGCGTTGTTGACGAGCAGGTCGATGCGGCCTTCGCGCCGCAGCAGATCCTGCACGAGGGCGTCGACCGAATCGTCCGAGGTCACGTCCAGCGGCAGCATCTCGAAGCCGCGCCGGCCCGCAGGCGCGGCCCGCCGGCTGGTGCCGTAGACCTTGTAGCCGGCCTGGGCGAGGCGCTCCGCGGTGGCCTGGCCGATGCCGGACGAGGCGCCGGTCACGAGGGCGATGTTCTGGGTCGATGGGGTATTTTGCATGATGGCCGTCATATGTGTTGGCGAAAGAAAAGCCGGCGCAGGCCTGGCGCGGCTCAGGCGGCGGTGGGGGTGAGGTGCTGGAGGGCGGTGCCGCGCAGCCGTTCGGACAGCGCGGGCTCGTCGACGAGGCGGGCCAGCATCAGTGCGCCGACCATCGTCGATAGCGTCAGCAGCGCCTGCTCGTGGGCCTCGGGCCGGCCCCAGTCGGGCGACTGGCGGGCCAGCAGGTCGACCATGGCCTTGATGTGGGTGGTGGTCGCGCGGCGCACCTCGGGCGCCTGGCGCGGTGTCTCCGAGCCCAGTGCGGCCAGCGGGCAGCCCAGCTCGGCGTTGGCCACATGCTCGGGCGACAGATAGGCGCCCAGCATGCAGGCCAACGTCTGTTCTGGCGGCGTGCGGGCAACGACCTCGGCGGCGGCGGCGGCCGACTCTGCGCAGGCTCGGCCCACGGCCTCGGCCAGCATGGCCTCGCGCGACTCGAAGTGAGCATAGAAGGCGCCATGCGTGAGGCCGGCCTCCTTCATGATGTCGGCGACGCCCGTGCCGTCATAGCCGCTGCGCCGGATGGCCCGCGCAGCGGCGGCCACGATGCGTTCATGTGAAGCTTGCTTGGCGGCTGCCCGGGCCTTGGAATCCGTGTTTCGCATGATGTTCATCATATTTAAATCTCCCGGCCCGCGCCAGGGCCCGGGATCATGTCGGCGCGACGGGTGTGCGAATTTGCCGCTGCGACCCGGGTTCAGAACGGCAGCGCGGTCGTCGACTTCACCTCCTCCATCACCGCATACGTCCGCGTCTCCCGCACGCCAGGCAGCGTCCAGATCACGCTGCCGATGAACTCGCGGTAGGCGGTCATGTCGCGCACGCGGGTCTTGAGCAGATAGTCGAAGCCGCCGGCCACGAGGTGGCATTCCAGGATCTCGGGCCGGGCCTGGACGGCACCCTTGAAGGTGTCCATCACGTCCTGCACGGTGCGGTCCAGGTGCACCTCGATGAAGACCAGCATGGCCGCGCCCAGCTTGGCCGGGTTCAGGCGCGCCTCGTAGCCCAGGATGTAGCCGTCGCGCGTCAGCCGCTTCACGCGCTCCAGCACGGCGGTGGGCGACAGGTGTACGGTCTCGGCCAGCTTGAGGTTGGAAATGCGCCCGTCGGCCTGCAGCACGCGCAGGATGCGTTCGTCGATCTTGTCGAGGGTGTCGCTCATTGGATTTTTGTCGGCTGAACCGCGAATCCTTGGAATTTAATCCAAGAAGCTCGTCGATAAAGTGCCCGTTCTCACCAGGAGACCGCCATGTCCACGCCCTTCGTCGCCCCGCCCGAGCATGCCCGCCTGCCCGACCCCTACCGCGCCGAGGCCGGCGTCGTGCAGGCCCTGGCCGAACGCGTCGGCGGCGCACTGGACTGGCCCCAGGTCCTCGCGATGGCCGGCCCCTGGGTCGAGCAGGTGCGGCGCAACCCGGCGCCGTTCTGGGCGATGGAGTCGCTGCTGCGCGAGTACCCCATCACCAGCGCCGAGGGCCTGGCCCTGATGCGCCTGGCCGAGGCCCTGCTGCGCGTGCCGGACGCGCCCACGGCCATCGCGCTGACGGCCGACCAGCTCGGCCGCGCGGACTTCGAAGGCGCCAGCGCCGGCAGCCCGCACAAGATGCTGGCCGCGCTGTCGGCCTCGGCGATCTCGCTGTCCAAGCGCTTCCTGCCCGGCGCCGAGGACGATGGCGGCCTGTTCAAGCGCCTGGGCGCGCAGACCGTGGTGGGCGCGACGGTGCGCGCCATCCAGCTGCTGGGCCGGCAGTTCGTGCTGGGCCGCAATATCGGCGAGGCCATGGGCGAGGCCGACGCGGCTCGCAAGGTTCAGAAGCAATTGCGCTTCAGCTACGACATGCTGGGCGAAGGCGCCCGCACCGAGGACGATGCGCGCCGCTACCAGGCCGCCTATATCGGCGCGATCCAGGCCATCGCGGCCGGCCGGCGTGCGGATTCGCCGGAGGCCTCCGACGGCATCTCCATCAAGCTCAGCGCGCTGTTCAGCCGCTACGAGGTGCTGCAGCGCGAGCGCGTCTTCGCCGAGCTGCTGCCGCGCGTGTGGCAGCTCATCGAGCTGGCCGCCCAGGCCAATATCAACCTGACCATCGATGCCGAGGAGGTGGACCGCCTGGAGCTGTCCCTCGACGTGCTGGACAGCCTGGCCGAACGGATCGCCAAGCACCACCCGCAGTGGCGCGGCTTCGGCCTGGCCGTGCAGGCCTACCAGAGCCGCGCGCTGGCCGTCATCGACGAGGTGGCGGCCATCGCCCGCAAGCATGGCCTGCGCTTCATGGTGCGCCTCGTCAAGGGCGCCTACTGGGACGGCGAGATCAAGCGCGCCCAGGAGCTGGGCCTCAATGCCTACCCGGTGTTCACGCACAAGCAGCACACCGACGTGAGCTACCTGGCCTGCGCCCGCGCGCTGATCCAGCATGCCGACGTCATCTATCCGCAGTTCGCCAGCCACAACGCCGGCACCATCGCGGCCATCGTGCAGATGGCGCGCTCCGCCAATGCGGCCTTCGAAATGCAACGCCTGCACGGCATGGGCGAGGGCGTCTACCGCGAGGTGCTGAAGGACGGCTCCATCCCCTGCCGCGTCTACGCGCCGGTGGGCGAGCACCGCGACCTGCTGGCCTATCTCGTGCGCCGCCTGCTGGAGAACGGCGCCAACTCCTCCTTCGTCCACCAGCTGGCCGACCCCAGCGTGCAGCTGCCCGAGCTGCTCGGCTCGCCGCTGCTGGACCTGCGCAGCAGCAGCGCCCTGCCGCTGCCGCCGGCCCTCTACCTGGACGAACACGGGCGAGGCCGCGCCAACTCCACCGGCGCCGACCTGACGGCCCCGGCCCAGCGCGCGCCGCTGCAGGCCGCGCTGGACAGCGTGCGCATCGAGGCCGTGCCAGAGGCGACCGCCGCCGAAGTCGACGCTGCGATGCAGCGCCTGCAGGCCGGCTTCGCGAACTGGAACGGCAAGCCCGTCACACAGCGCGCCATCATCCTGCGCCGCGCGGCCAACGCGCTCGACGCCCGCCTCGCCGAGTTCTGCGCCCTGCTCGTCAAGGAGGCCTTCAAGACCCAGGCCGACTGCGTCGCCGAGGTGCGCGAGGCCGTGGACTTCCTGCGCTATTACGCCGACATCGCCGAACAGGACCCCGCGCTGATGCAGGGCCGCGGCGTCTTCGTCTGCATCAGCCCCTGGAACTTCCCGCTCGCCATCTTCGCGGGCCAGGTCGCCGCCGCGCTGGTTGCCGGCAACACCGTGGCCGCCAAGCCCGCCGAGCAGACGCCCTTCGTCGCGCTGAAGATGGTCGAGCTGCTGCACGAGGCCGGCGTGCCGGCCGACGCCCTGTTGCACCTGCACGGCGCGGGCGAGACCGTCGGCGCGGGTCTCGTGGCCCATGCGCACACGGCCGGCGTCTGCTTCACCGGCTCCACCGTCGTCGCACAGATCATCAACAAGGCGCTGGCGGCCAAGCCGAACTCGCCGATCCCACTCATTGCTGAAACGGGCGGCCTGAACGCGATGGTCGTCGACTCGACGGCCCTGCCCGAACAGGTCATCGACGCCGTCGTGCAATCGGCCTTCCGCTCCGCCGGCCAGCGCTGCTCGGCGCTGCGCCTGCTCTGCGTGCAGGACAGCATCGCCGACGGCGTCGTCGAGATGCTGAAGGGCGCGCTGCAGCAGCTCTGGGTCGGCAAGCCCGAGCAGCTCGCGACCGACGTCGGCCCCGTCATCGACGACGAGGCCCACGCCAATATCGGCCGGCATGTCGAGCGCCTCAAGCGCGACGCGAAGCTGATTGGCGAGGCGCCCGTGCGCGACCTGCTGCCGCGCCAGATCCGCCCCGTCGCCTTCGAGATCGAGCGCATCCAGCAACTCGGCGAGGAGATCTTCGGCCCCGTGCTGCACGTCGTGCGCTTCAAGGACTCGGTGGACGAGGTCATCGCCGACATCAACCGCCTCGGCTATGGCCTGACGCTGGGCATCCAGACCCGCATCGACAGCCGCGCCCAGCGCCTGGCCGACGAGGCCCGCATCGGCAACGTCTACGTCAACCGCAACATCATCGGTGCCGTCGTCGGCGTGCAGCCCTTCGGGGGCGAGGGCCTGTCGGGCACCGGCCCCAAGGCCGGCGGGCCGGACTATCTGCGCCGCTTCGCCGCCGAGCCGCGACTCGACGCGCCCGCACCGGCCCTGGTGCTGGACGGCCCGGCCACGCCGCTGGCCGTGGCTGCCGACGCCACCTGGCGCAACACGCCGCTGCTCGACCGCATCGCCACGCTGCGCCGCGCGGCCGACACGCTGGATGCGCCCACGGCCATCGCGCTGCGCGGCCTCTTCAATGCCGCGCAGACGCTGTTCGCCGATGCGCTGCTGCCCGGCCCCACCGGCGAGAGCAACACGCTGCGCCACCACGCCCGCGGCGTGTTCGCCGTGCTGGGCCGCGCCGAGGCCGGCTTGGCGGCGGCCGTCAGCGCACTGCTGGCCGGCAACAGCGTCGTCTGGTTGGGCGGCGCCGAGCAGGCCCGCCAGGCCCTGCTGCATGCCGGCCTGCCCGCCAACGCGCTGACCCTGCTGCCCGACTCGGCCACCGCCGGCCTGCTCGCCGCGCCTCAGCTGGCCGGTGTCGCGCTCGCGTCCTCGGACACCGCCACGGCCCATCGGCTGGCGCAGATCCTCGCCGCCCGCCCGGGCGCCATCCTGCCGCTCGTCACGGCGGCCGGCCATGCCCGCCAGCTCTACCGCTTCACGGCCGAGCAGACGTTGACGGTCAACACGGCGGCAGCGGGCGGCAACGCCGCGCTGCTGGCGGGGATGCACTGAAGGTCAGGATGGGGGCGTAACTTCGGCGCCGGCCAATACTTCGGCCAGCGATCTGACGACGCCCTGCTGCCAATCGCCAATCGCCAACCACTCGCCATCCGGCGAAAACGCCACATCGCAGGCGTAGGCGAGGTCCACCTTTGCTGCGATCTGGAGCGTGTCGGTGCCAAAGAGCGTCAACCCACCCTTGCGGACGCAGGCCAGGTGGCGTCCATCGGGGGACCATGCCATGCAGAACTTAGTTCCGCCGTAGTCGATAGGTGCATTCGACAAGACATGACCACTCGACGCGTCAACCAGATCGAGCTGGTAGTTGAGCCCGTCAATTTGATGCAGGACGGCCAAGCGCTGTGCGTCGGGTGACAGCTCGGCAGCCTCGACATAGCGCCAGGGCCCCTTCAATCGCAGCGCGGGCTGCGCGTCGAATGGCCAGGACTGCAGCGACACCACGGAGTTCGCAGGCGGTGCGTCTCCTCTCGCGATGGGCTGTTCGACGTAGACGTAACGGCGGCGATCTGCGGACTGTGACAGGTACGTGATCATCGAATCCGGGGCGCGCCCCCAGTTTCGGACTGCGCCCGTTGCCACGTCGATGCCGCTGAGCTCGCCCTGCCATGAGCCGGTGACGAGAAATTGGCTACAAGGCGAAAAGAGCAGTTGGCAACCTTCGTTGTCTGGCGGGTTGACCCAACGTGTCCGCAGGGTCGGCAGTTCCAGCAGCGCCACGGCGCCGCTGCTGTTCTTGACGGCGACCGATGCGGAGTCGGGCGCAATGGCGCATGTGGCCGGGTGCGAGAAGGGCAGTGCGTCGGCCACATGCGCCGCACCGAACCGTCGCCTCAGTTTGACCTTTTGACCCAGGCAGACGAGAAGGTCAGTGCCAGGGACGAACCTGACCACGAAAGACTTTCCGAGCTTGATGTCATGTCGTCGAGGCATTCCAACATCATCGGCGGAATCTCCAGCGGGGGCCGAGGTGCTTTCACCCTTCGTCCCTCGGCCGCCTGCGATAACGCTCGGCGGCCACCTCGCGCAGCGTCCGCAGCGTCGCCTCGGCGCCGGGCGACAGCTGGTGCTGGCGGCGCGTGACGATGCCGTAGGCGTCCATGCGCAGGCCGAGGTCGAAGGGCAGCACGGCCAGCAGGCCGGCGTCCAGATAGGGCAGCACCAGCTCCTCGGGCAGGGCGACGAGCATGTCGCTGCCGATCAGCAGGTTGGTGATGACGGGCAGGGCCAGGGTCTCGACGGTTTCGGCCGGCTGGTCCAGGCCATGGGACAGGAACAGCGCCGTCAGCCGGTCGCGCAGGATGCTGCCGTGCGGCGGCATGATCCAGGCCTCGCAGGCCAGGTCTTCCAGGCGCAGGTTCTCGCGCTGCATCAGCGGGTGGCCGGCGCGCACGATGAGGCTGTGCGGCTCGTCGGTCAGCGGCTCGAAGTTCAGCTCGGCGGCGGACTCGGCGTCGAGGATGCGGCCGATGACGAGGTCGAGCTCGCCGTTGCGCAGGTTCTGGATCAGCAGCTTGCTGGTGTCCACCGTGATGGCGACCTGCACGCGCGAGTGTGCCTGCTTCAGTCGCTTGATGACCTCGGGCAGCAGGCCCGTGGACGGCGTCATCACGGTGCCGACGGCGACCCGGCCCGATAGGCCCGACTGCAGCTCCATCAGCTCCTGGTGGGCGGCGTCCATCTCGGCCAGGGCCGCGCCGGCGCGCCGGATCATGACCTCGCCATAACGCGTCGGTTGCACGCCGCGAGGCAGGCGCTCGAACAGCGGCACGCCCAGCGCATGCTCCAGCTCGCCGAGCAGCTTGGACGCGGCGGGCTGCGTCAGGTGGGCGGCCTGGGCCGCATGCAGGATGGAGCCATGCCGGCCCAGCTCGACGAGCAGCACCAAGTGGCGCGTCTTCAGGTGCGAGCGGACGAAGCGGTTGGCTTTGGGGTCGTGCATGCCGCGGGGATGCGTTTACTCGTGATAGAGCTGGGAGCGGCCGCCGTCGATGAGGATGTCGGTCGCATTGATGAAGCGCGCCTCGTCGCTGGCCAGGAAGAGGGCGGTGTAGGCCACCTCGAGGGGCTCGCCGACGCGCTTGCAGGGTAGCAGCTCGACCTGGCGCCTGGCCTCCTCGGGCGGCAGGCCGGCCAGCCATTCGACGACGCGCTCCGACAGGATCAGCCCCGGCGAGATTGAGTTGACGCGCACGTTCTGCGCCGCGTACTGGATGCCCAGCGCCTTGGTCATGCCGATCAGCGCGTGCTTGGCGACCGGGTAGGGGAAGGCGCCCGGGATGATGCGATGGCCGTGCACGGAGGCCACGTTGACGATGCTGCCGCCGCCACCCGCCAGCATGCCGGGCAGCACGGCGCGGGCGCAGTGCAGAGCGCCTTCCAGGTCCACGGCCAGGCAGCGCCGCCACTGGGCCGACGTCATGGCCAGCGGCTCGGCGAAGACGTCCATGCCGGCGTTGTTGATGAGCACGTCGATGGTGCCGAAGCGCGTGGCGCCCTGCGCGGCCATGGCCTGCACGGCGGCCTCGTCGGAGATGTCGGCAGGGACGAACATCGCGTTGTCCTCGCCCAGCTCGGCGATGAGTTCTGCGGCCAGCGCCGCGTCGCCCGCCAGGCCGTTCAGGATGACCCTGGCGCCCTCGGCGACGAACAGGCGGGCGATGGCCTTGCCGATGCCCTGGGTGGAGCCGGTCACCAGCGCGACCTTGCCCTGTAGGCGGGGAGTGGAACTCATAGGGTGTACTGCTTCCAGATGTCCAGCACCGGCAGCGCCCGGCCCTGGAAGTCGAACAGGGTGGTGTTGGAGACCACGTTGGGGCCGGGCTGGCCCGTGCCTTCCTGCAGGGCCCAGCCGACCTTGGGGTTGGCGATCATGATGGGGTCCCAATACAGCAGGCCCAGCACGCGCGGCGTGGCTTTCATGGCGGCCAGCAGCTCGGCCATGAAGTCGCGCTGGCCCTCGGGGCTGCTCATGCCGGCCGGGTAGGGGCCGTTGTTCTCCAGCTGGCCGGGCCAGCCGTCGGCGCGCAGGGGCGCGAAGTTGAAGCCGGCTTCCATGACCAGCAGCTCGCAGTCGTAGCGCGTCGTCACGGCGCGACAGAACGCGGCCATCTCGGCGACGGTCTTGCGGGTCCAGAAGGGATAGTAGGACGAGCCGATCACGTCCCAGCGCACGCCCTGCCTGCGCGCGTTGTCGAACCAGTCGCGGTACTTGGCCTCGTCGCCGCCGCCGTCCAGATGCAGCACGATGCGCGCGCCCGGGTGGGCGGCCTTCACGCCCGCGTGGCCGGCCTTGAGCAGCGCGCCCAGCAGCGGCCAGGCGCCGGGGTCCTGCGGCGTGGCGTGGCCGTAGGGGTAGAGCAGGCCGTGCTCGATCTCGTTGCCCAGCGACACGAACTCGGGCGCCGTGCCCTGGTCCACCAGCGCCTGCACGACCGCGCGGCTGCGCGCCTGCACCAGCGCCAGCAGGCGCTTGAAGCGGGCCATCTCGTCGGGCAGCTTGCGCAGCTCGCGGCGCCAGGCGTGGGGCAGGTCCTGGGTCTTGGAATTGGTCCAGAAGTCGCTGTAGTGCAGGGTCAGCTGGATCTGCAGGTCCAGCGCCTTGGCGCGGCGGGCCAGGGCCAGCACGTCGGGCAGGTCCATGGAGCCCTCGGGCCAGTACCAGCCGTCGGCGCCGGTGCCGGGGCCGACCTGCTCGTAGAGCCGGATGCGCACGATGTTGTGGCCATAGCGCTTCAGCAGGGCCAGGCAGTCGCCCGGCTGGCCGTCGCGGTCGCGGTAGACGGCGCCGACGCGCTCCATCCAGGTCAGCGCGGAGATGTCGCCGCCGGCCAGGAAGGGCGTGGCCGCGGCCCGGGCCGGCAGCGCGCCGGCGAGCGCGGAGGCCAGCAGCGTGCGGCGATCAAGCACGGCGCTCGCCTCGCGTCTTCAATTGGTCGAGCAGCACCGCCGCCAACAGGATCAGCCCGCGCACGAGGTATTGGTAGAAGGCATCGACGTTCAGCAGGTTCATGACGTTCTCGACGGTGCCCATGATGAGTACGCCGATGACGACGCCGAAGATGCGCGCCTTGCCGCCCTGCAGCGACACGCCGCCCAGCACGCAGGCCGAGATCACGTCCAGCTCGAAGCCGGTGGCCGCGTTGGGCTGGCCGCTGGTGATGCGCGAGGCCAGCACCAGCCCGGCCAGGGCCGTGACGACGCCCTGCAGCAGGAAGATCCACACGCGCAGCTGCTCCACCTTCACGCCGGCCAGCCGCGCGGCCTCGGGGTTGCCGCCGATGGCCAGCGTGTTGCGGCCGAAGACGGTGTGGTTGAGCAGCACGCCGAAGACCAGGAAGCAGCCGGCCGTCAGCCACACCGGCAGCGGCAGGCCCAGCCAGCTCGTGTCGCCGAAGCCGATGAAGCCCTCGTCGGCGATGCCGACCGCCTGGCCCTGGGAGGCGATGAAGGCCAGGCCGCGCACCATCAGCATGGTGGCCAGCGTGGCGATCAGCGCGTTGACGCGCAGATAGGCGATCAGCACGCCGTTGAACGCGCCGATCAGCGCGCCTGCAGCCAAGCCGCCGCCGATGGCCAGGCCCACGCTGCCGGTGCGCTCCAGCACCATCGCGCCCAGCACGCCGGCGAAGGCGATGGTGGAGCCGACGCTGAGGTCGAAGTCCCGCGAGGCCAGGCACAGCATCATCGTGCAGGCCACCATGCCGATCTGCGCGACCGACAGCAGCAGACCCGTGACGTTGGCCGTCGAGAAGAAGTTCTCGACCGTGAAGGCCAGCACGACGAAGAGCAGGCCGTAGCCCAGCGTCATGCTGTGTTCCTTGAGCAGGGCGCGGGCGGGGGAGGTCATGGCGGGGCGCGGAGAAAGGGTGGTCGTGTTCATGATCAATGCAGGGCGGCAGCGCCCGGGTTTCCGTCGGGCAGGGCCAGCGCGAGCGCGGCGGTCTCGCTCGCCTGTTCGCGCGCGAGTTCGCCGCTGATGCGGCCGTCGCGCATGACGATGAGGCGGTCGGCGATGCCCAGCACCTCGGGCAGCTCGCTGGAGATGACGATGACGCAGCAGCCCGTGGCGGCCACGTCGTGGATGATCCGGTAGATCTCGTTCTTGGCGCCCACGTCGATGCCGCGCGTCGGCTCGTCGAGGATGAGCACCTTCAGCCCCGGCTCGGCCAGCCAGCGCGCGAGGATGACCTTCTGCTGGTTGCCGCCGGACAGCAGCCGGGTCTCCTGCTCGCGGCTCGGCGTCTTGATGCGCAGCTTCCGGATGAAGTCGTCGGCGCGCCGCGCCTCCTGGCGGTGGCGCAGGAAGACGCCGCCGGCCAGGCCGTGGCGGCGGCAGCTGATGTTGATGTTCTCGGCGACCGAGCTGTGCGCCAGGATGCCCTGCTCCTTGCGGTCCTCGGGGCAGAGCACGATGCCGGCGGCGATGGCGGCCGAAGGCCCCGCGGACGACACCGGCTGGCCGTCCAGCAGCACCTCGCCGCCGCGGCGGGCGTCGGCGCCGTAGAGCAGGCGCATCAGCTCGCTGCGGCCGGCGCCGACGAGCCCGAAGAAGCCCAGCATCTCGCCGCCCCGCATCGCGAAGCTCAGCGGCTCGGGCAGGCGTGCGCTGTGCAGGCCGCGGGCCTCCAGCCGCACGGGGCCCTGCTGGCGGGCGCGGTAGTCATAGATGTCCTGCAGTTCGCGGCCCACCATGTCGGCGATCAGGCGCTCGCGCGGCACCTCGGCCATGACCTCGTGCGTGACGATCTTGCGGCCGTCGCGGAAGATGGTGCAGGCGTCGCAGAGCTCGTAGAGCTCTTCCAGGCGGTGCGAGATGTAGATCAGCGTGCGGCCTTCCGCGCGCAGGCGCCTGACCAGCCGGAACAGGATCTCGGTCTCGCGGTGCGACAGGCTGCTGGTGGGCTCGTCGAAGGCGATGACCCTGGCGTCCTGCATGACGGCCTTGCAGATCTCCACCATCTGACGCTGGGCGATGGACAGCTCCGACAGGCGCGCGGCCGGGTCCAGGTCCACGCCGATGTTGGCCAGCTGTTCTGCGACCAACTTGCGCGCGGCCTGGTGGTCGACGAGGCCGAAGCGCGTCGAGAATCTGGTCGGCAAGCGGCCCAGCAGCACGTTCTCGGCCACGGTCAGCTCGGCCACGTATTGCAGCTCCTGGTGGATGATGGTCACGCCGGCGCGAATGGCATCGCCCGCTGAACCGAAATGGCGCTCCCGGCCGTCCAGCAGTAGGCGGCCGCCGTCGGGCCGGTACTGGCCGCCGAGGATCTTCAGCAGCGTGCTCTTGCCCGCGCCGTTCTCGCCGAGCAGGCCCATGACCTGGCCCGGCCGCGCCTCGAAGCTCACCCCGTTCAGCGCCTTGACGCCGGGGAAGGTCTTCGTGATGTTGTCGAACTGCAAGACAGACATTTACAGACCCATCTGCTTGCGGAGCTCGGCCTGGTTCTGGCGCGTCATCAGCGTGCCAGCGGTCAGCGTGACGGGCGCGGGCGCCTTGCCAGCGGTGGCCCACTCGTACACCGCCACCGCAGTCTCGTAGCCATGGCGCCTGGGGCTGATCAGCACGGTGCCGTAGAAGGCCGTCGGCGTCGGCTTGGTGAACTCGTTCAGCGCCGTCTGGCTGCCGCCGATGCCGATGGCCAGCATCGCGTCGTGCTTGATGCCGCGGCCTTCCGCCGCGCGCACGGCGCCCAGCGCCGCTTCGTCGTTCAGGCCGAAGGCGACCCAGCGCTTGAACCTGGCGTTCTTCGTGAACGCGATATTGGCCGCGTTGAAGGCGCTCTCGGTGTCGGTCTTGGCCTGGGGCGCGTCCACCACGTTGGCTGCGGCGAAGCCGGCGGCCTTCAGCGCATCGACGGCGCCCATCGTGCGGTCGCGGGCGGTGGGCAGCTGGTCGAAGGCCACGCGCAGCACGCCGACCTCGTCGGGCTTCCAGCCGCGCGCCTTCATCTCGGCCAGCAGGCCCTGGCCGACCTGCTTGCCGATCTCGTAGCCCGAGATGCCCATGTGGGGGATGTCGGCGATGGGCTTGCCGGCGCCGTCCACGAGCTGGTCGTCCACCGACATGACCTTGAGGCTGTGGCGCCTGGCCGCGCGGTTCACGGCCACGCCGAGCTTCACGTCGGGTGCGCAGATGACGAAGCCGACGGCCTTCTGCGCGGCCAGGTTGTCGATGGCGGCCATCATCTTCTCGCCGCTGGGGATGCCGATCTTCACGAGGGTGAAGCCCTTGTCCTTGGCGGCCTGTTCGGCGAAGCGCCATTCGTCCTGGAACCAGGGTTCCTCGGCCTGCTTGACGAGAAAGCCGACCTTGACCGGCTCGGCCGCCAGCGCGGCCAGCGGTGCGGCCAGCAGCGCGAGGACCAGTGCGGCGCGTCTTTGCATCTTCATGTTGTCTCCTTGTTCTCAATCTTCAAACAGGGCGTCGGGCACGGCCAGGGCCTTGGGCAGGCCCAGCGCGAACAGGCTGCCGGACAGCGGCTGGGCGGCGAGGGCCTCGCGGCTCAGCTCCGCGCGGGCGGTGGTGACCATCAGCTGGTCGCCGCCCGCACCGCCGAGGGCGGGGCAGCTGGTGTGTGCGGCCGGCGCGGCAAAGCTGTCCAGCAGCCGGCCGTCGGGGTCGTAGCGTGCCACACGGCCGGCGCCCCATTGCGCGTTCCACAGGCAGCCTTCGGCGTCGATGACGGAGCCGTCGGGCCAGGCGTCGGCGCGGTCCATCTCGGCGAACGGGCGGACGTTGTCCACCTGGGCGGTCTCGGCGTCGTAGTCGCACTGCTGGATGCGCCGGGACAGCGTGTCGCAGAAGTACATCGTGCGGCCGTCCAGGCTGAAGCAGATGCTGTTGGCGATGGCCACCGCCGGCAGGGCCAGGCGGCGCAGGCCGTGCCGCAGCGAGAACTGGTAGAAGCTCGCGATCGTGGAAATTGGCCGGCGCTCGCGCGCCTCGTTCAGCGTGCCGAACACGAAATGGCCGCGCCGGTCGGTGCGGCCGTCGTTGATGCGGGTGCGCGGCTCGGCCGCGTCCACCGGGGCGAGCGTCTGCAGCTGGCCCAGCGCGAGCCCGTCGCCCAGCGTGGCCAGGCACAGGCGCTTGGCCAGGCCGAGCAGCACGCGGCCCGAGCGGCAGTGGGCGAAGCTGCCCAGCCGGTCCGGCAGGCGGCAGGACTGCGGCGCCTCGCTGCCGGGCCGCCACGCGAACAGCGTGGCCGCCTCGATGTCGGTCCACCACCAGCGCCCGTCCTGCCAGATCAGGCTCTCGCCGAGGGTGGCGGCCTGCGGCAGCGCGAGGTCGAGTCGGCCTTCGGCAATCGTGGCGGGCCGCGGGGCGGGGCGGGTCATGGGGCGGGTCTCCGGTCTCGTGTCGTGGGCTGTCGGCCCAGGCTCGCTAAGTTACGGAGCCGTTCCATATCGGACTACTGAATTCTTTCGGTCGAGCTATCCGGCGCTGGAATAGCTCGCGCTCAGGGCGCGATGGCCAGGCGGTAGACCGGCTTCACGCTGGCCCCCCGCAGTTCGGCGACCTGTGGCTTTTTGTCCGCGAAATCGGGGCGGTGGGCACGGTCGATGTAGATGGGCGCATCGGCGCGCAGCGGCAGCACGCTCAGGCTCAGCGGCTGCTTCAGCAGGGCCTGGATGTTCTTCAGCCCGACCTGCCAGCGCTGGCCGTTGAAATACCAGTCGTCCAGCAGCCGCGTGCCGGCGAACAGGCGGCCGATGTCGCCGACGAAGTCCAGCTCCAGCAGCGCGTCGTCCAGGCCTTGCAGCGATGTGCCGGAGAGCTCCAGCCGCCAGCTCGCGGCCTGCGCGAAGGCCTCGGGGACGGGCTGCAGCGCGGCGCCGGCCAGGCCGCCGCGCTGCACCGGCGGCGCGCTGCCGGCCGCGCGCACGAGGCGGGGGGTGACGGCGATGTCGCGCGCCGGCAGCGCAGCCTCCAGCCATTGCAGGACGCCCTGGCGCTGTGCGGCCCTCAGCGTGGCGCCGTCGGCACGGGGCCGGGCCAGCGCCGGGTAGACGGCCAGGCTCATGCTGGGCTCGCCGACGGAGCGCAGCTGCAGCCGACCCTGTTCGACGCTGACCTGCTGGGCGCTGAGCACCGCGCGGCGCTGGCCGCCCAGCTCGACGATGCTGAGCTGGCGGGCCTGGGTAGGGCTCAGCAGCAGCACGCTGACCGCGCGGCCCTTCGCCTCGCCGATGCGCTGCAGCATGCCGGTGCCGGCCTCCAGCGTGCGCAGCGCGCCGCCGATGCTGAACTCGGCCGGGATGCCGTCGCTGGCCGAGAACAGGTAGACGATGCCGTCGCGGCCGGCGTCCAGCCGCGCGATGGGCTGGGCGGTCGCGTAGTCGAGCGCGACGCCGTCGAGGTCCAGGCCGAAGGGCCAGACGAAGTAGGCGCCGTCGGCGATGTCGACCGGCCGGCTCGGCAGCGTCAGCGTGCGGCCCGGCAACTGGAGGCTGAAGCGCACGGCCCGCTGCGCCGGCATCGGGTACTGGCGCACATGGTTGTTGAAGAACAGGAAGCCGCTGTCGCCGCGGCTGCGCACCGACCAGCGCGGCCGCGCCAGGTCGGCCGGCGAGTCGGGCGTCACGTCGGGCTTGCGCACCGTCATCGTCGCGAGCCGGGCGCCGAAATCGTGCAGGAAGTAGTGCAGCGGGCGCAGCCTCTGCAGCACGGGGCGCTGCTGGCCGTCGGGGCCGAGGGGGGCGTTGAAGTCGTAGCTGATGCGGGGCGTGTCGTTGTAGCCGCCGCTGAGCGTGCTCTCCTCCAGCCCGGTGCCGGCGGCGCTGACCGGGTTGCGGCCGCCGTGGAACATGTAGTAGCCCAGCAGGTTCACGCCCGAGCCGAGCTGCACGGGCAGCATGGAGGCGATGTCGTCGGGGCTGACGAGCGTGCGGCGGCGGTACATGGCGGGCAGGCCGGCGCCGTATTCCGCGCCGAGGAAGGGCACGCGGTCCATGTCGGTCTCGGCCGTGCCGGGCGCGTGGGCTTGGGTCTGCGCGCCGAGGTCGCCGCTGACGCGGGTGTCGAAGCGGAAGGCGTAGGTCTCCTTGGGCGGCAGCTCGGTCGTGGGGGTGCCCCAGGGCTCGTCGGGGTAGCCGCCGAACACCGGCGTCACCTCGCCGGAGGGGTAGACGGTGCCGTCCCAGCCGGTCACCGTGTACAGCGGCACGTCGAGGCCGGCCTTCAGCGCCAGGGCCTTCAGCGTGCGGATATGGCCCTCGCCCCGGCCGGGGCCGGTCAGGTTGTATTCGTTCTCCAGCTGCACGCCGACGACGGGGCCGCCGTCCTTCCAGAGCTGGCCGCGCAGCTGGGCGCCAATCTGTGCGTAGAGGTGCTCGACATGGGCCAGGTAGTCGGGGTCGTCGCGGCGCGTGGGCAGCGCGTCGACGATCCAGTCGGGCAGGCCGCCGTAGCGCGCCTCGCCGTGTGCCCACGGCCCCAGGCGCACCAGCACCTTCAGCCCGGCCTGGGCCGCCAGCTGCACGAAGCGCCGCAGGTCGCGGTTGCCCGTCCAGTCGAAGCGGCCGGCCTCGGCCTCGTGGTGGTTCCAGATGACATAGCTCGCGACGATGTCGACGCCGGCGGCCTTCATCTTGGCCAGCTCGGCGGCCCAGCTCGCGGCCGGGCTGCGCGAATAGTGGAACTCGCCCATGACCGGCAGCCAGGGCTGGCCGTCGCGCAGCAGGTACTGGCTGTTGGCCGCCAGCATGTGGCCGCCGGGCGCGGCGGCGCTGCCGAGCTTGAGGTGGCCCGTCGTCGGCACGGCGGCGGGGGCGCTGGCATCGAGCCTGAGCAGCGTCTGGCCCTGGGCGTGCGCGCACAGCAGCGCGGCCAGCGCGATCAGCCGGGTGGGGCGGTTCACGGCGTCTCCGGTTTTGTTCTTGTGAGCGGCGCCGTCAGCGCTGCTGCCAGGCGCCGACGAAGGCGGCGGCGCGGTCGGCCACGTCGGCCGCGCCCATGCCCGGCGTGTAGAGCGCGCCGCCCAGGCCGAAGCCGTCGGCGCCGGCATGGCGGTAGATGGCCATGCCGTTGGGCGTGATGCCGCCCACGGGCAGCAGGCGCAGGGCCTTGGGCAGCACGGCGCGCAGCGCCTTCACGATGGGCGGCGTGATCAGCTCGGCCGGGAAGAGCTTGACCGCGTCGGCACCGGCCTCCACGCAGGCAAAGGCCTCGGTCGGCGTGGCGGCGCCGGGCACGCAGTACAGGCCGCGCGCCTTGGCCAGCGCGACGAGGCGGGTGTCGGCATGCGGCATCACGATGAGCTGGCCGCCGGCCTGCTGCACACGGGCCACGGCCTCGGTGTCGAGCACCGTGCCGGCGCCGACGACGGCGTCGCCCGGCAGGCCCTGTGCGAGGCGGGCGATGCTGTCCAGCGGCTCGGGCGAGTTCAGCGGCACCTCGATGAGCCGGAAGCCGGCGTCGTAGAGCGTCTGGGCTATGGCCAGCACCTCGCCGGGCTTCACGCCGCGCAGGATGGCCACGAGGGGCAGGGCCGCGAAGGCGGCGTCGAAACGGTTGGGGCTGGTGCTGCTCATCACAGGCCTCCTTGGTTGGCCAGCCGCCACAAGCCGGCCGGCGCGGTGTTGGACAGGGCTTGCGAGCCGGGTTCGCCGAACAGCGCCAGCGCGTGGGCGTAGCGCTCGCAGAGCGCGGGCTCGCCGATCAGGCGCAGCGGCGCGGCATTCAGGCCGCGGGCTTCGCGCCAGGCCAGGCCCGCGCGCAGCTCGTGGCCGATCAGCAGGCCGGACAGGTAGTCGGCCAGGCCCTCGGGCACGATGCGGGCGGCCAGGCCCAGGCTGCGCACGCCGAAGAGCTGGTTCGGCAGGCCGGCCTCGCCGTGGTCGCGCGCGGCGGCCACGCCTTGCTCGAAGGCCTCGGGCGAGGGGTCGGCTTCGGCAGGCATCAGCCGGCCCAGCACCGAGTGCTGGCGCAGCACGGCGAACAGCTCGCCCGTCATCTGCGTCGCGAAGCCGGCCACGCAGCCGTCCTGCACCTGCGCCCATTTGCTGTGCGTGCCGGGCAGCACCAGGCAGGACTGCGCGGCCAAAGTGGGTTCGAGCTGCAGCGCGCCCAGCACTTGCGTCTCCTCGCCGCGCATCAGGTCGGGCGCGCCGGCCGCGCCGCTGCAGCGCAGGCCCGGCAGCAGGCGCACGGGCCGGCCGCGCCAGTCGACCGCGAGGGACAGGCGCATCAGCGCGCCGGCATCGGCCGGGCCGTCGGCATAGGGAACCTCGCGCCAGCCATGCTGGCTGCCGACCATGCCGCAGGCGAGGATGGGCGCGCTGCCTTCGTGCCAGTCGGGGATCAGCGCATCCAGCGCCGCGGCGAACTCCTCGGCGCGACCGTGCAGCGTCGACGCGCCCGCGGCGGACTGGCGCAGCTCCAGCACCTCGCCGCCCGCGCCCAGGCGCATCGCGCGCAGGCTGCTGCTGCCCCAGTCCAGGCCGATCATCGCCATCACCATTCGGCGACGCTGCCGTCCGCGTGGCGCCACAGCGGGTTGCGCCAGTCGGGCGCGGCCTGGCTGGCCGCGATGACCTTGTCCTCGTCGACGACGACGCCCAGGCCCGGCTTGGGCAGGGGCTTCATGAAACCGCCTTCGATGCGGAAGTCGTCCTTGTTCAGCACATAGTCGAGCAGCTCGCCGCCCTGGTTGTAGTGGATGCCCATGCTCTGCTCCTGCAGCACGGCGTTGTGCGACACGAAGTCCACGGCCAGGCAGGCGGCCAGCGCGATGGGGCCCAGCGGGCAGTGCGGCGCCAGCGCCACGTCGTAGGCCTCGGCCATCGCGGCGATCTTGACGCACTCGGTGATGCCGCCGGCATGCGACAGGTCGGGCTGCACGATGGCCAGACCGCCAGCGGCGAACACGCGCTTGAACTCGAAGCGCGAGTACATGCGCTCGCCGGCCGCCAGCGGGATGCTGGTGTGCCGGGCCAGGCGGGCATAGTGCTCGTCCTGCTCGGCCAGCACGGGCTCCTCGACGAACAGCGGCCGGTAGGGCTCCAGCGCGCGCAGCAGCGGCTTGGCCATGGGCGCGGCCACGCGGCCGTGGAAGTCGATGCCGAACTCGATGTCGTGGCCGAAGGCGGCGCGGATCTCGGCGATGCGGGCCACGGCATCGTCCACCTTGCGCGCGCTGTCGACGATGCCGAGCTCCTCGGTGCCGTTCATCTTGAAAGTGTCGAAGCCGCCCTCGCGCAGCCGCCTGATGTCGCGGATGACGTCGGCCGGGCGGTCGCCGCCGACCCAGGAATAGACCTTCATGCGGTCGCGCACGAGGCCGCCGAGCAGCTCGTGGACCGGCGCGCCGAGGGCCTTGCCCTTGATGTCCCACAGCGCCTGGTCGATGCCGGCGATGGCGCTCATCAGGATGGCGCCGCCGCGGTAGAAGCCGCCGCGGTACATGACCTGCCAGAGGTCGTTGATGCGCGACGGATCCTGGCCGACGAGATAGGGCTCGAACTCGTGCACGGCCGCCTCGACGCTGCGGGCCTTGCCCTCGATGACCGGCTCGCCCCAGCCGCTGATGCCGGCGTCGGTGTCGATCTTCAGGAACATCCAGCGCGGCGCCAGACGGTAGGTCGTGAGCTTGGTGATCTTCATGGCCATTGCAGCAGTAACGGCCGGCAGCTTAGGGCGATGCCCTAGATCGGAAATATGCTTTGTTTGCCCTGAACTATCCGATTTGAGGATAGGTTTGGAGCCGGGGGTTTCTGGCCAGGCCGACGGCGCCGCACAATGCCCCGCATGTCGACCGCCCACCATCACCGCTTCAGTCAAAGGGCCGCACACCACTGGCGATGCGCCGCGGCGAAAGCCCTGGCGCTGACGGCACTTATGCCCGGTCTCGCGCCAGCCTGGGCCGCCTCCGAGGCGCTCTGGCTGGCGCCCGCCGACGTCGAAGCCCTGCAACAAGACGCCAAGCGCACGGCGCCCCTGCTCAAGCGCTGCGACAAGGAGCTGGAGGCGATCGCCGCCCCGGTCGCCGTGTTCGCACCGCCGCCGCACTACACGTCGAGCGGCGTTGTCGAGACGGAGATGTCGAAGCGCTTTGCCTCGGACGGATCGATGGCCTGGCGCGCCGCGCTGTGCTTCGCCGTGTCGGGTGACCGGCGCCATGCCCGCCACGCGCAAGCGCTGCTCACGGCCTGGGCCGACACGCTGACTTCGGTGCCCAGCGAGCAAGGTGCCTCCGAAATCAACTTCGACCTGCCAGCCTATGTGCTGGCTGCCTCGCTGGTGCGCGGCGTGGAGGGCTGGAGCGACGCCGGCTTCAGGCGCTTGCTGACGCATATCGCCTTGCCGCTGTCGCACAGCTTGCGCAAGAACAACCATGGCAACTGGGGCGTGCTGCTGGAGGCATCGATCGCCGCGTACATCGGCGACGGCGATTTGCTGGCCAAGGCCCGGGCACGTTGGCTGAAGCTGGTGGACAGCCAGATCGACGCCGACGGCGTGCTGACGCAGGAGATCTGCCGCAGCGACACCAACGACTACTGCGGCGGCGCGCACCAGGGCGTGAACGGCCTCAGCTACACCCACTACACCTTGCTGCCGGCCACGGCGGCGGCGCGCGTGTTCGACCTGCAGGGGCGGAGCGTCTGGCAGACGCGCGAAGGCCGGAAGCTGGCCGCCGCCTATCGCCAAGCCGCGGCGTGGACCCTGCACCCGGAGCGCTTCCCGTTCTACGAGCGCAATGGCGGCCGGCTGAACGGCGTGCGAAACGCGGCCTACTTCGCGCTGCTGCAGCGCCAGTACCCGAACGATGACGGCGCCGCGGTGCTGGCCAGCGGGGCTCTCGGCATGAACGCGCTGGAGTGGCGGCTGGTGTTCGACTGAGCATGCGCGGCACCGTGCCGGGGCATTGAACGCGCTGGCGCCGTTGCGGCACACTCGCTGCGATGCCCGCCGCCAAACCCTCCATTCCACCGGATACCGCGCCGATCCTGTTCAAGAGCGCCAAGGCCTTCGAGACCTGGCTGAAGAAGCATCACGCCAGCTCCGACGGCCTCTGGCTGATGATCGCCAAGCGCGGCGCCAGCCAGCCCAGCGTCACCTATGCCGAGGCGGTGGAGATCGCGCTCTGCTGGGGCTGGATCGACGGCCAGAAGAAGGGCCTCGACGACCAGCACTTCCTGCAGCGCTTCACGCCGCGGCGCGCGCGCAGCATCTGGTCGAAGATCAATGTCGACAAGGTCGCGGCCCTCATCGAGGCGGGCCGCATGCAGGCGCCGGGTCACGCGCAGATCGAGGCCGCGAAGGCCGACGGACGCTGGGCCCAGGCCTACGACGGCGCACGCACGTCCACGGTGCCCGAGGACCTGCTGGCGGCGCTGGACGCCGAGCCCAAGGCCAAGGCCTTCTTCGCCACGATCAACGCGACCAACCGCTACGCCGTGCTGTGGCGCATCCAGACGGCCGTGAAGGCCGAGACGCGCGCCCGGCGCATCGCCCAGCTGGTGGAGATGCTGGCGCGGGGCGAGACGATCCATATCTTCAAGCCCAAAGCCAAGGCATGACCGAGAGGTTCGCGCGCGGTCTCCTCGGCCACACCCCAAGCAACAGAAATCGGCGAGCGGTGTTGACGGCTACGGCGCGGTGCCCGCGAACGTCACCTTGAGATTGCCGCGGACCGCCCAGACATCGCTGACGCTGCGCTTTGCAGGTGCACCCGCTGCCGTCAGGCATGCATGCAGGGCGTGCTCGCAGCGCAGTGTGGCAGCGGGGGCGCACCGACCTGCGGCAGCAATCAATACAGATCCCGCGCCGCCAGCCTCACCTCATGCAGCAGCTGCCTCGCCCCCGGCGACATCAGGTGCCCCTCGCGGGTGATGATGCCGAAGGCGTCCATGTGGCAGGGCAGCTCGATGGGCAGGATGGCCAGCACGTTCAGCGACGCGTAGTAGCGCGCCACCTCCACCGGCATCACGTGCAGCGAGTCCGTCTGCTGCAGCAGGGCCGTGATCAAGAGCAGGGCCGTCGTGTCGACCGCATTCGCCGGCGGCTCCAGCGCGGCGCGGCGGAACATCAGCTCCCAGCGGTGGCGCAGCACGCTGCCCGGCGGCGGCAATATCCAGGGCTGGTCGGCCAGGTCGGCGAGCTTGAGGTTGTCCGCCTTCAGCAGCGGGTGGCCGACGCGGGCGACGGCGCAGGCGGGCTCCACGGTCAGCTCCTCGTAGTGCAGGCCGGCGGCGCTGTCGTCCTCGAGGATGCGGCCGATCATGAAGTCCAGCGAGCCGCGCTGCAGCATGTCCAGCAGCACCTTGCTCGACTCCATGTGCACGGCTATGCGCAGCATGGGGGCTTGCAGCTTGATGCGCGCGATCGCGCGCGGCAGCAGGCCCATGGCCGGGGTCATGATGACGCCCACCTCGACCTGGCCGGACAGGCCGTGCTTGAGCGCGACGATGTCGTCGTGCGCGGCCGACAGCGAGGTCAGCGCCATGCGCGCGTGGCGGATCATGGTCTCGCCGTAGAGCGTGGGTTCCATGCCGCGCGGGTGGCGCTCGAAGAGCTTCACGTCCAGCATGTCCTCCAGGTCCTTGAGCTGCTTGGACGCGGCGGGCTGGGTCATGCACAGCACGTCGGCGGCGCGATGGATGTTGCGCTCGTCGTCCAGCGCGATCAGCAGCAGCAGCTGGCGCGTCTTCAGCCGCGCGCGCAGGAACCAGTTGGGGTTGGGGCTGGCGTCGGTCAGCGGCGCGGCGTGGTCGTCATCGTCGTCGGACATGGTCAGGCGAGGTTCACGCGGCCGTCATTGGCCAGCACGTTGCTGAGATCGTCCTCGGTCTCGTCCAGCTGCACCAGCGTGGCCTGGCGGGCACCCAGGGGATCGCGGGCCTGCAGCGCCGTCAGGATGGCCTTGTGCCGGGGCAGCGAGAGCTCGTGCGTGTTGGGCAGCTGGCTGGACAGGATGATGGACTCGCGCAGCGCCAGCGACAGCATGTTGCCGATATAGGCCAGCAGGTCGTTGCCCGTGGCCTCGGCGATGCGGCGGTGGAAGGCCAGATCGGGCTCCAGCAGCTCGGCGGTGGTGGTGGCCGCGGCCATGCCTTCGTAGGCGGACGCGATGCCGGCCAGCTGCTCGTCGGTCGCGGCGCGCGCGGCCAGCGCGGCGGCGGCGGGCTCGAAGACCTGCCGCACCTCCAGCAGGGCCTGCACGAAGTCGCGTTGGGGCTGGGCCTGGATCAGCCAGTACAGCACGTCGGGGTCGAGCATATGCCACTCGTTGCGCGGCCTGACGATGGCGCCGGCGCGCTGGCGCGACACGACCAGGCCCTTGGCGACGAGCACGCGCACGGCCTCGCGCAGCACCGGGCGGCTGATCTCGTAGCGCTCCAGCAGCTGGGCCTCGGCCGGCAGCTTGTCGCCGGGCTGCAGCTCGCCGCGCACGATGGCCAGGCCCAGCTCGCTGACGATGCGGCCGTGCTGGCTCTTGCCCTCGGGCTGGGCGCTGTAGGTGGAATGGTCCGCTCGGGTCTTCATCGGCCGCAGGCTGGCGATTAAAGCTTTCATTATCGAAAACGGCGGTTCAGTGCCCGGGCCGTAGCATGGCTCAGATCGAGTAGGGCCCGTCGGCGACGGGCGTGCCGAAGTCGGGGAAGCCGTCGTCGCGCCAGCCGAAGGCCTGCACGCGCGCGTGGCGGTTGGGGTCGTTGAGCGGGTCGCCGACGATGTCGCGGTAGTTGCGGGCGTGGTAGACCAGCAGGTCGGTCCGGCCATCGGGCGTCGTCGTGAAGCTGTTGTGGCCGGGGCCGAACTGGCGGGCGGCCTCATCCGTCCTGAACACCGGCGTGGGCGACTTGCGCCAGCGCTTCGGGTCGAGAAGGTCGGCGCCCGCGTCGGCCCACAGCAGGCCCATGCAGTAGTTCGCGTCGGTGGCCGCGGCCGAGTAGGCGATGAAGACGCGGCCGTGGCGCTTGAGCACGGCCGGGCCCTCGTTGACGTGGAAGCCGATGCGCTCCCAGGCCAGCTCGGGGCGGCTGATGCAGACGGGCGCGGACTTCAGCGTCCACGGGTTGGCCAGTTCGGCGAGGTAGAGGTTGCTTTCCGAGGGCGGGCTCTTCTGCGCCCAGCACAGGTAGTGCCGGCCGCCGTGATCGAAAGGGGTCGCGTCCAGAGAGAAGCCTTCCTCGGGCGTGAGGATCTGGCCGCGCTCGGTCCACGCGTCGCGCAGCGGGTCGTCGCCTTCGCATTCCAGCACATACATGCGCAGCTTCCAGATGTCGCCGCGCTCGCTGGCCGCGAAGTAGACATGCCAGCGGCCATCGACGCGGTGCAGCTCGGGCGCCCAGACGTGCCAGCTCATCGGACCGCTGTCGTGCCTGCGCCAGATCACGCGGGCCGGCGCCGCGGCCAGGCCCGCGATGCTGGCGGCGCTGCGGATCTCGATGGCGTCGAAGCCCGGCACCGAGGCCGTGAACCAGTAGCGGCCGTCGACGAGGCTGAGCTGCGGGTCGGCGCGCTGCTCGATGAGGGGGTTTTTCCAGGCGTTCATGCGCGCTGCGCTTTCGTGACGATGCCTTTGTTGTTCTTCATCGCCGCGCCTTCTTCAACGCGGTGTTGACGCGCTTTTCGACGCTGGCCTGCACCTCGGCCACCGGCTTGGAAGACAGCATCAGGTTGGCCACGTCCTCGCCTACAGCCAATTCGATGGCGCGCTGCGTCGGCACATTGCCCGGCATGCCGATGCCGGTGCGCGTGATCTCGGCCAGCGGCTCGCGCAGCGGCAGCGCGCGGAAGGCCGCGCTGTCGGCGACCGAGCGGCGCACCGGCAGATGGCCGGTGCGCGACCACTCGGCGCCGTGGTCCCAGATGAACTTGAGGAACTTCAGCGCCGCCTCATGGCCCTTGGCGTCGGTCGTGCCGCCCTTGAACAGCGCCCACGAGTGGCCGTCGGCGAAGACGGCCGGCCTCGCGTAGAGCTGCGGGAAGGGCACGACCGCGTAGCCGCCCTTCAGCGGCGAGTCGTCCTTGCGGGATTCGCGCAGGAACTGGTCGATGGTCCAGGTGCCGACGACGACGACGCCGGCCTCGCCGTTCAGGAAGGCCTGGTTAGCCGCGGCGTAGTCGAGGTTGGGCTTGACCCCGCCCTCGGCGTAGAGCGCCTGCATCAGCGTCAGCGCGTTGGCGACGGCCGGCTGCTGCATGTGGATGGTCTTGCCGTCAGGCGCGAACAGCTGGGCGTCCTGCTGGGCCACCAGCGTCAGGAAGGTGCGGTCGTTGGCGGCCGTCTCGTTGGCCACGGCCCAGGCGAAGTAGGGCTTGCCGGTGCGCTGCCTGAATTGCCGCGCCTGGGCCAGCAGTTCCTCGGGGGAGCGCGGCAGCACGGGCCTGCCGTCGGCCTGGAGCAGGCCGGCCTGCTTCATCAGCCGGGTGTTGATGTGCCAGAGCCAGGCCCAGGTGTCGAAGGGCAGCGCATAGGTCCGGCCGTTGAAGGCCGTGCCGCGCACGGCCTGCTCGGTGAAGTCGGACTGGTCGACGCCGATGCGGGCGAAGTCCTCGTCCAGCGGCAGCACGAGCTTGCGGCGCACATAGTCGCCCAGGGCCGACTCGTGCATGACGGCGACGGTCGGGATGTCCTTGGCGACGAGCCGCGCGGTGAGCTGGTCGTAGTAGGGCCCCCACTCGCCGATCTGCGTCTTCACGACGATGCCGTCGGTGTTGGTCGCGTTGAACTCGTTGACCAGGGCCGTGACGATGCCGCATTCGCCGACGCCTTCGCTGGCCTTCCTGACCTGGCCGTACTGCGCTTCGCAGCTGCCGAAGAAGCGCATCAGCGTGATCTCGGTCTTGCCCGGGTCGCTGCCGCTGGCGCTGCAGGCCGCGAGCAGGGTCGTGCACAGGAGAGATGCCAGGTGCTTCATGACTTGCCGGTCCCTGCCACGGCCGTGACCAGATGGCGCTGGAAGAAGAGGTAGAGCGTCAGCGCCGGCAGGCCGGCGAACACGGCCTGGGCCATCAGGAAGCCCAAACCTTCCGACTGCGCGAAGTTGGTCTGCGTGGACGCGAGGCCGCGCGTCAGCGTGTACATCTCGGGCTGGGTCGCGATGACCAGCGGCCACAGGTAGTCGTTCCAGCAGGCCAGGAAGGTGAAGATGCCCAGCGTGGCCTGGGCCGGCAGGCTCAGCGGCAGCACGATGCTGAAGAAGGTCTTGAAGCGCGAGGCGTTGTCCAGCAGCGCGGCCTCTTCCAGCTCCGCCGGGATGGCCTTGAAATACTGCGTCATCAGGTAGACCCCGAAAGGCGCGGCCAGGCCCGGCAGCGCCAGGCCCGCCAGCGTGTTCTGCAGGTTCCAGTCCGAGAACAGCCGGTGCAGCGGGATGAAGACCGATTGCGCCGGCACGGCCAGGCCGAACATGACGATGGCGAACAGCAGGCGCCGGCCGGGGAACTCGCAGCGCGCGAAGCCATAGCCGGCCAGCGACGACAGCAGCAGCACGCCCGCCGTCTGCAGCAGGGCCACCGCCGCGCTGTTGCCCAGCCAGCGGAAGACCTGCGAGGTCTGCAGGATGTCGAGGTAGTTGGCCAGCGTGTAGGGCGGCGCGAGGAAAACGTCGGTGTGGCGCAGCAGGAACTCGTTGGGCTTGAACGACAGGGCCAGCACCCACAGCAGCGGCGCGGTCCAGGCCAGCGCCAGCAGCGTCAGCACGGCCATGACGAAGCGGTCGAACCAGCCGCGGCGAAGCAAGGGATTCATCGCTTGGCCTCCTTGTCGCGCTCCAGCCAGAGCTGCGCGGAAACGCCCACCAGCATGATGGCCAGCAGCACCTGCGAGGCGGCCGTGGCGTAGCCGAGCGAGAGCTGCATGAAGGCCTGCTCGTAGATGAACTGCACGATGGAGCGGGTCGTGTTGTTGGGCCCGCCGTTGGTCATCAGCATGATCTGGGGGAAAACCTGGAACTGGCGGATGACCTCGATCAGCGCGACCAGCACGATGGCGCGCTTCAGGCTCGGCAGCGTGATGTGGGTCAGCACCCGCCAGCGCGGCGTGTTGTCCAGCGCGGCGGCCTCGTAGATGTCCGAGGGGATCTGCTGCAGCGCCGACAGGAAGAGGATCATCGGCAGGCCGATGATCCACCAGACGGTGACCAGCGCGATGGTGAGCAGCGCGAGGTGGTCGCTGGTCAGCAGCGGCAGCTCGGGGATGCCGAGCGCGGCGAAGGCCTGGGCGATGAGGCCGCGCTCGGGCATCAGCGCGAGCTTCCAGACCAGCGTGATCAGCGTGACGGAGAACACCGAGGCGCAGAAGAAGGTGGCGCGCAGCAGCGTGGCCAGCCTGCCGGGGCGGTTGAGTGTTAACGCCAACATCAGCGACAGCACGACGAAGATGGGCGTGCTGATGGCGACGAAGCGCAGGGTGTTCCAGACCACCTGGTGGAAGACCTCGTCATCGAGCAGCTCGCGGTAGTTGGCCAGGCCCACCCACAGGCTGTCGTTGGACAGCAGGTCGTGGTCGTGCAGGCTGATCCAGACGCCGTTGACGAGGGGCCACAGCAGCAGCAGGGCGTAGACGGCGACGAAGGGGAGGACGAAGAAGGCGTGGGCGGGGCGCGAGGCGCGCAGGCCGACGGTGTGGGCGGCGCTCATGTTGGCTGCTCCGGCTTTGGGTTTGTGCCGAGGCCCATGCCGGGAGTTCTGGCCAACGACCCGCCACTCACGACAAAGCCTCCTGCGCATGGTGCGCACAACCAGCTTCGTCAAACAGATGCGCCTCAGCCACATCCACGCTGACCGCCACGTGCGACCCCATGCTGGGCGCCATCCCATGCACCGTGATGATCAACGAACTCCCGCCGTCGAGCTTCAGATGCGCCAGCGTCCGCTCCCCCAGGAACTCGACCAGCTCGACGCGCCCCCGCAGCGGCCCCTGCTCCGCAATCCGCAGGTTCTCCGGCCGCGCCCCCAGGCTCAGCCCCGTCGAAGGCAAACCCGCAACGGCGACACGCGTCACCACCGCCTGCCCACCCGGCACCGTCACGACGGCAAACCCGTCTGCATCCGCCGCCCGCTCCACCGGCACGAAGCCCATCCCCGGCGTGCCGATGAACCCGGCGACGAAGCGCGTGGCCGGCCGCCGGTACAGCTCCGCCGGCGTCGCCACCTGCTCGATGGCCCCGCCCTTCATGACGACGATGCGCGTCGCCAGCGTCATCGCCTCGATCTGGTCGTGGGTGACGAAGACCATCGTCGCGCCCAGGCGCTGGTGCAGCTGGGCCAGCTCCAGCCGTGTGCGCCCGCGCAGCGCCGCGTCGAGGTTGGACAGCGGCTCGTCGAACAGGAAGATGCCCGGCTCCTTCACCACCGCGCGGCCGATCGCCACGCGCTGGCGCTGGCCGCCGGACAGCTGGCCCGGCTTGCGCTCCAGCAGCGCGTCCAGCTCCAGCATGCGGGCGGACTCCTGGATGCGCCGGGCGATCTCGTCGGCCGGGATGCCGACGTTCCTCAGCCCGAAGGCGAGGTTGTCGCGCACGCTCATGTGCGGGTACAGCGCGTAGTGCTGGAACACCATGGCCAGGTTGCGCAGCCCGGGCGCGGCCTGCGTCACGTCGCGCCCGCCGATGAGGATGCGGCCGCCGCTGACGGCCTCCAGGCCGGCCACCATGCGCAGCAGGCTGGTCTTGCCGCAGCCCGAGGGGCCGAGGAAGACGACGAATTCACCCTGCGCCACGTCCAGCGACAGGTTCTCGATGACCTGCACCGCACCGTAGCGCTTGCAGACGTTCTCCAGCTTCAGGCCAGCCACGGGCGTCTCCGGTTCATTCTTCCTGGGGGATCACGGGCCAGCCGTCTTCGGACCAGCCCAGGCGCTTGATGCGCAGGCGCGGCTTGCCCTGGTTTTGGGCGTCGTAGGCGTGGTGGACGATCCAGTCGCCGACGACGTCCTGGTGCCCCGGCCCCTTCCAGCGCGCACCGGACCCCAGCAGCGGCGTGGCGCCGCCCTCCATCATGGGCTGGCCGTCCTTCGCGAGGAAGGGGCCCGCCACGCTGCGGGCGCGGCCCACGCGGATGTTGTAGTTGCTCTCCACGCCCTTGCAGCACAGGTCGAAGGAGGCGAACAGATAGACCCAGCCGCCGTGGCGCATGAGGGTGGGCGCCTCGATGCCGGCCTGGCGCCGCGCGATGAAGCGCGTCTCGCCGATGGGCCGCAGCGTCGTGCCGTCCAGCTCGGTCAGGCGGATGCCGCCCCAGAAGGAGCCATAGCTCATCCACAGCCGGCCGTCGGCGTCGGCGAAGAGGTCGGGGTCGATCGCGTTGAAGTCGTCCCCGGGCCGGCTCTGCACGACGAGGCCTTCGTCGCGCCATTCGCCGCCGGGGCCGTCGCTGCTGGCCAGGCCGATGGCCGAGCGGTTCCTGCCGAAGGTCGAGATCGAGTACAGCAGCCACGTGCGGCCACGGTGCTCGAAGAGCTTGGGCGCCCAGGCATCCAGCCCCCGGTGCTCGGGGACCGCGTCCGCCCACCATGCGGGTGCTTCGCTGAACACCGGGGCGAGGCGGTGCCAGGTCCTGCCGGCGTCCGTCGACTCCAGGCGCTGCAGGCCGCGGCCCGTCGTGAAGACGAACCAGCGCCCGCCCTGGATGAGCAGCGTCGGGTCGTGGGCGCCGGGCGCGCCCGCCGGTTCGACGGCCGACACCTGCGCGGCCAGCGCGAGCGCCAGCACCGCCACCAGCGCCAACAGCGCGCGCATCACCTGCCCCAGCGCAGGACCAGGGGGTCGAGGCGCCTGGCCGCATCGAGCAGGCCGGCGCGCACCTCGGGCGTCATCTCGGGGAAGGGGTGGCGCGGCGCGTCGCACTGGATCACGCCGCCCGCCTTCATCAGCGCCTTGGCGGTCAGGATGCCGCCCTGGCGGTTCTCGTAGTTGATCAGCGGCAGCCAGCGGCCGTACTGCAGCACGGCCTCCTCGCGGTCGCCCGCATGGAAGGCGTCGAAGATCTTGCGGATGCCGTCCGGGAAGCCGCCGCCCGTCATCGCGCCGGTGGCGCCGGCGTCGAGGTCGGCCAGCAGCGTGATGGCCTCCTCGCCGTCCCAGGGGCCTTCGATGGCGGCGCCGCCGACGCGGATCAGCTCGCGCATCTTGCTGGCGGCCTGCGGCATCTCCAGCTTGAAGTACTTCACGTGGGCGATGTTGCCGGCCATGCGCGCCAGCAGCGGCACCGACAGCGGCGTGCCGGCCACCGGGGCGTCCTGGATCAGGATCGGGATGGCGATCGCATCGGACAGGCGCTGGTAGAAGCTCTCGATCTGGCCTTCCGACACGCGGAAGGTGGCGCCGTGGTAGGGCGGCATGACCATGACCATGGCGGCGCCCAGCGCCTGGGCCAACTGGCTGCGCTCGATGCAGATCTGCGTCGCGTAGTGCGTCGTCGTGACGATGACGGGCACGCGGCCGGCCACGTGCTCGAGGATGGCGCGCGTCAGCGTCTCGCGCTCGGCGTCGGACAGCACGAACTGCTCGGAGAAGTTGGCGAGGATGCACAGGCCCGTGGAGCCGGCGTCGATCATGAAGTCGACGCAGCGCAGCTGGCCCGGCAGGTCCAGGCTGCCGTCGGCGTTGAAGATGGTCGGGACGACGGGGAAGACGCCGCGATACGGTCGTCCAGGGCGGGTGGCGGAGGCGCTCATTGCGGTGCCTTGTCTCGGGGAAGTTGGGTCAGGCGCCGGCAGGAGGCAAGAGGCGCGCGGGCCAGCTGTCGTCGCCGGCATGTTGCTATTAAAGTATGACTATTTATAGAAGATCATCGGGGTTAACCCGAAAATCAAGCGCTTCCAATCAAAAAAAGTATGACTAATAATGAGAACCAAGCCGGGCCCATGCCGCCCGCGCAGCGCTTTGTCGGAGACCAGTTCATGAGTGCATTCGCCCGCTACCCCAGCCTGCAGGACCGGGCCGTCCTGATCACCGGCGGGGCCACCGGCATCGGGGCCACGCTGGTCGAGGCCTTCGCCGGTCAGGGCGCCAAGGTCGGCTTCATCGACCTGGCGGCCGACGAGGGCCATGCGCTCGCGCTGGGCCTGGCGGCCGCCTCTCGCCATGCGCCGCAGTTCATCGCGGCGGATCTCTCTGACGTCGAGTCCCTGCGCGCCGCCATCACCGCGCTGCGCGAGCGCACCGACCCCTTCACCGTGCTGCTGAACAACGCGGCCAACGACAAACGCCATGCCGTCGAGGACACGACGCCCGAGTTCTGGGATGCGAGCGTGGCCGTCAACATCAGGCACCAGTTCTTCGCCGCCCAGGCCGTGCTGCCGGACATGAAGGCGCTCGGCGGCGGCAGCATCGTCAATTTCGGGTCGATCTCCTGGATGCTCAAGCAGGGCGGCATGCCGGCCTACACCAGCAGCAAGGCCGCCGTGCAAGGCCTGACGCGCGGCCTGGCGCGCGACCTCGGCCCGCATGGCATCCGCGTCAACACGCTGGTGCCGGGCTGGGTCATGACCGAGAAGCAGCTCAAGCTCTGGGTCACCGAAGAGACCAAGCGCGAGATCGCCAAGGGCCAGTGCATCGCCCAGCCGCTGATGCCCGAGCACATCGCCCGCATGGCCCTGTTCCTCGCCGCCGACGACAGCGCGATGTGCACCGGCCAGGACTTTGTCGTCGATGGCGGTTGGGCATGACGATGGAGCGCCGCGATTACGGCCTGCTGCCCGACGGCCGGGCAGTGCACGAGTACACGCTCGACAACGGCCGCGGCCTGAAGCTGACGGCGATTACGCTGGGCGGCATCGTCACCGGGCTGTGGGCGCCGGATGCGCAGGGCCGCAGCGGCAACGTCGTGCTGGGTTTCGACGCGCTCGACCACTATGTCCACCGCAACCCGTCCTTCGGCATCATCGTCGGCCGCTACGGCAACCGCATCGCCGGCGCGAGCTTCGTGCTGGATGGCGAGACCCATGCGCTGAGCCGCAACGACGGCCCCAACTGCCTGCATGGCGGCGCCGAGGGCTTCGGCCACCGGCTCTGGCAGGCCGAGCCCGACGCACCCCGCGCCGGCGAGGCCGAGGCCCTGCTGCTGCGCTACACCAGCCCGCATGGCGAGCAGGGCTTCCCCGGCGAGCTGAGGGTCGCCGTGCGCTATTCGCTGAGCGCGACGGACAACAGCTGGCGCATCGCCTACGAGGCCGCCACCGACCGCGCCACCGTCGTCAACCTGACCCACCACGACTACTTCAACCTCGCCGGCCAGGGCTCGGTGCTGCGTCACCGCCTGACGATCCAGGCCTCGCGCTACAGCGAGGTCGACGAGCAGCTGATCCCGCTGCGCCATGCTGCCGTCGACGGCACGCCCTTCGATTTCCGCCGCGCCACGCCCATCGCCGCCCGCATCCGCCAGGGCCACCCGCAGCTGCTGCGCGCCCGGGGCTATGACCACAACTGGCTGCTCGACGGCGCGCTCGACGCCGACGGCCTGCGCCCGGCCGCGACGCTGGAGGATCCGCATTCGGGCCGGCGCATGGACATCCTGACCAGCGAGCCGGCGCTGCAGTTCTATTCGGGCAACTTCCTCGACGGCAGCCTGGCCGGGCCCGGCGGGCGCATCTACCGCCAGGGCGACGGCCTGTGCCTGGAGACCCAGCACAACCCCGATTCGCCGCATCACGAAGCCGGCCCGGACTGGCCATCGACGCTGCTGCGGCCCGGCGAGGTGTGGCGCAGCACGACAATCCATCGCTTCAGCTAGGAGCGACACATGGACCTGCCCGCCCACCAACTGACGATGACGGTGCTGATGACGCCCGACACCGCCAACTTCGCCGGCAACGTCCACGGCGGCAACATCCTCAAGCTGCTCGACCAGGTCGCCTACGCCTGCGCCAGCCGCTATGCCGGGCGCTATGTCGTCACGCTGTCGGTGGACCGCGTCATCTTCCGCCAACCGATCCATGTCGGCGAGCTGGTCAGCTTCCTGGCCAGCATCAACCACACCGGCACCTCGTCGATGGAAGTCGGCATCAAGGTCGTGGCGGAGAACATCCGCACGCAGGAGACGCGCCACGTCAACAGCTGCTACTTCACGATGGTGGCCGTGGGCGACGACAACAAGCCCGTGCCGGTGGCGCCGCTGCGCCCCTTCACGCCCGACGAGCGCCGCCGCCACGCGGCGGCCATCGCCCGCAAGCAGGCCCGTGCCAGCCTGRAAACCCCGCCATGACCGCCGAGACCGCCGCCCCGACCCTGAGGCCCGCACTGACCCAGTCCGCCATCCTCGGCGAGGGCCTCCAGTGGCATGCGCCCAGTGGCCGCTGGTGGTGGACCGACATCGAAGGCGGCTGCATCCACGCCTGGACGCCCGGCGCCGCCGCCACGCTGGTGCTGCGCCTGCCCGAGCGGGTCGGCTGCTTCGTGCACGCCCGCTCCGGCGCGCTGCTGCTGGGCATGGCCAAGCGCCTGGCCCGCCTCGCGCTGCCCGACCTGCAGGCCTGCGGCGAGTTCGAGGCCGCGCCGCAGGAACTCGTGCCCGTCGAGGCCGGCCTGCCGACGACCCGCGTCAACGACGGCCGCTGCGACCGCAGCGGCAACCTCGTCTTCGGCACGCTGGACGAGGCCCGCCCGCGCCAGACGATTGGCGGCTTCTACCAATACTCCCAGGCCCACGGCCTGCGTCGCCTGGCCCTGGACGGCGTCGCCATCGCCAACAGCATCTGCTTCAGCCTCGACGGCCGCCGCATGCACTACTGCGACACGCTGAGCCGCCGCATCATGGTCTGCGACTACGACGCCGACACGGCCGGCGTCAGCGAGCCGCGCCTGTTCGCGAAGAAGGAGATCGACGACTGCTGGCCGGACGGCTCCACCATCGATGCCAGGGGCTGCCTGTGGAATGCCGAATGGGGCAACGCCGCGGTGGCCCGCTACGCGCCGGACGGCCGCCTGCTGGGCCGCTATGCGGTGCCGGTCCGCAACGTCAGCTGCCCGGCGCTGGGCGGCCCGGCGGGCGGCCAGCTGCTCGTCACGACGGCCCGCCAGGAACTCAGCAGCGCCGAGCTGATGGCCATGCCGCTGTCCGGCAGCCTGTTCGGCATCGCGGTCGAGCCCGGGCTCTACCTGCCCGAGCCGCTCTTCAACGACGCCTGATCAGCGTCGACCGGGCTTCTGCACCCAGGCGCCCATCCAGTCGGAGCCCGACAGCACGCGGCGCGAGCGCCACATCTCGTCGCGCGGCTGCGGGCTGCCGACGGCGGCCGACCGCGCCTGCGGCAAGGCCTGGCGGGGCGCGGGGTCGGCCGTGAAGCTGAGGTGTTGAAGGCGTTTCATGCGTCGTCCTCCCAGGCAGCCGGGTATCAAGCTGGTGTTCAGCCTGATGCCCGGCGCATCAAGAACGCATAAGGACGCCGATCGGACGACAGGGGCGGAACTCAGCCCTCGGTCCGGCTCGGATGCGCGCCCAGGCGCACCTGGTCGCCCAGCACCGTCATCCAGCAGCGGCCATCGCTGCCCTTGGCCACCAGCCCCTKGGCGAGCAGGGACTGCTGCACATGCTCGGGCGGCAGCACGCCGCCCGGCGCCGGCGGAAAGAACCAGAAGAAGCGCCGCTCTTCGGCGGTCAGGACGATCTCATCGGACATGGCCCGCATTGTGCGGGCGGCCTATTTGCCGATGCTGAAGATCACGCCCAGCAGCTCGTCATCCCGTCGCGGCTGCATCGGCGTGGCGCCTTCCCCGGATTGCGGAAGAAGGCTTGACCAGAGAAGATCGTGTGCGAGGGGCGCATTGACGGCCCCCCATGCGCGACGACTGGATTGCGACCAGCTAACGTCCTGAATCGGAGGAGCTTGGGCAAGCCGGAGAGGCCCCAACAAGAGAATGCAAACTCAGACACTGCTTGTTGTCATCTGCGTGTGTTCGGCATGGATGGCGGCCACATTCGGGCTGCTCTATTTGGTGAGCCGCCAGGAACGAAGCCTGCTCGACTGGGCTGCAGCGGGTTTTTTCTTCTTTTGTAATGGCGTGGTGACCGCGGGCGCGGCCTTCAAGTTTTTTCCCGTCATGCAGCTGCTGATCGGGATCGCGAACGCCGGTGCCGTCTTGGGACACTTTTCCCTGCTGCAGGGCTATCGCGAGCACATCGGCCAGACGTCGTTGAGACGTTCGGGAATATGGCTGTGGCTGCTGGTGTTCGGCGCCCATTTCGTGCCCAACCTGCTGACCGACGTCGCGGTTCGATGGCCGGTTATTGCGGGTATCTTGACCGCAGTCGACCTGGCAGCTGCCGTTCTCATCGCGCGTTCACCTGGGTTCATGTGGCGCTCGCCTGCCGCGCTTCTGCAGCTCACGTTCACGACGAGCTTCGTGTTGTACGCGTTTCTTCTCGTGCGTCTGACAACCGGTCACGAGACCCCGCTACAGGTACTCGGCAACGATCTCGTGCAGCTTGCCGGCCGGCTTGGCTTGTTGACGCTCGTGTTGCCCGGTACAACGGCCTGCGCCTTGATGGTCATGGGCAAGAAGGAGGCCGAGCTGCGCAAGTCGGCCGAGGTGGACCCGATGACGGGCTGGTTCAACCGGCGCTCGCTGGCGCCGGTCCTTCTTCGTGAATTTGCTCGCGCCAAACGAACGGGAAGCGGATTCCACCTCATCACCTTCGACATCGACAAGTTCAAGTCCATCAATGACACCTACGGTCATGCGACCGGTGACCAGGCCTTGATCCATGTCACCCGCGTCGTCGCGGACGAGCTGCGCGGCTACGACATCCGCTTCCGGCTCGGCGGTGAAGAGTTCCTGATACTCGTTCCGAGCGGGCATATCGGCATGCTGGCCGAACGACTCCGTCATGCCGTGGAAGCATCGCCCCTGAATTTGGATTCCGGCGCCATCCGCATCACCATCAGCGTGGGCTGTGCCGGCATCCTTCCGGAGGACACCGACTGGAGTGCCGTTCTCAAGCGGGCCGACCTCGCCTTGTACGAAGCGAAGACCACCGGCAGGAATCGCGTGGCCTTCGCCGTGCCGGCATAGGCGAGGTCATCTGCTGGCGGTGGTGCCGGGGCTGCATCCATTACTTCCCGATGCAGAAACTGCCGAAGATCACGCCCAGCAGTTCGTCGGCCGAGAACGCGCCGGTGATCTCGCCCAGCGCGTCGTGGGCCAGGCGCAGTTCCTCGGCCAGCAGATCCAGCGCGGCGTCGCGCTGCTCGGCGACGGCGCGGGCCAGGGCCAGATGCTCCGCCGTGCGGGCCAGCGCCTGCACATGGCGCTCGCGGGCGATGAACAGACCCTCGGGCACGGCCTGCCAGCCGGCGGTCGCGAGCAGACGCCGGCGCAGCGCCTCCAGCCCGTCGCCGGTCTTCAGGCTCAGCGCGATCTCGCCTGCCGGCGCGGCGCCCAGGTCCGTCTTGTTGAACACCTGAACGATGCGCGCCGCGTCCACGCCGGCGAGTCGCGCGCGGATGCGCTCGTCCTCGGCCTCGTAGTCGGGCTGGCCGACGCGGCCGAGGTCGTGCAGGAAGAGCACGACGTCGGCATCGGCGATGGCGTCCCAGGAGCGCGACACGCCGATGCGTTCGACCTCGTCGGCCGTCGCGTCGCGCAGGCCGGCCGTGTCGGTGATGTGCAGCGGCACGCCCTCGATCTGGATGGTCTGGCTGACCTTGTCGCGCGTCGTGCCCGGGATGGGCGTGACGATGGCCAGCTCGGCGCCGGCCAATGCATTGAGCAGCGAACTCTTGCCGACATTGGGCTGGCCGGCGAGCACGACCTTGAGCCCGTCGCGCAGCAGCGCACCCTGGCGCGTGCGGGCCTGGACGGCCTGCAGCTGCGCGCTCAGGCGGTCGAGCCGGCCGAAGGCGTCGGCCTTTTCGAGGAAGTCGATCTCCTCCTCCGGAAAATCCAGCGTCGCCTCGACCAGCATGCGCAGCTGGATCAGCTGGTCGCGCAGCAGGCCGACCTCGTTCGACAGCGCCCCGCCCAGCGCGCGGCTGGCGCTGCGGGCCGCGGCCTCGGTGCTCGCGTCGATCAGGTCGGCCACGGCCTCGGCCTGGGCGAGGTCGAGCTTGCCGTTCAGGAAGGCGCGCTGCGTGAACTCGCCCGGCTCGGCCAGCCTGACCTTGGCGCCTGCTTCGATGACGCGCGCCAGCAGCAGCTGCAGCACGACGGCGCCGCCGTGGGCCTGCAGTTCCAGCACATGCTCGCCGGTGTAGGAATGCGGCGCCGGGAAGTGCAGGGCCAGGCCCTGGTCGATGGCGGTGCCGGCCGCGTCGCGCAGCGGCAGATAGGTCGCCTCGCGGGCCCGCAGCGCGCGCCCGCAGACGGCTAAGATGAGCGGTGTCAGGTCTTGCGGTGAAGACACGCGCACGATGCCGACCGCCCCACGCCCGGGAGCGGTGGCGATTGCGGCGATGGGGTCGGCATGGCGAGACAGCATGGCGGCATTGTCGAACCTGTGCCGCCGCCCCGGAGCCCGTTCCCTGCCCGTGAACCCCAACGCTTCCGCCCCGCCCGAGCCTTCGGCCGCCGCTGCGCTGCTTCCTCTGGACCCGACGCTGCGCGACGAGCTCTACCGCGAGCTGCGCCAGCTGGCCCGCCAGCGGCTGCGCCGCAGCGGCCCGCTCACGCTGCTGGACACCACCGCCCTGGTGCACGAAGGCTGGCTCAAGCTGGCCCGCAGCAGCGGCTGGCAGGGCCTGGAGCCCGGCCATTTCATGGCCTATGCCGCCACCGTGATGCGCTCCATCGTCGTGGACTACGCCCGCGCCCGCCAGGCCCGGCAGCGCGGCGGCGGCGCCACCCATGTGCCGCTGGACGAGCTGCCCACGCTGGCCCACCGCGACGACGAATACCTGCAGGTGCACGACGCCCTGGCCGACCTGGAACGCCAGGACCCGCGGCTGGCCCGCCTGGTGGAGCTGCGCTTCTTCGTCGGCCTGGAAGAGGCGGAATGCGCCGAGGCCCTGGGCCAGTCCCGCCGCACCGTGCAGCGCGACTGGCAGAAGGCCCGCGCGCTGCTGTGGGATGCGCTGAACGACTGATCTCTTCACCCTTGTCTGCGGCGCTGCCCAAGCGCTCTTCCGCGATGCATGCCCTTTCTCCCGCCGACTGGCCGGCTGTCGAGCCCTTGTTCGATGCCCTGCTGTCGCTGCCGCCGTCCGGACGACAGCACTTCCTCGACACCCTGCCTCCCGAGCAGCAGCGCTGGCGCGCCACGCTGGACCGCCTGCTGCAGGCCGAGGCCGCCGCGGCGGGCGCCGGCTTCCTGAGCCATGCCGCCAGCCTGGCCGGCGGCACCGAGGGCGCGGGCGCCGCCTCGCCGCAGTGGCAGGCCGGCCAGCACATCGGTCCCTGGGCGCTGATCGAGGAATTGGGCCGCGGCGGCATGGCCTGCGTCTGGCGGGCCCGGCCGCACAGCGGCGACTTCCAGCGCGAAGTGGCGCTGAAGCTGCCGCACAGCCCGGCGCCCGGCTGGCTGGAGCGGCTCAAGCGTGAGCGCGACCTGCTCGCGCGGCTGTACCACGCCGGCATCGCGCGGCTGTACGACGCCGGCGTGGACGGCCAGGGCCTGCCCTGGCTGGCGATGGAATGCGTGCAGGGCCGCGACATCCTCGGCTGGTGCGAAGCCCGCCAGAGCAGCGTGCGCGAGCGCCTGGGCCTGCTGCTGCAGGTGGCCGATGCGCTGCAGTACGCGCACAGCCGCCTGGTGCTGCACCGCGACATCAAGCCCGCCAACGTGATGGTGCAGGACGACGGCCAGGTGCGGCTGCTGGACTTCGGCATCGCGCGCGGCCTGGCACCCGAGGATGGCGAAGCAGCCCTGACCCAGGTCGGCCAGCGACCCATGACGCCCGAATACGCGTCACCCGAGCAGGTGCGCGGCGAGGAGCTGGGCATCGCCAGCGACGTTTACGCGCTGGGCGTGCTGGCCTACCGGTTGCTTGTCGGCGTGAGCCCTTACGCCGCGGCGGTGCCTGGCTCCCGCCACGCGCTGGAGCGCGCCGTGCTCGAGATGCAGCCGCCGGCGCCGTCCGGCGCCGCGGCCGAGCTTGCCGCGCGCAAGTCGCTGCGCGGCGATCTGGATGCCATCGTGCTGAAGGCGTTGGCCAAGGAGCCCGGGCGCCGCTACGCGACCATGGATGCGCTGGCCGCCGATCTGCAGCGGTACCTCGCCGGTGAGGCGGTTCAGGCGCGGCCGCCATCGTGGCGCTATCGCGTGAGTCGTTTCACGGCGCGCCACCGCTGGGCGGTCGGCATGTCGACGCTGGCCGTCGTCGCGCTGCTTGGCACGACCGGCTGGGCGTTGCAGGCGGCGCGCGAGGCCCGCCAGGAGGCTCGCCGCTCAGGGGCGATGTACGACTTCGTCAAGGGTTTGTTCAACCCGAGCCTGGACAAGTTCGCCAATGTCACCAAGCCCGACATGACATTGAGGGAGGTCGTGGAACTGGGCGCTCGTCGCATCCTGACGGAGCTCAAGGGCGAGCCCGACGTGCGCTTCGGCCTGCTGCAGGACCTGACGCCACTGACCGAGCAGTTGGGCCTGATCGACCTGAGCACGACCCTCGCTCAAGCCCGCGTCGACGACGCGCTGCGAACGGGCGGCGAGCACAGCCTTGTCTATGCCGATGCGCTGCGGGCGCAGCTCGGCCCGCTGGAGTCCACCGGCCAGTTCCAGCTCGGCTACGACAACGGCCGCAAGGCGCTGGCGCTCTACGAGGCGCTGGGCGTACGAGATCCGGCCACGCTCGCGGTTGTGCACGAGAAGATCGGCGGTTTCGGGTTCCGATTGCATCCACCCTCGGCCGAGGACGCCGCACACCTGCAGCGCGCCGTCGACCTCCAGGAGTCGCTGCCGTTCATCAACACGCTGGGGCAGACCTACCTGCTGTTGGGCTTGCAGCGGGTTTATCTCGGCGACCTGGACGCCGCCCGGAAAGCGGGATTCAAGGGCATCGAAGCCAACCGCAAGCAGTTCGGCATCGAGTCGTGGCAGGCGGCGCTTGCCGAAAGCATCGCTGCCATCTTTTCCGACATGCTGCAGCGCCCGGGCGAGGCGGAGGCGCTATTGCGCCACGCCGTGGACACCACCCGCAAGGTCCAGGGGCCCGACGCCATCGGCTTGGCGCGCGCGGAGATCGGCCTGGCTTCCGTCCTCTTTGCCGGTGCGCAGCGCGAGGAGGCAAGGCGCGTCCTGGCGGACGCTCAGCGCATCACGGCATTGCCGGCCAACGCGAGCTTCGGCGCCATCCGCGGCCAGGTTGCCGTCGGCGCGCTGGGCCTGGCTCTGCGCGGCGGCGACAGCGCCACGGTGAAGAAGGGCTGCGAGCCCTACCGTGACGGCAAGGCCCAGGCCACGAGCCCCTACTTCGGCGCCCTGGTCGCCCAGGCCTGCAGCGCCGCCGCACTGGCCATGAACGACCCCGACGACGCGGCGCATTGGCTTGCCGGCACCGAGTCCATCGATCGCTACTTTGCGCAGGCGCCGGTCTGGACGATGGCGCTGAACCTGCGCCGCGGCGAGCTGGCGCAGGCACGCGGCGATGCGGCCGAAGCGCTGCGGCTCTGGCGCAAGACCCTGGCTGTCGCCACGACGGCCCAACTGCCGGCTCAGGCGCGTGCGTGGTGGCAGCTGGCCCGCCATGCCGGCCTGGACGCCGGCGAACGCGAGCAGCTGGGGCAGCTGCGTCAGGCCCTGGAAGCGGCGGGCGGTGAGCGCTATTACGCCGAGCACCTTGCCCTGTTGCGCCAGGCTCAGGAGGCTCAGCAGCACCGTTGACCGGCGCCTGTGGCGCTTTTCGGCGCCCGTTCTCGTCAATGCGCATGGAGGCCCCGGCACGACCGCACGGGGCGCATTGCGCAATCAAGGAGAACTGGCAATGAAGATGATTTCCACCCTGGGCGCGGCCCTGCTGATGGCAGCCGTGCTGAGCGCTTGTGGCGGCGGGGGCGATTCGACCAGTGGTAGCAGCGGCACCGGCAGCAGCAGCGGCAGCGGCAGCGGTAGCGCTGGCGGGACCGGCACCATTTTCCCCTACAGCCGCTACGACATCTACGCGCTGTACGGCACCTCGACCGTGCCGGGCAGCGGACCCGTGACCGTGGTGTCGGCCACCAAAGGAGCGGTGGTCTTCAGTTCGTTTGGCTTCCGTAACGCCCTCGCGGGCGGCGAACTCGACATCACCCTCGGCACCGGCAGCGTCTCGTTGAGCGCGCCGATTCTCAAAGCCACCGACTTGAGTTGGCTGGCGCCGGGTGCCGATGGACAGCTGATCCAGCAATGTTCGGCCGTGAGCTGGGATGCAACAGGCGCCACCGTGCCTGCCTACCCGAAGAGCATGGCGACCCTGGTGGCCAACACCGCCACGCCTCTGGCGCGGCTGACCGACATCCCCGCCGGCACGCGCCTGTACGTGGGCGAGGATTGCAGTTTTACCGGCTCGAATCCGACGGGTGACATTGCCGGCGCGATGCCGCAGGCCAACAACAACGTGGTCGTGAACGCCGACGGCTCGCTGACGGTGGCACCCGTCGGAGCCGCGGCGTTCTCGGTCTCGGCCGCCAACGTCGGCGCCGCACTGGCCGCTGGCGGTACGGGGATCGACATGACCCTCAACGCGGCCACGGGTGACACCGTGCCCAGCACCTCAGGCACCGGCAACTACGCCATGCATGCCTACAGCCTGCCTCGCACCGGCGCGGCGCCGCGCTACGTGATCGTCGTGCAGGCCACGCCGCCGGGCGGCACGACCCTGTCGGGGCGCGAGAAGGGCATCGTGCAGATGTGGGTCAGCCCCTGATTGATCCCATGGCGCTTTCCGGCCGCGCATCTCGTAACAAGGGCTGAGCCCGCCGGGCTCCACCGCCGCCTTTGCCGGCGCGGTGCCGACTTCAGGAGGCTTCATGACCCTTGCGTCCCCGAGCGCCGCACTGCGCGGCAGCATTCTTCGTGACACCCAGGCCGGCCCCGGCCTCATCAGCGTGGCTGGGCGGCAGTTCAGCTTCACGCTGGAACAGCACTGGCGCTCCGAGCGCCCGCCCACGGTGGGCGCGCGCGTCGACGTGCAGTTGAACGGCGACGAACTGGCCGGCGTGGCGCTGGTGGACGACGCCCAGCTCGCCAAGGAAATGGCCTCGCAGGCGGCCGGCCAGGTGGCGGCCCACGGGCAGCAGCTGCTGGGCCGCGCGCTGGCCGAGTTCGGCAAGGCGCCGCTCGTCGCGCTGGGGGCGCTGTGGCTGGGCTGGTTCGCGTTCGCCTGGATCTCGGTGCGCATCATCGGCACGCAGACGGTGAGTTTCAGCTTCTGGGACATGGTCAAGCTGCTGTCGGCCGGCAATGCGCTGGAGGCCATGCAGTATGGCCAGGGCGGCTTCGGCTTCTGGAACGTGGTGGCGCTGGCCTGCGCGCTGGCGCCGCTGCTGCCGCTGGTCTGGCGCGACCGCCGCGCCAGCTTCGGCCTGGCCGCGCCGCTGCTGTTCATGCTGCTGCAGGCCGCGCGCCTGTACTGGGGCATTCAGAGCGCGGCCGGCGAGATGCAGAAGCAGATGGGCGGCCTGGGCAACCCGATGGGCCGTGCCATGCAGGACATCGGCGGCCAGATGCTGGACGCGATGCTGAAGAGCATCAGCCTCGGCCTGGGCCTTTATTTGTCAGTCGCCGCCGCCCTCGTGCTGGGCTTCTCTGCGCTGGTGCGCCTGCGCCGCTGACGCCTCATTCACATCTCCGGAGATTCACGATGACATTCCGCATTTCCGCGCTCGCGCTCGCCTCCACGCTGGCGCTGACCCTGCTGGCCGCCTGCGGCAAGAAGGACGAAGCCGCCGCCAGCCCTGCCGCGCCCAGCCTGGCCGAGGCCCGCGACCCCGAAGCGCTGAAGAAGGCCGCCGAGGCACAGCGCGTCGCCACGCTGCCGCAGGCCGACCCGGCCGCGCCGGCCGCGGCCTACAAGCTCATCGACTCGGGCAACCAGCTGATGTATCTGTACTACGCGGTGTCCGGCCTGCCGGCGGACATGGGCCAGGTGGCCGAGAGGCTGTCGCAGGACTACCGCGCCACGCAGGACGGCTTCAAGCGCCAGGACATCCTGAAGGTGCTGGAGCCGCGCGTGAAGGCCGAGATCGCCGCCGCCGGCGAGCATCGCTATCTGATCTGGGAGGCCGAGGGCAACCTGATCGAGCACTACGACTTCGAGCGCAAGCAGTTCCCGGTCAAGGAGCCGTTCTGGAAGGGAGATTCGCGCTTCTACTACAACGACAACAGCAGCTACCAGATCAGCTTCGGCGGCGCCGAGAAGCTGCGCAACCTGCCGGTGGCCGACGAGAACCTCGCCCGCGAGATCGAGGACAAGGTCAACAAATACGACGCGCTGAAGCTGCGCGTCTATGCCTTTGCGCAGGACGCCGACCTGAACGCCAAGCTCGTGAGGTCGCAGGTCGTGAAGCTGGAGCTGCTGGACAGGAAGGGCCGGCTGCTGGCGAGCGCGTCGCGCTGAACCTGGCCGAAGCGCCGCCCTTCGCGAGAGGGGTGGCGCGGGGGAGGCCCGGTCCGGGCGCTCTCGTGAGCCCCGTCCGGGCCGGTGTTCTCTGCCCCGCGGCGCCATTGAACGGCAAACCGCGGGCGCAAAAAAGCCCCCGCGTGCGGGGGCTCGTTCGGGGGGTGTGAATCAGTTCACGCCCAGCCTTTTGTTGATGAGCCACTGCTGGGCGATGGACAGGATGTTGTTCGTCAGCCAGTACAGCACCAGGCCGGACGGGAACACGAAGAACATGATGCCGAAGGCCACCGGCATGATCCACATCATCTTCTGCTGCATCGGGTCCTGGGCCGGAGGGTTGAGCCAGACCTGGAACAGGCTGGACGCCATCATCAGCAGCGGCAGGATGAAGTAGGGGTCGCGCACCGACAGGTCGGTGATCCACAGCGCCCAGGGCGCCTGGCGCATCTCGACGGTGGACAGCAGCACCCAGTACAGCGCCATGAAGATGGGCATCTGCAGGAAGATGGGCAGGCAGCCGCCGATGGGGTTGACCTTCTCCTCGCGGTAGATCTTCATCATCTCCTGCTGCATTTCCTGCGGCTTGTCCTTCAGGCGCTCCTTCATCTCGTTGATGCGCGGCGCGACGGCCTTCATCTTGGCCATGGACTTGTAGGCGCTGGCGTTGAGCCAGTACAACGCGATCTTCAGCAGCACGACCAGGGCGACGATGGTCCAGCCCCAGTTGCCCAGCACGCCGTGGATCTTGTCCAGCAGCCAGAACAGCGGCTCGGCCAGGATGGTCAGCTTGCCGTAGTCCTTCACGCGCTCCAGGCCGGGGGCCAGTGCGGCGAGCTTGTTCTCCTCCTGCGGGCCGGCGAAGAGCGTGGCCTGCTGGGTGGTGCTGGCGCCGGGCGCCAGCGTGGGCAGCGTGAACACCATGCCGCTGGCATAGGTGTCGCCCACCACGCCGGCCTGGCCGGGCAGCTTGCGCACGAAGAACTCGCGGCTGCCGGCCTCGTTGACCAGCCAGGCGCTGGCGAAGTAGTGCTGGATCATCGCGACCCAGCCGTCGTTGGCCTGCTTGTCGATGTCGACCTTGCCCTTGTCGATGTCCTCGAACTTCAGGGTCTGGAACTTGGTCTTGTCGTTGTAGACCGCCGGGCCGGTGAAGCTGGGCGTGAAGGCGGCGCCGCCGGTGACGTGGCTGCCGTCGCGCACCAGCTGCAGATAGACCTGGGGCGTGACCGGTGCGCTGCCGACGTTGACGACCTCGTGCGTGACGCCCACCGTGTAGGCGCCGCGCTTGAACGTGAAGGTCTTGACCAGCTTGACGCCGCCGACCTCGGCCGACTCCAGGCGCAGCTTGATCTCTTCCTGGCCGGCCTTGAGCTCGCGCTCGCCGGCCACGGCCGTCATCGGCGTGTTGTGCGTGGGCAGGGCTGCCGGGCCGCCGACCAGGCCGGTCTGGGCGCGGTAGTGCTGGGCCTCGTTGAACAGCACGACGGGCTGGGGCATGAACTCCGGCTTCTTCTGCAGATGCACCATCTGCAGCAGCTGGTCGGTCACCGTCGGGTCGGGCGAGGTCAGGTAGTGCGGCAGCTCGGCGCGCACGATGTCGCCGCCCAGCGTGTCGACGGTGACGTTGAGCACGTCGGTGTGGATGGTGATCTTCTCGGACGCGGCCGCTGCCGGATTGGCCGCCACCGCGGGCGCCTGGCCGGCCGCGGTCGCGGTGGCCGCCGGCACGCCGCCGCCGGAGGCAGGCGCGGCCGGCGCCGACGAGGACACGGCCTTGGGCGCGGGGCTGAACATCGAGGGATGCCCGTTGTGCTTTTGCCAACCGTCCCAGAGCAGGACGAGGGACATCGTGAACACCACCCACAGCACGGTGCGGCGAATATCAGTCATGGGAAGACTCGGACGAGGAAGGCGACGCGCCAGCGCGCGCCATGGAGGGGGAGAGCAGGCGTGAAAACAGCCGCGGCGGATTGTCGGGCACGGCGTCGTGCCCGCCGTCGCACCACGGGTTGCAGCGCAGGATGCGGTGCACGGTCAGGTAGCTGCCGGCCAGCGCGCCGTGTTGTTGCAGCGCCTGCAAGGAGTAGCGCGAGCAGGTCGGCTCGAAGCGGCAGGCGTTGCCCAGCCAGGGGCTGAGCAGCAGCCGGTAGCCGCGCACCAGGGCCATCAGCGCGCGGGCGGGCCAGTTCGGCGTCATTGCGGTGCCCCGGGCTTGGACGGCTTCAGCGCGCGGTCCAGCAGCTGCGCCAGTTCGGCGCGGGCCGCGGCGCGCAGGGCGTCGGAGGCGGCGCTGGGGAATTTCTGGCGATCGAATGGTGAACGCAAGCGGACGACCCACAAACCCGGCGGCATGCCGGGGCGCTCGGCAAATGCGGCGCGAATCTGGCGCTTCAAGAGCTGGCGCGTCACCGAGCGCTTCGCATGCCGCTTGGGCACGACGATGCCCACCCAGCAGCCTTCGACTTCAACCGAAGGCACGCGAGGCGGGTCATGTTCCACAACGCTGTGGGCAGGCTGTGCGTCGCCTGTTGATAACTCGGCCGGGGCTGTGCGCAACTTGGCGGCATGCCAGGCGCTGGGCGCCGGATTGGCCGAGAGATGATGCAACGCGAAATGCGCGCTGCGCGCCCGGCTCTGGCGGCCGAGCACGCGCTCGAAGTCCACCGGGCGTTGCAGCTTGCCGATCATCGGGTGCCCGGAGGCTGACGACGCACTCGGGCGCCGTCGCGCGGCTTAGACGGCCAGGCGCTTGCGGCCCTTGGCGCGGCGGGCGGCGATGACGGCACGGCCGCCACGCGTCTTCATGCGCACGAGGAAACCGTGGGTGCGGGCGCGGCGGGTCTTGGAGGCTTGGTAGGTACGCTTCATGGTGAACAACCTCTCTTGAGGGTTTGTGCAGGCCCGGCACAGCGGTTGGCGCCCGGCGAAAAAGCGCAGGCGATCCTGGCTTGACGCCAGTCGCAATGCGCGAAAACCCGTGATTACAGCAGATGCCGCTGCCGCGGTCAATAAGTCGCCGGCCTCAAGCCGGGTTTGCCAGGGATTGACCCCCGTCCAAATTCTGTGGATAACCCGCATTTCGGGCGCGCCGATTCCGTACAATCCGGCCGCTCGAGAACAAGTTTTCCACAATGAGCGAAGAAGAACACGGGGTGGACAGGGTGCGGCCCTTGGCAACTGGCATGGAATCGGCGGACTGGGCATCGGACCTCTGGCGTCGCGGCTGCGAGCGCCTGGCCACCGAGCTGCCCGAGCAGCAGTTCAACACCTGGATCCGCCCGCTGCCGCCGGCCACGCTGGCCGGCGAGGGCGCGCCCGAGAGCGCCCTCGTCGCGACGCTGAAGGTGCCCAACCACTTCAAGCGCGACTGGATCCGCCGCCAGTACGCGGCCCGCATCGAGGCCATCCTGACCGAGCTGGCCGGCCGCCCGACGCGGCTGGAGCTGGCCCTGGCCGCGCGCGAGCCGTCGGCGGCGCCCATCGCCGTGCCGGCCGCACCGGCGCCTCAGCAGCTGTCGGTGCTGCCGGCCGAGCCGAGCGCCGCGCTGCGCCCGGTCGTCCAGCCGGCCGCGGCGGCGGTCGTGCTGCCTTCGCAGGCGCCGGCCGCCAGCCGGCACCGCATCAACCCGCAGCTCACCTTCGACACCCTGGTGCCCGGCCGCGCCAACCAGATGGCCCGCACGGCAGCCCTGCACGTGGCCGGCGCGCCGGGCGTGACCTACAACCCGCTGTTCATCTACGGCGGCGTCGGCCTGGGCAAGACCCATTTGATCCACGCGGTCGGCAATGCGCTGCTGAAGGACAGGCCGGACGCCCGCGTGCTCTATCTGCACGCCGAGCAGTTCATCTCCGACGTCGTCAAGAACTACCAGCGCAAGACCTTCGACGAGCTGAAGGCCAAGTACCACTCGCTGGACCTGCTGCTGATCGACGACGTGCAGTTCTTCGCCGGCAAGGACCGCACGCAGGAAGAGTTCTTCAACGCCTTCGAGGCGCTGCTGGCCAAGAAGGCCCACATCATCATGACGTCGGACACCTACCCCAAGGGGCTGGTGGACATCGACGAGCGCCTGACCTCGCGCTTCGACGCCGGCCTGACCGTCGCCATCGAGCCGCCCGAGCTGGAGATGCGCGTCGCCATCCTGATCAAGAAGGCCGACGCCGAGGGCACGCCGATGCCCGAGGACGTGGCCTTCTTCGTCGCCAAGAACGTGCGCGCCAACGTGCGCGAGCTGGAGGGCGCGCTGCGCAAGGTGCTGGCCTATGCCAAGTTCTCGCACAAGGAGATCAGCATCACACTGGCCCGCGAGGCGCTGAAGGATCTGCTGTCCATCCAGAACCGCCAGATCGGCGTGGAGAACATCCAGAAGACGGTGGCCGACTTCTACAAGATCAAGGTCGCCGACATGTACTCCAAGAAGCGCCCGGCCAGCATCGCCCGGCCGCGCCAGATCGCGATGTACCTGGCCAAGGAACTGACGCAGAAGAGCCTGCCCGAGATCGGCGAGCTGTTCGGCGGCCGCGACCACACGACCGTGCTGCACGCGGTGCGCAAGATCGGCGGCGAGCGCCAGAAGAACACCGAGCTGAATCAGCAGCTGCACGTCCTTGAGCAGACGCTGAAAGGGTGACGATCGTCGCCGCTACGGGTTGACCCGTAGCCTTCAGAACAGCCCTGCTGCCTGGCAGCGCACCCTTTCCGGGCGACAATCGCAGCTTCACGCGCGCGCGCGGTTTAGGGCGTGAGCCCCACCGAAATCTCTCCTCCAAGAGGCCCCCATGATCGTTTTGAAAGCTCCCCAGGATCAGGTGCTCGGCGCGCTGCAGGCGGTGTCCGGCATCGTCGAGCGGCGCCACACGCTGCCGATCCTGGCCAATGTGCTGATCCGCAAGACCGGCAACCAGGTGGAGCTCACGACCAGCGACCTCGAGATCCAGGTGCGCACGACGGTCCAGTTCGACGGCGACGCCGGCAACCTGCAGACCACGGTCGGCGCGCGTAAGCTCATCGACATCCTGCGCTCCATGCCGGCCGACCAGACCGTCAGCCTGACGAGCAACCAGAACAAGATGACCCTGCAGGGCGGCAAGAGCCGCTTCACGCTGCAGACCCTGCCGGCCGACGACTTCCCGCTGGTGCAGGAAGCCGCCGACTTCGGCCCCGCGTTCAGCGTGCCGCAGAAGGCGCTGAAGGGCCTGATCAACCAGGTCCACTTCGCGATGGCGGTGCACGACATCCGCTACTACCTCAACGGCATCCTGTTCGTCGCCGAGGGCAGGAACCTGACGCTGGTCGCCACCGACGGCCACCGCCTGGCTCTGGCCCAGGCCGAGCTGGACACCGACATCCCCAAGCAGGAAGTCATCCTGCCGCGCAAGACCGTGCTGGAGCTGCAGCGCCTCTTGAAGGACGG